>ERZ836358.2622-NODE-2622-length-13363-cov-2.953036_pt1 | contig 13363 bp, 8 predicted proteins | sample MGYA00519942_ERZ836358 | MGnify/ENA primary metagenome ERZ836358 (study PRJEB31850, sample SAMEA3708798) | human gut metagenome | biome: human gut; feature: human-associated habitat; material: faeces | place: China | collected 2014 ...
CGATCCTCGCCACGGCGGCGCTGGGCGCCGCGGCCTTCTCCTCGGCCGGTTCCGAGGCGTTGCAGATCAAGGCCGTGATGGCCCCGATGCTGATCGCCGCGGTGGGCATCCTGCTCTCGATCCTCGGCATCTTCCTCGTGCGCACGAAGGAGGGGGCCACGATGCGCGAACTGCTCCGTTCGCTGGGCGTGGGCGTCAATTTCAGCTCGCTGCTGATCGCCGCCGCCACGTTCGGCATCCTCTGCCTGCTGGGCGTCGAGAACTGGGTCGGACTCTCGTTCTCAGTCATCACGGGCCTCGTGGCGGGCATTGTCATCGGGCAGGCCACGGAATACTTCACCTCCCATTCTTATAAACCGACACAGAAGATCGCCGGGAGCGCCCAGACAGGCCCTGCGACGGTCATCATCGCCGGCATCGGCTCGGGAATGATCTCCACGGCCATCCCCGTCGTGACGATCGGCGTGGCGATCATCCTTGCCTACCTCTGCGCCATCGGCTTCGACATCGAGAACATGATGGCTCCGCAGAACATGTCGATGGGTCTCTACGGCATCGGCATTGCGGCCGTGGGCATGCTCTCGACGCTGGGCATCACGCTGGCCACGGACGCCTACGGCCCTATCGCCGACAATGCGGGCGGCAATGCCGAGATGAGCGGCCTCGGCCCCGAGGTCCGCAAACGCACCGACGCGCTCGACGCGCTGGGCAACACCACGGCCGCCACGGGCAAGGGCTTCGCCATCGGATCGGCGGCCCTGACGGCCCTCGCGCTGCTGGCCTCCTATATCGAGGAGATCCGCATCGGTCTGATCCACAACGGGGTGACGATGCTCGAAATGTCCGACGGGACGATGCGCTTCGTGCAGGACGCCTCGATTCTCGATTTCATGGAATATTACCGCGTGTCGCTGATGAACCCCACGGTGCTGATCGGCGTCTTCATCGGCGCGATGATGTCGTTCCTCTTCTGCGGGCTGACGATGAACGCCGTGGGCCGCGCCGCGCAGAGCATGGTCGAGGAGGTGCGCCGCCAGTTCCGCGAGATCAAGGGCATCCTCACGGGCGAGGGAACGCCCGACTACGCGCGCTGCGTCGCCATTTCGACCCGCGGTGCGCAGCGTGAGATGCTGTTTCCGAGCCTGCTGGCCATCGCCGCTCCGGTCGTTGTCGGACTGGTCTTCGGGGTGGCGGGCGTAATGGGCCTTCTGGTCGGCGGATTGAGTTCCGGTTTCGTGCTGGCGGTCTTCATGGCCAATGCCGGGGGCGCCTGGGACAACGCCAAGAAGATGGTCGAGGAGGGGCATTTCGGCGGCAAGGGTTCCGACTGCCACCGGGCCACGGTCGTGGGCGATACGGTCGGCGATCCCTTCAAGGATACGTCGGGTCCGTCGCTCAACATTCTCATCAAACTGATGTCGATGGTCGCGATCGTGATGGCGGGGCTTACGGTCGCCTTCCATTTATTCTGATTTTATAGGGCATCTTCGCACTTGCGCTCGCAGGGCACGAATGGGACGTATTCCGATACTACCCATCCGTGCCCCGCTTCGTTTAAGCACAAATCTGCGTCTCCAAAATCGAATAAAGTCTTTTGTCCTTTTATTTTTTCGACGTTCCGCTTTCGAGGATCGAGACGATGGAGTAGAGCGTGAAACAGATGGCGCCGAATCCCGACAGCACACGCGCCGGGACGAAGAATTTGGCCTGGAATGCGGCCTCCTCGTAGAGGAACGCCGCCAGGAACAGGCATGCCAGCGCCGTCAGCACGGGGATGATCGGAATGCGGTTGGCCAGCGGGAAGTCGGCGTGCCAGATTTTCGCCAGCAGAATCACCTTGCTCGAAATGCTCCAGCAGATCAGCGCCAGACCGATCAGCACGAATCCCACGAAGTTGATCGGATGATCCCAATAGGCGAAAATCAGGATCAGCCCCAGCACGAATGCCAGCGAACCCATCGTCAGCACGAGTCCCGTCCATTTGCCTTTTTCGGCCATCGTGTAGCTGCCGCGGGCCTGGCGGGCGATGCTGGCGACCAGCGCGATGAGCGACGTGCAGACGCAGGCGATTCCGAACATCACGCTCCCGGCGACGATGTGTGCCGGAAGCGTTCCGCGCACATAGAGCAGGATGCACCAGACCCAGGCGATGGCGGCGATTGCCGAGACGATGAAGATCAGCAGCGACGACTCGGCGCGGGTGAATCCGGCCGGGTTGACCGAGAAGGAGTCGTCGGCGGAGTTTTTGGGAATCAGGCTGAAGCGTGTCGACGAGGTCGCCGCCGTGGCCACGCAGGCCGTGATCAGCCCCAGTCCGCAGACGACGTGTCCGGTGACCAGCGCGCCGGGCCAGTGCGAGGCGATGATGAATGCGCCGCTGATGAGCGTCAGCATGGCGAACGTGTAGCCGATCGCCGGGAAGAGGTACTTCGCCGCCGCCGTGTAGGTCCCGATGATCTGGCGGATGATCGTTGCGGCGGTGCAGTAGAGCGCGATGCAGATGGACCCGAGGTAGAAGACGACGGGACCTGCCGTCAGACGAGCCGCGTCGGTTCCGGCCGCGAAAATATAGGCTCCGTAAGCGAAGCAGAAGGCGGCCATTGCGAGCGGAATGGTGCGGAAAAGGATGCTTATACCGTGATTCATAGGCTTGATTGTTTTCCGAACACCCTGCAAATCCCGCACCAACAAAATTTTTCGTATCTTTGGGGGCGTAACGATCCTTTTACCAGTCGGAAGGTTTTACGGAGTTGTGCGCGATTTTGTGTTGCGCCCCATTCGACTTTTTAGTATCTTTGTCCCTATGAAAAACATCGTTTTTGACCTTGGCGGAGTCCTTTTCGCCCGTGATAAAAGCAAGTGCACCCCCGAACTGCTCGAATTTTTCAGTTTTCTCCGCGCCCCGCGCATGCCGCTCTTCTGGGAGGAGTACGACCGCGGCACGTCGACGCTCGAAGAGGTGACCGCCACCATCAGCGGGATGACCGGCCGCCCCGTGGAGACCTGTGCCGCCGTCCTTCGGCTGGCCGTCGACCTGCAGGAACCCGTGAAGCCGACCGAACGGCTCGTCGGCGACCTGAAAGCGGCGGGCTACCGGCTCTACGTGCTTTCGAACATGTCGCGCGAGTTCATCGACTTCCTGCGCCGCTTCCCCGTCTACGGGCTTTTCGACGGCGAGGTGGTCTCCTGCGAGGAGCACACCGTGAAACCCGAGCCGCGCATCTACGAGATTCTGCTCGAACGCTATGGCCTGACCCCCTCCGAGACGCTTTTCATCGATGACCGGGAGATGAACATCGAGGCGGCCGCCGCTCTGGGCATTCACGGCTTCGTCTTCGATCACCGCGATCCCGACGCGGCGTGCGACGCCCTGCGCCGGCGGTTGTTGCAATCGGACTGCATATAAACAAAAGGAAGAGACCGGTTTGCACCGGTCTCTTCCTTTTTGAACCTCTTCCGGGAGATCAGTTGAAGGTGTAGCGGATGCTGAACATCGCCGACCAGGTCGAAATCGTGCCGGCGTACTTCGACCATGTGGGTTTGTTGAACATGTAGGCGCCGTTCTCGTATTTCAGGATGTTGGTCGTACTGATCCGTTTGACGTTGCCCCAGTCGCGGTTGAGCATGTTGGCGATGTTGTTGACATCGAGCCCCAGCGAAATCGTGTTGCGCCGGCCTTTGACGTTGACGTAGAAGTCCTGCGAGAAGCGGAAGTTCAGCATGTGCTGCCAGGGCATCACGGCGCCGCCGCGCTTCGAGTATTCGCCGGTGTGCTTCGAGAGATAGTCGTCGTTCCGGATGAATTTCCAGTACTCCTCCCTGTTCTCGTCCGACGTGAACGGCATGCCGTCGAGTTCCTCGCGGGTCGGAATGTAGATCAGGTTCACCGCGCCGCGGTCGTTCGTCACGGGGTTCTGGTACTTGCCGCTCTGCACGTACATCGTGTAGGAGTAGCGCGAATAGGAGTACGAACCGATATATCCCTGGCGGAACGCCTCGTAGTAAAGCCCGAAGTTCGACGCGCCGCTCTTGTGCGCGAGGCGGTAGCCGACGTTGAGCAGGATGCGGTGGGGCGACACGTAGGATGCGTAACCCAGTTCGGGCACGTTCGAACCGTTCTTGTTGAACGTGTTGGTGCTGAATGCCGAGGTCACCTGGTCGCCGATGCCGTCGATCACGTTCTTGGCGCTCGAATAGGTGTAGGCCGCCGTCAGCGAGAGACCGAAGCCCCAGGTTTTCGACACCTGCGCCGAGACCGAAGCGTAGTAGCCGTCCACGTCGTCGGTGTTGTTGATCAGGTAGGGATTGACGGTCTCGCCGTCCTTATTCCTGATATTGCCGCTTTCCCAATAGGTGCGCGCCTCGGGTTCGCCCGGGAGCCGGATGCCGCCCTCTTTCTCGACCATGCCGAGTTTGGTGACGGTCACCGAGTTGAAGTCCTTGTTGTAGATCCCCTCGATATTGAGGTTGACGTCGCCCGGAAGTTTCAGGTCCAGCGCCAGCGAGCTTTTCCACGTCGAAGGCATTTTGAGGTTCTTGTCCAGAATGGTCGGCTGCGTGTTGGCCGCCAGGTCATGTCCCTTGTAGGTTCCCTTGTACACGTCTTCCAGCATGTCTTTGACATTGGTGTGGAATTTGGGCATGTTGTCGCCCTTTTCGTTTCTGTAAAGCGTCAGTCCGTTCTGGATGGTGTTGCTGTTTCCGGCCACCGATACGAGCCATACGAACGGCAGGCGGCCGTTGAACACGCCCGTACCTCCGCGGAGGATATACTTGCGCTCGCCGGTCATGTCCCAGTTGAAGCCCACGCGGGGAGCCACCGACAGACGCGCCTTGGGCATATCCGAGGTCTTGTAGCCGCCGTGGTCGGCGAAGATCTCCGTAAAGTCCTTATTTTCGTTGCCCGAGATCGACGGATAGACCGGAACCTCGAAACGCACTCCGACCGTCGCCTTGAAACGCTCGCTCACATTGATCTCGTCCTGCAGGTAGACCGAGTACTGCATGTGGGAGAACTGGGGGAACGCCTGCGAAAGGTCGTCGTTGTTGCCGTGTGCGATGCGGAACGCCAGCGGGGCCTTGTCGTTCTTGAAGTCGTCCCAGCTCTCGTAGACGTAGTATCCCGCGCCGCCCTGCAAGTAGCCGTTCGTGGTCAGGTTGTGCTCGAACTGCAAACCGGCCACCAGCCGGTGCTTGCCCAGCGTGTAGCCGATCTCGTCGGTCAGGATGTGCGTCGACACTTCGCGCAGGTTGCCTTCGGTGAAGGGATCGAGTCCGAACGAGGCGTACAGGGCGCTCGCGCCGTTCTCGGCAGGCTCCAGAATGTCCACCGTCGGGAAGATGCCGCCGTCGTAGCTGCGCGGCTCGTACTGGTGCGAATAGGTGTAGCGAAGCGTGTTCGTCAGGCGGCTGTCCATGAAGCGGGAGTTGAGTTCGGCGGCCACCGACGTGAAGTTCTGCTCCTGATAGTAGCGCGAATTTCCGAAATACATGGCGTAGACCGAGGTGCGGCCGTAAACGTCCTTGTCGTACACTTTGCCGGCGTTGAGCGGCGAAATGGACGACGACGGGGCCGACGAATACTTGTTCTGCGTCCGGCTGAACCGCACGTTCAGCGCGTGGTTGCGGTTGATGTTCCAGTCCACGCGTGCCATGAGCTTGTAGCCGGGCGTCTTCACCGAATAGTTCTGGTAGGCGCCGGGGTTGTAGCCGTAGTTGTCGATCAGGAACCGGCTCATCTCGTCGAGTTTCGCGGTCGTCGGGCGGTTGTATTGCAGGGCTTTGCCGAAATCCTGGCTTTCGCTCGTGCGGGCCAGCCGGGAGTTGCCCGGCGTGGTGTTCCACTCACGCTCGAAGTTGGCGAACACGAAGAGCTTGTTCCTGACGATCGGGGCGCCGACGCTGAATCCGAGCGTGTTGTTCCGCATCTCGCTCAGCGACAGTTTGCCGCCGTCGTACTTGTCGCCCTGGAGCTGGTCGCTCTTGGAGTAGAGGTAGGCCGAGACCTTCAGGTCGTTGGTTCCCGACTTGGTGACGGCGTTGATCGCTCCGCCCGTGAATCCGCTCTGGCGCACGTCGAAGGGGGTTATCGACACCGATACCTGCTCCAGCGCGTCGAGCGAAATGGGCGAACCGCCTGCGGGCAGGTTGCCGCCGATGCCGAACATGTTGTTGAACGCCGCGCCGTCGACCGTCACGTACGACTGGCGGTAGTTGCCGCCGCCGATGGCCAGTCCCGAGGTGGTCGACGAGGCCTGCGGCGTGAGGCGCATGATGTCGTTCATGCTGCGGTTGACCGTAGGCATCAGTTCGATCTGCTCGTTGGAGATGCTGGTGACCGCCCCTGCGCGGTTGACGTTCATCGAACTGTTCTTGCCGTCGGCCGTGATGACCACGGCTTCGAGCTCCTGGCTGTCTTTGAGGAAAGCGTCGCGCTTGAGGGTCTGGCCCAGCGACAGCATCAGTCCCGGGAATTCGACGCTCTGGCAGCCCACGAACGAGAAGGTCACCGTGTAGGGACCTCCCGTGCGCAGTCCTTGCAGGTTGTAGCCGCCGTTCTTGTCGCTCACGGCGCCGTACTGCGTGCCTGAAGGGGTGTGCACGGCGATGACCGTGGCGCCGGCGAGCGGCTGTCCGTCGGCGTCGGTCACCGTGCCGTTCATTCCCGAAGTCGTCACCTGCGCATCGGCTGCGCAAAATGCGAAGACCGAGAGCATGAGAAGGAAAAATTTCTTCATAAACGTTGGTTTTTGTGAATAAGGGATTTTTTTGGGTTTCGTTGTAGATGGATCGTTTGTTTCCTTTTTCGCGGCGTTTCGGTTTCCGGATTCGGCCGTTTTGAGAAAACGGCGAGAGACATTCCCGTTGCAGGAACATCCCTCGTCAGTCGTATGTGTGTCCTGAAAGAGCTTTTCGCCAATCGTGGGAACTCATTTCCGGGGTGTCTGTGCAGACGATTTCGGCCATTCTTTCCATGGCGCAAATATATATCAAATATTTGTGAGCCGCAATAGAATAGCGCAAATTTTCAGTCGACGATATTTCAACATTCCGGCCTCCCGGTCCGGAAGCCTGCGGCACGTTCCTTGCGCGGGGCCGGGGTATGCTTTCGGTGCGTGAAAAATACTGGCGTTATTCGCTTTTCGTGCTTATCGCGGGGCTGGGTCTCACGATCTTCGCCGAGCTGACGCCGTTTCTGGGCGGCTTGCTGGGGGCCGTGACGATCTACGTGCTGCTGCGGCGTCAGATGTGGTTCTTGAGCGAACGGCGGCGGTGGCGGCGGAGCCTTGCGGCGTCGCTGCTGCTCGGCGAGGCGATCTTCTTCTTCCTCGTTCCGATCAGCCTGATCGTCTGGATGGTCGTCGACAAAATCCAGGGCGTGGCCCTCGATCCGCAGTCGGTCATCACGCCCGTCCGGCACGTCGCCGGACTCATCCAGCAGAAAACCGGCTACGACCTCTGGTCCGAGAGCAACCTGCAATCGGTGCTGGGCTACCTTCCCAGGGCGGGGCAGTGGCTCGTGGGCGGCATCGTGAATTTCGCCGTCAACCTCGTCGTGCTGCTCTTCGTGCTCTATTTCATGCTGATCGGGGGCCTGCGCATGGAGACCTACTGCCGCGAAATCCTGCCGTTCGACCGCTGCGCGGCGCGCAGCGTGATGCGCGAAATCCACATGATCGTGCGCTCGAACGCCATCGTCATTCCGCTGCTGGCCGTCTCGCAGGGCGTGGTGGCCTATGTCGGTTACCTGGCCTTCGGCGTTCCCGAGCCGCTTTTCTGGGGCGTGCTGACCTGCTTCGCCACGATTCTGCCCATCGTCGGCACGGCCCTCGTGTGGCTGCCGCTGGCGGCCTACATGAGCCTCGACGGCAACTGGGGGCAGGGCGTCGGGCTGGTGATGTACGGCACGCTGGTCGTCACGCAGGTGGACAACCTCGTGCGGATGGTCATGCAGAAGAAGATGGCCGACGTACACCCGCTCATCACCATTTTCGGGGTCTTCATCGGTCTGTCGCTCTTCGGCTTTATGGGCGTCATCTTCGGGCCGCTGATGCTGGCGATGTTTGTCTTCTGCGTCAATGTCTTCAAACGCAGATACCTCGACGGGCTTCCCGACCGGGAACTGTTCCAGCCCGGCGGCAGATCGGGCGGATGATCGTTCTGTTTCCCGTCTTTTTTACGGAAAGAAAGCGGCCGGGGCGTTTTTCCTGAAAATTCCCCGGAAAAAAGTTGCATATTCGTGAGGGTTTATTACCTTTGTTATTCGAATAACAATGGATTCGTGCCAAAGAACCCTTAAATGATATTATAAAATGGCGAGAAATCTCAAAATCAGAGACCTTACGTTGCGTGACGGCCAGCAGTCGTCCTTCGCAACGCGTATGAACCAGGAGCAGATCGACCGCTGCCTGCCGTTCTACAAAGATGCCAATTTCTATGCGATGGAGGTGTGGGGCGGCGCCGTCCCCGACTCGGTGATGCGTTATCTCAACGAGAATCCGTGGACGCGCCTCGAAACCATCCACAAGGCAGTGGGCGATGTCTCGAAACTCACGGCCCTTTCGCGCGGCCGCAACCTGTTCGGCTACTCGCCCTATACGGACGAAATCATCGACGGCTTCTGCCGCAACTCGATCCGGAGCGGTTTGGGCATCATGCGGATCTTCGATGCCCTGAACGACGTCGACAACGTGAAATCGACCGTCAAATACGTCAAGCAGTACGGCGGCATCGCCGACTGTGCGGTTTGCTACACCGTGGACCCGAAATACCCCGAACCGGGTTTCTGGGCCAGACTGACGGGCAAATCGGCCCCCAAACCGGTCTTCACCGACGCCTATTTCCTCGACAAGGCCCGCCAGATGGCCGCACTGGGCGCCGACATGATCACCATCAAGGACATGTCGGGTCTGATTCCGCCGCGCCGCGTCGCCACGCTGGTGCGCCTGCTGAAGAAGAACCTTTCGGTTCCCGTCGATTTCCATACCCACTGCACGCCGGGCTACGGACTGGCTTCGGTGCTTTCGGCCATCATCGCCGGGGTCGACGTCGTGGACACCAACTGCTGGTACTTCGCCGAAGGCACGGGCGCCCCGGCCATCGAGCTGATCCATGTTTTCTGCAAGAAGCTGGGCATCGAAACGGGCGTGAACATGGAGGCCGTGGCCAAGATCAACACCCAGCTGCGGGACATCCGCAAGGAGCTGAACCAGTCGGTCTTCGGCGTCGAGAAACCCGAGCCGAAGGCGTTCAACCCGGTGACCGACACGCTTCCCACCGAGATCGACGCCCTGTTCGACCGGGCGATCGCCGCGGCGCAGCACGACGACGAGAACGCCACGATCGACGCCTGCCGCAAGATCGAGGCCTATTTCGGCTTCCCGGCTCCGAACGAACTGGTGCAGAAGGCCGAGATTCCCGGCGGCATGTATTCGAACATGGTGGCCCAGCTCAAGCAGCTCAAGGCCGAGGAGATGCTGCCCCGCGCCATGGAGCTGATCCCTTCGGTGCGCCTGGCCGCGGGTCTGCCGCCGCTGGTGACCCCCACCTCGCAGATCGTGGGTGCGCAGGCCGTCAACTGCGCCCTCGACGAGAAGGCCGGACGTCCGATGTACACCAACAAGTCGTCGCAGTTCGTGGGCCTCGTGAAGGGCGAGTACGGCAAGACGCCGGTGAAGATCGACCCCGAGTTCCGGTTCAAGATCTGCGGCGTGCGCGAGGAGACTCCCTACGACACCTCGAAATACCAGATGCAGCCCAATCCCGAGCTTCCCGAAGCCGGAGGCGTGAAGCTCGCCGCCGATGAAAAGGAGGTGCTGCTGCTGGAGTTGTTCCCGCTGGTCGCCAAGACGTTCCTGACCAATATGAAGGTGAAGGCCTACGAGGCTTCGAAGCCGGCCGAACCTGCCGCCAAGGCCGGGGAGACGCCCGCCGGAGAGACGCAGGCCGTGATCACGGGCAACGTCGTGACGGCTCCGCTGCCGGGCCGCATCATCGAACTCAAAGTGAAGGTCGGCGACGCGGTGAAGGCCGGACAGGAGGTCGCCGTTCTCGAAGCGATGAAGATGGAGAACGCCATCACGAGCGATTTCGCCGGTACGGTCAAGCAGATTCTGGTCCGTCAGGGGCAGACCGTGGCTACCGACGCCGTTCTGATGGAGATCGAATAACACGATCCATTCTTTCCGGACGCCATTCCGTCCGCAGCGCCCGAATGCGTTGCGGACGGAACTTTTTTTCGGTGGCTTTGGTATTGATCTTGGATGCTTCCGCGACGATGCTGCCTGCCGCATTGCAGTACGCTGTCCCGAGCGCATCGGCCGCCGCGCCCGGGCGCGGGCCGGGGCTTGCCGGGGATGTGGAGGACGCCTTGCGGACCTTGCTTCCGATGCTGCGCGAACGTTCCGACCGGACGTTCCTCCGACCGCCGGCTGAAAATCTGCGGCGTCTTGTGCGACGACATGACCGTCGCGCCCGTGGCCACGGCCACGAGCAATCTGAAACACCTCTGCGAACTGGTCTGACCGGTGCGGCGAGGCTACTCTTCCGGCGTGGGGGCTTCGTCCGTCCGGTCGGTGTAGAGAATTCCGTCGAGATGGTCTGTTTCGTGCTGGAAGATTACGGCCGTGAATCCGTCGATCGTCTCCGTTTTTTCGGCGAACCGCTCGTCGCGGTAGCGCAATACGATCCGCTGCGCCCGCACCACCGTGCCCGCTAATCCCGGAATCGAGAGACATCCTTCCCGTCCCGGGGCGGTTTCGGCCGACGATTCGACGATCTCCGGGTTCAGGTAGAATTCGAACGGCTCTCCGGGCTTGTCGAAACGCTGCACGGCGATCATCCGCCGGAGAATCCCCACCTGCGGGGCGGCGATGCCTACGCCCGAGTTCTGCGGGTCCTGCACCGTCGCGAGCATCCTGCGGCGCAGGACGGCGTAGTCGTCCGTCCGCAGCATCCGCCCGGTCACCGGAGCGGCCTTTTGACGCAGGACGAGCGAGTCGGCCGGGTTTCCGACGGTCAGTATGCGCATGATTTCTCCCTTCCCGGCGTGAATGGTCTCCTCCTCTGCGGCGCTGAACCCTCCGGAGCATCCGGCGAACGCCAGCGTTGCGGCCGCGCAGGCCGCCAGTATCGTTTTCTTTTCCATGATAGCCGCTGTTTCTGTGAATAGGCTTTTTTTTCGGTAATTCGCCCGGTTTTTCTAGGTGAGAAAGTACCCGTTCGCTTCTCCGCGATATAGCTGCGGATTTGTTCGTCCGTAGGACTTTTGCAATTCTCCTCCGGAATATCGCTTCCGACATAGAGGAAGCGGTTCGATGTACGGTCCTTGTTGTAACCCCGCAGGTATTTCTGATAGGCCAGCTTTTTGGTCGGGAGGACGATAATCGTATCGCGCGGTTGATTCAGTGCCAGGGTAGTAGCTCCGATGCCCGGAACGCTTTTCTTGACGATGCCATAGGGCAGGTTGGTGAAAATTCCGCCTAACTTGGCTCTCGGATAAAGCAGCGTCAGACGCATGCACTCTATGCGCTTATGCGTATCGTCTTGATAGATGATTTCATACCGAACCGGATTCTTCTCGTCGTCAAATGTGTTTATGAAAGCTCCGTTGTACATGTAGCTCCGGTAATAGCCTATACCATCGCAGTAACCGCTGATATTCGGATAAAAGATTTCATAGCGAGGGTCCTCTATCTTTACGGGATTGGCTGGGAGCTTCTCCCGTGAAGAAAGTTTGGGTTTGACCTTATCGTCATTCATACATGGAACGCCTTTTGGAAAAGACCGCCTATGCTCTCACCATAGGCAGTCATGTAAAGATACAAGATGTTATTGAGATTATCAAGTCCCTATTCACTAATCATTTATTCCCCTAACACCTTTTCCAGCCGTCCGATATGATTGCTGATGTTCTTGTTCAGAACTTGCGCATAGGAATGCTGGGTAACCGAAATATTAGAGTGTCCGAGCAGTTTGCTCACCACCTCGATAGGAACATCGTTATAGAGCAGGATAGTCGTGGCAAAGGTTTTCCGGGCCGTGTGGTGCGTCAATTTCTTGTCGATGCCTACCACATCCGCAATTTCCCGCAGATAGGAATTGACCTTTTGATTGGAAATACGCGGCTGAATATAATCGTCCGTACTATTGAGTTCACGGAACCATGCTATCAGTTTCTCAGCCTGCGGGAGCAACGGAACGGAAACCTCCCGGTCCGTCTTTTGACGAACAAGCGTGATCCAATTCCTGCCGTCAAATCCTTTCGTGATATGCTTCGGTTGCAACGCCTGCGCTTCATGATAGGCAAGCCCCGTATAGACTGAGAAGAGGTAGATGTTCTTCACCGTTTCCAGCCGTTTCTGAGCAAAATGGTGATGCTCCAGCTTATGCAGTTCTTCCTGCGTGAGAAATACCAGCCGTTTACGCTCTTTTAAGGGCCTGTATTCGACGAACGGGTCCTGCTGGATATAGTTGCACTTGAAAGCGTAAGTGACCATCTGACGCACCCGCTGCATGATTTTATTGATGGTGATGGCTTTCAGACCTTGCACTATGAGTGCTTCTTCGAACTGCTTCACAAAGCGATAGTCCACGTTTCGGATGGGAATGTCCTGCGTGTTGTACGAGGTACGGATATACTGCTCCACATGGGCGAAAACCTCGCGGAATTTCTGCAATGTCGCAGGTGAATACTCCTTGTCTACGAGTTGTTCCATCTTATTCAGACGGTCCCGGAAAATCCCGCACAACGTATGTTCCTCCACCGTCTTGTGCTTGTAGATCGAGTAGATTTCAGCCAGCGATACATTCCCGTCAGCTTCGTACAATTTACGCTCGATGCCTTTGAGTTCGATAGTGATATCCTGCAAGCGACGGTTAATCAGCACGGCATCTTCAGAGGTTCCGCGGACACATTGAGCGTCTTTGTCCCACAAGTCAGGTGTTACATAAAGTCCCGTCGAGAATTGCTGGCGTTCTGCACCGTCAGTCGTTAACTTGCAGTAAATCGGGGCTGTACCCCGTCGGTTTCTCTTAAATTCGTAGAGATAATAAGTGATTCTCAGTATTTCAACCATAGTCAGCAGATCGTTTTCATAACCCACTGGAATACTTTTCATTACAAGTCTGGAATACAACTTTTGCCCGAAAGCGAATTGTATTCCAACGAACCCCTAAAATGCCCCGATTTTGACTGATTATTAAAATATCTTAAAATAAGATAATTTTGTTTAATTGCTGATTATAAGATATTTAACCATTTTGTAGGGCATAAAAATAGGGGTCAGATTTTGCAATCTAACCCCTTCCGTAGCGGGTCCGAGACTTGAACTCGGGACCTCATGATTATGAATCATGCGCTCTA
>ERZ836358.2624-NODE-2624-length-13347-cov-4.753837_pt1 | contig 13347 bp, 9 predicted proteins | sample MGYA00519942_ERZ836358 | MGnify/ENA primary metagenome ERZ836358 (study PRJEB31850, sample SAMEA3708798) | human gut metagenome | biome: human gut; feature: human-associated habitat; material: faeces | place: China | collected 2014 ...
CCTTCAGCTCAATGGGCAGGCCGTGGGTATCAAAGCCGGGCACATAGGGAGCCTGATAGCCCTCCATGTTCTTTTCGCGGATGATGATATCCTTGATGATCTTGTTCAGGGCGGTGCCCATGTGGATGTTGCCGTTTGCATACGGAGGACCGTCGTGCAGAATAAACTGGGGCTTGCCCTCGTTGTGCTTCATGAGCTGGTTGTACAGGTCGTTGTCGTCCCAGTCCTTGAGCATGACCGGTTCCTTTTTGGGCAGACCGGCGCGCATCTCAAACAGGGTCTTGGGCAGATTCAACGTGCTGTCGTACTGCGATTTGTTCTTAGCCAATGGTTTACACTCTCCTCTATTTTTGCGTTGGGTGCCTTACTCGCTGAACTTTACGCCCTGAAAAGCGTCGTAGTCCGGCTCGTCCGGCTTCATATCAGCAGGAGGCGGGTCCAGCTTGAGCTGGCTTTCATCCTTTGCCCAGAAATCCTCGCTGCTGTCAGCCGCCTTGTCGTCATCGGCAGGGGCGGCAGGTTCGGTGGTTTCGGTCGGTTCGGCAGGCTGCTGTGCCGGGGCTGCTGCAGCATCGGCTGTTGCGGCTGCCTCGGGCTGTGCGGCGGGCTGCTCTGCGGCAGCTTCCTGCACAGGCTCGGCATCCTGTACGGGGGCGTCCTTTTCAGCGTCCTTAGCGTCCTTCTGGAACTCCGGCAGACGGCTCAAAGACTCCACGTGGCTGCGGTACAAATTGAGCACATCCGCCTTGAAGCGGGTGACCTCCAGACGGACGCGGTCATACTCCCGCTCCTCAGCCAGACGCTTTTCGTTGGCCTCGTTCTCGATCTCGTCTGCGCGGTCGCTTGCCTTCTGCAGCAGCTCGTTGGCATCGCGGATGATATCGTCGCCCCGCAGATTTGCGCGGTGAATGATCTCCTCAGCCTTCTGGTTTGCTTCGCGGATCACGTTTTCGCCCATGCGCTGGGCGTTGATCAGCGCGCTCTTGAGCATATCGCCGTCAGCCTCAAAGCTTTGCAGCTCACCCTTGAGCTTCTGGTTCTCTGCGGTCAGATCAGCGATCTGCTTGCGCAGCTGCTCTGCCTGCGCATCGTTCTGCTGCAGCTGCTCCTCGACCTTGTCCAGAAAACGATCCACGTCCTCTGTACGGTAGCCGCGGAGGTTTTTTTCAAATTGTACAGAGCGGACATCCTGCGGGGTCAGCATAGTCATTTCCTCCCATAGCTTTTAATATTGAAAGAACTCAATGATCGAACGATCTTTTTTACTTTTCCCGGGCAACGCAGTCAGTCGGAAGCGGCCCTTGCCGCGTACGGTGAACACATCCTGCTCGTATACGGGGGCATGGGGCTTTTCTACCGGCAGATGGTTGATCTCCACCCTGCCCGCCTCGATCAGTTCCGCAGCGGTGCCGCGGCTGACGTGCAGCATGGCAGAGAGTACCGCGTCCAGCCGCAGGGAGGACACAGTAGCGGTGAGCAGCTGACGCTTCGGCGCCGGGAAAGCCGGGATCTCTTCCGGCTCCAGCAGGCGGGTGGACACCTCTGTGCGTCCCGCCTGACACAGCTCCCGACAGATAAGCTTTGCCGCCGGTTCCAGCGCGAACACATAAGCTGTGCCCGGCGCATCGGCAGGCAGCAGGATATCGCCCAGTGCCTCGCGCTTGAGGGCAAGCCCCATCAGGCTGCCCAGATAGTCCTTGTGCGCGGGGAGCGCCGCACCGGGCAGTGCCCGGCATTGCAGCTGTACGCAGCGCACCGGACACTCGCCGTAGCTGTACTCCGGCTCCAGACAGAGCACCCGGCGCTCAGCCTCGGGCCAGCCGCCGTCAAAACGCCAGCCGTCCCGCACACCGGCACGCCCCAGTGCCGCCCGGGCAAGATTCTGTTCCCGGTCGCTGAGGAATGCAGAGTACCGGGCTATGCCGCGGGAAAAAGCCGCATCGGCAAGATCCTCGATATGCCGCATAAGGTAGCGTTCCTCATCATTGCGGGCGGGCACAAAGCCCCGCACCGCGCCAGCTGCCGGATCAATAGAATGCGCCATTGTTCTCCAGCTCGTCCAGCAGATCGCCCATGATATCCACGTTGTACGGGGTAATGATAAAGGTACTGTTGGCTACGCGCTTGATCTGGCCGTTGTTGGCATAGGCCACGCCGGACAAAAAGTCCACCAGACGGCGGGAGACCTCCTTGTTGGTGGACTCCAGGTTCAGCACCACGGTACGCTTGTTGTTCAGATGGTCGGCAATGGTGCTGGCATCCTCGAACCGCTCGGGCTTGACCAGAACCACCTTGAGCTGGGTGGTGGCATGGATGTTGACCACCTTGTTCTTCTTGCTGGTGCCCTCGGCAGGCTCCTCGGTCTCTTCGTCCATCCCGATGCCAACGCCGCTGTTGTTGTTCACCATCTGGGGGCCGTCATCGATGTACTGGTCCTCGTACTCGTCCCCTTCGCCCATCAGGCCCTTCTTAATGCTATCCAGCAAAGACATAATTATCTGCTCCTTTCATTCGGGCAGCGCCCGGCTGCCTGGCGTTCTTTGCAAAAAGAATGCAAATAGCTTTTACTATTATCTGATTTTTTGCAGCAGATGTCAATAACTACAAAAGTTTTCCGTCATATAAATTTTGTCCGGAGACGATTATTTCGTCATAAAGCCTTACCTGACTGACAGAACCGTCCGTTCCCTTGGGCAAAACAAGGATGTAATCGTCTTCCGAGATCAGCGGATGGTCGGCATCCACCGGGTCGATCTTGCAGAAACGGGCGATGTTGCCGTACTTGACGTACACGCCGGGAATATAGTTTTCGCCCTGCGTCTCAGCCTCGGTGCCGTCCTCCTTGAGGTAGTGCACCGCTGCGGCGGGAACCCGCAGGCCGGTGCTCTCGCCGGTGCTGATGCGTGCGCGGGCGTGGTTGAGGCACAGCACATCGCCGTTGATGGAGTTGCATTGCAGCACAAAGCGGGCAACATCCTTTTCTGCATCAATGGTCACCTCGGAAACGGTGGCGCGCAAGGCGGCATCGCTCTGGCCGGGGAAGCTGATCTCCACCGCCGTGCGCAGGGGCTTACCGTCCGCGCCCAGCAGCTTTTCGGCCTGCTTTGCGGAGCACACCCCGGCGTACTGCCAGCTGAACCCGGCCACCAGCTTGCCTACACAGCCATCCAGCGGCATCTCGGGGTCAGAGTCCAGATAGGCTTTAAGCTGCTCCGGGCTCTGCGCCAGAATGTCCGCAGCACCGGCATTCAGCCGTCCGCTGCTGGCAGCTCGGACAAAGTAGCCGGTAGTGGGGGCGGCGATCTGGGTGGGGTTGCCCAGCTGTGCCTGCACGGTCTGTGCCTGCTGGGCAAGCAGCGCAATCTGATCCGCAAAGCCGGCGGTATCGCCGGTGGTGATCCACAGCTTGTTCTGCGCCAGCAAATAGGCATCGGTGCTTTCGTCCACATCGCTGTATTGGGCGGTGTCCAGTGCGTCCAGCAGGTCATACAGCGCACCGGAGCGCTCCTTGAGCAGGCCGTCCAGCTGGGTGGCTGCGGTGTTCTGGGAGCGCTGCAACAGGTCGATCTGGCTGGTAAGCTGGGTCAGCTGCTGGCGCAGCACCGCCTGATTGGCGTCGGTATACAGCTCTGCAACGGCAGTGCCTGCCGACACCCGCTCGCCGTCCGAGACAAGGTAACCTAGATTGCCGCTGCCGGAAATGCAGGTCTCGTCAAACAGCAGCACGCCGTCCGCTTCAATGGTATCGGAGATGGTGATGGGCAGCGCCGTTTCGTAGACGTTCTGGGGGAAAAGGATGTGCGCCGCCTGCCAGCAGACATACGCTGCCGCCGCCAGCAAAAAGGCGGCCAGCACAGCCGCCAGCGTGGTGAGCGCAGAAAACTTGTGGCGCGGTTCCTGAGGGGTTTCCGGCATAAGGATCATCCTTTCAATAAAAAGTCTTGGGTCAGGCGCAAAGCGGTCTGTCGCACGTCCGCCGCCCCGGCGTCCAGCCATGTAACCCCGTCCATGTGGCGGAACCATGTCAGCTGGCGCTTGGCGTAGTTGCGGGAGGCCTGTTTGAGCTTTTCGGTGCAGGCCTCAAGCGTGGCGGTCTGTTCGAAATATGGGAAAAATTCTTTATAGCCGATGGCCTGTGCGGCGGTGCGAAAGACTTCGCGGTTGCGCCAGACGTATTCCGCTTCGGCTAAAAGTCCGGCCTCCAGCATTTTGTCTACCCGCAGGTCGATGCGGCGGTACAGCGCTGCACGGTCCGGGAAATCCAGCCCCAGCACAAGGCTGCGGTAGGGGCGCTCCGGCGGCAGAGAATCGGCCTTTTGTTCGCTGAGACGCTTGCCGGTGGCGTGGTAGTGTTCCAGCGCCCGCAGCACCCGTACCTTATTATTGGGGTGGATGGCAGCGGCGGCTTCCGGGTCCACGGCTTGCAGTTTTGCGTACATGGCTTCCGGGCCGATGGCTTCCAGTTCAGCGGTCAGCTGCTCGCGCAGACCGTCCGGGGCTTTTTCGGCGGTGAATCGCACACCATATAAAAGGCTTTGCACATACAGGCCGGTACCGCCCACCAGCAGCGGCAGATGCCCCCGGGCAGTGATATCCTGGATATACTCCCCTGCCAGCGCGGTAAAATCCGCCACGCTGAAGGTCTTTTCCGGGGTGAGGATGTCCACGCCGTGGTGCGGGATGCCGCAGGTCTCCTGCGGGGTGACCTTAGCGGTGCCCACATCCAGACCTTTGTAGATCTGCATGGAGTCGGCACTGATGACCTCGCCGGAGAACTGCTGCGCCAGCGCAACGCCCAGCGCGGTCTTGCCGGTTGCGGTGGGACCTACCACAGCCACCACGGCAGGTTTTGCATTACACGATGCGTCCAAACTGCTTTTCCAACTCCTTTCGGGTAAGCTTGAGCACGCAGGGACGGCCATGGGGGCAGAAGGGCGGCACCTCGCCGGAGAGGATCTTCTCGGCCAGTGCCATAAGCTCCTGCGGGGAGGACTTGTCCCCCGCCTTGATGGCGGCGCGGCAGGAGATGGAGTGCAGCACCCACTCGGTGTGCTCGTTCAGCGCGTCCCGGCTGCCCTTGAGCAGGCGGTCGGCGATTTCCACCAGCAAATCCTCAGCGTTCTGCGGCTCTACGTCCGCAGGCACAGCGCGCAGCAGCACGGTGCTGCCGCCAAAGTCGGCCACATCCAACCCGGCGTTTTCCAGCAAGGGCTGATTTTCCAGCAGCGACTGCTTTTCCTCTGCGGAAAGGTCGATGGCGGCGGGCTGCAACAGCAGCTGGCTGGGCACGTTGCCGTAGTTCGCGGCCAGCTTTTCGTACAGCTGACGCTCGTGGGCGGCGTGCTTATCGATCAGACACAGCTCGTCTCCCCGCTCCGCCAAAATATAGGTGCGGAAAACCTCGCCCACGTACCGCAGCGGCTCTTCCCCCTGCGGCACATCAAAGCCCAGCTGTTCCGGCTGCTCGGACTGCACCGGCTCCTCCGGCTGATAGGGCACCGTTGCGGCTTCGATTTCCGGGGCGGCAGGCGCGGTGTTCCATGCTGCCATGTGATCCAGCAGCGGGTCGGCTGTGGCGTCCGTCTCCGGGTGCACATCCAGCTGTGCCTCAGCAGCGGCTGCCCGGAAGGGCTGCGGTGCGGGCTGGACTTTGGTTGCATCCGCTTTTTCCGGGCTGTGGAGGGTGACCACCGGGTCCAGAATATCCTCTGCGGGGGCAGACTGCCGCCACGAAGGCACAGCCGCCGCGCGGGCAGGCGGTGCGGGCTGTACCGGCGGGGTGTCTGCCGTAAAAGACGGGGTTTTCACCGGTGCAGCGGCAGGGCGCGGCGGCTGCGGGGCTTCCCAGCGCTGCGCGGGCAGCGTGCCGGGGTCTGCCTGACCCGGAATGACGGCGGAAAGTCCTGTAAAGTAATTATTCTTTACAGAATTTTCATCCTTAATATCGTTTTCTTTTTCAGTCTTCTCTTTTTCGTCTGCTTCAAAGGTAAAGCGGCGTTCCCCGGTGCCAGGCTGTGCCAGCGCCAGCTTGACCGCATGGTAAACGACATCGAACACGTCATTTTCCCGGGCAAAGCGGGCTTCGATCTTTGCAGGGTGGACATTGACGTCCACAAGGTCGGTGGGCATTTCCAGCAGCAAGATGCCGCCCGGGAACTTGCCCTGCATGGTCGTGCCCTTAAAGGCCATTTCCATGCCCGCCATGATGGTGCGGTTGCGCACATAGCGGCCATTGATGTAGAAATGCTGCATACTGCGGCTGGCGCGGCAGCTCTTGGGTGGGGTGATCAAGCCGGTAACCCGGTACAGTCCTTCCTCGGAGTGCACCTCGATAAGGTCACGGCTGAACTCCCGCCCCAGCACCGCGTAGGCGGCGCTGCGCAGCTGACCATCGCCGGGGGTGACGTATTGCAGCTTGCCTTCCCGGATGAATTTGACGCTGACCTCCGGGTGGCTGAGCGCCACGTGCCCTACGTTATCTGCCACAAAGGTGCCCTCGCTGGAGTCCTTTTTGAGGAACTTCATGCGGGCGGGGGTGTTGTAGAACAAATCCTGCACCCGGATGGTGGTGCCCACAGCACGGGCGGCAGGCTTCCTGCCCTGCTCCTCGCCGCCGGAGATGCGGTAGCAGGTGGCAAACTCGTCCACCTCGGTGCGGGTGAGCAGCTCTACCCGCGCTACGCTGGCAATGGAAGCCAATGCCTCACCCCGGAACCCCAGCGTATGGATGCTGTTCAGGTCATCCGGCTTTTCAATTTTGCTGGTGGCGTGGCGGATGAAAGCCGTTGGGATATACTCGGCATCAATACCGGTGCCGTTATCGCTGATCTCGATCAGCTTTACGCCGCCGGATTCAATGCTGACGGTGACCTGCGTTGCACCGGCGTCGATGGAGTTTTCCAAAAGCTCCTTAACCACCGATGCGGGGCGCTCTACCACCTCACCGGCGGCGATCAGCTCCGCAGTATGCTTATCCAGAACATGGATGACTGCCATGGTCTTTTCCCTCCCCTGTGATTGATTTTTGCGGTCAGCCGTTCAGGCTGCCCTTGAGGGTCTTTTTCAGCTCGTACAAAAAGTTCAGTGCTTCAATGGGAGTAAGCGTTTCCACATCCACAGCTTCCAGCTTTTCCATCATCTCGCTGGGCACTGCCGGGGAATTATACTCTTGCAAGGCGTCAAAATCCATCTGCTCCACCTTGTTTTTGGGAGCAGAGGCTTCCAGCGTGCGCAGCACCTCGTGGGCACGGCGGGTCACGCTGCCGGGCAGACCGGCCAGCTTTGCCACCTCAATGCCGTAGCTGTCGTCGGCGGGGCCGCGCACGATGCGCCGCAGGAAAGTGATATCCTCACCACGCTTTTTGACCGCGATGTTGTAGTTTTTTACGCCCTCCACGGTGCCTTCCAGCTCGGTCAGCTCGTGGTAGTGGGTGGCGAACAGGGTCTTGCAGCCCAGCCCCTTGGCGGGGTCTGCGATATGCTCCACCACGGCGCGGGCGATGCTCATGCCGTCAAAGGTGGAGGTGCCGCGGCCGATCTCGTCCAGCACCACAAGACTTTTGGCGGTGGCGTTTTTCAGAATTTCGGCTACCTCGGTCATCTCCACCATAAAGGTGGACTGGCCTGCAGCAAGGTCGTCCGAGGCGCCGATGCGGGTGAAGATGGCGTCCACCACGCCCACATGGCAGCTGGCAGCCGGTACAAAGGAACCGATCTGCGCCATCAGCGCAATGAGGGCATTCTGACGCATATAAGTGGATTTACCCGCCATATTGGGGCCGGTGATGATGAGGCAGCGGTCAGTGGTGCAGTTGAGGGTGGTATCGTTGGGCACGAACATACTGCCCTTGAGCACCTGTTCCACCACCGGGTGACGCCCCTCGGTGATGGTCAGCACATCGCTGTCGTCCACCACGGGGCGGCAGTAGTTGTTTTCCGCAGCCACCTGCGCCAGCGCAGCTAGCACGTCCAGCTGTGCAATAGCGTTGGCGGTGCGCTGGATGCGATCCAGCTGGGCTCCGATGCTTTCCAGCAGTTCGTCAAACAGGCGGCGTTCCAGCGAGATGAGCCGCTCGTGCGCGCCAAGAATTTTGCTTTCCAGCTCCTTCAGTTCCTGCGTGATGTAACGCTCGCCGGAGGTGAGGGTCTGCTTGCGGATGTAGGTCTCCGGCACAAGGTTTTTGTAGGAGTTGCTCACCTCGATGAAGTAGCCGAACACATGGTTATAGCCAATTTTCAGCTTGGGGATGCCGGTCTCCTGCCGCAGACGGGCTTCCAGCTGCGCCAGCACGCCCTTGGTGTTATCGCGGATGGAGCGCAGCTCGTCCACCTCGGCATGGTAATCCTTGGCGATGACGCCGCCATCCTTGAGGGTGGAGGGGGCGTCCGGGTCTACTGCGGCATAAATGCGCGCCTTGATATCCTCCAGCGGGTCGATACTTGCGGCCAGCTCGGCAAGCTCCGGGCAGTTGCAGCCCTCTGCCTGCTTGCGCAGACCGGGCAGACGGTCACAGGTCTGGGCAAGGGTGTAGATCTCCTTGGGGGTTGCAGAGCCGTACACCGTGCGGGTCATCAGGCGCTCCAGATCCGCAATGTAGTGCAGTTCTTCGGTCAGGTCGCCGCGCACCATGGTCTGGCGCACCAGCGCCTCCACAGCGTTCAGGCGGTGGTTGATGAGCTGACTGGAAATGAGCGGCTGCTCGATCCAGCTGCGCAACATCCGCTTGCCCATGGCGGTGCTGGTCTTATCCAGCACCCACAGCAGGGTGCCGCGCTTTTCGCGGCCGCGCAGAGTCTCGGTCAGCTCAAGATTTGCCCGGGTAACCGGCGAAAGCCGCATGAACTGGGCTTCGTTGTAAGTAATGACCGTCTTTAACCGCTCCACACCCTTGATCTGGGTATCGTGCAGGTATTCCAGCAGCGCAGCCATGGCAAAGCGCACAAGGCCCTCGGCGACCATGCCGGTGGTCTGCGGCCAGTCGCGGCCAAACTGTTCTTCCAGTGCAGAAGCCACCAGCCCCGGCGCATAGCGCTCGTCCTCGACCAGTTCCACCGAGCAGCTCATGTTCTTTTTGATATAGGCGGTCACCTCGCGGCAGTCCAGCAGGCCGGGGTTCAGCAGCACCTCGCTGGGGTGGTAGCGGCACAGCTCGGTAATGACCGCCGGGGCGATCTTATCCGCCGCCAGTTCGGTGATATGCGCCGTACCGGTGGAAACGTCCGCAAAGCACAAGCCCGCCTTTTTGCCCTTGAGGTACAGGCTGGCAATGTAGTTATTGCGGTCGTCCTGCAGCATACTGCTCTCGATGACCGTACCGGGTGTGACCACCCGGATGATGTCCCGCTTGACAAGGCCTTTCGCCTTGGCGGGGTCCTCCACCTGCTCACAGATAGCCACCTTATAGCCCTTAGCGATCAGGCGCGCCACATAGCCCTCGTAGCTGTGGAAGGGCACGCCGCACATAGGGGCGCGCTCCGCAAGGCCGCACTGCTTGCCGGTAAGGGTAAGATCCAGCTCCCGGGAGGCCGTGACGGCATCGTCGAAGAACATCTCGTAAAAATCGCCGATGCGGTAAAAAAGAATTTCGTCCTTGTGTTGATTTTTGATTTCAAGATACTGCTGCATCATGGGCGAAAGCTCTGCCATGGTTTTTCCTCTTTCCCTTGTATGGTTCCGTCGCCGGTTTGCGGGCTGTAACCGCCGGTGCAAACAAAACGCGGTCTGTGTTGCACAGCCGCGTTTTGGTCAAAAAAGTTTGCTCAGTGGCAGCCGCCGCAGGTGGAGCAGCTGCCGGTGCAGGAGGCAGAAGGCTCCTGCACGGTCATGGGGTCGCCGCCGTTCATGGCGGTGTTGATGATGGCGTCGATATAGTTGACCAGGTTCTCGCACTCGCGCTTGGCCTCGTTGTATGCCACCATGCCCTTGTTGCCCATGATCTGGCCGTAGAGACTGTTCACCTTCTCGTTCAGTTCAGCGATGCGGGCGTCGTCGCGCTCGTTCTTGCCGATCTCGTTGTTCAGGTCCATGCGGGCCAGATTGAACTCGCCGATCAGGTTCTGCAGCTCCTCATCCTTATCGTTTGCCTTGCGGGCCTGATCCAGAATGACGTAGCGGGGGTCGGTCTGAAGTGCCATAGCGGCACGCTTGAAAAGATCAATGCAATCCATGATTGGGTTCTCCTTGTTGTTTTTATTCTTTCTGGGGCAGTTTGCCCCGGAATCACTTTTTTATGCTTCCACTTCACCCAGCAGCACGGTGGCGCGGGCACCGGTAAGATGTACAGTCGCGTAGCTGCCCAGCAGTGCCGGGTCCGCGGCAAACTCCACGGTCAGGTTATTGTCCAGTCGGCCGGAAAGGGTGCCCTCGTTGCGGCCAAAGCCCTCCACCAGCACCCGGACGGTCTGCCCCACCTGCGCCTTGACCAGCGCCATGGCGATCTCGTCCTGCGTAGCCAGCAGGCGGGTCATGCGGTCGGTCTTTTCCTTGCGGGGGGTGGGGTCCGGCATTTCGGCAGCCTTGGTGCCGGTGCGCTTGGAATAGATAAAGGTGAACAGTTGCATATAGCCCACCTTGCGCACCAGCTCCAGCGTTTTTACAAAGTCCTCCTCGGTCTCGCCGGGGAAACCCACGATGATATCGCTGGAGAAGGTGATGCCGGGCACGGTCTTGCGGGCGTAGTCGATGAGTTCCAGATACTGCTCCACCGTGTAGTGGCGGTTCATCTGCTGCAAAAGCCGGTCGGAACCGCACTGCACCGGCAGATGCAGGTGCTTGCACAGCTTCGGCTGGGCGGCGATGGTATCAATGAGCTTATGGCTGGCGTCCTTGGGGTGGCTGGTCATAAAGCGGATGTGGTAATCGCCGGGCACGGTGCATAGCAGGTTGAGCAGGTCAGAGAAATCGATCTGCTCTTCCAGACCCTTGCCGTAGCTGTTCACGTTCTGCCCCAGCAGGGTGATTTCCTTATAGCCCGCTTCCACAAGGCTGCGGAACTCCGCAAGGATATCGCCGGGCTTGCGGCTCTTCTCGCGGCCGCGGACGTAGGGCACGATGCAGTAGGTGCAGAAGTTATCGCAGCCGTACATGATGGGCAGCCATGCGCGGAACTCGCTCTCGCGCCGGATGGGAATGTTCTCCACGATGACCGGACGCTGTGCGGGGTCCAGCAGCACCCGCTTATGCTTTTGCAGTTTCTGGGCGATCAGCTGCGGCAGGGTGTCGATGCCGTCCACGCCGAACACCAGATCCACATAGGGGTAGCTCTTGCGCAGCTTTTCCACAACATGCTTCTGGTTGGCCATGCAGCCGCACAGGCCGATGATAAGGCCGGGCTTTTTTTCCTTGAGCCCCTTCAGCGCGCCCACGTTGCCGAACACCCGCTGCTCGGCGTGCTCACGCACGGCGCAGGTGTTGAACAAAATCAGGTCGGCGTCCTCGGGCTTATCGCACAGGCCGTAGCCGATATCTACCAGCACGCCCTTGATGCGCTCGCCATCGTTGACGTTCTGCTGACAGCCGTAGCTGTGCACAAAGGCCAGCGGCGGGGTGTCGTAGGTCTGCCGCACCAGCTCGGCGGCAACGGTATTATGTTCAAAGTTAATGTATTCCAAAAAAACCATCCTTCTCCGCCGGGCAGGGTAGCCCCATGCGGCGAAACTCTATTTTCTGCCATTCTATAAAAGACACTCTTTAGTATACCCTGTTTGGCCGCTGCGGGCAAGAGGAAACACGCAAATTTTATGCCTGTTTAGCCGCTGCTGCCTCTGCATCCTGCCTGCGGCAGCACTCTTCGCACACGCCCAGCAGCACCACGGCGCAGTCCTGCACCCTGCCCTTCTGGTTTTTGACCAGCTCCATCACCTGTTTTCCGTCTACCTCTGCATCGGTGACGCCGCCGCAGACGGTGCAGTACAGGTGGCTGTGCCACGGCAGGGTGTGGTCAAAGCGGTCTGCCTTACCGGGAATGGACACCCGGCGCACCCGCCCGGCTTCCACCAGACTGTTCAGGTTACGGTATACGGTGCCAAGGCTCAGGTTCGGGCACTCCTGCGCGGCTTTATCGTAGATTTCTTCCGCAGTCGGGTGGTCGCACAGCTGCTGCACCGTCTGCATGACAAGCTCCCGCTGTTTTGAATAACGCATATCCATCCTCCTTTTTCACACGGTTCAGACGTTTTCTTCCCCTTTGATCTTTGCCCAGTACGCCCGGGCGGCCTGTTCGGTCTTGTTGTCGCCAAAGGTGTAGTACTTGGTATCCTTCAGCACATCCGGCAGATACTGCTGCTGTACCCAGTGGTTGGCGTAGCTGTGGGCGTATTTGTAGTTCTGCCCCTTTACCAGCGCATCCTCGCCGTCAAAGTGCTTGTTTTGCAGCTGGCGCGGGATGGGCCCGGTGCGCCCGGCCTGCACATCCGCAATGGCTGCGTTGATGGCATCGTGGGCGCTGTTGGATTTGGGGCTGGTGGCCACCAGAATGACTGCATCCGCAAGCGGCAGACGCGCCTCCGGCAGACCCACCATGTTGGCGGCATCCACCGCCGCCTTGACGATGGGGATGATCTGCGGATAGGCAAGCCCCACGTCCTCGCAGGCGCACACCATCAGGCGGCGGCAGGCAGAGGGCAGGTCTCCCGCCTCCAGCAGGCGTGCCAGATAGTGCAGCGCCGCGTCCGGGTCTGATCCGCGCATGGACTTCTGGTAGGCAGACACGATGTCGTAGTGGTCGTCGCCCTCCCGATCATAGCGCATGGCGGTGCGGCGGGTGACCTGCCGGATCATATCTAAGGTAATGCGTTTTTCTCCGTTTTCCACCGGCGCTGCCGTGACCGCAAAGTCCAGACAGCCCAGCGCCTTGCGCAGATCGCCCCCGGCGCTTTCGGCCAGATAGGCGCAGGCGTCCTCGTCCATGCATACCGGCACCTGTTCCCCTTCGGAAAGGCGCTGCACGGCGTTGCGCACTCCGCGCTCCACGTCCGCTGCGGCAAGGGGCTTAAACTCAAACACCGTGCAGCGGGAAAGCAGCGCGTTATAGATGTAGAAATAGGGGTTCTCGGTGGTGGAGGCGATCAGGGTGACGCTGCCGTCCTCGATACATTCCAACAGGCTCTGCTGCTGCTTTTTATTCAGGTACTGGATCTCGTCCAGATACAGCAGAATGCCGCCCGCCGCTGCCAGCGTGCCGATATCCTTGAGCACTGCCTTGATATCCCCGGTGCCGCAGGAGGTGCCGTTGAGCTTGTGCAGGGTCATGCCGCTGTTCTCGGCAATAATGCGTGCCACCGTGGTCTTTCCGGTGCCGGACGGGCCGTAAAAGATCATGTTGGGGATGCGTCCGCTCTCGATGGTGC
>ERZ836358.2634-NODE-2634-length-13316-cov-2.834175_pt1 | contig 13316 bp, 23 predicted proteins | sample MGYA00519942_ERZ836358 | MGnify/ENA primary metagenome ERZ836358 (study PRJEB31850, sample SAMEA3708798) | human gut metagenome | biome: human gut; feature: human-associated habitat; material: faeces | place: China | collected 2014 ...
ACGATGAGAAAAATAAGCATTACTACCGGACAATATATATTCTCCCGAAGCTTTTATCTGTCTGGAAAAATCGGTCTTAGATACCGACTTCAAAGGAATAGAAATACTTTGTTCTTTATCTTCAAAAAATAAAGAATCCAAATTAGAATAGGTCAATTCAAATTGTAAAACCGAACCGTACAACACTTGCAAATCGACTGTATTGGTTAAAATTTCGGGCTCCTTTCCTATATAAGCAGGAGGAATAGCTACCACTCGATAACCGTCGATAGAAGGAGTCGGCAACACCCTCAAAAGATAAGAATCGCTAGTTTGATCCTGCGTTTTAAAATAAAATTTCAAATCATTATTAACCAGTTCGAAATCATACACAAATACATAGGGGTTGCTATCCCATGTGCCTTTACCGCTTACTTTATCAATTAGTGCAGCATAGGCTTCACGAGGTGTATCAAATAATTTCTCCGTTGAACACCAAGAAAAACCCTCTTGCTCATAGTAATTAATCCCCTCTGCCATACAATCAACATCAGATATATCCCGCAACCTCTCCACGCTTACGGCTGTTATAATGACATAGTGTGGCATTAGCTCCGGCTTCACATACATTTTATTTGTCCAGCCTGCACCGTTTGGGAATAAATTGGGATTGCACTCATCATTGTAAAAGGAATTGTAGCTTTGAGCGACGGCTACGATTTCACCTACTTTATACGGGAGTCGGAATATGCTACCACCTTCCAGCTTTGCTCCATAACCACAGAACTCACAATAAACACTACCATCTTCGTTGACAACCAAACTCATGGGTTTGTCCTTCCAATATGCTGATTTATACCAACGATGTACCGTAGAACAGTCCTCCGGTTGTGGATTCATTATCCGCCTTGTCTGAGTCTTTCTTCCTTCAAGTACGGCTTGTGTGAGTCCGTTTTTATCATTGAACATGATTTTCTTCATATCTTATTCCTCCTTTATAATTTCTTTCATGAAACAAATCCAGTGTGTATTAGAACGTTTGCCGGATATATGCCCGAATATTGGTTTTTCAGGTGTGAGTTTGAGAACTTCCGACACTTTGATGTCGGTCTCGTTCCATTTGAAAATCAAAAATCCTCCGGGTTTCAGGACTCTAAAACATTCTTTAAATCCCTTTTCCAGCATATCACGCCAATCTGAATACAGAGCTCCATATTTAATTTGTTGGTAGCCTGTTGGCGATGCTTTTTCGTTCAAACTTCCGTACATATCTGCCATCTTTGACTTTCCAGCATTCCTTAATAAGTGAGGCGGATCGAAAACTACCATCGAAAAAGATTTATCCTCATAGGGCATATTTGTAAAGTCGGCTTGTATGTCGGGATTTACTTCAAATAATCTACCATCGCATAAATGAGTAGATACCTTTCGAATGTCTTGAAAAAGAACTCTTTCGTCATGTTTGTCGAAGTAGAACATCTTTCCCCCACAACAGGCATCTAATATCGTTTTTCTCATTGCTATTCCTCCTGTTTATTTGGTAACAAGTCTTCTACATATGCCCATTTTGAATACCCTTGTAATGTTTTTTCAAGAAAACCAATTCCAATGGTATGATGACATGTTTCCATAATTCCGTTGTAACATAATACAGCCAAATAACCACTTTTCGTAGGCATATCGGCAGTAGTATGCCACACTGAATTTATCCGCCAGTTTGCACCATGCTCGAAAGCATCAGCTATTCCATTGACATAAGTTGGGGTTGCTGTTTTGGCATATTCTAATGACTTCTTCTCAATATCTTCTATTTTCATTACCTATCAATTTTTCTCATTAACTTCAACAAGATGACTATCTATTTCCTCTATAACCTCAATGGCCGTTTGCGAAATCGCAACGTTGGTTGTCGATGACTTCTCTTTTGTAATCAGACAGATAATTTTCTGTATAATTCTTTTTCATGTACTCATCGAAACTCTTTTCAATTGTTTTTTCGTTCATTGCTCTCCTCCTTTCATAAGTTCTATTTCTCCCATATCTGTATGATTTTATAATTTATTGAAATAAACTGACTTGTATTCTTTTCAAGACCTTTTCATTTGCGTCGTTATAGAACTGTTTGTTGACCTCGAAGCCATATGCCTTTCTTCCCAATGAGGCTGCCGCATACAGGGTCGTGCCGCTTCCTGCGCACGGGTCGATGACAACATCTCCCTTGTCCGTGAATATCTCTATCAACCGTTTGAGAAGCGGGACAGGTTTCTGGCAAGGGTGGCATTTGGGCGTGGTGTTGTCCCTCACCCAATCGAAGCAGTTGAAAATCATTCTCCCGTTGTTGTTGAATTTGGGCAACTTGTCACGATAAAGGATAAGACCGTATTCGCAGTTGCCGACGACCTTCATGTTTGCTTTCAATACTTGCGCCGAGAAGTCCTTGCGGAAAACCAGCGGTATGTAGTGATTTAACCCGTATTTGCGTCCTAACTCTATGAATTTGAACTGTTGTTCGTACTCGCAGAACAGTATCATGCAGGGGGACTTGCCGGCTTCTTTCGGTTCTTTCACGAGCATTTTTGAACAGAAGTGCATGAACTCGGCCGGACGAAACTCGCTGTCGGACGAGAAGAATTGTTTGCCTGCCAATGCGCTCTCGCCGTTCTTGTTGTCTCCGTCGATATACCATGCGGGGTTGCTGGCGTAGGCGTTATTCGCCAAATTATACGGCACATCTGCTATAATCAGCTGCGCCTTTGGCATCCCATAGACTTTATAATTCTGGAATGAGTCGTTGTAAAGCTCTATGTCTTTCATACTTAACTTTCCTTTTTTCTGTATTTGTCGATAATTTCTTGAATCTGACCGGGTGTCGCTTTCTCCTTTTCACACAGCTCCCATTCCCGTTTCCTTTCCTCCTGCCTTTTTTTGTCTTCATAGAACCGCAATATATTCTCTCTGTCGGAATTAAATTTTATCAATGACCTTGTTACTGTACCCGGAGTAAAAGTGCCGAAAAATTGATCGTATTTGTCTTGTTTGAATCGCAGGAAGAATACCATGAACTCGGTGAGCTTAAAACCGCCATAGCCTAAGATAATTGTCCGTGCCAGTTCGATAAAATCTGCTGGTTCCATGCCATTGCGAACTTTTGAAAATTCAGCGAGTTCAAAGAGCTGTATAGATAGCCATGATTCAGCTACGCTATCTCCAAATGTCCGGGCAACTCTTGCAATACTCGGTGCATGTCCGGTGAAACAACGCTCCTCGTTTTTGCAGTATTCCGTCTGCTTGTCAGGGCTAAAAAGGCAAAGCAGATTCTCCCCCGTCTTGTAGGCTGCTAGTATCTCCTGCTGCCAGCTTGGCGGCGATGGCTTCTGCAAACTCTGCATATCGCTCCTGTTTGGTCTTGGAATTAGGTTTTTGATGGATTCCAGATTGCTCATCTCGTGCTCGTTTTAGTTCGATTATTAACCAGCGGGCAAAGTGTTGTTGTGCATCGCTGACGCTTTTTCTTGCAATACCCTCGTTTTGAAGTTTACGGATATATGCCTCGATATATAACCTCGATTCGTTCTCGTCGATGTGGTTGTTCATCGATAGCGTTTCTATCCACGTTTGATTTGAGAGTAGTTCTTCACGCAGTTCTGTCAGTGGCTTGTCAACGTCTTTGCCAAAATCTTCTTCTTTTTCTTTGCTTCTCGATAGAGAAGTTTCTTTTAAATCATTATCATTTTCATTATCATTATCATTATCATTTAAGCCCCCACTGGCTCGTTTGGCTCCCACTGGGTTATTTGGGGTCGAGTGGCTCGTTTGGCTCCCACTGGACTTTGATTTAACCGTTTCAGAGTTTTTATCATTACCTCCTTTACGCCCGTTGTTCCGGTTTCTCTCGACAATGCTCTGATATTTGAGTTCATCTATCTCGAATTGATTCTTGAAAAACTCAAATGCCATTTCAATGTCCTCCTCTACCGTAACCTCCTCGCCAAGTTGATATTTGAATATTGCTCGAAACAGCCTGCCCAGTTGTTTGTCCGATAATCTCGATATGGGTTTATAAAATGATTTATAAATCAAAAAGCTGTCTTTCATTTATTCTCAATATTGATAGTGAATGCCCACCCGTTCAGGGTCTTGTGCTTGTCAATCTCACCGGTTTTACATAACTCGTTTATCTCGGATTTGAGTGACCGGATAACCACCGACTGTATTTCGGTAAAGCTCGCTATGGAGGGCTCCTTGTTATTCTTTTTCTTTTCCTCGATAATGGAGGATATAACTTGCTTGGCTATAATCATGGCTATTCTTGTTTTAACAATTCTGGGTTGTCATAGATGTTACCTGCAACATCACCGGGTAATTTCCCATTAGTGGAATAAACGTCAATTGAATTATAACGTCCGTGCTCTTTGAGAACAAAGCAACCATATCTAAATATTACCTTGCGATAACAATAACTTACCGTACTGCTCCCTTTAATAATTTTTTTGAACATAACTATGTCCCCCTCATAAACCTCTTTCCAGTTACTGTCATATATACCAGTAAACTGGCATAACGTGGATTCATCTACCTCAAAACAGCATTCAGAATTTATAATGTAAGGCTTTACTTCTCCATTATCTAACAACTTTGCAAAATAGCCATAACACCAACTATCTTTTGGTACACTGGTTGGGTCTAAATTTTTGGATTTTGCTCTAAACTTTATTTCTCTGATCATTGTATTTTTAATTATTGGTTATGAGAATACAGCCGGCAGGTACTTGTGCCGGTAAACGTTTTTCAGATAGGTTATCATTTGGTCGTAGCTCTTGATAAAGCCCTCGTTGATAAGATCGGCGACTTTTCTTTCCAGCTCGTACAATTCCCGCTGTTTCTTTTCTTCGCCGTATTGGTTGCGGATATTCCTTTCATGCTCGTTGAACACAATCCAGTTCAACGCTTCGCCTACTTTCTGCATGGCTTGGGGCATGAAGTCTTTCCGAACGATCTTTGAAACGGCCGAGCCTAGTTTGTTGTAGGCATCGCCGGCTTCGTTGCGGTACTTTATCATCTCGTCATAGACGAATTTCAACACCTTAACCTTAAACGACGGGTTAATCCACATTGCAAAATCGATGAACAGTAAGGGTGACATCCAAACAGCCCCTGCCTCTTTGCTCCCGTCTTTGTTAGTTCTCGATTTATTTATTATAAGTATTTGATTTATAGGTTTTTCGGAATTCCGAATTTGATCGTCGTCATTTATAAGAGCTTTTATAAACTCTTTTGTCTTACTGTTTTCGAGATAGTGGTTAACATTTTTCTTATGGTTGTTGCCTTCGTTCCACTGTTTCAACAATTCGGATGCACAGAAAAATCCGTCTTTGGTACGTTGGGTCACATCTATGTTACCCATTCGCCTTTTCATCAGTTGGTTCGTTTTCATAGCGTATTTTTATTTATTGATTTTTGATTGGATAAATTGCAAATACGAAATCCGTGTAGATTTTCGTTTTCTATGCACCAGCATAACATCTCGTAGGCGGCATCGATAATATCTTCATGTTCGGCAGTGACATAAATGTCTTTATAACAAACCTGTACAAGTAAATCGAATGTGCATTTTATCATTAAAGGGCTTGCATACTCATCAATCATTTGTCTGGGCAACAAATCCAAAATATCCTGCAAAGTGAATGTGGGTGCGGTTTCTGCCTCTATATTGTCAAATTTGTTTGGGACAATACCAAAAGCTAAACTCCAACAATTTTCCACCTCTTTCCCGTCAATTTTGGTAACTTTAACCCAACATGCACTTGCATAGTTTGTATTTAATCCAAGTTCTTGCAAGTGCTTCATCTGCTCTATTGATAATACTTGTTCGCTCATAATACTAAAATTTACATACCACAAGAAGGTGAATTTATGATGTTTTCGTTGTGGCAATATGTGCACATAGATGTCATTGGCGAATAAACTCTACCGCATTTAGGGCATATCCAGCCCTGCATACCGACAAATGTCTGAGCTTTTTCGAGTCTTGTCATCTCAATAGCTTTTAAGGCATCATCTTCTGAAACTCTACGGTATATATGCCCGCCTGCGCAATCTTCTACGCTTACCGATTTTATAAATTCTTCTGCTGTCATATCATTTGTTTATTTTAGATTCAACGACTTTGTATTTAATGGGCAATCCGGAGCAGGTGATGGCGAGCAGGGCAGAGTCCCTTTCTTCTTGGTTGCTGCGGGGGCTGTTAAACTCTATCCCGCTCATCTGGCACAACCGCTTCAATTCTTCATGGGTGATCTTGCCGTCTTTCCCTTGCCAGCACTTGCGCAATGGGGATTGCTCCATGACTTGTATTCCGTAATGCCTCAGCATTTCGACTATCTTGCGACCGGTCTCTTGGTTACGACCTACATGCTCGCCTTTCTTGGCTGCGCTCGCCCGTGTGTCTTTCGGTGACAAATGCCAGTTGGATTTGTTTTTCCAACCTGCCTCGACATATACCGCCACTCGTTCATCGTTTTTATTGCAGTGCTCATGAAGTTTTTTTATGCCCTCTACCAACAAGGGGAATGGGCAAACACTCATCTCCATTTTCATTTTCCTTGTGTCCAATACGGAGTAGCCGCTACGCTCCACGTCGGGGTCTATCCCTATCAATACATCGTATTTGAGTTTTCTGTTGTATGTGGCCTGTTCTTCCATTATATTTTGTCTTTTTATCAGAAAAGTTTCTTTTGTATAGATTCGCATGATTTGTCCGTGAACAGTTTTCGGAATATGTGGAAAAGGACATCTACGACGATACTGTTACCTGCCATCACATATTGCCTGCTGTCGCTTATTCCCGCATTTTGAATCTTGTTTATATCCGATTCGCTGACACCCATTAACCGGAAACATTCTCTCGGTGTCAGCCTTCTTATCTTTTCCAGACACAGAAAGTTATTTTCCTGCCATGAGTTGCTTGTTATCGCAGGGCATATCGTGTATGTCCCTCCTTTGTTAAATCCTCTGCTGCGTTGTATTATCTCGGGTTCCGAATATTCCCCCACGATTATCGAATTGTCGGTCGGACTTAATGCTCCATTAGCTCTCAGACAATTGGCTGTGCCATCACCTGTTTTAGGTAACCATAAAAAGCCCGTTCCTTTTTTTACGTGAGCGATGTTGTGTCTTATGAAACCTTTTATCATCTTCTCGCTCAAAAAATACTTTTCGTCCACGTCGCATTCGAGAATGTCCCTCAATCTCTTTTCAATGGGTAAGGGTTCCGGAAAATAATACGATTCCGAGTCTCGTATCGAAATCATGAATACTCTTTCCCTGTTATGGGGAATGCCGTAGTCTTTCGCATTCAGAACCTTCGTATGGTTCGTGTACCCTAATTGGGAAAGGTATTGTTCCCATGCCGATAAAAAACACTTGTATTTCCTTCCGGTAAGGGACTTTACATTTTCCATGAGCAGGTATTTCGGCATCTTGGTCTCTATCGCTTTCTCGCATTCCCATAACAGGCTGCTGCGTGTCCCGCTGCCTTTCTCCAATCCCGCTTGCTTTCCGGCCGTTGAAATGTCCGTGCAGGGGAAAGAATATGTGAACAGGTCGAAGTCGGGGACTTTTGCCCAGTCTATATGGCATATATCCCCGAAGTTCCTGTCTCGGTATTGAGGATATACGGCGTTATGGGCTTGTATGGCGTACTTGTCGATTTCCGACCAGCCGACCAGATCGTAACCGATTCCGAGCCGGTCGAGTGCCATGCACTGGCTGTCATATCCGCTGAATGCTGTAAAGACTTTTAATTGCATATCTTTCTCTTTTTGTTCGGCAGGCGGGACTCGAACCCGCAACTGTATATTCGCTCCTTATACTCGACTTATACCGATCTCCCGTTTGAACCACTGCCGATACCACCTAAAACACTTATGGCTTATTTCTCCCCGCAGTTCCTACTACCGTATGGTGCTCGACCACGTACCCGGATCGGCTTGCGGGGAATGTCTCACATTATGCTCCTATATCAGGTCTATGATTTTGGTTTTCACAATTCCGTCCAACGGCATATCGTTAAGGCCTTGTCTCATGTGTTCTTGCATGAGGCGGTTGGCTTCGGTTATGTCTTTGGCGCAAACGAGGTTGTAGTACTTCGTTTCCTTTTCATTGCCGTTGTCATCGATGAATATGTCTATCAACGTGGCTTTGTAGAAGGGCTTGTCTTCTTCCTTTTCGTTGACTATCTCGACGACATTAGAGCGGGTGATAGAGATTACATCGCAATTTCCGTTGTATTGTTCCAGTCCGTTGGCTTCGGCCTCGGCGAACAGTTCTACATCGGTGATGAAGTGTTCGACGACTTCTTTCATCTCTCCTTTGCTGTTCTCTTTTTCTACTTTCAGTTTGATTTCGTAAAACATCGCTTTTATTTTTTATCGGTTAAAAACTTCTTTGAACTTCTCGTCGAGGGCATTCAATATTCTCATTCGCTCAGCCGCTCTACCTTGATTATCAGTAGTGTAAATTCTCATTAACAATTGCTCTCGTGAGCCACAAAAACAGCCACATGTATAAAATGGAGCAACATTGGGATAGTTGTGTTTATACCAGATATGAGTAGTACCTTGTACTGACACATAGGTATCTTTTACCGTAAATTGAAGTTCTTCCGCTTCGTAATCGGGCTTGTTGGGATTTCTTGCCGCATAACTGCGGACACACCAGTCGCTGTCCTTTGCCAGTTCTGTGAGCACATCGGCGGGAGTGTTGGGATTCCTCGCCACAAAACAGCGGACATCACAGTCTCTATCCTTTGCCAGTTCTGTGAGCACATCGGCGGGTGTGTTGGGATTCCCTGCCACATTCCTGCGGACAATATAGTCGCTATTCTTTGCCAGCTCTGTGAGCACATCGACGGGAGTGTTTGGGTTTTCTGCCACTTTTGCACGAACTTCCCAATCGCTATTTAAGATCTCATTTTTGTCCATTGTATTTCTTATTTAATTGTTTGACTTTATTTCTCATCAATCTTGCCAGCTCTTTATGCCGGTAGTCGTCGGACTTTTCCAACGCTTTTGCCGATCTTTCCAGCAGGCTGACGATTGACTGTATTTCATAGTCTTTCATGAATTGATTATTTCATTAACTAATTCATCGGCTTCGCATATCCTTTCGGCTATCTTCTTGAAGGTGTTATCATCTGGATATATCCTTCTGATAAACATGGAGGGCTTCTCGAACGGGTTATATACGATGAAATCGCACCAATCGGCTTCAACGCACATGAGTTCGGACATGATTTGGTAATAGTACTTAGGCTCCGTGGACAGGAGGGTATCGTTGTCCTTTATCTTGTGGAAGTATTTGGCATATGTGGCCGTTCCCACGCTTTTTATCTCGATTACCCCTTTCTCCCGCTTATTCTCATCGTAATAATATCCGTCGGGGCTGGCTGCGAAATGGGCGATGGTGGGGTGTTTGCACAGTCCTACCTCGACGACACGGCGACCTGTTTTAAGTTCGTATATGCGCCGGGCATCGGGCTCGTTCTCCGTTCCCCATCGCATTTGCTTGGTCGATATGTCGGTCTGGTTGATATAGTCGGAGAAAAAACCATCGTCGTTTATCATAGCCGGGTTGAGCATGCGCTCTCCCGCTACTTGGTAAATATAGTTCATGGCGCATTCTCCGAACCCGTCGCCGCTACGTTTCGTTTTCATTAGGTCGCCTATGCGGCTTCCCGTGAAATAACCGAGGCGTTTCCTGTACCATTCAAGAGTCCTTTGTGCTTCCATCGTCGAACAGTGTCTGTTTAGTTCCTTCCTGATTGATTCCCTCTTTGACACCGGCTGCTTCTCCGGCTATATCTTTGAATTTGCTGCTTTTCGTGCCTCGGTATGGCTTCATAATCTCATCTACCGTCGTATCTCCATCTTTGAGGGATTGATGAATACCGGAAAGAAGGGCAATCTCATTGCTTCGTATCTGGGTGATAGTCTGCTTGCCGCACAATTTTATAATCTCCTCCTCGGTGATGTTGTACTCGTTCTTGAAGAATTCAATCCATTCTGATTTTGCTTTTTTGAGTTTGTCTTCGTTTGACAGGTCGCCTGTTATAAAATTCTGCGCTGACCGATAGACTTTATCCGTTATGCTCTTGGGTATGACCGAAAAAACAGCATTGCGGTAGGCTATTGCGTTGGCCGCATTGCCGGTTACGGTTATCATGTCGTCGGAATACCGTTTGCCATACTTGTCGATTATGGATCGTCGAACCTCGAATGCGCTTGCCACATTCGTTTCCAAGTCCCACGCCGTACCCCGGCTTATAATGTGACGATCGGTAATTTGTACGACTTTGGCCTCTGTACGCATGTTTCCCCAATTCGATACGATTATCTTGGCTAGATGGACAGAAGGGCCGGTAATGGGTTTATTTCCCCGTGGAAGGGCATAACCGCAGGATTGAGCCGTCTCCTTGTCCATTGTCGCCATGACGATGGAGTTATCTATACTCCGCCTAATGTCTCTCGGATATTGCTTGGCCGTGGCTACTTGCGAATCTACATTTGCCCGTTCGAGGGCGTCTATTTGCATGACTTGTGGCTGTGCTTGAACCTGTAATACTTCGTACTCTGACATATTTTTTTGTTTAAAGGGTTATGTTTCTTTTTATACACCGCATATCCTCACGGACGGGCGGTGAATATGCTTGATTTATATGGAATTATAATTTATTTCCTCTTGCTTTGCGATCGCCCGGAGTATCGGATTTGTTCCCTCTATTGACGGATGCGGGTTTATATCTAAGGCCGTGCTTGGTATGACAAAGGTCTTTCCCGGCTCGGCTTTCTTTCCCATATCGCTTGTCGAGCTCCCGATTGGCTTTCGCCAGCTGCGCCCGTTTGCGTTTTTGCTCGGGACGGGCGTTTATTTTTTTGTCTGTCTCGGCTTTCTTCTCCCGGGCTTCGGGGTGTGTGCGATAATATTCTGTGGACTTTCCCATTGTGATAGTGATTTTGTTATAGTTTCTTATCGGTTTGTTGTTGCCCTGCAAGAGCCATCGACGACAGTGCGAACAGGGATATGCTTATCACCAGTTGCCAAAGGTTGGCGTTGATGAGCGAAGCGACTACCCCGAATATCGAGGAAAGCATAAGCAGTATGGCGAGCAGGGTAAATAACTTGTAGAATATCATGACTGTTATATTTGGAAATTACCGTTAAACTCAAATTCTTCGTTCCCACATTCGTCGAATACGGTTACCGTGTATTCCGTATCGATGTAGCCACTACCAGAAGATGGCGTTAAATAGTCGCCGTTGTCCCATTCCTTGTGATTGTATGCGTCGTAATGAATGCTGACATCGACGTTTTTGTCGATCAAATCTACTTCATAGTTTATATCTCCGTCGAGATAGTGACCGTCCATGTTTTCTCCTATATGGTCGTCAAGAAAATTTTCTACCTCGTCCTGTATGTTTTTTAGTTTCTGAATATCGGCTTTTACCATAGCGATAGCCGTTTTGTAGATGTCCGTGGCATCGCACATGAGGTCTTCCCGGTATCGACGAATGCTCTGCCAGTCTTTCGGGTCGCAATCTTCAAGGTAGGATTTTGCTATTTCTTCCTCGTTCATCGATAGTATCTTGTTGGCGACCTCGTAGTTTTCTACCCCGCCTCCCAGATAAAATTCCTTACATTTCAATTTGTAAGGAGAGTTGTCGTATTGGTCGTTGAAATCTTCCCTTGCCTTGTCGTATCGTTTCTCGATTGTTGACCGTGGGATAATACAAGTTGTGTTCATGTTCACAGGTTTATTTAATTTCGTTCCCCTGCAACAGATGACTGTTTTTTCAACCCGAATCCGACGGGCAGGGGAAATATAGGGTAATGGAAAGCTGTCTGAACTATTCTTGCCTAGAAAGGCAATCCCTTTCTCTCTCCATTTTTTTGTTCGTTTCTATTCATTGAACTTGGTGAAGCGTGCCCGGTTGCCGAATTGCCGGATATTACTTACACGTCACGACTTCGTTACTTCACCCCGACCAATCGCAAGTCTCGGCGTTCCCGCTATTGCGACTCTCGGTGTTCTTCACGTACGCCAACATGTCAATGAGCTTTTTTGTGGGGAGGCGGGAATCGAACCCTTGCTCGCTCCGAAGAACCGATACCCAACATACTGGTTCTTTTATTCGGTTGCTCTACCGTTGAGCTACTCCCCTATTTTCGTTAAACTTTATTCATGTACTTGATAAGAGCATTTTTAGAGTATCGCAATGATCCATTTATTTTTACACATGGTATTACTTTACGTTTCTTGTATAGAGTAGATTTCGATAATCTCATGAAGTCGGCAGCTTCATCGACAGTGAGAAATTCGTCTGTATCCTCGATAACAAGATTCTCCGCTACCGTTCTCAGTTCCTTTCTTACGAGTTTATACAACTCCTCGGCTATCATTTTTGCGTCAGTCCGATTCATGCTTTTATCTTTTTCGTTTTTCTCTCGGCTGGTTTATCCTACCATCTTGTGTGAGACGATTCCGCCCTTTTTGAGAGCAAGCTCCCTTATTCGTTCTGGTTGCTCTCCGTCCGTGCGAAAGTTTATCGCCCCGTAGACAGTGCGGTCTGTACAACCTACCTCGGCGGCTATCTCCTTAATAATCTTTGATGGGATACTGATGTATTTTACTTTTCTCATTGCTTTTTTACATTTAATCGTTTATATTTGCACATTATGTTTTTTGTTTCAATCTTGAAATATGTTCGTTTCAATGATTACGAGTACAAATATGGTGGTTTATTTTCAACTAACAAAATAAATGATTGAAAATATTCAACTAAATAACAATCATTAACTTTTAAAATATGAGTATCAAAGAAAGAATATCACAATATCTTAAATATAAAGGTATAAGTGATTATAGGTTTGAAAAAGATCTAGGATTATCCAAAGGCTATTGGAATAAAGCCAAGAATCCCTCCTATGAAATTTTAATCAGAATATGCGGTATATATACCGACATTTCCCCAGAATGGCTTTTAACAGGCGAAGGCGAGATGTTAAGGCCTGCGACTATATCAACGAGGGATAACCTGAATATATCTGGCGGAAATAAAGGTAATATACGTCAAGGAGATGTTAATAATAACATCTCTATATCATTGCCGGAAAAAGGTACTCAAAAAATTATTGACCCTGACGGAACAGTCACAATAGAGAATACTAGTTCAGGCGTCCAAAATAACCTGAACGAGATAGACATGCTTAATCAAAGGATACAATACCTCGAAAGAATCGTTAGTGGACATGAGGCTACAATAAAGTCTCTTGAAACAACA
>ERZ836358.2639-NODE-2639-length-13288-cov-4.153631_pt1 | contig 13288 bp, 14 predicted proteins | sample MGYA00519942_ERZ836358 | MGnify/ENA primary metagenome ERZ836358 (study PRJEB31850, sample SAMEA3708798) | human gut metagenome | biome: human gut; feature: human-associated habitat; material: faeces | place: China | collected 2014 ...
AGGAATGCGGCAGCCGCACCGGCGTGTACAGCGCAGCGCTCACCGGCCGGGATACTGAGGTGCCCGGCATCCGCTTTGCCAGCGATGACGGTATGACCTTCTCGGCCCTGCCCTACACGCCCCACGAGCTGGAAAATGCCCGCCACCTCTATGAGTTGCCCCACGATGACAACAAGACTGTCGTCCGGTGTGCTGCCTTCCAGCGCGGCGTTGGCGGCGACAACAGCTGGGGCGCAAAGCCCCATGCGGATGCCTGCTTTGCGGTGGAGAAGGGCATGACCTTCTCGTTCTCCATCCAAAAGTAGAATGGATAATTGATAAAGACCAAAGAGGCTGCTGCACTGGTTTCTACCCTTGTGCAACAGCCCCTTTTGACTTCAACTGCATGATGAGCCTGTTCTGCCTGCCATAGGAAAATTTGCGTTTGCGCAGCGGCATAGACGAAAGGTTGAAATCACGTTTGGGCGGCTCATGGAAATTTCAAGATGCATACTCAATCGCCGCTCTGCTGATACACCTCTCTCAGATGCGCAGAAAGCTTCATGTTTTCGCTGTAATCCACCGGCACCACAATGACGCTGGGCACCGTCTGCCGGAAGGCTTCCTCGAGGGTGGGGATGAGGTCGGAAGCCTTTTCCACCCGGTAGCCCTTGCAGTGCATGGCCTCGGCCAGCAGCTTGAAGTCGGGGTTCGTGAAGTCTACGTAGCAGTGCTCGCCGCCGAACTGCTCCTGCTCCTTCCATTTGATGAGGCCGTAGCTGGAGTCCTCCCAGATCAGGGTGACGAAGGGCACCTTCTCGCGCACGGCGGTCTCCAGCTCCTGACTGTTCATCATAAAACCGCCGTCACCGCAGACGGCCAGCACCTTTTTGTCCGGGTTCAGCAGCTTGGCCGCAAAGGCACCCGGAATGGAAAAGCCCATGCTGGCAAAGCCGTTGGAGATCAAGCAGGTGTTGGGGGCGTAGCAGTCGTAATGGCGTGCGATCCACATTTTGTGGGCACCCACATCGCTCACAAGGATATCTTCCCGGCCCATGACCTTGCGCACATCGGCAAGGATGCGGGCAGGCTTCATGGGGCAGCTGTCATCGTCTGCCATGGCGGCGTGCTCGGCCACCATGGTCTCGCGCAGCCGGAGTGCGAATTCCGGTTCGCTGTCCCGGTGGGCGCAGCGCAGGATCTCGTAGATGCTCTCTGAGATATCGCCCACCACTTCCACAGCGGGCTGATACCGCTTGTTGACATCTGCCGGGGCATTGTCGATGTGCAGGATGGTCATATCCGGCCGTGCGCCCCACTTGGCGGGGGCACATTCTACGATGTCGTAGCCGATGGCAATGACCAGGTCGGCCCGGTCGAACAGCTGGTTCACATAGTCTTTCTGGGGGATGCCGATGGTCCACAGGCTGTATTTGTCGTCCATGGGGATGATGCCCTTGGCCATCATGGTGTTCACCACCGGAATGTGCAGCCGGTCTGCCAGCGGTGACAGCGGCGGAGGAATGGCCGCGCACAGCCCCGGCACCGGCCAGGATCACCGGGTTCTTTGCCTCACTGATCAGCTGCCCGGCGGCGGCAATGTGGGTGGGGTCGGCGTAGAGGTCGTGCAGCTGCTGACGTTTCAGCGGCACGGCATCAGCGGGCATTTTGGCAATGTTCTGGGGCAGGTCGATGTGGGTGGCACCGGGTTTGCCCTTTTCGGCGTGCTTGAAAGCCAGCCGCACGATCTCGCCCACCGTGTCCGGACGGATGATCTGCTTGGAGCGCTTTGTGATGGGCTCAAACATGGCGGTCAGATCCAGGTACTGGTGGCTGGTCAACTGCATCCGGTCGGTGCCCACCTGCCCGGTAATGGCCACCAGCGGTGCACCGTCCAGATAGGCATCTGCCACGTCGGTGACAAGGTTGGTGGCACCGGGGCCAAGGGTGGAAAGGCATACGCCGGCCCGGCCGGTCAGGCGGCCATAGACATCGGCCATAAAGGCAGCGCCCTGCTCGTGACGCACCGGGATGAACCGGATATGGCTGTCGCGGATGGCAAACATCAGATCCAACGTCTCCTCGCCGGGGATGCCGAACATCACGTCCACGCCTTCCGCTTCCAGACAGTCCACAAGGACCTGTGCGGTCGTTTTCTGTTTTTCCTGCATGGTATGTTTACTCTCCTGTTTTTGGAAAATAGAAAAAAGGCAGTGCAGCCCGTTGGGACCACACTGCCTTTGCAGACACTATTCTACCGTTTTTGGCGACATTCCACAAGAGCCAATTTCCACAAAAAGTGCAGGGTGACATGCAACAGGGCGCGTGTGGGCACAGACTGCTGTGCCCGGAATGTGCGGAGCAGCGTTTCGGGGCAATAGTATAAGCAGCGGCCATCCCCGGCAAACAGGGTGTCCAGCGCAGGGACGGGGATCGGCTTCAGCTGTTCCAGGGCGGAGGATAAAAAACGCAGGTCGGCAGTCAACCGACTCTGTGCCTGCAGCAGCACCTGTGCGGCCAGTTTGTCCGCCGCAGGAACAGGAGTCTGGATGGGCTCGGGCATAAGAGAAAACTCCTTTCTGCCCCAAGGGCAGGGTGGTATCCTTCAAAAACGGCAAAACCAGCCGACACCACCCGGAGCACCGGGTGGAAGTCTGCTGGTTTGCACGCATTCCGTGGCGTGCTGCGGGTACTCCGCCCGGCAGACGTTTCGGAATCAGAATGAAGGAATGGGTGAAAAAGGAGGAAGGTGTTTCTTTTGGTGAGACCTCAGAACAGCAGCCCACAGGCTACGCAGCCCACAGCGACCATGATAGCAGATGCAACCCATGCGTAGGGGAGAGTGTGCTTCTGGTGGTCGCCCAGGTCCTGGCCGGAAAGGCCCAGCAGCAGGAAGGTGGCACCCGTCAGGGGACTGAGCGGGAAGCCCAGCGTCATCTGGCCCATGATGGAAGCCTTTGCCACAGCCAGTGCATTGCCTCCCATGGAGGAAACAGCGTTGGCGATGACCGGCATAACACCGTAGTAGTAGTAGTCCGGATCAAACAGCAGGCTCAGCGGAACGCTGAACAGGCCGACGATGGGGGCAATGAAGGTGCCCATGCTGGTGGGGATGATGGAGACCAGAGCGTCGGTCATGGCAGCCAGCATACCGGAATTTTTGACCACACCGGTGAATGCGCCTGCGGCAAAGACGATGGAGACCATCAGGAATGCGGCCTGTGCGTGACTGTTGATGATCTTGTGCTGCAGATCCACACTGGGGTAGTTGACGATGAGCAGGACGCAGTAGCCGATCATAAAGGTGACAGCCGGGCTGAGGCGGTTGGTAACGAGGATGTACAGGATGACCAAGATCAGCGCCACATTGAAGTACCAGCGCCAGCCGGAGCGGGCCAGTTCGTTGGAGGTGTTGGTGGTCTTTGCTTCGGTCAGACCGGTGACCTCCTGCGCGGGGATGCCTGCAAGCAGCAGGAGGTGTGAAATAAAAGGACAGCCGACTGGTGGTGCGCAAACTGATATGCTCCCTATAACAGAGACGTTGAAATAGGGAAAGGGTTAAAATGAGCAAACGAAAAGAGATCAATCCAGAGTTTAGAATCTGGCTCATTGAAGAATGCCTTGCAGGACGAATGCGAGGACGGGAGGCCGCCAGACGAGCAGGTGTTTCTTCCTCTGTAATGCGAAAATGGATCAGCTTGTACAAAATGGATGGGCCTGCAGCATTTGCATCTTCAAATGCCAAGAGAACTTATAGCGAGGAAATCAAGAAAAAAGTCGTAAAGGATTATCTGAATGGGAAAGGCAGCCTCCAAACGCTCTGTGAAAAATACCATCTTCGCAGTCCCGAATTGGTCAATCGATGGGTAAAGTCGTATAATGGTCATAAAGATTCCAAGAAAATTTCAGGAGGTTTCTTTATGACAAAATGAAAATCTGCGATCGATGAGCGGCTTGCTGCCGTAAAAGAATATACAGAAGCCGGAAAGCCTTATGAACAAATCGCAAGAGAAAGAGGATTCTCTTATCGGCAGGTCTATGAGTGGGTGCGGAAGTACCGTAAATTCGGGATAGCAGGCCTGGAAGACCGACGTGGAGAGCGGAAAATTTCTCAAACTCCCCGTTCCAAGGAAGAAGAACTTGAAAAGCGTGTGGCGGAACTGGAACATGAAAATCATCTGCTGAAATTGGAATGTGAACTGCGAAAAAAGTGGAAGAACTGGAAAGGGGGAATCGCTGAGACAGTTTCATCTGGAACGGCAGTATGAAGCTGTTCGCAGCTGTACGGCTGACCATCTTGGTTCTGTTCGGGAAGCCTGCCGCTGCTTGTCGGTGTCTCCTTCTGCCTATTACAAATGGAAGTCGGGAAATTCCAGCCAGAGGATTCAGGAAAACAAGCATCTTGCTTTGCTGATTGAAAAGATTCACATGGACAGCCCGGATAAAGGGTATCGCCGGATTCACGATGATCTGGAACGCTTTCACAATATCCACAGCAATGACAAACGCATTCTGCGGATCTGCCGCAGCCTTGGAATCCAGTCTACCGTTAAGTTTTATCCGGCAGGCTGTACCAGACACGCAAAGACACCTCAACATTACACTGAAAACATTTTGAACCGAGAATTTCATGCAGAAAAGCCAAACGAAAAGTGGCTGACAGATGTGACGGAATTCAAGTATTACGAAGGTCCTAGAGTTAAGAAGGTTTATCTGAGTGCCATCCTTGACTTATATGACAGACGTATCGTTTCCTTTGTGATTTGGGATACAAATGACAACAAGCTTGTGTTCGACACTTTTGCAAAGGCCGTCCAGAGCAATCCTGATGCACATCCGATCTTTCACAGTGACCGTGGATTTCAGTATACCAACCGATACTTCTACCAGCGGCTGGTCCATGCTGGCATGACACAAAGTATGTCCCGTGTTGGCCGCTGCATTGACAATGGTCCCATGGAAGGGTTCTGGGGTATTCTGAAGCGAGAGCGTTATTACGGGAGGCGTTTCACGAACCGTGCTGAACTGGTGAAAACGATTCGCAGTTATATTCATTACTACAACACAAAACGTCTCCAGCGCAACCTTGGCGTTCTGACACCGATGGAAAAGCATGACCTTTATTTGAAGGCAGCTTGAGATATTTTTCGTTGATTTATTTCGTTGTCCTCTTGACGGGATGCACACCAAACAGGTCGAAGCGCTGACGGTATTGTATCTGTTTCCCTGCCAGCATTTTGGAGTGTACTTTGCGCCGTATCAGATCTTGCTGGTGATGGGCGCTGTTTTTGTTCTGCTGGCGATCCCGTTCCTCCTGTTCTATGATCGAACAGTGCTGCCCCTATGCAACAGATGCCTGCCGAGGCAGGAATGCACCTGTATGCCAACGGCTACCGCCCTGTGATGGATGCTCTGCTGCCGCTGCTGTTATATTGCGTGCTGCCCTGTGTTGTGCTAAAATTATTCTGTATTGAGTATTCGGAAAAGGGAGCTGTGGAGCTGGCTGTCGGCATTACGGCAGGTGCCGGGGTGCTGCTGCTCTCTATGGCGGTGTTGTGGCTCTTTTTTCGCAAAGCCCCATGGCGGCAGATCGGCACGGTGCTCATCATTGTGAATGCGGCTCCCATCGGCAGCAACATCGCGGTATATGCCCAGCGTCTGGGGCTGGATTCTTCCTACGCTGTGCAGATGGTCTGTCTGAGCACCCTGCTGTCGCTGATCGCGCTGCCAGTGATGCTCAGCCTGGCTGCCGCGTTGGGCTTTGTCTGAGTCTGAAAACAACCAACAGAAAGCAGGAGATAAGATGAAACAGTATCTTTTGATTGACATCGGCGGAACCTTCATCAGGTACAGCCTGGCCGATGAACAGGCCCGGAAAATCTCTGGTGGAAAGGTTCCGACACCGCTGACGAATATGGATGACCTTCTGGCGGTCATCGAGGGCTTTGCCGCTCCCCTTCAGGGACAGTTCGTGGGCTGCGCCATCTCTATGCCGGGCCGCATCGATACCAGAAACGGCATCGCCCATACCGGTGGAATGCTCAGTGCCTTTATGTGGGAGCAGCCCTTTGCTGCGCAGGTAGAGGCACGGCTGGGCGTGCCGGTGACCATCGCCAACGATGGCAAGTGTGCCGCAGCAGCGGAGGGCTGGACCGGTGCGCTGGCCGGTGTGGAAAATGGTCTTGTGCTGGTGCTGGGCACCGGCATCGGCGGCGGCATCATCCTGAACGGGAAGGTGCTGATGGGCGCTCACGCTGCTGCAGGGGAAGTCAGCTGCCTTGTTTCCGATATGGCAGCCATGGAGGCAGAAACCTTTGAGATGGACAAGGTGGAAACTTTCTCGGATGCGCCCCTGTGGGCAGGTGCCGCCTCGGCGACAGGTTTGATCCGGGAATATACCCGGCAGAAGAAACTGTCGCTGCAGGGTCCGCTGCCCACCGGCGAGGAGATCTTTGCGGCTTACAATGCCGGGGAACCGGAGGCACGGCAGGCCTTAAAAGTGTTTGCCCGGCGGGTGGCCATTGGAATCGTCAGCCTGCAAAGCGTGCTGGATGTGGAGCGCGTTGCCATTGGCGGCGGCATCAGTGCGGCAGAGGCCCTGCTGCCTGCGATTCAGACCGAGCTGAACAGCCTATTTGCGCGCTGCCCGGTGCTTCCCATGCTGGAGCCGGAGCTGGTGCGCTGCCGCTATGGCAACGATGCCAACCTGATCGGTGCCCTGAAGCTGTTCTTTGAACAGAACCCCGCCTGAACCAGAACAAAATAGAATAGGAGTAGAAACTTATGAGCGTTTTCCGTGATGATTTCCTGTGGGGCGGTGCCTGTGCAGCCAACCAGTTCGAGGGCGCATGGGACGTGGATGGCAAAGGCCCCAGTATCCCTGACCTGTGCACCAATGGCTCTCACACCAGCCCGAAATGGGTGACGACTGCTGTCCGCTCCGACCGGCTGTATCCCAGCCATGAGGCCATCGACTTCTACCACCACTACGAGGAGGACATTGCTCTCTTCGCCGAGATGGGCTTCAAGACCTTCCGCACCTCTATCAACTGGACCCGCATTTTCCCCACCGGCATGGAGACCGAGCCGAACGAGAAGGGCCTTGAATTCTATGACAAGGTCTTTGACTGCTGCAAGAAGCACGGCATCGAGCCGTTGGTCACCATCAGTCACTACGAGCTGCCCTATGCGCTGGTGGAAAAATACAACGGCTGGGCCAGCCGGGAACTCATCGAGTTCTATATGAACTACTGCAAGGCCATTTTTGAGCGGTACAAGGATAAGGTCAAGTACTGGCTGACCTTCAACGAGATCAACTGCGGCACCATGCCCATGGGCGCGATCCTGGAAACAGGCACCATCCGGGGCTTTGAAGGCCCTACCGACAAGGTGCCGGACAACAAGCAGGAGCGCTTTCAGGCGCTGCATCACCAGTTTGTGGCCAGTGCAGAGGCTGTCCGGTATGCCCACGACCACTACCCTCAGTTCAAGATGGGTTGCATGATCTGCTTTATCACCAGCTACGCACTGACCTGCGACCCGGCCGACGAGATCGCCAACCAGAAGGCCATGCAGATCAGCAACTGGTTCTGCTCTGATATGCATGTCCGCGGCGAGTATCCTTCTTACATGAAGCGCTATTTTGCCGAGAATAATATCACCATCCGGCAGGAGCCGGAGGATGCTGCCATCCTGAAGGCCGGTACTGTCGATTTCTACACCTTCAGCTACTATATGTCCAACTGCATCACCACCCACAAGGATGCCGATGATGTGGGCGGCAACATCATTGCTGGTAAGAAGAATCCTTACCTGAAAGCCTCTGACTGGGGCTGGCAGATCGATCCCGTTGGTCTGCGCTACACCCTCAACGAGATCTACGACCGCTACCGCATTCCCCTGATGGTGGTGGAAAACGGCCTGGGCGCTTACGACAAGAAGGATGCCGACGGAAAGATCCACGACAGCTACCGCATCGACTACCTGCGCGCCCACATCGAGCAGATGGCTGAGGCTGTAAAGGACGGCGTGGATCTGATGGGTTACACCCCCTGGGGCTGCATCGATCTGGTGAGTGCCTCCACCGGTGAGATGGCAAAGCGCTACGGCTTCATCTACGTCAACAAGTTTGACGACGGCACGGGTGATCTGAGCCGCGAAAAGAAGGACAGTTTCTACTGGTATCAGAAGGTCATTGCCACCAACGGCGAAGATTTAGGATAACAAAAACAGACCTCCGGGTGCCATGTTTGCAGTACCGGAGGTCTGTCTTTTTGAAAGAAGGAGGTCATTTATGGAAAAGGCGTTTTGCTGTGCGCCGGATTTTCCGGTGGTTCAGACAAATTATGGTCCGGTGCGGGGATATCGCTTCCGGGAGATCAGCAGCTTCAAGGGCATCCCGTATGGGCGGGCGGTGCGCTTCCATGCACCCCAGCCGCCCCAGCCTTGGGCAGAGCCGCTGGACGCTTCCAGTTACGGCTGTGTCTGCCCTCTGCTGAGCATCGACAAGCCCAGCGGCGAACTGCGTGTGCCCCACCGCTACTGGGTGCAGGATGAGGACTGCCTGAACCTGAACATCTGGACCCCGGCCTGCGATGCCCAAAAGCGGCCGGTGATGGTCTGGCTCCATGGCGGCGGATTTTTTGCCGGCTCGTCCATTGAGCAGGTGGCCTACGAGGGCGGAAACATGGCGCGGGAAGGGGACTGCGTGGTGGTGTCACTGAACCACCGGCTGAACATCCTGGGCTACTTAGATCTCTCCGATTTTGGGGAGGAGTACGCAAACTCCGGCAATGCGGGTGGGGATGATATCATCCTGGCACTGCAGTGGGTGCGGGACAATATTGCAGCGTTTGGCGGCGATCCCGGCTGCGTGACGGTATTCGGCCAGTCCGGCGGCGGTGCCAAAGTGACAACGCTGCTGCAGACCCCGGCAGCAGATGGCCTGTACCACAGGGCGATGATAATGAGTGGTGTGCTGGAAGGTTTGCTGAACGACAGTGTCGGCAGCGGCAGGGACTGTGTGCAGGCGCTGATGCAGGAGCTTGGCGTGCAGACAGCACAGCAGCTGGAAACTGTGCCCTACCACCAACTGGCGCAGGCTTACCGGAACGTCAGCCCGGCTCTGAAAGCAAAAGGCGCGAACATGGGCCAAAGTCCCCACCCGAACCGCTTCTATCTTGGAGATCCGCTCCATAACGGCAGTGGGTTTCGGCCCGAGACTGCAGACGTTCCGGTGCTGATCGGTACGGTTTATTCGGAGTTCTACGGTTTCTTTGATGGACTGAAAGGAGTCGGCCCGGAGGAAGTAGTGGGCCTGTCTGCCGCAGAGACCCTGCGGGAGCAGTTCCGCACAGCCTACCCGCACCGCCCGGAGGAAGACCTGCTGCTGGCAGATACCAGCTTCCGCGCCCCCACGATCGAATATGTCCGGGAGCGTGCCAAGGTGGGCGGAAAGGTGTACAGTTATCTGTTTGATCAGGATTTCCCTCTGATGGGAAAAAGCACCCCATGGCACTGTGCGGATATCCCATTTGTGTTCCACAACACAGAGCTTGTGCCGGTGTGTGCCTTTGAGGGAGCAAAGCGGCTGGAAGCGGAAATTTTTGGCGCTGTGATGCAGTTTGCCCGTACCGGTGCGCCGGGCTGGGCTGCCAGTACGGAGGATGTGGAACAGACCATGCTTTTCGGCCCCCAAAGCCGTCTGGTGCAGAACCACGATCACGCACTGATCGAAGCATTGGCACCCTTCACAGATTTACGGATGAAAAAAGCGACCCGGGCAGGCGGACAGATCCAGCATTAAAAAGCGCTGTTCAATACGCGGGAATTCCGGGAAACAGAAAGCAGAACAGGCATCCTGCGTTACCGTTTGGCGGTATCGGGCAGGATGCCTGTTCTGCTATGATGATCTTCATTGCATTTTCTATATCCGCAACAGCCTGACGAGATTTCTGGCAGAGTTCATAGCAGATAAAAACAGCGTGCAGCTTTTCCGCATTTATGCTATACTTGACACAGCGGATCACAGGATCCTCCGGATGGAGAAAAGGAGCAAAAACGATGCGGAAACTGGACCTGAATGCAATCTATATTTCGGAGCGGGTGCAGGAGACCCTGCGCCCTGTTTCAGTCAGTGCACTGACGGCGGTGGTGGCTCCCATGGGCTATGGCAAGACCACAGCGGTCAACTGGTTCTTGAACCAGCGCAGGTAGACGGAAAATGCAGTACCTTCTCTGCGCTTTCTCGCATGGAAGGTACTGCATTTTTGCTTGCTGCCTTATCTGTGCGGAATGGATGCCGCACGCGGCATTCAAGGGTCAAACCGGTCTGCATTCTGTAATTGCCACTTGACCCAACCCGTGGTATAATGAAAAAATCGAATACTATGGGAACAAAGGACAGGGGTTAGAACAGAAAATGGCAAAACGAAAGCGAAAAACAACTGCAAAGCGCGCGTCTGCACGCAGAAAAAGCCGGGCCGAGGAGCGGATGCCGGCGGGGCTGGGCACCCTGTTTGTGGGGCTGCTGCTCATTGTGCTGGCGTTCGTGGAGGGGGACTCCGTCTGGAAGAGCGCCCACCAGATCCTATTCGGGCTGTTCGGCTGCGGCAGCTTTGTGCTGGGTGCGGCGGTGTGCTATCTGGCCATCCTCTACACCCGGGGACAGGACCTGCTGATGCAGGTGTTCAAGCTGCTGCTGGGGCTGATCTTTGCCAGCGGCACGGTCATCGTGTTTTCGGATATCCCCGCCGACCTGACCGCTGCCCAGATGATCGCTGCCTGCTACCAGAACGGCGCGAACGCCTGGCTGGGCGGCGGCGTGCTGGGCACTCTGCTGGGCGGCAACCTGCTCCTGCTCTGCGGGCGGCCTGCGGCCAATCTGGTCATGGCGGTGCTGGCCCTGTGTGCCAGCCTGTATATCTTTGATATCACCCCTGCCGAGTGCTGGCAGTGGCTCTGCAATGTGGGCGGCGGCGTGCATGAAAAAGGCGTGGCGGTCTATGAACAGAACGCCGCCCGGCCGAACGCCTTGCAGCCCGGCAGGCGGAAGAGGAGTACTGCGCCGAGGAACCTGCGGACGATTACGATGACAGTTCCGATGAGGAAGACGTGCCCGGCGGCATTCCGGTGCCCGGGTGGCTGTCCGGCGTGTTCAGCTGGGGCCACAAGGTGACCAAGGAGATGGAAGGCGAAGCGGAACCTGCTCCCGTGGACGATTCTCTGGGCTACGAGCCGCCTGCGCCGGTGGAGCCGGAACCGGCTCCCGCCCAGCCTGCCCCAGCCTTTGAGCCGGTCAAGGTGACCTCCAACCATCCCCGCGCGGCGTTTGATATCGACCTTGGGCCGGATACCTCTGTTTCCGAGGGCGGAAGCGAGCCCATTGAGCCCATCATCATCGGGCCGGGCGGCACCTTTGGGCAGGACCCGCTCCAAAAGGCCCCGCCCCGGGCCATCGTCAAACCGGTGGTGCCGGATGCCGTGGAGACTGCCGCCGAGGATTTCTTCGCGCCCGCCGGATCGCCTGCTCCGGCCCCGGTGGTGGAGCCCACCGTGCCGCCTGCGGCCCCGGAAGCCCCCGCGGCTGGGGCGGCAGAGCCCGTGCAGCCTGAGATGCCGGTGTTCCGGACCCCCACCCTGCCCACCACGGATGAGCCGGTGGTGCCGGTGCGGGTCAGCGCGGAAAACGCGGTGGCCATGCGCAGTGAGCCGGACGAGGACGGCTGGATCAGCATTACCAGCGAACCGGTAGAGGAAAAGGACCTGAACACGCTGGTAGCGGCTGCCATGGAAAAGCCCGCCGCAGGCGAGCAGGCCGCTGCCACCGCCCCGGCCGAGGAGCCGGAGGTGGTGGAGACCTTCCAGTATCAGTACCCCAGCATCGAGCTGTTTGAAAAGTCTGCCGAGGAGGGTGACCCCGGTGCCCAGGACGAGCTGAAGGCCAACGCCCAGAAGCTGGTGGACACGCTGGAAAGCTTCGGCGTGCGCACCCGGGTGCTGGATATCTCGCGGGGCCCCTCTGTTACCCGGTACGAGGTCCAGCCCATGGCGGGCGTGAAGATCAGCCGCATCACCTCGCTGGCCGATGATATCGCCCTGAACCTTGCCGTGGCCGACGTCCGCATGGAAGCACCCATCCCTGGCAAGCCTGCCGTGGGCATTGAGGTGCCCAACCACAAAAAGACCCCTGTTTTTATCCGCAGTGTCTTTGAAAGCCAGGCCTTCCTGCGGATGACCTCGCCTCTGGGCGTGGCGCTGGGCAAGGATATCGCCGGTGTGGCCCAGGTGGCCGATCTGTGCAAGATGCCCCATCTGCTCATCGCGGGCAGCACCGGCAGCGGTAAATCTGTCTGTGTGAACAGCATCATCATCAGCATTCTGTTCCGCTCCAGCCCCGAGGACGTGAAGCTCATGCTCATTGACCCCAAGGTGGTGGAGCTGGCTGAATACAACGGCATCCCCCACCTGCTGATGCCTGTCATCACCGAGCCGAAAAAGGCAGCGGGTGCTCTGAGCAGCGCGGTGCAGGAGATGGAGCGCCGCTACCACCTGTTTGCGGAAAACAATGTCCGTGACATCAAATCCTTCAACAAGCTGGCGGCCACCGACCCCATGCTGGAAAAGATGCCCTATATCGCCATCATCATCGACGAGCTGGCCGATCTGATGATGGTCGTGGGCAAGGACGTGGAGGATTCCATCTGCCGGATCGCCCAGAAGGCCCGTGCCGCCGGAATGCACCTCATCGTTGCCACCCAGCGCCCCAGCGTGGATGTCATCACCGGCCTGATCAAGGCCAACATCCCCAGCCGCATTGCCTTTGCCGTGTCCAGCCAGGTGGACAGCCGCACCATTCTGGATGGTGCCGGTGCCGAGAAGCTGCTGGGCCAGGGTGATATGCTCTTTATGCCTGTGGGTGCGCCCAAGCCGGTGCGTATCCAGGGCACCTTTGTGCGGGATGAAGAGATCAGCCGCGTGCTGGACTTCATCAAGCAGAGCGCCACCGTCCAGTATGACGAGGCCATGATCGAAGCCATGGAAAAGCACGCCATTCAGGATGGCAAGAAGGGCGCATCCTCTGCAGATGCGGATGAGGAGACCGGCAGCGACCCGATGCTCAAGCAGGCCGTTGAGGTGGTCATCGATGCCGGGCAGGCATCCACCAGCCTGCTGCAGCGCCGCTGTAAGCTGGGTTATGCCCGCGCCGCCCGCATCATGGATGAGATGGAGCAGAAGGGCATCATCGGCCCCTATGAGGGTGCCAAGCCCCGCGCTGTCCTCATCAGCCGCCAGCAGTGGCTGGAAATGC
>ERZ836358.2660-NODE-2660-length-13207-cov-7.205444_pt1 | contig 13207 bp, 10 predicted proteins | sample MGYA00519942_ERZ836358 | MGnify/ENA primary metagenome ERZ836358 (study PRJEB31850, sample SAMEA3708798) | human gut metagenome | biome: human gut; feature: human-associated habitat; material: faeces | place: China | collected 2014 ...
TCTGGCCCAGACCAGCCTGAATGACGCAGCCCATGTAAACATGATCGACCTGCTCAGGTTTCACGTTTGCACGGTTCAGAGCTTCCTTGATGACGATGGAGCCAAGCTCAGCAGCAGGGACGTTTGCCAGAGTGCCGCCAAACTTACCAATAGCGGTACGGCAGGCAGATGCGATAACAATTTTTTTCATGTTAATAGCCTCCTGAAATGTGTATATTTACGGGGTTTTCGTAAAACGATCTATCAAAAGGCCCGAGAGCCTTTCTGCATGATAAAAGGGATCAGATGGTCTTTCCTTCCGCCCGAAGCTGCTCCACTTTCGCGTGGATGGCCGCTTCTACGTTGGGCGTCACGAACTTGGAGATGTTGCTGCCGTAGCGGGCAGCCTCCTTGACGATGGTGGAGGAAAGGTAGCTCCACTTGATGCTGGTGGCGAGGAACATGGTCTCGATGCCGGGCATCAGTGCGTGGTTGGTCTGCGCCAGCTGGATCTCGTTTTCGAAATCCGTCACGGCCCGCAGGCCCCGCACCATCACCGAGGCGTGGCGCTTCTTGGCGAACTCCACGGTCAGGCCGTCAAAGCTCTCCACCGTCACGTTCGGGATGTCCTTGCAGCACTCCTGCAGCAGCGCCACCCGCTCCTCTACGGTGAACAGAGGGTTCTTCGCGCTGTTGATGAGCACTGCCACGATGAGGTGGTCGTTGATCTTTGCTGCCCGCTTGATGATGTCGAGATGTCCTCTCGTGACCGGGTCGAAGGACCCGGGGTAAACTGCTGTTGCCATCGGTATGGTCTCCTTTATCGCCGCGCTTTGGAAAAGCGCAATTTGGTGTTGCCATGATAGCACTTTTCAGTTCCCGCTTCAAGTATCGAGGCATACGCCCCTCGCAACATCGTTAATTTTTAGTCAATTAACGTCGCACTGGGGCGCTTTGTCTTGGTACACATTAAGTAAACCATATTGTCAAAATTTTATCAAGTCTTTTTTCAAAAAAATTTGTTTTTGTCGTACCAAATTATCCCCACAAATTGCTAAGATTTTTAGTCACCTTGTCCGTAGGGCTATTTTTTACGAAAGGGGGCTTGATTCTGCTCTTTGTTAATGTTATAACTAAGTTGAGCAAGTCTGCCTCTGCCGGAGGCACCCGTCCTGCTATTTCCAAGGATACCGCCGGGATGTGATAAGCCGGTGTCCAAACTGGAAACGAACGGTAAATTTCCGGCAAAGATCTTTGTTCCGCAGGAATGTAAATGGTAAATTTACAATTCTTTTATGTTATTATAGGAGAGGATGGTTTATAATGGATTTTAAGGAAATGTACGCGCAGAAAAAGATGACCGCCGAGCAGGCTGCCGCGCTGGTCAAGAGCGGCGACTGGGTAGACTACGGCTGGTGTGTCAACACCCCTGTGGCCGTGGACGCCGCCCTTGCAAAGCGCCTGCCGGAGCTGGAGAATGTCAACTTCCGCGGCGGCATCCTGATGTGGGTGCCCGAGATCTTCCAGATCGACGACCCTGCTGCCCACATGACCTGGAACAGCTGGCATATGGGCGGCATCGAGCGCAAGGCCATCGCACAGGGCTTTTCGTTCTACTCCCCCATCCGGTATTCTGAGCTTCCCCGCTATTACCGCGAAAGCCCCGACCCGCTGGATGTCGCCGTCTTTCAGGTGACGCCGATGGACGAGCACGGCTACTTCAACTTCGGCCCCAGCGCTTCTCATCTGGGCGCCGTCTGCGAAAAGGCCAAGAAGATCGTCGTCGAAGTCAACACCAATATGCCCCGCTGCCTCGGCGGCATGGAGAACTGCGTCCACATCTCCCGGGTCACCGGCATCGTGGAGGGCAGCAACCCGCCCATTGGCCAGATGGCCGCTGCCGGCCCCGCTTCTGAGGTCGATCTGAAGGTCGCAAATCTCGTCGTGCCCCAGATCCCCAATGGTGCCTGCCTGCAGCTGGGCATCGGCGGTATGCCCAACGCCATCGGCAGCCTCATCGCCCAGAGCGACCTGAAGGATCTCGGCGTCCACACGGAGATGTACGTCGATGCCTTTGTGGACATCGCCAAGGCCGGCAAGATCACCGGCGCACACAAGCAGCTGGACAAGGGCCGTCAGGTCTACGCCTTCGGTGCCGGCACCCAGAAGATGTACGATTACCTCGACAACAACCCGGAGTGCATGGCAGCCCCCGTGGAGTACACCAACGACATCCGCAGCATCTCGGCCATCGACAACTTCATCTCCATCAACAATGCTGTCGATATCGACCTGTTCGGTCAGGTCAACGCCGAGAGTGCCGGTGTCAAGCACATCTCCGGTGCAGGCGGTCAGCTGGACTTCGTTCTGGGCGCATACCTTTCCAACGGCGGCAAGAGCTTCATCTGCCTGTCCTCTACCTTTATGAATAAGAAGACCGGCAAGGTCGAGAGCCGCATCCGCCCCACGCTGGAGACCGGCAGCATCATCACCGATACCCGTGCCAATATCCACTATCTGTGCACCGAGTACGGCTGTGTGAACCTGAAGGGCCTGACCAGCTGGGAAAAGGCCGAAGCATTGATCAGCGTTGCACACCCCGATTTCCGGGATGAACTGATCGCCGAGGCTGAAAAACTGCACATCTGGCGCAGGAGCAACAAGCGCTAAACAATGCTGCGGGCGTTCCTGCTGCCCGCGGCAGGAATGGAGTCTACGGAAACATGATGGACAAAAAGCCACACATCAAACCCTACCTGTATGGGATGCTCGCGGGATTCGGTGCCATATCATTGAGCATCCTCTTCTTCTTCCTGATCTACCGCTTTCAGGGCTTCGGGGATGCGATCTCGAAGCTGACGGGCATCCTGATGCCGTTCATCTACGGCGCGGTCATCGCCTATCTGCTCAAGCCAGTGTGCAACTGCGTGGAGGATTTTCTCCGCCGCCTTCTGCCCGAAAAGATGGGGACGGCGGCCAACATGCTGGCGGTTACCATCTCGCTGCTGTTCGGCATCCTGGTGGTGTATGCGCTGATCATGATGATCGTGCCGCAGCTCATCACCAGCGTGACGACGCTGTACTACACGGCGCGGAACAACCTGAACGACTTCGTGGACTGGGCTTCCCATCAGGAGATCATCGCCAGCAACCAGAAGCTGCTGGATTTCATCGAGACATCCTATGACAACCTGCAGGACACGCTGGACAACCTCGTCCGGACGAAGCTGATCCCCTCCATGCAGAGCCTCCTGAGCGGTGCAGCGCTGGGCGTGATGAGCTTCGTGACCTTCCTGAAGAACATCATCATCGGCCTCATCGTTTCGGTGTATCTGCTGGCCAGCCGGAAGAAATTCGGGCAGCAGGGCAAGCTCATCCTTTATAGTCTGGTCAAGCCCCGTTGGGCCAACCTCATCATGGAGGAGATCCGTTACGCTGACCGGATGTTCGGCGGCTTCATCAACGGCAAGATCCTGGATTCCGCCATCATCGGTGTGCTGTGCTACATCGCCTGCCTCATCTTCAAGTTCCCCAGTGCGCTGCTGGTCTCGGTCATCATCGGTGTGACCAACGTCATCCCCTTCTTCGGGCCTTTCATCGGTGCCATCCCGGCCACCTTGCTCATCCTCATCCAGAACCCCATCAAGGCGCTCTGGTTCGTCCTGTTCGTTCTGGTTTTGCAGCAGGTGGACGGCAACATCATCGGGCCGAAGATTCTGGGCAACACCACCGGCCTTTCCAGCTTCTGGGTGCTGTTCGCCATCCTGCTGTTCGGCGGCCTGTGGGGTTTTGTGGGCATGATCATCGGTGTGCCGCTCTTCGCGGTCATCTACGATGTGCTCAAGAAGTTCGTCTTCCACGGCCTGCGCCGCAATGAGGAGATGGAACTGGTCACGACCTACCACGACAACTTCGGCGACCCCGACGACGAATAAGTTCAGTCCTCTATATCGAATGCCCCGGCCCTGTCTCCTGCGGGAGATGGGGCCATTTTATCGCGCAAAAAACCTCCCGCTTCCCGGCGCTGTTGCAGCGCTCCGGAAAGCGGGAGGTTTTGGTTCAGGACGGCTGCACCCGATGCAGACCCAGCGCTTCTGTGTGCTTACTGCCGGCCGGGCTTCCAGTCCTTATAATTCTCATAGCGGCTCGCGCGGATCTTGGTGTGGGACCAGATCTCGTCGGCCATGGGCTGCCAGTTGTCAGCGTAGGCCTTGCACTTATCGCACAGGTGGTCCACCGTCTCCGGGCTCTGGAGGTCGGTGCTGTGGGCGCCGGTCTCGTGGACCATCTTCCGCAGCAGTTCGGGGTTCTCCAGCATGGGGCAGGGACGCAGATGGTTCTTGTTGAAGGGCTGGCCGTTGTGGTATGCCATGAACAGCGGGCTCTGAAGAATCTCCAGAATGCTGCTGTCGTGGATGTTGGCATTGGAATAGTGGATGAAGACGCAGGGCTCCGCATCACCGGCCGAGTTGATGTGGAAGTAGTTGCGGCCGCCCGCAATGCAGCCGCCGACGAACTCGCCGTCGTTCTGGAAGTCCATCGGGTAGAACGGGATATCGCAAGCCTCGCTGCGCAGATAGCGGATGCGGTCGATCATGTACTTGCGCTGCTCCGGGGTGGGCATCAGTTCGGGGGCTGCCTCGTTGCCGACGGGCATGTAGTGGAAATAGAAGCCGAAGTGCGCGCCCTTGTCGCACAGGAAGCGCATGAAGTCATCGCTGGTGACGGCCTCGATGTTGGCGCTGGTGTAGCAGATGGAAGTGCCGAACAGGATGCCGTACTGCTTGAGCAGGTCCATGGCGTGCATGACGGCGGCGTAGTGGCCGCTGCCGCGGCGGGCATCGTTGGTCTCCGGGGTGCCCTCAATGGACAGCATGAAGGCGATGTTGCCCAGGCGGACGACCTCTTTGCAGAAGGCATCGTCGATCAGGGTGGAGTTGGTGTAGATGGCGAACTGCACATCGTTGTGCTTCTCGGCCAGCTTCAGGATGTCGGCCTTGCGGACCAGCGGCTCGCCGCCGGTGAGCATGTAGAGGTACACGCCCAGCTCCTTGCCCTGAGAGACGATCTTGTCCATATCGTCAAAGCTCAGGTTGTTCTTGTGGCCGTACTCGCCGGCCCAGCAGCCCACGCAGTGCATGTTGCAGGCGGAGGTGGGGTCGAACAGGATCAGCCAGGGGATGTTGCACTGGTACTTGACGCGGTTCTCGCGGATGGTCTTGGTGCCACGGAAGAAGGCCTCGTAACCCAGGTTCAGGGCCGTGGTGCGGGCCACATTGGGGTCCAGCTGGTCCAGCATACAGTTGATGAGCCTGGACCACTTGCTGTCCGGGTTCGAGAGAGTCTGGCGGGCATGATGATACGTTTCCTCGCTGAAGGAATCGCCATAGAAGGTCTTGGCGACATCCACCAGCTGGGTCACGGCCTTTTCGCGGTCCTTGTTGACGTGGGACAGCACGACATCCGCCGTCTTGCCCAGTGCGGCGCGCTGCATCTTATGAGTCAGAGAATCAAATGTGGTATTCATTCCAATTTCCTCCCATGCGTTGTCTGATGTGGGGAGCATCCTCCCCCGCCGGGATCAGGACCCGGCGTTCAGATGATCTTATATTCTTGCAGCAGGCGGCCGAGGTCGGTCTCCTGCACCCTGTCGATGACTTTGCCGAGCGCGAACCGCTCGATCCATCGCATCTTGAGGTCGCTCAGCGGGCGTCCATCCCGCAGCTGCACGGCTGCGTTCAGCAGGTCGCGGACGTCGTAGGTGCTGCCCCAGACCTCCGGTACGCCCCGGTCGATGTCCAGCAGGGTATACACCGCCTCCATGCCGGTGCGCATGGAGTATTCGGTGGTGAAGATGGTGTCACGCGGGGTCTCTGCGAACTGCCCCAGAAACGCGAAGTTCACCGCGCCCTCCGGCACCACAGCGGGCCGGTCGCCTGCTGCGCGGGGCATGAAGAAGGCCGTGATGTACGGCATCATGACGGGCACCGTGTTGGCGCTGTGTTCGGCCAGGTCTTCGATCTCCGGTTCCGGCACACCGAGGTGATACAGCCACTCCATGCAGATCTCCTTGCCGGTGCAGTCCCGCATGGGCTTCTTCACGTAGTTGCCGGGCGTGTCGCTGAACAGGCCGTAGAGCCAGCCCACGAGCTGGCCTTTGGGCTGATTCCGGAACTGCGGCTGGCGGTTGAAGGTCCAGCTCAGCAGCCAGTTGGAGTCCTGGACGGTCACGATGCCGCCGGTGACGACCCCGCCGCTGAAGGGATCCCGCTTGCAGATGTTCTGGATGTAGGGCACGATCCGCTCGTCCAGCGTGGTCACGGTGGCGCTCATCCAGTTGGTCTGCTCCGGGGCAGAGCAGAATTTCTCCGGGTGGCCGAAGGCGGGGTCCTGCGCGGCGATCTTCTTCCACAGATCCCAGCCATTGCCGGGGTGGAGCACCGTGTCCAGCGCAGCGGGCTGGTCCTGCGCACCGATGGAGCTGTTCTCGACGCAGCCGCCGTTGGTGATGAAGACCAGATCGTTTTCGGTCAGGTCCACCCGCTCTTCGTGGTCGTCCACCAGAAGGCAGATGGTGCGGGCCTGCTTTTTGCCGTCCGCACAGTCGAACTCGATGTTCGTCACCTTCGTGTTGTAGTGGAACCGGACCCCGTAACCCTCCAGATAGCGGATCATGGGCAGGATCATCGACTCATACTGGTTGTACTTCGTGAATCGGAGCGCCCGGAGATCCGGCAGCCCGCCCACATGGTGGACGTAGCGCTTGAGGTAGAGCTTCATCTCCAATGCGCTGTGCCAGTTCTCAAAGGCGAACATCGTCCGCCAGTAGAGCCAGAAATTCGAACCGAGGACTTCTGCGTCGAACACGTCGGTGATCCGCTTGTCGTACAGCTGCTCGTCCGGGGTGAAGAAGAGCTTCAGGATCTCCATGCAGCCCCTGTCCGACAGGCCGAACCGGCCGTCGGTGTGGGCATCCCGGCCCTGTTGTTCGGTCGCACGGCAGAGTGAGACGTTCGGGTCTTTTTTGTTCAGCCAGTAGTACTCATCCAGCACACTGACGCCCTCGGTCTCGATCGACGGAATGGAGCGGAACAGGTCCCACATGACCTCGAAATGATCGTCCATCTCGCGCCCGCCCCGCATCACGCAGCCGATGCCGGGGTATTGATAACCATCGCATGCGCCGCCGGGGATGGCCCCTTTTTCAAAGAGGTGCACATGTTCGCCCTTCATCTGGCCATCCCGCACCAGATAGCAGGCCGCTGTGAGGGCAGCCAGCCCGGTGCCGACGAGGTAGGCCGACTTGCGGTCTACGTCCTTTGGTTTCCGCGGCCGCGCAAATGCTTCATAGTTACCACTGGAATAATACATGTTATTCCCTCCGTTTGTTGTGGTTTCTTTCGTCTTATAGTTTGCGCTGATGGTACTGTACCATGTTGTCAAAAAAGGTTCCATAAACAGAAAAAGCACCGTGATGGAAAACCCATCACAATGCTTCTTCTGTCTAAATTTTCATCAGTCATCCAGTTCCGAGGGGCTGCGGTCGGTGCGGAACCGGTTCAGCGCACGCTGGAAATCGCCACGGATCAGGATATTCAGCCGTTCCGTCATCCGGACGGGGTCCTCCTTCATATCCTTGCGGATCCATTCCAGCGCCATGCCCACCAGCGCATACTTGTAGAAATCCACGATGAACTGTACATCGTCATCCTGCACGGTGATCCCCTGCATCCCGCGTTCCATGAATTCCCGCAGCATGGGGTCCAGCAGCTTATATAAGTACTGTTCCACCTGCTCCCGGCTGATCGAGCGGTAGACGTTCATCACCAGCACCTTGTTCTCCTGCACCTGGTGCAGGAGGTCCAGAAACGCCTCCGTCCAGGTATCGAACGTGGGCTTGTTTTCCAGCGCCTTCGCGGCGTCTTCGACCATGATCCAGTCCACCAGGTCGTAGATATCCTTGAAGTGGTAGTAGAACGTCATGCGGTTGACCCCGCAATCCTCCGTGATATCGTTGATCGTGATCTTATGCAGGGGTTTCTGGAGCAGCAGCTTTTTCAGCGATGCTTCCAGAGCCCTCTTTGTCGTCTGTGACACAAGCTCCATCCTTTCCCAGCAACGCCGCGCGCACTGCTGTTTGTGGTGGCCGGCCTCCCAGCCGGAGAAGTAAGAACACTTCCTTTTATAATATACCTCTTTCCGAGGACGATTTGCAAGCAAAAATTCCAAATTCAGGTTAAACTTTCTGTTGCCGCGGCTCCGTATTGCGAAATTCTGCACCGTTTGTGCGTCCCTTACGCCCCATTTTCTGAAACATTCTTTTTTCAGCAGGCCCTTCCCCTCTTGATTTTCAGCCCCCGTCTGCTTACAATGGAGGCGGAGATGAAACAGCATCTCCCCTGCCCCACTGCGGGGGCAGGCCGGGTGGAATTTAAGAAGGAAGGTTTTTGTTATGCTCAAGACCATTGGATTTTTAGGCTGCGGCAACATGGGCGGGGCCATTGCCCGCGCGGTGTGCAAAGCAGCAGACCCGCAGAACGTGTATCTGGCCAACCGCACCGCTGCCAAGGCGGAGAAGCTGGCCGCCGAACTGGGCTGCAATACCACGATCAACGACGAGGTGGCAGGCCGGTGCGACCTCATCTTCCTCGCTGTCAAGCCGCAGATGATGGAGGCCCTGCTGACCCCGCTGAAGTTCACGCTGGCCGAGCGGCCGGGCCGGTTCGTCCTGTGCAGCATGGCGGCGGGCCTGCCCATTTCCCGCATTCAGGAACTGGCCGGTGAGGACTACCCCGTCATCCGCATCATGCCCAACACCCCGGCTTCCGTGGGCGAAGGGATGATCCAGTATTGTTCCAGCCATGTCACCGCCGAAGAAGAGGCCGAATTCTGCAAGCTGATGGCCCCCGCCGGGCGGCTTGACCCGGTGCCGGAACCCCTGATCGACGCGGCCAGCTGCGTTTCCGGCTGCGGCCCGGCCTGGGTGTACCAGTTCATCGAGGCACTGGCCGACGGCGGCGTGGCCTGTGGCCTGCCCCGCGCCAAGGCGCAGGAATATGCCGCCCAGATGGTGCTGGGCAGCGCCAAGCTCGTTCTGGAGAGCGGCAAGCACCCCGGCGAGCTGAAGGATGCTGTGTGCAGCCCCGGCGGCAGCACCATTCAGGGCGTCCGTGTGCTGGAAGAACAGGGGTTCCGCGGTGCCGTGATGGACGCCGTCCTCGCCGCTTACGATCGGACAAAAGAGATGGGAAAGGGTTAAGGATATGCGAATCGTCGTCAAAGTCGGCACTTCCACGCTGGCGCACTCCACCGGGCGGCTGAACATCCGCCACACCGAAGATCTGGTCAAGGTACTCAGCGACCTGAAGAACGCCGGGCACGAGGTCATCCTCGTCTCCTCCGGTGCCATCGGTATGGGCGTGGGCAAGCTCTCGCTCCCCCAGCGCCCCAAAGATATGGCCACCAAGCAGGCCTGCGCTTCCGTGGGCCAGTGTGAGCTGATGTACACCTACGATCGGCTGTTCACGGCTTACAACCACAACGTGGCCCAGGTGCTGCTGACCGGTGTGGACGTTGAGGATGCCGGCCGGCGGCAGAACGTGGAAAACACCCTGAACCGCCTGCTGGAGCTGGGTGCACTGCCCATCATCAACGAAAACGACACCGTGGCCACCGATGAGATCACCTCCATCGGCGACAACGACACCCTCGCCGCCATCGTCACCTGCTGCATCAAGGCCGACCTTCTGGTGCTGCTGAGCGACATCGACGGCCTCTACACCGCCAACCCCCACACCCACCCGGATGCAAAGCTCATCCCGCTGGTAAAAGAGCTTACCCCCGAGGTGATGTCTCTGGCCGATGGGGCCGGGTCGGCGCTGGGCACCGGCGGTATGTCCACCAAGCTCCGCGCCGCCCGGATGGTGACGTCCAGCGGGGCCGACATGGTCATCGCCAACGGCGCCCATCCCGAGCTGCTCTATGACATCGCCGAGGGCCGTGCCGTCGGCACCCGCTTTGCGGCCCACAGACAGGAGGCATGACCATGACCACACAGGAGATCCTCGAGGCCGCCCGCGCGGCCAAGACCGCCGTCGCCCTCTCGGACGGCACCACCCGGAACGCCGCCCTCGGCGGGATGGCCGACGCCCTCGGCGCACCGGAGCATCTGGACGCCATCCTCGCCGCCAACGCTGAGGATATGGCTGCTGCCAAGGGGAAGATCAGCGACGTCATGCTGGACCGCCTCGCTCTGACGCCCCAGCGCATCGCGGCGATGGCCAAGGGTATCCGGGATGTCGCCGCCCTGCCCGACCCGGTGGGCCGGGTGCTGAGCCGCATCCAGCGGCCCAACGGCCTCCTCATCGAAAAGACCGCCGTGCCGATGGGCGTCATCGCCATCATCTATGAGAGCCGCCCCAACGTCACCAGTGACGCCGCCGCACTCGCCATCAAGAGCGGCAACGCCTGCATCCTCCGCTGCGGCAAGGAGGCGTGGCGCTCGGCCAACGCCATCGTAGCCGCCCTGCGGCAGGGTCTGCGGGCCAACGGCCTGCCCGAAACGGCGGTCTGCCTCATCGAGGACACCACCCACGCCTCGGCCAACGCCCTCATGACCGCTGTGGGGTATGTGGATCTGCTCATCCCCCGGGGCGGGGCCGGACTCATCCGGGCCTGCGTCGAGAACGCAAAGGTCCCCTGCATCCAGACCGGCACCGGCATCTGCCACATCTTCGTGGACGACACCGCCGACCAGACCAAGGCGCTGGACATCATCGAGAACGCCAAGGCCAGCCGCCCCAGCGTCTGCAACGCCGAGGAGGTCTGCCTCGTCCACAGCGCCATCGCGGCCGGGTTCCTGCCGAAGCTGGCCCAGCGCCTCGGCCCGGACCGCACCGCCAAGGGCCTGCACCCGGTGGAGCTGCGGCTGGACCCGCGCGCCGCCGCCCTCATCCCGGGCACACCCGCCGGGCCGAAGGACTTCGACACCGAGTTCCTCGACTACATCCTCGCGGTGAAGGTCGTGGACAGCGTGGAGGAGGCCGTCGCCCACATCGCGGCCCACTCCACCGGCCACAGCGAAGCCATCCTGACCCGGACCGACGCCCACGCGGCCCTCTTTACGGCTGCCGTGGACAGCGCTGCCGTCTACGTCAACTGCTCCACCCGCTTCACCGATGGCGGCGAGTTCGGCCTCGGCTGCGAGATGGGCATCTCCACCCAGAAGCTCCACGCCCGCGGCCCCATGGGCCTCGGCGAGCTGTGCAGCTACAAGTACATCATCCGCGGCGACGGTCAGGTCCGGTGATCTTTTGACAAGACCGCCGCTGCGATAAAAATTTTCTTCATTTTTCACGACAGGCCGAGGCCAGACGCCTCGGCCTGTACTTTTGTTTCATTCGAATGGACTGTTTTTCTGTAAGATACACTTTCGGCTGAAAAATTTTTTACAAATGCATCGGAGAATAAATTCTTGTATCCAAATTTTCGCCATTCTCCACAAAGCTATAGTCATACTTTCCCCATTTTGTCTCGCAAAAATCACAACAAACCTCTTGACATCCGGGCTTTGAGCGGGTTAAATTTAAGATGAAGATGTAATTCGACACTATCTTACTTGTTTGGTCTGTTTGTTGAGAGTTGTTCTCCATAAGACTTCAGTTTTTTAAGTCATTTTCTATTCAGGGACACCTTTCCGAGCATATCCGCCCACCCACAACACTATACTTGGAATGAAGGAGAGAGCGTTATGACGATTGCTATACTCGCACATGACTCCCGCAAAGAACTTGCACTTCAGTTCTGTACCGCCTACAGTGGAATCTTATCCCGCAACACGGTCATTGCCACCGGTACCACCGGTCGGATGCTGGCGCAGGCCACCGGCCTGCCCGTGCACTGCTACCTCTCCGGGAAGCTGGGCGGCATCCAGCAGATCGCGGCCCGGGTGGCTTGTGACGAAGTAGACCTTGTGCTCTTCTTCCGCGACCCCCTCAAGCAGGAGACCGGCAGCAGCAACGAGCAGAATCTGCTGCGGCTGTGCGATATGCACAGCGTGCCCATCTCCACCAACATCGCCACGGCCGAGGTATTGCTGCGCGGCCTCGATCAGGGCGACCTCGATTATCGTGAGGGCATCCACCCCGACATCACGGAGCCTCTGCCCGTCCACCGGGCCGTGTGCTGAGGCTGTTTTTTGAGACATCGACCCATCTGGTGTTTTTTTGTGTATAGAGGGTTTCGAATAACGAAAGACACCGCAGAAGTTTGCGCTTCTGCGGTGTCTTTTCATTTTATCCTGTGCTCAGGCAGCACGGAGGGACGACTTATTCCAGACCGCCCATCTGTTTGATGGCCTTGATGGCGAAGGTCAGGGTGCGGCCCATTGCCACGCCCGCCATCAGGCAGGGGTAGTTGTTGGCGAAGAAGGAGCCGGACATATCGCCGGTGATGTACAGGCCGGGCATGGGCTTGTTGTCGTTGTCGAGAGCCTGACCCTTATCGTTGATGGCGATGCCCTGCTCGGTGCACAGCAGGGAGGCACCCAGCCAGCAGCCGTAGAAGGGGGCGGTGCGGATGGCGCTCAGGCGGTAAGCGGGCTTGCCGAAGTCCTCATCCTCCTGCTTGTCGTACAGCTCGTTGTAGCGGTCAACGGTAGCGAGGAAGGTGTCCTTGGCCTCACCGGTGAAGCCCAGCTTGTCGGCCAGCTCCTCGATGGTGTCGCAGACGAACAGAGTGCCGGCTGCGACCGCCTCATCGACCTTGCCCTGGAAATACTTCTCGCCGCCGGCACGGGTCTGAGCAGAGCAGCCGATGGTGTGGAAGCGCTTTGCGTCCTCCAGAATATTGGCGTCGCAGATCTGTGCGTAGACGCGGCCCGGCTGGTGGGCAGCAGCATAGACGATGTCGTTGTAGGGGCTGCTCTCGTTGGCGAAGCGCTCACCGTTGCGGTTGACCTTCAGGAAGGGCTGGGTGCCGGGGTTGTACTGGCGGATGGGGCCGGGGAAGGCCTTGCCGCCGAAGGCAGAATCGCTTGCCACATAGCCGCCGTCCACGCCGGGGGCCACGATGCCGCGGTCGAACAGCATGGGAGCTGCTTCCTTGTCGAAGTTTGCGCCGGCCCAGACCGCAGCACGGATGCCGTAGCCCTTATCGGCCGGAGAGTAGGAGCAGGCGGTGGTGACGGAGGTGCCCAGCGGGTCCAGCTGCTCCATCATGTAGGGGTTGC
>ERZ836358.2671-NODE-2671-length-13159-cov-7.014270_pt1 | contig 13159 bp, 9 predicted proteins | sample MGYA00519942_ERZ836358 | MGnify/ENA primary metagenome ERZ836358 (study PRJEB31850, sample SAMEA3708798) | human gut metagenome | biome: human gut; feature: human-associated habitat; material: faeces | place: China | collected 2014 ...
CCAGTTTTCCCAATGGCGGTCGGTGTTGCCCACCAGATAATCCAGAATGTTCATCGTATAGTATCCGTGGACATCCAGTTCCAGAATTTTATCCAGCGTGTTCCAATCATGGTTTGTGCAGTAGACATCGTAGGCTGCATAAGTCACTAGACTATATCGCTGCGAGGTCATAATTTTGCTGATAGAAACCGGCTCATTTTCAAACATTCCCTGCTCATACAGAACTTGATGGCAATCAAAGCATCGGCAGATTTTACTTGCCAGCACTTCACGCTCGACTGCATCCTGTCCGCCATCTTTATAAAGATAGAAGCCATCCTCTCTGCGCACCCACGCTTTAGGATAACATCCACCAGTGGACAAATCATTTGCCAAGAGATGTGCATTTGTCACAGTCATCTGATGCCCACGCAGTGCAATATCCACAAGAGCATTGCTTAAAGAGTGTGTGTAGAGATTGATATCCTCAAATCGGACAGTCTCATTTTCTTCTTTTACCCAGAACACATCCAGCAGAGACAGGCAATGGTACGAAAGCGCAATTTGTGCGCGCTCTCTATCTGTATTACTCTGGAATGCGCCAATGCTGTTCATGATTTCCTTTGCATAAGTACGGTCATGTGGTATCAGCCGGGATGCACACCAAGAATAAAAGTTGATCAAACTATTGATTCGAACATCGAAATCATTCGATTCTTTCAGCACCAGACCGTAGGGCATGAAATCTTCAAAATAAATTTTGCACTCACCAGCCGTGCTCACCTGTGCTACACATTTTTCCGTGTGCATAATGTAGTAGGCTGTCGCTTTGCCCATCGCCTCCACCACCTTATTTGACTGATGCACGTTTTCTTTTCTACCATTGTACCTTCTTTTATGTTCCAAAACAAGATGTAAAAAGCTCTTGGCCTCTTTATTAAAGGCCAAGAGCTTTTTGCTTGCCGCTGAACTTCGACTTTGAAAATCGTGTTCAGCTTAATTTTCAATCATCTACGCTTTGCGCTTCAGATAATTCTTCCCAGTCTTCTGGATTTCCGCATCTACGGAGATACTCATGCCCGCCATCGACTGCACACAATCCGCAAGAACAGAATTTGAAATCATGCACAGAGTATGCAAAGTCATGAAACATATAAAATAGGAAAAGCGTCAAAAATCATCTTGGCCAGCGCTCTTTTCTGGACATGAGTGGCGCGAATGGTACATGAGGATGCGTCTGGTACCAGTAAGCTGTGGTAGCGACATCATCCTGACGTTCAAAAAGACCTCCGTGACTGGCACCAATCTGCTGCAGAGTTACCTTAAGATCCTTCTCAAAAAGGATAGGATCAAGAAGGTGCCAGCGGTAGAAGCTGCGTTGTGGCATCTGATCATCATTGTGGTAATCATTATGAAGGAAGGTATCGTGGCTAGAGTAGTAAGGATAGCCAAGATACGGAGTACAGTACTGATTTTCAACGGTTTGGCCATTTTGCTGTGTTGCAAAGCTCCAGGCACCGCCGAAGTAATCTTCTGTTCCAGTTCCGCAAATGGTTGGATAATCCTTGTCTCCATCGATGTAGAATTTCATCTCACCCTCTCCGTACCAGTAGCGTTCGAGGCTGGTAAGCGCAAGATAAGTTCCAACGTACTGGCCTTTCCCTTTGATGTTGTCGAGGACAACGTAGTCTTTTGCCTTTTCCGTTATGCGCTGACGACGCCACTGGGCATGGAAATAGGCAGCATCCTCCGGAACCGTTGTCAGGCAATAGTCGATCTGATAAAAGAAGGCCGGAATCGGCTCATCACACTGATTTTCAATGGTAATACGGGCGTTTTTACGGAACGGCATCGGGAAATAGCTGTTGAAACCACGGGTCGGATTGACAGCAATCGGGACTGAGTTTACCTGGTAGGAAACACCGAAGCCGCAGCAGAAGAAATCGCCAAGCGGGCATTCAACGGATGGGAATTCTTCATCGTCCCAGTACATGCGCAGAACAAGATCCCGCAGAACATAACGGTTACGTTCACTGGTACGGTCTGTAACGGTGATCCAGATGTGCTGAATCACGCCTTCTCCCTGGATCTTACCAAGTGTTACGGTCTCTCCTGCTTCTATTTTCGGGATACACGGGGAACCTTTTCTGGACGGACCAAGATCGCTGGATGCCATGCCGCCTTTTCCTTTTTCTCCGTTCCGGTTTTCCCAGTTGATGGAACGGGACTGTCCGTTTTTCAGCCGGAAAATATTCTGTAAACCACAATCAAACATCATATATTCCTCCTACTCACAAATGAGCAACTGTCTTTTATGTTGAATTGAATTCATTCAAACAATTCCGCTTAACAGGTACAGTCTCCACCCATGTTCCAGTTGATTTCTTGAAGGGGATTGCTTGCAAAGTTGTTATTATTGTACACTTTTATTTGTATAAAAGCAATGTACTACTGCCATAAATCTTTAGCACCACACTCATGAATGCATAAGGAACAATGTACGATATCTGTCTTACCGTTACTGCATGGTGCATCTTCGGTCTATTGGGTGTTCTGCTTATAAGATCTTTTGGATTCAGGGAGTTCCATCAAGAGAAAATCATCCCTTGGCTCGTTGGTATTGCTATGATTTTCTTCCTGATAGCTCTCATGTTTAACTAGAGCTAAAATTGGCTGAATACGGACTGAAAGGACGCATTGTTGTAGCAAGCAATGTTTCTGTCTATACAAAAACACTTTTTGCGTTGCAAAATGCTTGTTGGGAAATCCCAAACCCTTGAACTGCATCGTGCCGATGCAGGCTGCGCGTTTTACAAAACGCTCTTTCAGCACACCGCAGGAATGCGCAGCCATCACGGAATTGTGATGATTACAGGGATTGGGATTGCATCCCAACAAGCGAATGAACACAGCAGAATTTTAATTCTGCGTGCGAATTTAGCCTTTGTGCGCACAAAGGCTCTGCTTGCCACGGTTATGGTTCTGCGAATGCGATTGAGAAACTTTTCATTCGCATTGCAAACCGGGTGGCACTTTTGTATAATTGGTTCAATGAACATACGCATAAAATCGGAGGGGCTGTCCGATTAAAAAATCTAAAAATGCGCTATTGCAGGCCACTGGGAGGAATAGCATGAACAAGCAGCAACTCGCATCGAAAATCTGGGAATCTGCCAACAAGATGCGCTCTAAAATCGAAGCCAACGAGTACAAGGATTACATTCTGGGCTTCATGTTTTATAAATTTCTGTCGGACAAAGAAGTCAAATGGCTGAAAGAGAATGACTGGACAGACGAATATCTGCCGGATTTGACCGAAGACGATGCCGAAACGCTGGATACCGTTCGGAAGAATGTCGGCTATTTTATCGCCTATGAAAATCTGTTTTCCACATGGATCAGCAAAGGCAGCGACTTCAAGGCTGACGACGTAACGGTGGCATTGCAGGCATTCAGTCGATTGATCGACCCGCACCACAAAAAGGTGTTTGACGGTGTCTTTGCTACGCTGCAAACCGGCCTGTCCAAACTGGGTGAAAGCTCCGGTGCGCGGACAAAGGCCATTCGCGACCTGATCTATCTCATCAAAGATATTCCCATGGACGGCAAGCAGGATTATGATGTTCTCGGCTTTATCTACGAATATCTGATCAGCAACTTTGCAGCAAACGCAGGCAAGAAGGCCGGCGAGTTCTACACGCCGCACGAAGTTTCGCTGCTCATGTCTGAAATCGTGGCGTACCACCTGAAAGACCGGGAAGAGATCAAAATTTACGACCCCACCAGCGGTTCCGGCTCACTGCTGATCAACATTGGTCAGTGTGCCGCACGGTATATGGGCAATGGCAACAACATCAAATACTACGCACAGGAGTTGAAGGAAAACACCTACAACCTGACCCGCATGAACCTTGTCATGCGCGGCATTCTGCCCGACAACATTGTAACGCGCAACGGCGATACGCTGGAGGAAGATTGGCCGTACTTTGAAGAAAACGACCCGGTCAACACCTACGACCCGCTGTTTGTGGATGCGGTGGTATCAAATCCCCCATATTCGCAGGCGTGGAATCCGAACGACAAAGAGAACAACCCGCGCTTTTCGGATTACGGCCTTGCCCCCAAAGGCAAGGCAGACTACGCCTTTTTGCTGCACGACCTGTATCACATCCGCAATGATGGCATTGTGACCATCGTTCTGCCCCACGGTGTTCTATTCCGTGGCGGTGAAGAAGGTACAATTCGCAAAAATCTGATTGACCACAACAACATTGATGCAATCATCGGTCTGCCCGCCAATATTTTCTTCGGCACAGGCATTCCCACCATCATCATGGTGCTGCGGAAGAATAAAAAGGATTCGGACGTTCTGATTATTGATGCGTCTAAGGGCTTTGAGAAGGACGGCAAAAACAATAAGCTGCGTGCCTGCGACATCAAACGCATTGTGGATGCTTACAAGGAACGCCCGGAGAAAATCGAAAAGTTCGCACGCAGAGTATCCCGCGCAGAGATTATCCAGAATGATTACAACCTGAACATCCCCCGGTATGTGGATTCCTCGGAAAAGGCTGAGAGCTGGGATATTTACGCTTCGATGTTTGGCGGCATTCCCGAGGCCGAACTGCAAGACCTGTCTGCCTACTGGACAGCATTCCCGCACCTGAAAGCGGCTCTGTTCAGCCCGGACAACGAAGCCTATTGCCGTCTGAATGTGGCCAATTTGAAGAACGCTGTTCTGTCCCACCCGGATGTGGTGGCGTTCAAGACCGCTTTCCAGAATGCTTTCGGTGACTTTGATGCCTACTTGAAGTCCGCACTCATCGACGGCATGACGCAGCTGAATGCTGCCGGCGAGGAAGAACGCCTGAGCCGGGAGATCTTTGCCCGGCTGGCAGGAATTCCACTGGTTGACCGCTATGCAGCATACCAGCTTTTGGACGACGACTGGAAGAAAATTGCCATCGACCTTGAAATCATCCAGACCGAGGGTTTTGCCGCAACCAAGCAGGTAGACCCCAACATGGTGCTGAAAAAGGATGCCGAGGTACAGGACGGCTGGGTGGGTCATGTGCTGCCCTTTGAGCTGGTGCAGAGCGTTAAAATGCATGAGGAAGTGGCAGCACTGCGGGCAAAAGAAACTCGCCTTGCCGAAATTGCAGGCGAGTATGAAAGCTATCTGGACGAACTGAGCGAGGAGGACAAGGAACAGGATTTTGTCAACGATGGTGCCTTTGTTGCGGCTGAGGTCAAAAAGGCCATCAAGGCGCGGGAGGTAGAGCCAGCTACCTTGAGCATCCTGAAAGATGTGGACGCGCTGTTCGCCGAGGAAAAGACCCTGAAAAAGCAGGTCAAGGACGACAGTGCCGCCCTCCACCAGCGTACCAAGAGCGTGATTGAACGCCTGACCGATGAAGAAGTGCGTGACCTGCTGCATCGCAAGTGGATCCTGCCCCTGATGGAAAATCTGAACAGCCTGCCGGATGCCGTTCTGGACGATTTTGTAAAGCAGCTGGATGCCGTCTGCAAGAAATATGAAACCACCTTTGAGGACGTAGAGAGCCAGATCACCAATACCGAGCACGAATTGCTGGGGCTGCTGGACGATTTGCAGGGAAATGAATTTGACATGAAGGGCATTGCAGAACTCAAAAAGTTGCTGGGAGGTGAATGATTATGCAGGATAACGAGAAGAAACCTGCCCTCCGGTTCAAGGGCTTCACTGACCCTTGGGAACAGCGTAAGCTGGATGAAGCGTTTGATTTTACAGTTCCAAATAATACGCTTTCCCGTGCTGAACTAAACCAAGAAAGTGGTTCTGTTCGGAATGTCCACTATGGCGATGTCCTGATAAAATATGGCTCTGTGTTAGACGCTCAGAACGATGAACTTCCGTTTATAACCGGGAGAAGCAAAGACGATTTCAAAGGTGCACTTCTGCAAAACGGAGATATCATCATTGCTGATACTGCTGAAGATGAAACGACCGGAAAAGTCTGTGAAATCGTCAATATTCAGGATAAAGATGTTGTGGCAGGACTTCATACGATGGTGTGTCGTCCCAAAAATAAAACAGCAGAAGGCTATTTCGGCTACTACATGAATTCAAGCTCCTATCATCACCAGCTTTTACCGTTGATGCAGGGCATTAAAGTTCTATCCCTTAGTAAAACCAATGTTCAAAAAACAACAGTGAAATACCCGAAAGATAAAGCAGAGCAACAAAAAATTGCAGATTGCCTTAGACGTATTGACACCCTTATCACCCTTCATCAGCGTAAGTATGAGAAGCTAGTAAATATCAAAAAGTCCATGCTGGACAAGATGTTCCCAAAAAATGGGGCATCTGTACCGGAAATTCGCTTCAAGGGTTTTACTGACCCTTGGGAACAGCGTAAGTTAGGGGATGCGTTTGAAAGAGTTGTCCGAAAAAACACGAATAACGAATCGCGGTTGCCGCTAACAATTTCTGCACAAGACGGCTTGGTTGACCAGATCACATATTTCAATAATCGTGTTGCCAGTCGTGATGTGAGCAATTATTATCTGGTCTACAACGGCGAATTTGCTTATAACAAGAGCACTTCGGACGGATACCCATTTGGTGCTGTTAAACGGCTTGATTGGTATGAAAAAGGCGTTTTGTCGACGCTTTATATCGTGTTTGCACTAAAGCATCCCGAAAAAGATGACTCGGATTTTATGACAGTGTTTTATGATACTGACCGTTGGCATCGAGGCGTTGCCGAGCGTGCGGCAGAGGGCGCAAGAAATCACGGCTTGCTGAATATCTCGGCAGATGATTTCTTTGATATTGATACAACTATGCCAGAAGATAAGGTGGAGCAAGAAAAAATCGGCAGGCTATTGAAGAAACTTGACACCCTTATCACCCTTCATCAACGTAAGTTGGAAAAGCTGCAAAACATCAAGAAATCCTGTCTTGAAAAGATGTTTGTATAAAAATAAGCAACCGGATTTATTCATAATCAAAAGATAAACGTATTGGCGATTGTTTTCTAATTGAGTTGCAATGCAATTTGTTCTGTTCGTTCAGAACATGCAAAAGTGGACGAGAAGCGAAAAGCAGAGCAATGTTAGACGCTTGGAACAGCTGCGTTTTAAGGCTATCGATGGTCAAAAAGCAAAATTTGATCCGTAAATGCGAAAATGAGAGTGGATTTTTCAACGACTATTCGGCAGATGACGGGAAATGACAGCTGAAAGTGTGCGTTTCCTCCTACTTGGGAACAGCGTAAGCTGGGCGAAATTGCATTTTTTTCTAAAGGTGTAGGCTACTCCAAAAACGATTTATGCGAAGAAGGCACTCCGATAATCCTGTATGGTCGCCTTTACACAAAATATGAAACCTGTATTTTTGATGTAGATACCTTTGTTAAAGAAAAAGCTGGAAGCGTATATAGCAAGGGCGGAGAAGTCATTGTGCCTGCTTCTGGTGAAACGGCGGAAGATATTTCGATCGCATCTGTTGTGGTTAAGCCCGGCATTCTACTGGGCGGCGACCTAAATATAGTATCGCCGACAGCTGAATATGATTCTGCCTTTCTCGCACTAACTATTTCGAGTGGAGCAACACACAAGTATTTATCGTCTCTTGCACAGGGAAAATCTGTTGTTCATCTTCACAACGCCGATATTCAAAGTGTGTCAGCTAAATTCCCGACAAAAAGGGAACAAGAAAAGATTCATTTGCTTTTTGGAAAAATTGATACCCTTATCACCCTTCATCAGCGTAAGCTGGAAAAGCTTGTACAAATTAGAAAAGCCTTCGCAGAGAGGTGCTTTTTGCAAAGACGAAAGGAGTTCGTTATGGCGTTTACAAAAGAAGCCGATTTTGAAGAAGCTGTGGTAAAGCTCCTGATCGAACGCGGCTGGAAAGATGGTGTGCTGAAAAACTACACCGAACAGCAACTGATCCAGAACTGGGCGAACATCCTTTTTGAGAACAACCGCGGCATTGACCGACTGAACGATTATCCGCTAACGGATGGCGAGATGCAGCAGATCATGGAACAGGTCACGAACGCGAAAACGCCGATGAAGCTGAATAAATTTATCAACGGCAAAAGTGTGCTTATCAAGCGTGACAATCCTGACGATAAGCTGAATTTCGGCAAAGAAGTGTCCCTGAAAATCTATGACCGTCTGGAAATTGCAGCCGGACTTAGCCGCTACCAGATCGCAGAGCAGCCAAAGTTCCCCACCAAGTCCAAAATTTTGAATGACCGCCGCGGCGATTTGATGCTGCTCATCAATGGTATGCCGGTCATTCACATGGAACTGAAAAAGAGCGGTGTTTCCATCAAACAGGCTTGCAACCAGATTGAAAAATACGCGGCAGAGGGCATTTTTACGGGACTGTTCTCGCTGGTGCAGATTTTTGTGGCCATGAACCCGGAAGAAACGGTCTACTTTGCCAATCCCGGCCCGGAAGGACAATTCAACCCCAGCTACTATTTCCATTGGGCGGACTTCTACAACGAGCCGATGAACGACTGGAAAGACGTTACGACGGCACTTTTGTCTATCCCGATGGCGCATATGTTGGTGGGCTTTTATACCGTTGCCGATGGTTCTGATGGCATTTTGAAGGTGATGCGCAGCTATCAGTACTACGCTGCCAGCAAAATTTCGGATGCCGTTTCCAAGGCGAAATGGGAGAATGACCAGCAGCGCGGCGGCTACATCTGGCACACCACAGGTTCCGGCAAGACTATGACTTCTTTCAAGTCCGCTCAACTGATTGCATCTTCCAAGGATGCGGACAAAGTGATTTTTCTGATGGACCGAATCGAGTTGGGCACTCAGAGCCTGAAAGAATACCGCAACTTTGCAGAGGAAAACGAGGAGGTGCAGGCTACCGAGAACACGGATGTTCTTGTGGACAAGCTGAAAAGTACTTCGCCGTCCGATACGCTCATCGTGACTTCCATCCAGAAGATGAGCAACATCAAGGATGATGCACAAAACAAGCTGAACCCCAACGACATTGCGCTGATCAACGCAAAGCGGTTGGTTTTTATCGTGGACGAGTGCCACCGTTCCACCTTTGGCGATATGATGCAGACCATCAAACATACATTCCCGAAAGCACTGTTCTTTGGTTTTACCGGTACGCCGATCCAAGGCGAAAACCAGAAGAAAATGAGCACTACCGCCACCGTTTTCGGCAACGAGCTGCATCGGTACAGCATTGCAGACGGCATCCGGGATCACAACGTGCTGGGTTTTGACCCTTACAAGGTGCTGACCTTCAAGGACAGCGACTTGCGGAAAGCGGTTGCACTGGAAAAAGCAAAGGCATATTCTGTGGACGAAGCTCTGGCAGACCCGCAGAAGAGCAAGGTGTTCTATAAGTATCTGAATCTGCCGATGACAGGCGGAAAAGATGCGCTCGGTGAGGAGATAAAGGGCATCGAGGATTATATTCCCAACACCCAGTATGAGGGCGAAGAACACCAGAAAGCCGTGGTGGAGGACATTTGCGAGAACTGGCAGACCCAGAGTCGCAACAGCAAATTTCATGCCATTTTTGCAACCTCCAGCATCCCGGAAGCCATCCAATATTACAAGAGGTTTAGAGAAGCCGCACCATGGCTGAAAGTCACCGCACTATTTGACCCCAATATTGACAACAACGGCAAAGGCATCACCAAAGAAGAAGGGCTAAAAGAGATCGTAGAAGACTATAACGCCCGCTATGGACAGGACTTCAGCATTCCGACCTTTGCCAAGATGAAAAAGGACATTGCGGCACGTCTGGCGCACAAATCACCCTACCAGCGCATCGAGCATACCCCGGAAAAACAGCTTGATCTGCTGATCGTGGTGGATCAGATGCTGACAGGCTTTGACTCCAAGTGGATCAACACCCTGTATCTGGATAAAATGCTGCAATACGAAAATCTGATTCAGGCGTTCTCCCGCACCAACCGACTGTTTGGCGATGACAAACAGTTTGGCACCATCAAGTATTACCGCCGTCCGCACACGATGGAGAAAAACATCGCAGATGCGGTAAAAGAGTATTCCGGCGATAAACCGTTTGGCCTGTTTGTAGATAAACTGGACAAGAACGTGGAAAAACTGAATGCCATCTATGCGGAGATCAAAGATCTGTTTGTGTCGGCGGGCATTGAAGAGTTTTCGCAGATCCCTGCGGATATGGCAGAGCGCAAAAAGTTTGCCGACCTGTTCCAGTCCTTCAACGAAAATCTGGAAGCAGCCAAGGTGCAGGGCTTCGAGTGGGATAAGCCCATTGTGATCATCAACGAGGATGCAGATGAGAAAACGGAACTTCATGCGGACTTTGACGAGAGAACGTTCAAAGTGCTGGCACTCCGCTATAAAGAGCTGTTCACGCCGAATCCGGATGGCAGTGAAAATGACCCGGACGATGACGTTCCCTATGCGGTGAACAGCTATCTGACCACCATTGATACTGCTGACATCGACACGGATTACATGAACTCCCGCTTTGAAAAGTACCTGAAAATTTTCTATCAGGAGGGTGCAGAAGCAGAAGCCATCCATCAGGCCGAAACGGAGCTGCACAAGACCTTTGCCACCCTCTCGCAGGAAGAACAGAAATATGCGAATATTTTCCTGCACGACATTCAAAGCGGCGCAGTGGTTCCGCAGCCGGGAAAGACCTTGCGGGAGTACATTGCCGAGTACATCGCCCAAAAGCAGAACGACCAGATCCACAAAGTAGCTGAAGTTTTCGGCTTGGACGAAAAGAAGCTGCGGGCATTCATGCGTGCAAACATCACCGAAGCCAACATTAACGAATTTGGCCGTTTTGATGACCTGAAAGCCACCGTAGATAAGGCAAAAGCAAAGGCATATTTTGAAGCAATCGAGGGTACAAAGCTTATTCCGCCCAAGGTGCCTGTCAAGTATGATAAACTCTTGCGCGAGTTCATCGTAAGTGGCGGATTTGATTTGAAAATGCCAAAAGAATCATAAAATGGGTGCAAAATCACCCTGCTGACCAAGAGCCGAGGCGCGTCCTCGGCTCTTTTTTTACGCCAAAATCCCAAAACACACCTACTTGGGAACAGCGTAAGATTTCTGAATTGGCTGAGAAAACCTATGGTGGGGGAACGCCTACAACATCCAATGAAGCATTCTGGAACGGTAATATTCCGTGGATACAATCTTCGGATATCGTTGACGGCAAGCTGATGGGTGTGGAGCCACGAAAGTATATAACACAGACCGGTTTGAATAGTTCTGCAACACAACTTGTACCAAAAGATTCAATCGCAATTATCACGCGCGTCGGTGTTGGAAAACTCGCATATATGCCGTTTTCCTATTCCACAAGTCAGGATTTCTTGTCGTTGAGCAAGTTGAATACGGAGCCGTTTTTTACAGTTTATGCTTGTTATAAGAAATTGCAGTCGGAACTTAACACGGTACAAGGCACATCAATTAAAGGCATAACCAAAGATGAACTTTTAGCAAAGACAATATCGGTGCCTGTATATTCAGAGCAAAAACAAATCGGTTCTTTCTTCACTCAGCTTGATACCCTTATCACCCTTCATCAGCGTGAGCATATAAAACCGATTTTGGAGGTAAAACGTGTTAAACGAAATGAATGAAAACAACCTGTTCTGCGATTATTATGAGCAGTGGGTTGCTGTATACAAAGAGGGTGCAGTTCGCCCGGTTACATTGGATAAGTACAAAATGACCCTTTCTTGGGTAAAAAAACTCGCTCCTACTTTGAAACTCTGTGAGGTTTCCAGAGTGACCTATCAGCAGCTTTTGAACGATTATGCCGTAGGCCACGAGCGTCAGACCACGATGGACTTCCACCATCAACTGAAAGGCGCCATCATGGATGCTGTGGATGATGGACTGATCGTGAAAGACCCAACCCGAAAAGCGATCATCAAAGGCAAGCCCCCGGTGCCTAAAAAGGTGAAATACCTGAACCAGTTTGAACTGCATCTTTTGTTGAGCGACTTGGATCTACAGGGAAAACTCAACTGGGACTGGATGATTTTGCTGATTGCCAAAACCGGCATCCGCTTTTCCGAAGCATTGGCGATCACTCCTGCGGATTTTGATTTTGCCCATCAGATGCTTTCCATCAATAAAACATGGGATTATAAGGGGAACGGCGGATTTCTGCCGACAAAAAATAAATCGTCTGTCCGCAAAATTCAGATCGACTGGCAGACGGTGATCCAGTTCGCAGCACTGGTAAAAGACGTTCCTGAAGATAAGCCGATTTTCGTGTTCAAGGAACACGCCTACAATTCCACTGTTAACGATGTTCTGGAACGGCACTGCGACCGGGCCAAGATCCCGGTCATCTCGGTACATGGTCTGCGGCATACCCACGCTTCGGTGCTTTTGTTTGCAGGGGTATCCATTGCAAGCGTAGCAAGGAGGCTGGGGCATTCCAGCATGACAACCACGCAGAAAACCTACCTGCATATCATTCAGGAACTTGAAAATCAGGACATCGACCTTGTAATGCGGTCACTCTCTGGATTAAGCTGATAAAATAATCAACCATCGCTCGCGCTGGTGAAGGATGATAAGAGAAAAGCCAAACCTCAAGCTGTACAGGATGTACGGTGAGGTTTGGCTTTTTGGTATCAGCTGCTCTTTTGATTTTCGTTCATAATTCTTCTGGCTCGTCCGCGCGTGGTGTCCTCAAAGGTTTCATCCTCGCTGAATCGCAGCCAATAGGGGTCTTCCATCAGGCAGGCGTTGGTGCGTTTGACGATTTCCCATGCATTGTAGTTCGGCAGACCCATCATTTTCAGAATTTCCTTGCAGTCCATCCGATTTTTCGGAAAGATTCGTTTCTTTGCCCAAACCACCACATCAACCAATGGAACTTCACGTTTGTCACCGATGAAAAGGTTCAGTGGGAGGCTGTACTGCGGCACGCCCTCATTTGCGCAAAGAGACTGCCCATCTTCGCTTAGGTGGGCAATTTCTTTTTCATCCATCATCAATTTCAGATAGGCCATTTTATCACCCCATGGCGGCTTTCAGGTAGTGCAGACGGTATTTCAGGTATTGACGGATCGCAGATGCTCTTTTTTCGCTCAACAATGCAAGAATAGGCGAGATGGACTGAATGATTTCACTATACAACTCGTCCAAGTCACGCGTTGGCAGCACAGGCTCA
>ERZ836358.2672-NODE-2672-length-13154-cov-3.244675_pt1 | contig 13154 bp, 7 predicted proteins | sample MGYA00519942_ERZ836358 | MGnify/ENA primary metagenome ERZ836358 (study PRJEB31850, sample SAMEA3708798) | human gut metagenome | biome: human gut; feature: human-associated habitat; material: faeces | place: China | collected 2014 ...
TCGCATCCTGGATCTGTTTTTCCAGCTCCGGTGTCAGCTTTTCCTGATCCCGGATGGTAGAAAGCACCTGTTCCTTCTTTTCGTCCAGGTTGCGCAGGTAACGCAGTTCGGTGTAGTTCGCCGGGTCCCAGACGCCGGTCACCGGGTCGACCGCCGGCCGGTCGGGCTGGGTTGCGAGGATGTTCGACCACGAGTTCGAATTGTTCGTGTTGTCCGAGTAGCTGAACGATCCGTCGAGGGTGATCGTGCGGCCGTTCTTGCCCAGCTTGGCCCGGTAGACGGCGCTCGTCCCGACGTTGTAGCCGTGGCGCAGGGCGTCGCTGAAGTTGTCCGTGCGGCTGTAACCGCTGCCGCCGTCGGCGGGTGCGCCGTACTGCCATCCGGTCGTGCGGCTCCACGGATCGTTGGACTGGTAGCTGAAGCGCGGGCGGATCATCAGGTTCTGGTTCTCGGAGATCTTCCACTCCAGACGGGCGTTGAACCGGTGGTTGTAGCCCTTCGTGTCGGAATAGCCGTTGGTCGACAGCGTATCGGGGATCATCGGAGCCTCGTACCATTTCTCCACCGTCGAACGGTTCTCGGTATTGGTGTTGTTGAAGAAATAGCTGCCCTGGAACGTCACCTGATTGCGCTTGCCCCACGTATCGGAGTAGTTGACGCCGATGGCGTTGACCGACGCCACGCCGCTCTGCGGGCGCACCATGTAATTGCCCATGCCGCCGCGACGTCCGCCACCGCCGCCCGAGACGCCCAGAATGTCCTCGAACGAGAAATTCTGCTGGTTGACGTTGTTGAACAGGCCGATGAATGAAATACGGCTGTCGCCGCTGAACACGTTGGCATTGCCGCCGGCGATGTATTTGAACTTGTCTTCGGTCTCGGTGTCGGCGTCGTAGCCGAATCCGGCGTAGAGCTTGCCGAACTGGCCCTGCCGCATGCCCGGACGGGTGACGATATTGAGCGCCTTGTAGCCCTCGCCGTCGTCCATGCCCGAAAATTCGGCCGCGTCGGAGAGTTTGTTGTAGACCTCCACGCGGTCGACGGCCTCGGCCGGAAGCGACTTGATGGCCGTGGTGACATCCTCGCCGAAGAACTCCTTGCCGTCGACGAAGACCTTCTTGACCGTCTCGCCCTGCGCCTCGACCGTGCCGTCGGTGACGGTGATGCCGGGCATCTTCTTCAGCAGCCCTTCGACATCGGCGTCGGCCACGACCTTGAACGCTCCGGCATTGTAGCTCACCGTGTCGCCCTTCTGCGAGGTGCGCAGCGCCTTGGCCTCCTTGACGACCGTTTCGATCTGCACGCCCGGCTTGAGTTTCAGCAGTCCGAGGCTGACCTTCGAAGCCGAGACCCGGAAGGTCGTGTCGAGGTTGTTGTAGCCCAGGAAAGCCACCGAAAGCGAATATTCGCCGTAGGCGAGCGACGGAATAGACACCGCACCCTTGAAGGCCGAGGTGAAATACTGTTTCTTCTCCGGGGTTTTCACAGGCGTGAGCGTCAGCACCGCTCCGACGACGCTCTCCCCGGTGTCGGCGTCGACGACCGTGGCTGTGACGCCGCCCCTCTGGGCGAATGCCGCGGCGGCGAAAAGCGTCAGCAGGGTAGTCAGTAGTGTTCGTTTCATATCTTCTGTTTGTGTGTATCTCTTTTTCGGCGGCGAACCGGCTGAAAACGCGCGTCCGTTCCGCCCGCCCCATGAAGCGGGCTTCTCAAGCCCGGGCGCAGAACCGGCCCGATAGCGTTTCCCGTTTCATCCGCCCGTAAATTGGGCTTCTCAAGTCCGGGCGGCGTTGAAAACGGGCGTAAAGTTAATTCTTTTTATGCTTGTTTTGCGCCCCGCACGGGGCGAATCGGCAAAAAAAGGGCGTCAGTCGACCAAACCGACGCCCCGGCCGTAACAAGCCTCAAGAGACCTAACCTCACTCCTTTCCCTTCTTGTCCTTCTTCGGACAGGGCTTGTCACAGCACTCCTTGCCGCCTCCGCGACGGTCGCCTTTTTTCATCATCTGGGGACCATGACCGCGCTGGCCGGGCCGCGGAGCCTGCATCTGCGACCACTGCACGAACTGTTCGGTCGTCAGGATCGACTTCATCTTTTCGGCCTCGGCCTTGCGCGCCTCCCGCATCTTCTCGCGCATGGCCTGCATCTCCTTGATCTGCTGGAAATTCAGGTTGTAAACCTCCTTGGCCTGCGCATCGGTGAGCTTCAGCTCCTTCTGCATGCGTTCGGTCATGCGCTGCGCCATCTGTTCCACGGTCGGACGCTCCTTGGGAGCGGCGGCCGGCTTGGCCTCCTGTGCGAAAGCGCCCGTTCCCGCCATCAGGCAGAGGGCTACGGCAACTGCAAAAATCCTCTTTTTCATAATTTTTCGAATTTGGTTGTGCATCACTTTTTTTGTTTTCCGGCAATCCGGTTTCCCGGAGTTCCTGATGCAAAGGTAACGCCAAAACGAAAACCCGGAGCCAGGCCCCGGGTAAAACGGCAGAACGGCGGGGTCAACCGCCTATTCGACAGGGTGAAGCGACCGCAGCCACGCCTTGAATTCGGGAACGCGGGCTTTGGAAATGACAATCCGCTCGGGCGTTTCGACAGTGAGGTGCAGCGTGAGACGGCTCCCGAACCACACGGCGATCTCCTTCACGGCCTGCCGCGCGACGATGAACTGGCGGTTGGCCCGGAAGAATTCGGACTCGGGAAGCAGTCCCTGCAACGCTTCGAGGGTTTTGTCCAGCGGGTAGGCCGCGCCGTCGAAACCGTAGGCCGTGACCTTCTCGTTCGACGTGTAGCAGTAGGCGATCCTGCTGCGGTGCAGCGGGATGATTTTGTCGCGCACATGCACCAGGAAAACCTCCTCGCGGCGGCTGGCGGCCAGCGTGCGGACCCGCGAGCCGTAATCGCTGCGCTCAACCGACGTGAGGCGGTGCAGCTTGGCCAGCGCACGGCCGACATCCGAAGCGTTGAGCGGCTTGAGCAGGTAGTCGATGCTGTTGACCTTGAAAGCTTCGAGTGCATACTGGTCGTAGGCCGTCGTGAAGATCACCGGGGCTGCGATCTCCACGGCGTCGAAGATGCGGAACGAATCGCCGTCGGCCAGGTGGATGTCCATGAACAGCAGGTCGGGGTGGGGATTCGAACGGAGCCATTCGACGCTCTCCTCGACGCTCTCGAGCGTCGCCACGATCTCCACGTCGGGAGCCGTCTGCCGCAGAATCGCCGCGAGGTTGCGCGCGGCGGCGGTTTCGTCTTCAATAATCAGGGCTTTCATCATACGGAGGGATTTTGCAGCGGCATGCGCACGGAGAAGGTGGCGCCGTCGTCGACGATTTCGATGTCGCTGCCCGTGATCAGATTCCAGCGGTTGCGCAGGTTCTCCAGCCCGATGCCGGTCGAAGGTTCGGGTTCGAGTTTGGGAACCTTGGGGTTCGACACCACGAGCAGCCCCTCTTCGGTGCGGACCGAGATGTGGAACGGCTTGGTGCGGGTGATCGAATTGTGCTTGACGGCATTGTCGATCAGCGGTTGCAGCGAGAAGGCCGGGAGTTTCCACCCGAGGTATTTCTCGTCGACGTCGATGTCGAAAAAGAGCTTGTCGGCGTAGCGTATCTTGAAAAGGTAGCTGTAAGCCTCCAGGAATTTCAGCTCCTCGTCGAGGGTCATCAGCATGCTCTGGCCGTTCTGGATGATGTAGCGGAACGTGTACGAAAGCTGGTCGATGTAGGTCAGGGCCTTCTGGTCGTGCTTCTCGCGCACGAGCATCGCCAGCGAGTTGAGCGAGTTGAAGAAGAAATGGGGGTTGATCTGCCCGACGAGCATGTTGTAACGCGTGGTGAGGTTTTCGTTCTTGAGCCGCTCGTTCTCGACGACGACGGCCTGCCGCTGGGAAATCAGCACGTAGATGCGCCCGTAGAGCATCGACGCCACCACGGCGAACGAGCATTTGAGCAGCAGCATGTAGTCGAACATCCGCCCGCTCATAAAGTTCAGCCCGATGCGCCCCGTGTGCCACTCCGTGACGGGAGCCACGCAGTAGAGCGTAGCCGCCGCGACGCAGCACCACAGGCAGCGGCGCACGAAGCGCGACATGGAGTAGTTGCGCCTGACGGAGGTGAGGATCGAGAGCATGACGAACGACACGACGAGGTAGTAGAACAGTTGCAGGAGCAGTTCCGTCATCTTCGAAGGCCCGTTGTAAAGTTTGCTGTAATCGAACTCCGCGCCGTTGCGCGTGCGGATTTCCGCCAGCATCGGATGCGCCTTCTCGGAGCGCGGCGGCATCAGGTCCGCGACGATCCGGTCGCCGGGCGCGATCTCCAGCCACCGCATGCGCCGCGTGGGCACGTAGACGCTGTCGCCGTTCTCGTAAACCAGATACCCGTAGCCGTCGGGGTGGACCGAAAGCACGCCCTCGTCGGGCCGTTCGACGGCTCTCTGGTCGGAAGGGCGGGGCTGGCTGTCGCTGTTCAGGTCCACGAGCATCAGCAGCACGTAGGAGAAATTGACCACCAGGCTGATCGCCACGGCAACCAACAGGTTGAGCACCAGATCGGCGTATTTCGATTGCAGTTTCATATAGGGTAGTTATCGCTCTAACTAAAAATTACCGGATTTCGCTTCGGACGGTCGTAGCCGCCGCCTACGGCGGCTCGGGTCTCTTCCGGGGAGGATCCGGAGCGGGACGGGCCTGCGAACGCGGTTTCCGGCCGTGTCCTGCCGTGCCGCACGGAAACCGGTCACTCTTCCGGCTCGCCGTACCAGGAGGCGTACAGCATATAGTCGTGGGCCGTGCGGCGGATGATCTCCTCGCGCTGCTCCGCAGTCACCTCCTTGACCTTTTTGGCCGGGACGCCCGCATAGACCGAGTTGGGTTCCAGCTGCGCGTTCGAGAGCACCAGCGCGTTGGCCGCGATGATGCACCCCGAGGGGATGCGGGCGTTGTCCAGAAGAGTGGCGCCCATGCCGATCAGGCAGTTGTCGCCGATCACCGCGCCGTGGATGATGGCGTTGTGGCCCACCGAGACGTCGTTGCCGATGATCGTCTGCGAAGGGTGCTTCGCCTTGTCGTAGATGGTGTGGAGCACCACGCCGTCCTGGATGTTCGTGCGGTCGCCGATGACGATCCGGTTCACGTCGCCCCGCAGCACGGCGTTGTACCAGATCGAGCAGTCGCGGCCGATGGTCACGTCGCCCAGAATGACGGCCGTTTCGGCCAGAAAGGTGTTCTCTCCGATCACAGGCTCATGCCCGCGGACTTTTCGTATAAGCGCCATATCTGAATTTCTGATTTTTAATTCTTAATTTCTCTTGGCTTCCTGCCACAGCTCCTCCATCGCGCCGAGCGACATTTCGTGAAACGTATGTCCTTTTGCAGCAGCGCGTTCCTCCATGTAATTGAAGCGTTGGATGAACTTCTTGTTCGTGCGTTCCAGCGCCGATTCGGGGTCCACGCCGTAGAGGCGGCAGGCGTTGACGAGCGCGAACAGCAGGTCGCCGAATTCGCCTTCGAGGTCGGTCTTGCTGCCCGATTTCATCTCGGCTTCCACTTCGCCCAGCTCCTCGCGGACCTTGTCCCAGACATCCTCCTTCTGCTCCCAGTCGAAACCCGCCCCGGCGGCCTTTTCGCCCATGCGGTAGGCCTTGACCATCGCCGGGAGCGAGCGCGGAACGCCGCCCAGCGTGCCGCTCCGGCGGTTCTTCTTGCGGAGTTTCAGCGCCTCCCAGTTCTCCTTGACCTGGTCGGGCGTGTTGGCGTGAATGTCGCCGTAGACGTGAGGGTGGCGGTAGATCAGCTTGTCGCACAGCGCGTCGGCCACGTCGCCGAAATCGAACGCGCCCTCTTCCTCGCCCAGTTTCGAATAGAACACCACGTGCAGCAGCAGGTCGCCCAACTCCTCCTTGATGCCCTCCATATTGTGGTCGGTGATGGCATCGGCCAGTTCGTAAGTCTCCTCGATGGTGTTGCTGCGCAGCGAGTCGAATGTCTGCTCGCGGTCCCAGGGGCACTCGCGGCGCAGGGTGTTCATCACCTCCAAAAGACGGGCCGTGGCCTTCAGACGTTTATCTTCCATGTCGCAAATTATTTTTTCACACCGGGCGCAGAAGCGGAATCTGTCCGTGATTCGCCGCCGTCCGCCCGCTAAAACCGTGGTTTTACTCCGGCAAAGGTAGCACATTCGGCGGAAAAAAAGTAACTTTGCGGGAAACAAAATCCTCACGTCGCATGAAATTACGACTTCTGATCCTCTTGACAACAGCCCTTTGCGGCCTGTGCACCGCCGCGGCGCAACCCGCCCCGGAAAAGACGACGCCCCGCGAAGCGATCTTCACGTTCGGTCCCGGAACGACAATCTCCGCCGACCGCGAACTGGCCCCCCTGGCCGAATACGCCGCCGAATACCTCGGGTGCGGGGTCCGCAACGGCATGGCGGGGGAAGGCTCCGTCGTGCTGACGCTCGACGCCCCGGACGGGGAGCCGTCGGAGGCTTACACCCTCGACATCGCGCCCGACCACATCCAGATCGGAAGTTCCACCTGCGGCGGGGTTTTCAACGGACTGCAACAACTGTTCCGGCTGCTGCCGCCCGAAGTCTACGCCCGCAGGGGGATCGCCCCGGGAACCGGCATCGCCTGCGTCAGGATCGAGGACAAGCCGCGGTTCGGCTATCGGGGGATGATGCTCGACGTGGCGCGGACGTGGATCGGAATGGATGAAGTGAAACGTTATATAGACCTGTTTTCCTACCACAATATCAACAAATTGCATCTTCATCTTTCGGACGACGAGGGGTGGCGCATCGAGATCCTTTCGCACCCCGAGCTGACCGAGATCGGCGGCTTCCGCGGCGGCGACTCGCCCGTGAGACCCGTATACGGCAAGTGGTCAGAGAAATACGGAGGTTACTTCAAGCAAAGCGAGATGCGCGAGCTGATCCGTTACGCCGCCCTGCGGAATATCGAGATCATTCCCGAAATCGACCTGCCGGGCCACAGCCGCAACATCGCGTCGGTGCATCCCGAAATCCGCTGCAACTATCCGCCCGACACCGTGTCGACCAACGGTTACGACTACCGTTCGGCATGGTGCGTGGCCCGGGAGGAGAATTACGCGCTGCTGGGCGACATTCTGGGCGAACTGTGCGAGCTGTTCCCCTCGGAGTACATCCACGTGGGCGGCGACGAGGTCGACATGTCGCAGTGGGAGCGGTGTCCCGACTGCCGGGCGCTGATGAAACGGGAGGGGATGACCGACCCGCACCGGCTGGAGGACCTCTTCATGGAGCGCATGGCCGCAATCCTCCGTTCGCACGGCAAACGGCCCGCCGTGTGGAACGAGGCCGTGCGCACGGGAGCCTTCGCCCGGGAGTGCCGCGTGCACGGCTGGGAGAGCGTCAAGGCCTGTCTCGACGCCACGGCGAAGGGTTACCGCACCGTCGTGATGCCGGGCCAGTACTTCTATTTCGACATGCGCCAGTCGCCCCGCGAGGACGGGCACGACTGGGCGGCGATCTTCGACGCCAAAAAGGTCTACGGCTTCGGCTTCACGGAGTTCAGCCCCGAACAGATGCGCAACGTCGAGGGGTTGCAGGGGGCGTTTTTCAGCGAAGCCTACGTCTCGCACGAGCCGGAAAAGCCCGACTACCTCGACTACATGCTCTTTCCGCGCGTCTGCGCCCTCGCACGCATCGCCTGGAGCGGCAACGCCGAAGGGTGGGACGCCTATTACGAGGAGTTGAAAGGAAAACATTACGACCGGATGGCGGCCATGGGCATCCGGTTCCGGCTCTTCCCGCCGAAGGTCGGCTACGGCGACGGCGCGTTCACCGCTTCGGCGGACGACGGCTCCGCGATTTACTACCTTATGGACGGCTCTCCGGAAGAACACCCTTACACGGCTCCGGTCCGCACCGGAAAACCGCATCTCTACCGCTTCTATTCGCGCTACGGCACCGCCCGCAGCCCCTACGTGGCCGACAAGTCCCGCTGGCGGACCATTACGCCCGCCGTGGCGATCACGACCTCGATGGGCGAGAGCGCGAAGTTCCCCTATGCCAACGCCGAGAGCTACAAGGGCCTTTCGCGTACGCGCCGCGCCTGCCGGCAGCAGGATTGGATACGCTACACGTTCAGCGAGCCGGTGAGGTGCCGCGAAATGTATTTGCAGACGGGAAACCGCCAGCTGCCGAAGACGATCGTGACGACGGGTTACGCCGAAGTGTCGTACGACGGCGCGACGTTCGAGCGGGCGGGAGAGTTGGAGATGGGAAGCATCACGCTGCGCCCCGGGCGTCCGGTGAAGGCCGTGCGGATCGTCTCGACGTGCGACGACAACGGCACGCCCTACGTCACAATCCAGCCGCCGCAGGTGAAACCGGCGCTGTAAGCGTCAGTTCCGGGCCGCGGTTTTGAAGGCGAAGCGGAAAAAGAGGTATTGCGCGAGGTAGTAGGTGATCATAACGATCCAGGTCCGGGCCGGAACCGGTCCGATGAAGCGGTTCCAAGCGATCACCGCGTCGGAAAAGACGAACAGCAGGGCCGCACACCTGAATCCGGCGGCGCATGCCCCGTCGTACTGGAGCGCGCTATAAAGCATTGCGGCGATGACCAGACGGCGACGCCGATGCGTTCGGCCGGAAACGGGGCCTCGGGGACGATGGCGGCGAAAAGGAAGACGAGCAGCGGGACAGTGACGGCCAGCGAAACCGCACGGAGCCTGCGCCGCGCCCGGGGCAGGAACCAGCACACATAGGCGGCGTGCGCCAGCGCAAAGAAGGCCATCTGGGGAATGAACAACCCCCTGGCGCCCACGGCATCCCCGGCGGCGGAAAACAGGAAGGCGAACCCGAACGGGAGCAGTTCCCGGCGCCGCGACAGGAAGGTCGCCAGGGACAGCAGCAGGACGGGCCAGGCGACCTTATAGGGAAGCGCGGCGGCTTTGGTAAAGAACAGCACGGCTCCCGCAACGAAGAACAGGGTCGTCCACGCAAATATTCTGGAAAATCGTCGCATCGGCGTATTTTAAGGAAGACCGCCCGGCTCCGATGGGGCCGGGCGGTCTTTCGGTTGCTGAAATTTCGTCAGGCCCGGACCTGCGCGCCGCATTTCTGCTCGAACTGCCGGGTGAGGTTCGCCATCACACGCTCAATGGTCCGCTCGTCCAGCGTGCGGGTCTTGTCCTCCAGAATGAAGCTCAAAGCGTAGGATTTCTTGCCCTCGGGAAGCTTGTCGCCCTCGTAGACATCGAACAGCGAGACGCTTTTCAGCAGCTTGCGCTCGGCGGCGAAGGCTGCGTCGCGCAGCGAGGAGAAGGTCACGGACTTGTCCACCAGCAGCGCCAGATCGCGTCTGACCTCGGGGAATTTCGACAGTTCCCCGGCGGCAATCTTCAGCTTCTTCGTGGATTTCGCAAGGGCCTCGAAATTCATCTCCAGATAGTACACATCCTGCTTGACATCGGTACGGCGGCGGATTGCGGCGGCCACGGAGCCGATCTGCAACAACTGTTTGCCATTGAGCGACAGCATGAGGCCCTCGCTGAAAAGATCGCTTTCGAGCGTCTCGGCCTTCAGCGCGTAGATGTCGACGCCGAAGCGGCGGAGCAGTTTCTCGGCGACTGCGCGCAGGGTGAAGAACGACGCCTTCACGGGCTTCGCATTCCACGACTGCGGCGTCGAGACGCCCGTGACGGCGATGGCGAGGCGGTACTCCTCGGAGTAGGCCGCCAGGCGGTTTTCGTCCGTGCGCTTCGACTCGTCGTAGAAATAGCAGTTGCCGAACTCGTAGAGACAGAGATCGCCGTTGCGGCGGTTGGCGTTCAGACCGACGGCCTCCAGCATGTTGAACAGCAGCGTCTGGCGCATCACGTTCAGGTCGGCGCTCAACGGGTTGAGAATACGCACGCAACGCTCGGCGGGGCAGGAGGTCAGGCCCTCGTAATAGGCGGCTTTCGTCAGCGAGTTGGACATGATCTCGGTAAACCCGTTGGCCGTGAGGAAATCGGCCGCGAGGTTCATCAGACGGTTGCGGTCGGGTTTCGGCGCATAGGAGAGCGTCGAACGGACCTGCGTGGGGATTTCGACGTTGTTGTAGCCGTAGATGCGCAGGATGTCCTCCACGAGGTCGGCTTCGCGCTGCACGTCGACACGGTAGGGCGGCACGGCGACCGTCAGCACGCCGTCTTTCTCGGCGAGGATCTTCACCTCCAGCGCCGCGATGATCGTGCGGACGACCGTTTCGGGAATCTCCTTGCCGATCAGCGCGTTGACCCTTGCCAACGAGATGTCGAAGACGAAATCCCCGATCGGCTCCGGATAGATGTCCGTGATGCCGCTGGAGATCGTACCCCCGGCCAGCTCCTTCATCAGCAGGGCGGCGCGCTTGGCGGCGTAGACCTGCATGTTGGGGTCGATGCCGCGCTCGAAGCGGAACGAAGAGTCGGTATTCAGGCCGAAACGCTTGGCCGTCTTGCGCACCCACACGGGGTTGAAATAGGCGCTCTCGATAAATACGTCGGTCGTGGTGTCGCTCACGCCCGAGTCCAGTCCGCCGAAAACGCCGGCGATGCACATGGGACGCTCGGCCGAGCAGATCATCAGGTCCTTGTCCGTGAGTTTGCGCTCCACGCCGTCCAGCGTCACGAAGGGCGTGCCCTCGGCGCAGGTGCGGACCACGACTTCGCGGCCCTCGATCTTCGCGGCGTCGAAGGCGTGCAGGGGCTGGCCCAGCTCGAACAACACGAAATTGGTGATGTCGACCAGATTGTTCTTGGGATTGATGCCCGCGGCACGCAGGCAGTTCTGCATCCACTCGGGCGACGGACCGATCTTGCAGCCCGTGACCGTAACGCCGGCATAGCGGGGCGCGGCCTCGGGATTTTCGACGCGGACCGCCACCTCCAGGTCGTGATTGTCGGGAGCGAAGGCCGAAACATCGGGCAGTTTCACTTCGGCATTTTCGCCGCGGCTCTTCAGGTAAGCGGCCAGATCGCGCGCCACGCCGATGTGCGAAGCGGCGTCCACACGGTTGGGCGTGAGTCCGATCTCGATCAGGTAGTCGTCCTCGACATGCAGGTATTCCCTGGCCTCCATGCCCACGGGGGCGTCGGCCGGAAGCTCCATGATGCCGTCGTGCGAAGACCCGATGCCCAGCTCGTCTTCGGCGCAGAGCATTCCGAGCGACTCCACGCCGCGGATCTTCGAACGTTTGATCTTGAACTCCTCGTCGCCGCCGTCGGGGTAGAGCACCGCGCCGACCGTGGCGCAGAGGACTTTCAATCCGGCCCGGCAGTTCGCGGCGCCGCAGACGATCTGCAACGGCTCGGCGGCTCCCACGTCCACCGCGGTGACGTGCAGGTGGTCCGAATCGGGGTGATCGGCACAGGTCACAACCTCGCCGACGACAACGCCCCGAAGGCCGCCTTTCACGGTTTCGATCTTCTCGAAGCCTTCGACTTCGAGGCCGATGTCCGTCAGGATTTCAGCGATCTTTTCGGCCGGAAGATCGGTCGCGATATAACGTTTGAGCCAGTTATACGAAATATTCATATCGTTAAGTTTTGAATTTGCGGATAATCATGCAAAAATATAAATTTTTCCGCAAAGTACGGTAAAAAATCCTTACATATATAGGTGTCGAAAATAATTCGTAAAAAATTTGCATTTTACGAACCGACCGCATATATTTGCAGAAACAAAGCTGAAAGATGATCCGCAATTTCAACATACAGGCATGGTGGTGGCGCTCGTTGACTCTCGTGAACAATGAGTGCGGAACCGCGCGTGTATAGTTGAACCCCGAAAAATACACAAGCCCGTTGTTTACGAAAAGTAAGCAGCGGGCTTTTTCTTTTGTACATTTCAAATTCAAAAACCGATACCCATTATGAAAACGAAAAAATTCTGCCTCACCGAAAAACAGATGCCCACGCAATGGTACAACATCGTGGCCGACATGCCCAACAAACCGCTCCCGCCGCTGCACCCCGGAACGAAAAAGCCCGTCACGAAGGAGCAGATGTCGGCGATCTTCGCCGAGGAACTGATCGACCAGGAGATGTCGACCGAGCGTTACATCGACATTCCCGAGGAGGTGCAGGAGATTTACAGGATATGGCGCCCGACGCCGCTCGTGCGCGCGACGGGGCTGGAAAAGGCCCTCGGAACGCCCGCGAAGATCTTTTTCAAGAACGAAAGCGTGTCGCCCGCGGGTTCGCACAAACCCAACACCGCCGTGCCGCAGGCCTACTACAACTACAAACAGGGCATCAAGCACCTGACCACCGAGACCGGCGCCGGACAGTGGGGCGCGTCGATCGCCTTCGCGGCCAAGCACTTCGGCATCGACCTCCAGGTATTCATGGTCAAGGTCAGCTACGACCAGAAGCCCTACCGCCGCCTGATGATGAACACGTGGGGCGCGGAGTGCGTGGCGTCGCCCTCGACGCTGACCGAATCGGGCCGTGCGGCGCTGGAGCGCGATCCGCACTGTTCGGGAAGCCTCGGGCTGGCCATTTCCGAGGCCGTGGAGATGGCTTTGCGCCGTCCGGAAGACACGCGCTACTGCCTGGGAAGCGTGCTGAATCACGTGGTTCTGCACCAGACGGTCATCGGCCAGGAGGCCGTGACGCAGATGGAGATGGCCGACGCCGAGCCGGACATGGTGATCGGATGTTTCGGAGGCGGCAGCAACTTCGCGGGCATCGGCTTCCCGTTCCTGCGGAAGAATTTCGCCGAGGGGAAGAAGATACGCGTGATCGCCGTGGAGCCTGAAGGATGCCCGAAACTCACCCGCGGCGAATTCCAGTACGACTTCGGCGACGTGGCGGGATTCACGCCCCTGATCCCGATGTACACGCTGGGCCACGATTTCCAGCCTTCGGACATTCACGCCGGGGGATTGCGCTACCACGGAGCCGGCTCGATCGTCAGCCAGCTGATGAAGGACGGGCTGATCGAGGCGCAGTCGATGCCGCAGGTCGAGACCCTCGCCGCAGGCGTTCTGTTCGCCCAGACCGAGGGCATCATCCCGGCTCCGGAGTCGACGCACGCCATCGCCGCGACGATCCGCGAAGCGCTGAAAGCCAAGGAGGAAGGCGTGTCGAAAACCATCCTGTTCAACCTCTCGGGCAACGGCGTGATCGACCTCTACGCCTACGAGCAGT
>ERZ836358.2673-NODE-2673-length-13141-cov-9.136711_pt1 | contig 13141 bp, 8 predicted proteins | sample MGYA00519942_ERZ836358 | MGnify/ENA primary metagenome ERZ836358 (study PRJEB31850, sample SAMEA3708798) | human gut metagenome | biome: human gut; feature: human-associated habitat; material: faeces | place: China | collected 2014 ...
TGCCGGCGGCGCGGCTCACGGTGATCTGGCCGTCCTCCAGCGGCTGGCGCAGCACCTCTAAGCTCTCGCGGGAAAACTCCGGCAGCTCGTCCAAAAACAGCACGCCGCAGTTGGCAAGACTGCACTCGCCCGGGCGGAACTGCGCTCCGCCGCCGGCAAGGGCGGCAGCGCTGGCCGAGTGGTGCGGGCTGCGGAAGGGGCGGGCAGAGATCAGCCCGCGTCCCTGCGGCAGCTGCCCGGCAATGGAGTAGATCTTGGTCGTCTCCACCGCCTCCTCCCGGGTCAGGGGCGGCAGGATGCCCGGCAGGCGCTTTGCCAGCATGGATTTGCCGGTGCCGGGTGCGCCGGTCAAAAGCACGTTGTGCCCGCCTGCGGCTGCAATGACCATGGCGCGCCGCGCCAGCGATTGCCCCATCACGTCCGCAAAATCCGGCACCTGCTGCCATGCGTCCTCCGGGTCAAAGGGGATGGCGGCGGCAGGGGAGAGGGGGCGGATGCCCTTCAGTGCCTCCACCACCTCCCGGGCGGTGTGGGCGGGATAGACGGTCATGGTGTCGGCACAGGCCTCGGCTGCCTCGGCGGCGTTCTCTGTCGGGACGTACAGCGCCCGGATGCCGTGCTCGGCAGCGGCAAGCGCCATGGGCAGCACGCCGGACACCGGGCGCAGACTACCGTCCAGTGCAAGCTCGCCCAGAAAGGCAGCATCGGCAGGTACTTCTTCTAACTGTCCGCTGGCGGTCAGCAGCGCCAGAAGCAGCGGCAGGTCGTATACCGGGCCGGTTTTGCGCACATCGGCGGGGGCAAGGTTGATGGTGATGCGCCGGTCCGGGAAGCGGAAGCCAAGGTTTTTGATGGCGGCGCGCACCCGGTCGGCGCTTTCCCGCACGGCAGAGTCCGGCAGGCCAACGATGGAAAACGCGGGCAGCCCGCCGGAAACATCGGCTTCCACCGCAACGGCAAAGCCGCGCAGCCCGTTCAGGCCAAAGCTGTTGGTCACAGAATACATGGTGTCCCTCCCTGCATGACGCATGGTTTGTCAAAAATGCCAAAAGTGGAAAATAATGGATATATTTGCCATACTTCGACAGTTTTTTCTGTTTAAAATCATTATAGTAAAGCACAGGAAAGTTGTCAATGCAGCAGAAAGGAGAACGAGAGAACATGACAAATGGGGAATGTTGCCGCTATATCCGTACCTATTCAGAACTGGAGGGCTTGCAACACGCCTGTACGCTGGTGTACTGCGCCGCATCCACCCCGCAGGGGGTGCTGGCACAGCTGCGCCGGGAGCAGGGCGGCAAGGTGCGCAGCAGCACGGTGCTTGCCCCGGCGGACAGCTTTGGCCGGGTGATGCGGCTGCTGCGCTACCTGTGTGAAAACGGCGTGGGGCCGGAGCAGTGGCTGGAGGTGCTGGAGGATGTACACCAGCCCTACCAGCTGCTGGATACTTCGAAAAACGCAATAAATATAGCAGAAGAACCGGTTTTTTGTGGCATTTGTCGGTTTTAAGGGCACAAACTTCGGCCATTTTACGCAATTGACATAAGCGGAGCAAGAGTTTATAGTATAAGTAGGTTTATACAAACCATTTCGATCCGGGGAAAAAGATTTTAAACAAAACAAAGGTAAGGTGTACAAGATGTATCTGGATGAATATAAGCGCTGGCTGGCAGCGGATCTGGAGGATGCAGACCTGAAGCCGGAGCTGGCAAAGGTCGAAGGCAATGACGATGAGATCAAGGATCGCTTTGCTGTGGCGCTGAAGTTTGGTACCGCAGGTCTGCGCGGCGTGCTGGGTGCCGGTACCAACCGCATGAACATCTACGTTGTCCGTCAGGCAACGCAGGGTCTGGCAAACTGGGTGCTGACCCAGGGCGGTACCCAGACCGTGGCGATTAGCTACGACAGCCGCCTGAAGAGCGATGTCTTTGCCAAGACCGCCGCAGGCGTTCTGGCAGCCAACGGCATCAAAGTGCGCATCTATGATGCCCTGATGCCTGTGCCTGCCCTGAGTTTTGCTACCCGTTACTATAACTGCAACGCCGGTATCATGGTCACCGCCTCCCACAACCCGGCCAAGTACAACGGCTACAAGGCCTACGGCCCGGACGGCTGCCAGATGACCGATGACGCCGCCGCCATCGTCTACGACGAGATCCAGAAGACCGATGTGCTGACCGGCGCAAAGTACATCTCCTTCGCCGAGGGCGTGGAGCAGGGCCTCATCCGCTTTGTCGGCGATGACTGCAAGAAGGCTCTGTACGACGCCATCGAGGCACGTCAGGTCCGCCCCGGCCTATGCAAGACGGCCGGTTTGAAGCTGGTGTACAGCCCGCTGAACGGCTCCGGTCTGGTGCCTGTGACCCATGTGCTGAACGATATGGGCATCACCGATATCACCATCGTGCCGGAGCAGGAGTACCCCAACGGCTACTTCACCACCTGCTCCTACCCCAACCCGGAGATCTTCGAGGCCCTGAAGCTGGGCCTGAACCTGGCCACCGAGACCGGTGCGGATCTGATGCTGGCGACCGACCCCGATGCTGACCGTGTGGGCATCGCCATGAAGTGCCCGGATGGCAGCTATGAGCTGGTCTCCGGCAACGAAATGGGCGTTCTGCTGCTGGATTACATCTGCGCCGGCCGCATCGAGAAGGGCACCATGCCCAAGAACCCCGTGGCCGTCAAGTCCATCGTTTCCACCCCGCTGGCTGACGCGGTGGCAAAGCACTACGGCGTGGAGATGCGCAACGTCCTGACCGGCTTCAAGTGGATCGGCGACCAGATCGCCAACCTGGAAGCTGCCGGTGAGGTGGACCGCTTCATCTTCGGCTTCGAGGAGAGCTACGGCTACCTGGCAGGCCCCTACGTCCGCGATAAGGATGCCGTCATCGGCTCCATGCTCATCTGCGAGATGGCTGCTTACTACCGCAGCATCGGTTCCTCCATCAAGCAGCGTCTGGAGGAGATCTACGCACAGTATGGCCGCTACCTGAACAAGGTGGACAGCTTCGAGTTCCCCGGCCTGACCGGCATGGAGAAGATGGCTTCCATCATGCAGAAGCTGCGCGACGAGCCTCTGACCGAGCTGGCCGGCCACAAGGTCGTCAAGGTCACCGACTACAAGAAGCCCGAAGAGACCGGCCTGCCCGCCGCAAACGTCCTGATCTACACGCTGGAGAACGGCGCTACCGTCGTGGTCCGTCCCTCCGGCACCGAGCCGAAGATCAAGACCTATTTCACCACCCTGGGCAAGGACCTGGCCGAGGCACAGGCCCAGAAGGATGCTCTGGCTGCTGCCATTGAGCCGATCCTGAAGTAAAAGCAAACGATTTTTGGAGCTGTTGCAGGACTCCTTCCGGCATCGCTTGTGCGATGCCACCTCCCTCACAGAGGGAGGCTTCATAGCTGACCGCAGCGTTCAGGCCCTCTCCCAGAGGGGGGGCTGGCGCGGCGAAGCCGTGACGGGGGGAGTTTCTTCAACGGCTCCATTTTTATTGCCCGGTGCAGTTGCAGTTTGCCGGGCAATACGCTATAATATTCAATGTATCATTCTGTGCTTTCTGGAAGGCACGAAAAACGGAAGACGGGGTAGGTGTCAGAAGTGGAAAAACGTGTGACGGCGGTCCTGGTGGCCGCAGGTTCCTCCACCCGGATGGGGTTCGACAAACTCAGCTTTGATCTGGGCGGGGAGACCGTAGTACAGCGGAGCATCCGCGCCTTTGCGGAGTGCCCGCTGGTGGATGAGATCGTGCTGGTGGCGGGTAAGAACCGCGCCTTTCTGGAGCAGCAGGCTGCGGCCTGCCCAAAGCCGGTGCAGGTCGTGCCCGGCGGGGCCACCCGCGCCGAGAGCGCGAAGAACGGTGTGCTGGCGGCGCACGGCGACCTTGTGGCCGTCCACGATGCAGCTCGCCCCTTTGTGAGCGAAGCCGTCATCGAGGCGGCCGTCTACGCCGCAGCGGCCTGCGGGGCCGCGGCCCCGGCGGTCCCGGTGAAGGACACCGTCAAGCGGGCCGTGCGCGGCGATGGCAAGACCGTGCCGGAGGCCTGCATGGTGGCCGAAACGCCCGACCGCAGCACACTGTATGCGGTGCAGACCCCCCAGTGCTTCGACCGTGCCGCCTATCTGGCTGCGCTGGAAGAGCTGGATGCAGAAAAGGCCCGCCTCGTCACCGACGATTGCAGCCTGTTCGAGCTGACCGGACGCCCAGTGCAGCTGACCCAGGGCGACTACGCCAATCTGAAGATCACCACGCGGGAGGACCTGCCCCGCCCGCAGCAGAAGGAAGGAGAACCTATGCGCATTGGTCATGGTTATGATGTTCATCGTCTCGTGGAGGGCCGCAAGCTGATCCTGGGCGGTGTGGAGATCCCGTATGAGAAGGGCCTGCTGGGCCATTCCGACGCCGACGTGCTGGCCCACGCCGTCATGGACGCTGTGCTGGGCGCAGCGGCTCTGGGCGACATCGGGAAGCATTTCCCGGATACCGACCCCGAATATGCCGGGGCTGACAGCCTGATGCTGGCCCGCCATGTGGCCCGCATCGTCCGGGAGAACGGCTGGAAGGTCGAGAACATCGACTCCACCATCCTCTGCCAGAAGCCGAAGCTGGCTCCCTACATCCCCGCCATGCGCGAAAAGCTGGCCGAAGCCTTCGGGATGCCGCTGGACGCTGTGAGCGTCAAGGCCACCACCGAAGAGCATCTGGGCTTTACCGGCGAGGGGCTGGGCATCGCCGTCCATGCGGTGGCTCTGATCGAAACGCTGTAAGCAGGAGAAACTTTCATGACTCTGAACTCGATCATCGCGAATTTCCAGACGTTCAAGCTGGCGGACCTTCTGGATATCATCATCATCGCGTTTCTGATCTATCAGCTGCTGGGCATCATCAACCGCACCCGCGCCGGGCAGCTGGCCAAGGGTGCCCTGCTGGTGCTGGCCGTCTATCTGGTGGCGAACGTGCTCAACATGCGCACGGTTACCTGGCTGCTCAACTCGCTGCTGCAGGTCGGCCTGCTGACGCTGGTCGTGCTGTTCCAGCCGGAGATCCGCCGTGCGTTGGAACGGATGGGCCAGACCGACCAGTGGGCCTCGAAGCTCTTCAATGTGAAGGGCCGCTACAACGACCCCAGCTTCAAGGGGGCCTGGCGCAGCGCCATCATCGCCATCTGCGACGCCGCCGAGCGCTTTTCCGAGACCAAGACCGGTGCGCTCATCGTGCTGGAGCGCAGCACCAATCTTTCTGAGATCGTCCGCACTGGCACACCGGTGAACAGCGCGGTCAACCTGGAAGTGCTGGGCACCATCTTCTACGAGGGCACCCCCCTGCACGACGGTGCCGCCATCATCGAGAACGGCCGCATCAAGGCGGCGGGCTGTGTGCTGCCGCTGTCCAATAACCTGGACCTTGGCAAGGATATGGGCACCCGCCACCGCGCCTGCCTGGGCATCGCGGAGAACTCCGACGCCATCGCCATCGTCGTCAGCGAAGAGACGGGCATCATCTCCATGGCCAAAAACGGCGTCCTCATCCGCCACTTTGACCGCCAGACCCTGTACACCCGTCTGGTGGATGAGATGATCCCCAAGGAGACCGCCAGCGAAAAGACCGACAACAGCTGGAAGGGCAGAGTCAAGCGCCTGCTGAGCTGGGTGAACCAGAAAGAGGAGGACGAGCAGTCATGAGCAACGAGCCGAACAAGAACGGCACAAAGCCTGCCATCCAGCACAGCAAGAGCATCCTGGACGACCGCCGCATCCGGTTGCTGCTGGCCGTCGTGGGTGCCATCGTGGCCTGGATGGTCGTCACCATCGTGGTCCAGCCCGGCACCACCAAGACCATCGCCAATGTGCCGGTGGATTTCACCTACGATTCCGCCGCGTACACCTCCCGCGGCCTGAGCATCGTCAACGCTCCGGAAAAATACGTCACTCTGAAAGTTTCCGGCGACGGCTACACCATCGGCAGCCTCACGGCATCCGATTTCGTCGTCTACCCGGACTGGTCCGGTGTGCGCGACAGCGGCGAGAAGACCCTGCATCTGCAGGTGCGGGGCGTCAACGGCCTGCTGAACGGCGTCACCGTCTCCATCGAGGGCGGCGACAACAGCGTGGACGTGGTTTTTGATGTGGTGGAGGAAAAGACGGTCCCCATTACGGTGACTACCAACTACCTGACCATTGCCGATGGATATATTTTGTATGGGACGGAGCTTTCGAAGGAGAGCGTGACCCTCTCCGGCCCCAGCACCGAGATCGACAAGGTGACCACCTGCACCGCTGAAGTGACCCACAACGGCGAGCTGACGGAATCCGTCACCCTCGATACCGCCCTGCGGTTCTACACCAACAGCGGCAGCGAAGTCAAGTTCGCGTACACCACGCTGGAAGAGTCGAGCGTGGAGGTCACGCTGCAGGTCTACAAGATGGCCACGCTGCCCGTCAGCGTCAGCTTCATCAACGCCCCGCGCGATTTTGACGACTCGGTGCTGACCTACACGCTGAGCAAGAAGACCCTGAACGTGGCGGGCCCGGCCAGCCAGATCGACAAGATGTCCACCCTGTCCGTCGGCACCATCGACCTGTCCACCTTCTCGCTGAACAAGGTCTATGAAATGCCCATCGAGCTGCCCAGCGATATCCGCCTGTTGGACAACATCTCCACCATCACCGTCAGCTTCGATTCCTCCAAACTGGAGACCAAGACCCTGAATCTGCCCGCCGCGTGTGTGCAGGTGGTCAACCTGCCCTCTACCTATACCCTGACGGTGGAAACCGAGCGGCTGATGAACGTGACCCTCTGCGGCCCGGCGGGCGCGATGGAGGCCCTGACGCCGGAACAGGTCGTCATTGAGATCGACGCGGACGACTTCGCGGTGGCCATCGGCCAGCAGAACATCGCATGCAGACTGTATGTGCCGTCCAACGGCAAAATTTTCGCGCTGGGCAGCTATGTCATCCAGTGCAAGATCGAGAGCAACTAAAACGCAGCCCGCTCCGTCCATGCTATAGGCAGGGGGCTGCAATGAAAAAAGAAAGCAATCATCGTATGATTTTGGTAAGAGACATCAGGCTCCCCCTTTCCGCCGGGGAGCCGCAGGCCTTTGAAAAAGCGCTGCACCTGGCCCGCATCCCCCGCAGCAAAGCTGCCCATCTCGGTGTGGCAAAGCTGTCGGTGGATGCCCGCCACGGCCAGCCCAGACTGGTCTATACCGTTGCGGTAACACTCAAGGACGAGGGTGAGGAATCTGCATTTGCAGGGGCCTCGCCCTGCGTTGCTCTCCGCAGCAGGACCGATTTTTCCGTCCGGAACGGCACCGATCCGCTGGCCCACCGGCCCATCGTCTGCGGGCTTGGCCCGGCGGGGCTGTTCGCGGCGCTGCTGCTGGCCCGGCAGGGCTACCGGCCCATCGTGCTGGAGCGCGGCCCGGCGCTGGATGAGCGGGTGAAGGCGGTGGAGCATTTTTCCGCCACCGGCGAGCTCAACGAGAACGCGAACATCCAGTTCGGCGAGGGCGGCGCAGGCACCTTTTCGGACGGCAAGCTGACCACCCGCATCGGCGATGCGCTGTGCGGCTTTGTCACCGAAGTGTTTTTGCAGCATGGTGCCCCGGCGGAGATCGCCTGGAAGCAGAAGCCGCATGTCGGCACCGACCTGCTCCGGGGCGTCATCACCTCCATCCGGAAAGAAATCGAATCTCTGGGCGGCGAGGTGCATTTCAACACGGCTCTGACCGGCTTTGTGCGGAAGGACGGCAGGCTCATCGGCGTTCAGACCACGCAGGGCAGCTTCCCGTGCGAGGCGCTGGTGTTCGCGGTCGGCCACTCGGCGCGGGATACCTTTGAAATGCTGATGGACAGCGGCCTTGTGCTGGAGTGCAAGCCGTTCAGCGTGGGCTTCCGGGCGGAGCATCTGCAAAGTGCGATCGAAAAGAGCCTCTACCACGAGGCGGCGGGCCACCCGGCGCTGCCGCGCGGGGAATACCAGCTGTCCCAGCATGTGGGCAGCCGGTGTGTCTACACCTTCTGCATGTGTCCCGGCGGGCAGGTGGTGGCCTCGGCCAGCGAGGCGGGCCGGGTGGTGACCAACGGCATGAGCTACCACGCCCGCAGCGGCAAAAACGCCAACGCGGCGGTGGTGGTCAGCGTGGGAGCCGAGGATTTCGGCAATGACCCGCGCCGGGCCATCGCATTCCAGCGGGAGCTGGAAGCCAACGCCTATCAGGCGGGCCGCGCCGGGGGAGCCTATGCGGCCCCGGCGGAAAATGTCCGGAGCTTCCTCGAAGGCCGTGGAGAACTGCACATCGGCACGGTGGAGCCGACCTACGACCGGGGCGTCGTGGCGGCAGACCTGGGCGCTTTGCTGCCTGGGGAGCTGGCCGACACCCTGCGGGCCGGTCTGCGGGCGTATGAACGCAAGATCGCCGGGTACACCGCGCCGGACGCGGTCCTGACCGGTCTGGAGACCCGCACCAGCAGCCCTGTGCGGCTGAAGCGGGAAGAAGATCTGGAATCGGCCCAGCTGGCAGGGTTGTACCCCTGCGGAGAAGGCGCGGGCTATGCAGGCGGCATCATGAGCGCCGCCGTGGACGGCCTGCGGGTCGCCCGCGCGATCATCGGCCGGTATCGTCCGGCAGAAGGGTGAGAAGATTTTGATGAACGATCGTGAAAACGATAGGATGAAAGAGACCGAAGGCCAGCAGGTGCAGCGGGAACTGGAAGACCAGCTGCGTGAGTTTGGCGACACCATGTCCGATGCGTTCCGCTATGGCTTTGAGGGCCGGGGCATGGAGATCGGCGACCGGGCCTGGGATGTGGGAAAAGCAGCCGTCCATGCGGCCAACTTCGGCATCGCGGAAGCGGGAAAAGCCCTCCGGAACAGCCGGAACGAATACTACAAAGCCCAGCAGGAGGCACAGAAAACCGGGCCCCGGAACGCGGGTGGGATGCCCCAGTGGGCCAGACAGATCTTTGGCCTGAAAGGGGAGCAGACCCCCGTAGACCTGCTGCGTGCAGACGGCAAAAAGCGCCAGAACGGCGGTGCAGCCCTGCTGGCCGTGGGAATCACCTTCATGGTGATCTTCGGGCTGGGAACGCTGGGCTGCCTCATTGGGTTGGGCGTTGTGTCGCCGGACGTTGTGATGACGGCTACGGAGGACGGCGGCATCCTGATGACGGGCACGGACTACGTTATGAACACCGCCTACAACGCGCTGGGCATCGTCGGCAGCGTGCTGGCCCTTATCACGGCGGGCTTTGGCTGGATGACGGCCTGCGGTTCCGCCTGGGTGAAAGCCGGAAAGCAGCTGGGGCAGTTCGCCGATCTTGCGGATACCACCGACTACCACAAGGGCCTTTCGGTCCGGATGCTGGCCGACCTCGTCCACCAGAACCGAAAAAAAATGCTGAAGAAGCTGCAAAAGTACATCCGCAAAGGCTGGCTGAACGGATGGTTGGATGAAAAAACGGAAACACTCTATCTGACGGCGGAGGATTACCGCGCCGCGCAGGAGGCCAGAGCCGCCGTGCAGGCAGAGCCGGAACCCAAGGCCGAACCGCAGGCGGAACCCCAGGAGACCCCGCTCAACCTCGAAACGACCCGCCGCTTCGCCAAAGTGCTGGCGCAGGAGCAGCAGCTCATGCAGGACGCGCAGGGTGTGGAGGAGCTGGCCCACATGCAGAAGACCACCGAGGCCATCTGCGATTGGCTGGAAGCCCACCCCGAAAGCCTGCCGAAAGCACGGCGGTTCGCGGAATACTATATCCCGACCACCCTCAAGCTGCTGCACACCTACAACGATGTGCAGGGCCAGAAAGGCGATAATGCCGAGAGCATCCGCCGGGACATCGCGGGCATCCTGCATACGCTCAATCAGGCGTATGACAACCTCTACGATAATCTGCTGAGCGATGTGGCGCTGGATGTCTCCAGCGAGATCGCAGCATTGCAGGGAATGCTGGCCAACGACGGCCTGACCGGGGAGGGATTGCGATGACCTGCCGGGCATGGACCTTAAAAGAATTTGACCGCACCGCCCTCAAGGAGCTGACCGCCGCCATTGCGGAACAGAACACCGAAGAACTGGAGCAAAACACTCTGGACGACGAGCCCTGGAGCGAGCAGAAATACGCCGCCACGCTGGCGGCACAACAGAAGGAAGCGGGCCTGCTGGCGGGCGTCCTGGCCGCGCGCGGCATCACCGACCCCACCGAGGCGCTGACGCTGCTGGCGGGCGAGGAAGAGCTGAGCGACCCCATGCTCCTGACGGACATGGACAAAGCCTGTGCCCGCATCCTCGAAGCCATCGACAAAGAACAGACCATCGTTGTTTACGGCGATTATGATGTGGACGGCGTGACGGCCACGGCCCTGCTGTACCAGCACCTCAAGGGGATGGGCGCAAACGTCAAGTGTATGCTGCCCAGCCGCGAGGGCGACGGCTACGGCCTTTCGAAAAACGCCGTGCAGTCCATCCACGACAAGGGCTGTCAGCTCATCGTCACGGTGGACAACGGCATCTCCGCGCTGGAAGAAGCCGACTTTGCAGCTTCGCTGGGCGTAGACCTCATCGTGACGGACCACCACCTGCCCCACGATACCCTGCCCCACGCAGTGGCCGTCGTGGACCCCCGCCGCGCCGACGATCACAGCCCTTTCAAGGGCCTGTGCGGCGCGGGGGTGGCCTTCAAGCTCTGTGCGGCGCTGGATGGCTGCCCGCCGGAAGAGATGCTGGACTACTGCGGCGACCTGGCCGCCGTGGGCACCGTGGCGGACGTCATGCCGCTGACCGGCGAGAACCGCACCCTCGTCAAGGCGGGCCTGAAACTGCTGCAGCAGACCGACCGGCCGGGCTTTTCGGCCCTGCTGGAAGAGGTCGGTCTGGCGGGCAGGCCCATCACGGCCGAGAACGTCAGCTATGCCATCGCGCCCCGCATCAACGCGGCGGGCCGGATGGACAACGCCGTCACCGCGCTGCAGCTCGTCCTCTGCGAGGAGGAGGAGCGCGCCGAGGAGCTGGCGCATAAGCTGAACGAGATCAATGTGGCCCGGCAGGAGACCGAGCAGGAGATCGTCCGGGCTGCGCAGGAGCAGCTGGATGCGGAACCTGCCATCCTCGAAGACCGGGTCATCCTCATCTGGGGTCGGGACTGGCACCCCGGCGTCATCGGCATCGTAGCCTCCCGGCTGGTGGAAAAGACCGGCCGCCCCGTCATCGTCGTCTCGGTGGATGAGCACGGCGAGGGCAAGGGCAGCGGCCGCAGTGTGCAGGGCTTCAACCTGCATGCCTGCATCGCCTCGTGCGAGGACATCCTGCTCCGCTTCGGCGGCCACGCCATGGCGGCGGGCCTCTCGGTGCGGGAAGAGAACCTGCACGAGCTGCGCCGCCGCCTGAACGAGTGGGCCGCGCGGGAGTGCCCCGTGCTCCTCACGCCGCCGCTGGAATGCGACCTGTCCATCCATCTGGACCGCATCACCGTGGAGTCGGTCCGGCGGCTGGAACAGCTGGCTCCCTACGGAGCCGAGAACCCCACCCCCGTTTTTGTGCTGGAAAAGGCCGTCATCGACGGCATCTACCCGGTGTCGGAGGGCAGGCACTGCCGCCTGCGCCTGCGGCAGGGCAGCGCCAGCATATATGCCGTCTGGTTCGGGATGCACCCGGAGCAGCTGCCCTATGCCATGGGCGATGTCGTGGACGCCGCGCTGAACCTTTCGGTCTACGATGCGCCGCGCGGGGCACAGCTTTCGGGCCGCATCCTGGAGCTGCACCCGGCGGGGCTGGGCAATGCCGCCGCCGAGCAGACGGCGCTGGTGCAGGCGCTCCGGCGCGGCACCCCGCTCACGGCGGAACAGAAAGCAGCCGTGGTGCCCAAGCGGAGCGATATCATCACAGTGTACCGTGAACTGCAGGCCCGGCGCTGGCACGCTGAGGATCTGCAGCCCCTGTTCGCAAAGCTGGGGGAGCAGAACACCGGCAAGATCCTGGTCGCGATCACTGCCCTCGAACAGGTGGGGCTCATCGCGGTGCAGGAATGCGGCGGGGCAAAGTTCTGGGCACTGGTGCCCGCACAGGGCAAGAAGAATCTTGCCGACGCACCGATCTTGAAATGTCTGGAGGAAGAGTAAATGCCAGAGGGAAAAAGTATGCTGGACCCGGTCAAGCCGGAGGATTCTTATTCCGCAAAAACACACCTGCATCAGGCCGTGAGCAACCCGCCGGAAGTGGCGACGGTCGCAGCCACGGCTCTGCCTGCCAACGCCCCCGAAGGGGCGCTGCCCAGTGAGGTGCGCCCGGAGATCATCACCTGGGAAAAGCTGGTGGAGGCCATCCAGGCCAGCGGCAAAGCCTACAATATGGAGATGATCCAAAAGGCGTATGACCTGGCCAACAATGCCCACAGGGGCGTCTGCCGCCGCAGCGGCGAGCCCTACATCTGCCACCCGCTGGCCGTGGCCCGGCTGGTGCTGGACCTGGGCATGGACACGGAGAGCATTGCCGCCGCCCTGCTCCACGATGTGGTCGAGGACACCCCCACCACCCTGGACGACCTGAAGGCCGCCTTTGGCGAGGAAGTGGCTCTGCTGGTGGACGGTGTCACCAAGCTGACCAAGATCCAGTTCTCCAACATCGAAGAGCTGCAGGCCGAGAACCTGCGCAAGATGCTGCTGGCCATGAGCCGCGACGTCCGCGTGATGATCATCAAGCTCTGTGACCGGCTGCACAACATGCGCACCGGCGACGCCTGGCCCGAACAGAAGCGCCGCGACAAGGCCCGCGAGACGATGGAGGTCTATGCTCCCATCGCCAACCGCCTGGGCATCCTGAACGTGAAGGAAGAGCTGGAAGACCGCAGCCTGCATTATCTGGACCCCGTGGGCTACAACGAGATCAGCAAGATGCTGAGCGAGCGCGCGGGCGAGGAGTTTCTGGCCAGCGTGTCCGGCGTCATCGAGCAGCGGCTGGAAGAGAGCGGCATCGAGGGCGCGACCATCAAGCGCCGCGTCAAGAGCATCTACGGCATCTACCGCAAGACCATCATGCAGAACAAGTCCTTCGACGAGATCTACGATATCTATGCGGTCCGCATCATTCTGGATACGCTGGCCGAGTGCTACAGCACTCTGGGCCTCATCCACGATAT
>ERZ836358.2676-NODE-2676-length-13126-cov-3.566062_pt1 | contig 13126 bp, 12 predicted proteins | sample MGYA00519942_ERZ836358 | MGnify/ENA primary metagenome ERZ836358 (study PRJEB31850, sample SAMEA3708798) | human gut metagenome | biome: human gut; feature: human-associated habitat; material: faeces | place: China | collected 2014 ...
TCCAGACGATCATGGGCGCGTCCGGTCTTTCGGCAATGGAAGCATCCACACTGCCCGCCGAGATCGCGTCGACGATTGAAGATGTCGGCCTGCTGGAAAGCATTCCGCTCTGGGCAGTGACGCTGCTCGGTTCGCTTTTTATCTGGGTTCTGTCCCTTGTCATGATTCTGACCGTCTATGGCAGGTTTTTTAAGCTATACATGGCGACGGCGATTGCACCAATTCCGCTGTCGAGCTTTGCAGGACAGCCCTCCAGCAGTATTGGCATGGCATTCATCAAGAGCTACGCCGCCATCTGCTTGGAGGGCTGTGTCATTTTACTGGCCTGTATTATTTTCTCACAATTCGCGTCCAGTCCTCCGGTTATCACGGAAGGACTTGCCCCGGCAACGGTTGTCTGGAATTACGTTGGAGAGCTGGTTTTCAATATGCTGGTGCTGGTCGGTTCTATCAAAATGTCCGACCGCATCATCCGGGAACTAATGGGACTTGGATAAGAAAACCTCCATCCGGACTTGGATGGAGGGCGACATCAGAGAGATTTTATTACATGGTTGTAATGATCAGGATGCAATCAACTTTCCGTATTCGTACAGTGTATCGCTTGGCAGGTCGATCTCATCATTCCAATACACGCAGGTACGGCTCGGATCAAGCTGTACCTGATTGAACAGACCGTGAACCGTCGCCAAATCGCGATAGCTCTCGATCTGCTCCATATCATCTTTTACATCATACAAAACCTTGCGACCATCATCAAACACAATGCGTAGGCAATAATCCGGCATGGGTCTTACTTCTTTGATTCTTGGCAGCATAACAACACCTCCATTACAGCGGCGGCAATTTCTCCAACTTCTGCGTATCCCACATTTCAAGTAGCCTATCCTGATGCGCACTCATCCATTCCTGCACAAGCTGCTGCGCTCTCGTTGGGAGATCTCCCTCTGTCATCTTCATCGTTTTCAAATCAAAAATACCAATATGTTCCCCATATAGAGCATGCAAATGACTAGGTTCGTGTTCTTTCGGCTTGAAAAACATTTTAATGACGATCCCATAAAACCTACAAATCTCAGGCATTTCATGTTGCTCCTTTATCAGCGTTCCTATTTTTATTATACCCAAATCACAAAAAATTTCAAGCGGAACACAGTATCAGATAACACTGCGGATTTTCCGCACCAGCGACACGGCCCACGAAATCAGCCCCAGGACAATGAGTGCATACCAGATCCCATTCGCCAGTGCATAGTGGCTGTAATACCAGCCGGAAAACAGCGTTGGCACGATCAGCGCATACAAAAGCGGCAGACCGAGGTGCAGCAGCGACGCGGCATGAAATAATACGGACAGAAGTAAACAGCCAGCCCCAAATACGATCATCAACATGGCACGACCTCCTTTAGAGAGTTTGTGCCATGTTAGCTTGGAACGAAGAAAAGTTCAAGGGTCAATCCAAGAAAAACAGAAAAATCGGAGGGATTCATCATCGAAGTGAAAATCAACAAAGAAATCCAGCGGTATCAGGAGAGCATTCTGTTCGGCTTATCCCTGCGGCAGATGGTGTTCGCGCTGCTCGCCATCGGTGTGGCAGTCGGCACGTACTTCGGACTGAAACCGCTTATCGGAGCGGCAGAGGTCGGTTGGGTGTGCATGCTGGCGGCGTTCCCGTTTGCCATGTGCGGCTTTTTTACCTACAACGGCATGCCCGCCGAGCGCTTCCTGCTGGCGGTCATCCGGTCAGAAATTCTCTGTCCGCGTACACTGTCATATCATCCGCAGAATCTGTATGCAGAATTGCTGCTGGATTCCAATTCCATGCGGGAGGTGCTGACGCTTGATTAAAACCCTCAACAACACCATCAAGCAGGATCGAACGGCATATAAAATCCCGCGCAGCGTGCAGGACGTCATTCCCATCCAGCGAATCTTCGCGGATGGGATTTTTCAGTTCGGCACGAAATATTCCAGAACGCTGCGCTTTTCGGACATCAACTATGCCATTGCCTCGAAGGAGGACAAAACCGCGATGTTCCTCGGCTACAGCGAACTGCTGAACGCATTGGACAGCGGCTCGACCACCAAGCTCACGATCTGCAACAAGCAGGTCAACCGGCAGGCGTTTGAAGATACCGTCCTGCTCCCCCAGCGCGGCGACAGCCTCGACGGATTCGTGAACGAGTTCAACGGGATGCTGGAAAGCAAGATCTCCGGCAGCTCCGCCAGCGTGGAGCAGGAGCGGTTTATCACGGTTTCCGTTCACAAGAAAAACGTGGACGAAGCACGCACATTCTTCTCCCGCGTGACGGGTGAGGTTTCCTCTAAACTCTCGCGGCTCAATTCGTCCTCCAACGAGCTGGACGCTGCCGAGCGGCTGGATGTGCTGCGCGGCTTTTTCCGTCCGGACGAAGCCGCACTGCCGTTCGACCTGCAATCTGCCATGAGGCGTGGACACAACCTCAAGGACACGATCTGCCCGGACAGTCTGGAATTTCATCGGGATTATTTCAAGATGGGCAGTCAATACGGTCGCGTCCTGTTTCTCAAGGACTACGCCAGCTACATCAAGGACAGCATGATTTTAGAGCTGACCGACCTCAACCGGCGCATGATGCTCTCCATTGACATGATCCCCGTGCCGACCGACGAAGCCGTGCGCGAGGTAGAGAACAAGCTGCTTGGCGTGGAGACGAACGTCACCAACTGGCAGCGGCGGCAGAACAGCAACCAAAATTTCTCTGCCGTTGTGCCGTATGACTTGGAGCAGCAGCGCAAGGAAACCCGCGAGATGCTGGACGACCTCACGACCCGCGACCAGCGAATGCTGTTCGCCGTGGTCACGCTCGTGCATCTGGCAGACAGCAAGGAAGAACTGGACAGCGACACCGAAACGCTCCAATCCATTGCGCGCAAGCACCTGTGCCAACTGGCGAAACTGAGCTTTCAGCAGCAGGACGGCCTGATCACCGCGCTGCCGCTCGGTTTGCGGCGCATCGACGCGCTGCGGACGCTGACAACGGAAGCTCTCGCCGTGCTCATGCCGTTCAAGGCACAGGAGATCCGCCACCGGCATGGTATTTATTACGGACAGAATGCGATTTCCAAGAATCTCATCCTTGCCGACCGGGAAGAGCTTTTGAACGGTAACGGCTTCATTCTCGGCGTCTCCGGTTCCGGCAAATCCTTTGCCGCCAAGCGCGAGATCACGGAGATCGCGCTGTCCACGAACGACGACATTATCATCATTGACCCCGAAGCCGAGTACCGTCCGCTGGTCGAGGGCTTGGGCGGCGAGGTCATTGAGATCTCTGCGACTTCGCCCAATCATATCAACGCTCTCGATATGGAATCCGGATACAACGACGGCGACAATCCCGTCGTGCTGAAATCCGAATTCTTATTGTCCCTCTGCGAGCAGCTCGTGGGCGCGGGCAAGCTGTCTGCCAAGGAAAAATCCATCATTGACAGGTGTACTGCCCAGGTCTACCGCGAGTTCATCCGAAACGGCTATCTCGGAGTTGTGCCGACATTACAAGACTTCCATGCCGCGCTCCTGGAGCAGCCGGAACCCGAAGCGCGGGACGTTGCATTGGCGTTGGAGCTGTTCACGGAGGGCAGCTTGAACACGTTTGCCAAGTACACAAACGTGGATACCAATTCCCGCATTCTTTGCTATGACATCCGCGACCTCGGCAAGCAGCTCCTGCCGGTCGGTATGCTCGTTGTGCTGGACAGCGTGTTCAACCGCATCATCCGCAACCGAAAACTCGGTAGAAATACATGGTTATATATTGACGAAATCTACCTGCTGTTTCAGCACGAGTACAGCGCCAATTTCCTGTTCACGCTCTGGAAGCGGATGCGCAAATACGGGGCCTGCGGCACGGGGCTGACGCAGAATGTGGATGACTTGTTACAGTCCCACACAGCGAGAACCATGCTTGCAAACAGCGAGTTTTTGCTCATGCTCAATCAGGCAAGCACAGACCGGATCGAGTTGGCGCGGCTGCTCAATATTTCGGATAACCAACTTTCGTACATTTCTGGTGTGGATTTTGGACACGGGCTTCTCAAGTGCGGCAGCACCATCGTGCCATTTGTGGATCATTTTCCGAAAAACGGCAGGCTGTACCAGCTTATGACGACGAAGATGTCTGAACGGGTGGAGCAGGCGTCGTAATGCGGGAGGTAAAAGAAAAATCACCGCTGAAAGCGAGAGCCGTCGAAACCCTCAAATCCGCGCCGCAGGCAGCGTTCCGCCGCGGCACAGATGCTTCCTTTCAGCAGCTTCGGCAGGAGCTGCGCGAGGCAGCGCAGGACGGTCAGCCGGAAGATCGCTACGAGAGCGGCAAGATCACGGATACCGCCGACCATGCCGTGCAGGAAGTCCACCATCTGGCAGAAAAGGCAGCCCACAGGCTGCCGAAAACAAAATCCGAACCGCAGCGGGAAGCCAGGACAGAATCTGTTCCACAACATGAGCAGCCTCGGCACCCCCTGCAGCCTACTGCGGCACCGAGGGAATATCCACCGCAAAGCCAGTCACAGGGAAATCAGTCTGTGCGCGAATCGGCTTCTCCGATCAGGGAGAAGCCGGTTTCTCCAGTAAACGTCCAACAGCCCAAAACGCGAGTATATACGCCGGATGCGAAAGCGCCAGCGTCCCCGTCTCAGTATCCAACTCCGAGGATTCATGAAAACGCAACGGCTGTTTCTGCGGAAACAATGCCATCGACAATGGAACATTCTGTGCGTAAATCGGTTTCTCCGATTAAGGAGAAACCGGTTCCTCCTGCAAATGCTCCACAACCAAAAATGCGGGAACATGCACCGGATGCGAAAGAACCGGTGTCTTCCTCCCAGCATGCAACTCTGAGGATTCACGAAAAAACGCAGAACGTTTCCGCGGAAATTACGCCAAGGCCAACTGGTAGCGCAGAAAAACATACCGCAGCACCCTTTGAACAGTCTGCGCACCATTTACAAATGGAACGTTCTGCACACGAACAGGCTTTTCCAATCAAGGAGAAGCCTGTTCCTCCCGCAAACACCCCGCAGACCAAGATGCGAAAGCATACACCGACCGCAGATGCACCTGTGCATCTGCCCCAGCATCCAGCTTCGCAAATTTATGAAAGACCGCAGAATGTTTATCAATTGCAGACAAATCGCTCTGTGCGTGAATTGGAAACATCAGTAAGGGAAAAGCCGTCTGCTTCTTCTCTGCGAGAAATTCCTGCTGCGCTAAAACCGGATACCACACAGTTCGCGCTTCCTGAAATCAAGACGAAAGAGTACATCCGAAAGAAACGGAAAAAACAATATCTTCTCAAGGAAGAAGCGAGCGGTATTGAAGATATGCTCGCAGATTCCGAAACTTTTTCTCCTGTCATTCGTACACGGGAAACTGTTCGTGAACAGCAAAAACTCCACGTTTCCCATAGTGCGGAGCAGGCGCAGCCGGTCATGCCGCAGATTCGAACGCGGCAGCCGCAGACAGCTTCCATGCCCGCCGATATAGAACCCACGAAGCCGGAAGTTCCACAGCCACCGCTTCCGGACATCAAGAGCAAGCAAAAGTACATTGCAGCGCAGCAACCGACACAGGTAACGCCCGTGCAGGCAAACCCACAGCAGGCAGTGCGGCAAACTGGAATGAAAGCCGCTCACGGCGAACCGAAATTATGTCAACCTACATTGGCGAATGAAACAGTCGCTATGCCAGCGAGCAGGAATGTCGCTCCTGCAAAACCAGTGCGTGTTCAGAAGCAGGTGCGTCCGGCTGTTGTGAGAAAGCAAAAAATCAAAACGGCCCCGAAAGCGAAAATCAAGTCCGCCACACCTGCCGCAAAAGCGCTGCCAAGCAAAGCGTCGGCGGCTGCTCCCAAGCAGGCCGCAACTGTCATCCGCAAAGGGCAGTTGCTTCGGGATACGGCGATCAAAACGGCAAAAGTCGCAAAGGAAGCCGGAAAGAAGGTCCTGCGGGCAATCGTGGCAGCGGCAGAAAAGCTGGCCGCAGCGATTGGTGCAGGCGGTGCGGCGGCAGTTTCCGTTGTCGTGGTGATCTTGCTTGTAGGGATGTTGTTTGCTTCGCCGCTCGGTATCCTGTTCGCCGGGGAGGACACCGGTACGGAAATTAAAATCCCGGACGCGGTTGCGACGCTGAACGGCGAGTTCACCGATGAGATCTACTGTATCATGGAGGGCAACCCATACGACGCGCTGGATATGCAGGAGGGCATGGAAGCGGCCATGCTTCAAAATTGGCGGAACGTGCTGGCTGTGTACGCGGTCAAGGTCTCGACCGACGAAGAACATGGGCTGGACGTTATGACGATGGATGAGGAAAAACTCCAGCTCCTGCGGGAAATTTTCTTCGATGCCAACAAGCTCAAATACGAATTGACGACCAGAACTGTAGACGGCAAGCGGATCACAACGCTGCATATCTCTGTGCAGACCAAGGACGCTATGCAGATGGCAGACGAGTACAGTTTCACCGACCAGCAGCGGGAAATGCTCGAAGAACTGCTGAAACCGGACTACGACGACATTTTCCTTTCCCTGATTGGCAATTACCAACCGGACGGTACGCCCATCGGCCCTGTCGACATTTCGGACATTCAGGGCACGCTGCCGGATGATCTTGATCCGCTGCGAGAAACCATTGTCCTGACAGCATATCAGCTTCTTGGAAAGGTGACGTATTTCTGGGGCGGCAAAAGCCTCGTCCTTGGCTGGGACAGCCGATGGGGAACGCCGACGACGGTTACTGCATCCGGCAGCGGCTCGACCGGCAAGGTGCTTCCGTTCGGACTGGACTGCTCCGGTTTCGTAGACTGGACGTTCTATAACGCCACGAGCGGTGCATACCTGCCCGGACGCGGCGGTGGCGCAGCCTCGCAGCATGGGTATTGCACCAACATTGCATGGTCAGACGCGCTGCCCGGCGATCTCGTCTTTTACGCGGATGACAGCCACGTCGGGATCGTCTGCGGCTACGACAGCGTGGGCAATATCCTCGTCATCCACTGCTCCGGCGGGCAGAATGGCGTGGTCGTGACCGGGCGCGAGGGCTTTGCCGTCGCAGCCAGACCGGATTTGTTTACGGATTAGTCCAATTTGCTTCGTTTGTGCGGCGTTCTTTGTTGGCTCTGGTGAATAGCTTTCTTTCTCGTTTCCTGCAATACTTGGCGTACCAAATCGAAAGGAGACTGCAATGGAAGAAAGAAAAAACCTATGCGCCATGCTGCCCGTCGCACTCCACACCAGAGTCCGGCAGGAGCAGGAAAAAGCCGAGATGACCCTCGGTGAGTATGTGGAAGCCATGATCACGGAATATTACGACTGGAAGGATGGAAAAATCATGACCGGAGAAATGAGAACCTTAGCCGCACAGATCCCCGCAGAACTCTTTGAACGCCTCGACCGCTACCTCAAGGAGCGCGGCATCAAGAAGAAGGACTTCTTAGTCGACATCATCACCCGCGCACTGGAGACAGCCGAAGCGGTCGATTCGACCGAAGCGGTCACGGAAACGCCGCCAAATGACGGCGAAGAAGCAGCGCTGCACGATGAACCGGATGAAGATCCGGAAGCAGACGAAACCTGATCCTGAACCAAGCCCTCGCAGCACAAGCTGCGGGGGCAAACCGTTGTCACAAGCCATCAGCCGACACGCGCCCGCGTGTCGGCTTTTCTGCGCCCCGCTGGGAGCAGGACACCGGAAACTCTAAAAACCGCGCGTTGGAGCGCGTGGGACGAAGTACAAAAAAACACAAGGAGGCGCAGCACACCCATGTTATCTGAAACGCAAAGCAAAAGCGCAAATTTCCTCCGGATTCTTTTGACGCTGCGCGCCTTACAGCAGCGCGGAACCATTACGGAAACAGAGTATCGCAGAGCGAAAAAGTACTATCTGCACCTGACCGGCGCGGACATTATCCTTGCAGACTGAACAGGCTGCTGTGTCATTTGCACGGGTTTCACAAAAATAACCGCCACTGATTCAGCGTTTGGTAGAATTCAAGGTCAATCGAAAGATATCAGTAGACTTGAACCTTTTTCCGAATATACTTGTCGTTGAAAAAACGCCGAAAGGAGGGAAAACCATGCCCATTGCAAAACTGATCTCACCGGCTACTCGGCAGGTACTCTGCAAGCTGCGTGTCGCGGCTTACTGTCGGGTGTCCTCCAATTCCGCAGACCAGAAAAATTCCTTTGCCACGCAGGAGCGCGTTTACAGGAAGCTGATCACGGAGAATCCGGATTGGGAACTGGTCGACATTTTTGCCGACGAGGGTCTCAGCGGCATGAGAGCGGATAACCGTCCGGAATTTCAGCGGATGATCCGGATGTGCGAGCTGCGCCAGATCGACCTCATTCTTACAAAATCGGTCTCCAGATTTGCACGCAACGTGAAAGAGGCGCTGAATTATACGCGCAAGCTGAAGCTGCTCGGCATTGGGGTGCAGTTCGAAGAAGATGGAATCAACACACTGGCGATGGCTGACGAGATGCTGCTCAATACGTTTGCAGCCATCGCACAGGAGGAATCCAAGTCTATCTCGCAGAACCAGCGGCTGTCCATTGTCAAACGGATGGAAAAAGGTGAATATGTTGCAAGTAAAGCACCGTATGGATACCGCCTAGTTAATAAAAAACTCAAAATATTTAAGCCAGAGGCAGAAGTGGTATGTTGGATTTTTCAGGCATACCTGAATGGACTATCCATAAAAACAATCGCAGACACACTGACGGCACAGGGAGTTCCCACTAGAAGCGGTCAAGAACAGTGGAAAGCAAATACAATTACATATGTTCTTACGAATGAGAAGTACATTGGTGATACGTTGTTTCAAAAATATTATGGAGAAATGACGGTTCCATTTAAAAAACATCGTAATTATGGAGAAATGGATCAGTACTACGCAAAAGATACACATGAACCGATTGTTGAGAAAACCATTTTCTATGCAGTTCAATCTTTACTGAAAAACAGACAAGCTACGTTCAAACAAGAAAAAAGTAAGAATAGGTACCCACTTACAAGCTGCATTCGGTGTTCCGAGTGCGGCTCTTTCTATCACCGGAAGGTGCGAAATGGCATAGTGAAGTGGGTATGTTCAAAGCATGCAGCGGATACCGCAACCTGCAATTCCGGCTATTACAGTGAGGAACGCATTTACGATGGCATCATCACCATGATCAACAAGCTGCGCTTTTGTGAAGAAGATATCCTCGGTCAGACGATTCAGAAGCTGGAATTAGCTGCCGCAGCCTATAAGCGGAACAACAGAGCAGCCAGTCAGCTCAGTCAGAGCATTGCAGAGCTGAACGCAAAACTGCTCGCGCTGGAGCGGCTGCGATCAAAGGGATACCTCGCCGCAGATATTTACCATACGCAGGCGCGGGAGATCCGTCAGCAGCTCGGTAAGCTGAAAATAGAGCGCTACAGCAGCTTTGAATCGCGGATCACGACGATGCTGGAGGACGTGCGGAACCTGAAATCCCTGATTGACGAGCTGGAACAGCCGCTGGAGGTGTTCAACGAGAAGCTGTTCCATGATATCGTCACAGATATCTGCATCAATAACCGCGACGAGATGACGGCCACCCTGCTTGGCGGCCACAAATTTACAGAACAGATTTAAGAGGGACAGGTATGAAAAAGATTCGATATTTACCGTTTGGCTACACGATTCGCAACGGACACACCGTGATTGAACAGCAAGAGGCCGACATTGTCCGTAATATTTTCAGATCGTACATTCAAGGTGCGTCGCTCAAGGAAATCGCGGAAGATTTGACAGCAAAGCAGATCCCATATACAGAGCGAACCTGCGTATGGGATAAGGCGCGGATTTCTCGGATTCTGGAGAATGCGAAGTACACCGGCGATGAAGAATTTGAAACGATCATCGACGAGGACATCTACGAAGAAGCCGCTGCAGTCAAAAGCGCACGGCGTTGGAATCAGGCGGCCCAGGAAAGTGAGGGCATCCGGCAGATCCGCGACCGTGTCCGCTGCGGACAATGCGGTGCGCCGATGCTTCGGCATATCAATTCCAAACGAGAGATTCGGGAAAGCTGGACATGCAGCAATGCAGACTGCGGCATTCGGGTGCGGATCAGCGACGGCGAGCTGCTCCGGAAAATCACGCTCCTTATGAACCGCGTCATCGCAAACGCCGATCTCATGCTCCCGCATCCAAAAATAAAGCACAGGGATTCCGCAGTGGTGCTGGATTTGCAGCAGCAGATCTCTGACGAAATGGAGAAGGAGCGTCCAAGTGAGGATCGGATCGTTGCCCTGCTCTGCGAAATTGCAGGTCAGCTTTACAAAGAAACAAACGCCAAAACGCAGATCGCCGCACAGATCGCCAGAAAGCGTGTCTCTCTGATGAAGACGCAGGATGCGTTCAACGCCGCATATTTTTCCGAACTGATCGATGCCGTCTCCCTTTCAGCGGGAGGCAGCGTTATTCTGCATACAAAGACACAGACCGAGATTTATGAAAGCGAGGATAAACCGAATGGAAGTACAGAAAATCCCAAAGCGGACAGTCACCCTGATTGAACCGAAGAAGTCCATCCTTGTAGACAAGGAGAAATATCACCAAAAGCGAGTGGCGGCCTACTGCCGCGTCTCTACAGACTCCGAAGAACAGCTTACATCCTATCAGAACCAGATGCGCGTTTATACAGAAATGATCGCCGCCAGGAAAGAGTGGGAGTTTGCCGGCCTTTATGCCGATGAGGGCATCTCCGGCACAAGGGCGGACAAACGCCCGGAATTTCAGCGCATGATCCGCGACTGCCAGAACGGGAAAATCGACTATATCATCACAAAATCCGTCTCCCGCTTCGCCAGAAACACGGTAGAGTGTCTGGAATATATACGCTCGCTGAAAGTGCAAGGCATTGGGATTTTCTTTGAGGAACAGAACATTGACACGCTGAAAAGCGACAGTGAATTGTATCTTGTCATTTACGCAGGCTTTGCGCAGTCCGAATCCGAGAGCATCAGCAAGCACATCACATGGACCTACCGCAAAAACTTCGAGGATGGGAAAGTGAGCTTTCAGTACAAGCGGCTGTTGGGTTACCGAAAAGGCGAGGATGGCAAACCGGAGATCGTGCCGGAGGAAGCGGCCATCGTAGAACGGATTTTTGAAATGCTTCTCGCTGGACAGCCAGTGGGACTTATCGCGCAGACACTCCAATCCGAGAACATTGAGATTCCCGGAAAGGACCTCAGCTTCAGCAAAAACATGATTATGAACATCCTGCGGAATGAAAAATACTGCGGTGACAGCATTCTTCAGAAAACCGTGACCGTAGACTGCATTTCCAAAACACGCAAAGCGAATCACGGAGAAGCGCCGATGTACCTTGTCGAGAACAGCCACCCGGCGATCATCAGCCGCGACATCTTCCACCGCACACAGGAAGAACTGGCGCGGCGAAAGGCCCTCCGACCGAAATCGGATAAGACGTCTATTACCCAAAGCGGGAAATACTCCAAATACGCGCTGAGCGAGGTGTTGCACTGCGCCGAATGTGGCAGCCGCTACAAGCGTGTGACATGGAATATCCGCGGAAAGAAGAAAATCGTCTGGCGCTGCGTCAGCCGATTGGATTACGGAAAGAAATACTGCAAGGATTCCGTCACAGTGGAGGAAGCCGCCCTGCATGGGGCCGTTGTCCGGGCGCTGAACCGCTTTCACGCGGAGGACGAGTCCACCTACCTCACGCTTATGAAAGCCACCATCGGAGAAGCCATCGGCATAAATGGCGGTTCAGAGGAAATCGACCTGCTGACACGCCGCATCGACACGCTGAACAAACGGATGCTGGATCTTGTCAACGAAACCGTTGCGGCTGGAAAGGACGTGGAGAGCAGCGAGGATGAATTCAAAGGCATTTCTGATCAGATCGAGCAGCTTAACCGCCGCATTGCCGCAATTCAGGAGAGTGTGCGCGGCGATGCCACGCGGCAGGCGCGGCTGGAGGAAATTCAGAGCATCATTGCCGAGCGCAATGCGAATGAAACGCAGTACGATGACAGCATCGTGCGCCAGATGATCGAGTGCATCAAGGTGTATGGCGACGGCCGCTTGACGATCATCTTCGGCGGCGGATATGAGATCGAGGAAACATTATAAAGAATCAGTCTGCAAGATACAGAAAAGTAAGAGGTGCGCGCACACCTTTGCGAGCGTTTTCCCTGAGAGGTTGGTATCACATTTTGATACCATCCAGAAAAAACAGATAAATATTTTCTGCAGAGCGAGACTTTGCCGAATTCTCCTGTATAATAAGGAAAACTGACAAAGGAAATAGAGTTATGATTTATTACATTGCAGATATGCACTTTGGACATACGAATGTACTTCGTTTTGATAATCGCCCGTTTTCAGATACCGCGCAGATGGATGACACGCTGATTCAAAATTGGAATGAACGTGTAGCGACTGACGATACCGTCTATGTCCTTGGAGACGCGTTCTGGAAAAACGAAGAAAACAGCATTCGAATCATCCAGCAGCTCAACGGCCATAAGCACCTGATTCAAGGCAATCACGACCGCGTGAAAGGAAAGCTCCGCTTTTATTGGGAAAGCATTACGCAGTACGCAGAAGTCAATGACGAAAACCGCTTGGTCATTCTGAGTCATTACCCGATGCTATTTTATAAAAACCAGCACCACGGAGCGACAATGCTGTACGGGCATGTACATAATACCAGCGAGTGGGAACTCGTTGAGAAGTGGAAGAAAGAGCAGTGGGCAATGGGCATTCCAAGCAGGCTGATCAATGTGGGCTGCATGATGGAGTATATGCGCTATACCCCGCGCACTCTGACGGAACTGCTGGATGCCAATCCTATGCCGGAAATTTTCAGAGTCCGCAAAGACGGAAGCGCAGTTGAAGTATCTAAGTAGATGCGAAGGGATGGATTCTCAGGATGAAAGTGACACCGCTGAAAAAACAGAGCAAGAAAAATCAGCGAAATTTTTATGCAGCGAAGCGCGGTTCGTGGAACGGCGTTTCCCCAATCACCCTCGTTGTGCAGAGCAAGCGGATTTATGACCGGAACCGCACAAAACAGGAAAGCCGTC
>ERZ836358.2686-NODE-2686-length-13080-cov-6.284607_pt1 | contig 13080 bp, 7 predicted proteins | sample MGYA00519942_ERZ836358 | MGnify/ENA primary metagenome ERZ836358 (study PRJEB31850, sample SAMEA3708798) | human gut metagenome | biome: human gut; feature: human-associated habitat; material: faeces | place: China | collected 2014 ...
TCCAAACGGATAACATGGTAAATAATACGTAATGCCAAATTCCGGGGGTACGCAATAATCAGATTGCGGAACGCATTTTGCAAATACACATACATAAACACGTATGTTAGTGATTTTACCACGATAACCGCCGCATTTTCATCGCCGCAATTTTTCATTATTACAAAAATCGCCTCCACAATAAACAGATACAAAAGCAATTCGCACAATGCGTTTTTAAACTTCCGGAACGAAAAGTTTTTGCATTGCACAATCGCCACGCCGTCCGCCCTCATTCCCGCCCAAATATTGAACGCAAACATTACTACTAACGCATAAACAAAACCCTTTGTCGGGGTTAAATACCCAAATAACGGGCTAACCGTGGAAATAGCGATTATACGCCATTGTTCCCAATTAAAAATTCTTTCCATAATATTTTTACTTATACATTATTCCCATTTGAATCTATCCAATTAGTGTTTTGTTTATTCCATATTGGTTTATTTATAGTCGTATCAAAATACATATAACCCTCCATACACCTTTGTAAATTTGGCCTTGAACTTGTAGGGCCTTGTTTCATTAGGTTTATAGTTTGAATACCTACGGAACCGGTTTTATTAAACATTCTTACATATAGTCTTATTTTAACATCATAATGTCCAACTAATTCTTGAGGCATAAATGACATATATCCATTCTGTTCGGGTAAATACCAATAGTTGACATATTTAAATGATATTCCTTTTTTAAATTCTCCAAAATCAAAACTCTTATATCCTATATCGCCTATATTATTACCTTTTATCACAATATCTATATCCGTTTCACACTCAACTCCATATATGTAACACCCCTTGAATTTCCATAATATATCACTTGTTGCTGTTTTATTATTGTTGTAATGTATAGTAATTGGTATAATATTAGTCGTTTCGTTTATATAGGTATCCATTGTTGAAATATTTTTATCTCCGGTATGCAAGCCTATACAACCTAAAAATTTAACACGTCCATTAAGTATATTAAAAAAATCTATATTCGCATTATTCACCAATCTATAAATCTGCGGACAAAACAACCTTACATTATTGAATTTTATGTATCCTTTGTTTTGTTCTGTATCCAAAAGTGCTGCGGCGATAATACCTCTATCCTCTTTCATATACAGATTTATATTATTTATAGTTATTTCATTACCTTCTGAAGAATATACAATAAGTTCAGATGTGTTTGTTTTATATTCCGTGCTATCGTATAAATTAAAGTTATTTACAATTACATTTTTATTCGACCCCTCTAACGTTATTGATGGTGAACCTTTTCTTTGCCCTCCCTTATAATGGCTAATATTATTTGCAATTACATTTTTGGTATCCCAAAATGTCAATGCAGTTGTTGCAATTATACTGTTTCCATTCCAAATTGTTTTGGTTGTTATGTTTTCTAAATAATCATCCTCCGAATATTGTAATTGTACTGCTGTTTGATTGATTGATGTTATGTTTTTAAACTCATTGTTTGACTGATATTTTACTACTATAAAGGCTTCTAACGTACTATCACTATACGTTATATCATGTATATCTGTTATTTTTACCTTTCCACTGCTTACTTTCGATATTGAACCATTTTTAGTTGCTGTTGATACATCTCCAGTCGTATTACATCTACTCAAATCTATATTAAAGGGTATTTGGTATCTTAATGTAATTTTTTGCCCATCTATATCATCTATATAATTAAACATCCAATCTATTGGTTCGGCCTTATCTCCGCTTGTTCCATCCTCTCCAATTAATAATACTTTATCATTAATATTCAACCCCTCATTATTTTCAATATATATTAAACTATCATTAATCTTAACATTAGTAATCATTTTTTTTATATCTCCTCTATACCTTGCTCCGTTTAGGCATACATGACTACCAATCTCTCTTTTAAATCTTGTATTATTTCCTATTATTTCAATATTTTCCGGCAATTGTAAATTTACATTATAATATTGTCCTATACTTGTATTACTTAAATAGTACAATTTATTACCCAAAAGAATTTTTTCGTTAGTTAAGTTTAAAGCATTTTGTATGGCTTGCCTATCATCTGAAGCTCCATCCCCTATGGCTCCAAACCATTCCGGAATCAAATATTTATTTTTTACATTTCCCCGCAAAATTCCATTTAATATTCTTCCTCCGTTAAAATGCAAATAACAACCATTTGGTATATTTATTTCTAAACCATTACAATTAAAATCATATCTTATATCATAAATGGTATTTTCTTCATTTATCATATTTTGTACTAAAACATTAATACCATCAACAATATTTTTTCGTATTATTTTATAACCCATTCCATCGCCACTTATAGGATTATAAATTCTGTCTGCTAATTTTAGAACCGAAATACCCAACTCATTTTCTATGCTCGCTATATCTTCATCGTCAGCCAAATTAGTTATTGTCCCTCCTCCGCTTGCTTCTATAAATTGTTTTGTACTTTCTGAAAGCATTTCGGGGGTTATTCTTTGTGAATTGAATATTTCCAATATTTTCTCCCCTTGTTCATCTATTTCTTGTAATGCTTCCTGCTTTGCTTGTTCAACTTCTTCTTTTTGTTTATTTACCTGCTCTATGGTAGCTATACCCGTATTTTCTTTTACCCATATATTTTCATATATAGTCAATATAGAAACTTCATTTTCTAATATTATACCATTAAAATTGCTGTATAATCCATCTTGTGACGCAATGTAAAATACATTTTGGTCGGGTGTTCCCGGATTTGTTGTTGGTGTTGCTATTCCGGCAAATGTTGCTCCATGTCCTACCGTTGAAATTATCGTCAATAATGCATTCTGCAATATTGCTCCGGTAATTTCTTGGTTGCCGTTAGATTTTATCACGTCGGCAACCGCTTGTTTTAATTGTTCGTAATTTCCCATAATTTTATAATTTAATCGTTGTCGAAATCATTATTGAAATCTTCGTTAAAATCTCCCTTATTTCTAATAATATTGCCACGTCCTATTTTCTTGACAACGGTATTTGTTTTAAACTCAATTTCCACGCTTGCCAAATCTCCCTGCGTTTGCCATTTCGGGGTAATTAAAAACGTGTCGCAATCGTATTCCCTGCCGTATTTATCTGTTATATGAATATAATCAGCCATACGAATAAAACGCATAACGTCGCAAAGGAACTCCGGTGCCAAAATCGTACATTTAAACGTTTTGACTGATATTTGTTTTTCCGGAAAAAAATACCCGTCCCGTTCTTCTCCGTCCTCTTCAAATTCATAATCCGGTTTTCCCAACTCTGTACAAAGGTACAACGTATTTTTGAAATCCGGGTTTTTATATACTATTTGCCCGGCGTCAAATACCAAATTTTCAATATCCCACCATTGTATTTTTAAGTAACCGGAAACATCTTGCACGACCGTAAACATTTCAGAATACCACGTTTGCACGCCATCCGATAACGTCATATAATATATTCCGTCCAACTGATTTAATGGCATGGGTAATATTGACGGGTACAATATAACATCATAACCCAACGTTTGAAACCGGACAATCTGCAATCCGGTTTCTTTCATGTACGTTGTTATGTTTGCAACTTGCTTTCCGGTCTTTTCATACAATACCACTGACGTAACATTGTTTGACCGTGTGTTTCTGATTATCTGAAACGGTAACAATCTATCAGCCGGGGCAAACAACGGGTAAATTGCGCCGTATGCGTAACTTTTTCTGTGGTTCTGTTCATTTATTGACGTGTACCACGGTAAAACGCTTATGTTGTTATTCTGTATCATATTTCAACGTTGCTTTAATGTTTCGACTACACAAATTTACTGAAAGTTTATCAACTTGACCGTTACCAATATACGTTTTAACTAACTGCATCGGGTTTGGGTCTGTTGTTCCTGCCGGGAAATTCAATGTTTGTTTTTTCTTTCTCTCAATACCAATTGCATAATTTGGGATATTATTTATTTTGAAATTGCGTGCTGGCATATCATAAACCCAATATGTCGGTTGTATATTGATAAACGCTAAATAACCGTTTTGCAAATAGTATTCTACATTATCAACGGTTTGCCGTGTAAACGGTAATTCCAATTGTCCGCCTCCGGACGGCGTAACCGCCGCAAACAATGCGAATCCATCCGAACTAATTGCACCGGGGTTTAACAACATCAAATCAATATCAGACGTAAAATTGGAAATATTTATTTCTTCTATCTTTCCGGATGTTACATATTTTGACGTAATTTCTATTGGCAATCCTTCAAATGGCGTTGTTACGTCATCCATCCATTCAAATTGGTAACGTTCCGGCATATCTACTTTGTCAAATGAATATTCCGACGTCGCAAAAGCTAATTTCTTGCCATTCCTAACGTTTTCTAACTGCGTTAAATCATAATCAATAATTGGGTTATATCCATACGAACCGCCATTTCTAAACCAACTTACTTGTTCAATCTTAAATTTTCCGTCCTCAATATACCAATAACATTTGTAAATATCCCGTAACATCGTCATAATCTGTTGCAATGTAACCGGGGCTTTTTGCGCCGGGTTCTGATATTCTCCATTAATGATATTACTTTTCTGACTTATTAGCAACTTAAATGACTTCCCGGAAATAGGATTGTTTGTGTTATAAAGAAATTGGCTGTATTCCGGCGTCGCTTCATGCGTTATTCCGGGCGCAAATTCTTTTAATAGCACATTGATACATGACGACAATGTAAACGCATCACGCAAAGTATATGCTTTTCGGGCTTTTTCCTCTAATATCCAATCCATCAGATAAAACCCAAACCATAACGACGCATAACGCCACGTTGACCGGGCGATTGGATAAAACGTTTGTCCATATATGGAATAAGGCGGCGCAAAATACTTTCCACTGTCGGCTAATCCCCACTCGGTCGGCGTATCTGAAAAATTTTTAGATATAAATGCCACGTCGATTGCGTAACCAATTGCCCGGCGGTAATTTCTATTATTATCTACAATATCATCGGACGGCAACGGGTATGTATCTAAATCGTCTATTTTATCAACATCAACCAAATATCGGGCGTATATATTATAACTTTTCATATCGGCGTGCATCGTACCCGTTGCTCCGGAACCCTCAACGGCGGTTAAATCAAATTCCAACGTATCAAAAGGTTCTTGCGTTATCTTTGTAAACCGGAACATTGCCACATCATCAGAACGGCGGCGTATCTCAACACCTGCTAGCCCAATAGGTAGCCCACCCGCAACTAGTTTTTGTGCAATATGGATATAATAATTTACATTTAATTCCGGGTATAAATCTCCCATAAATTCATCAGGACTTACACCCGTCGACATCCGCCCAACATAAAGCCCGGATATTACCTCCGGGGAACCGTGCGACGTAATTTGTATTTCTTTCAAAATATTACATAGTGCAAAATGATAGGTTTGTATTAATGCGTTTTGGTCAGTCGTGGCGTTTGCGTCTTGTTCCCAATTCGTGCCGCCCAAAAAGCACGAAACAATACTATCTCCGGGAACGTATATTTGTATCAATGGGCGTTTTCTTATTGTAAGAAATTCGATTTGTGGGGTCAACTCAATTAAATTGTATTCCTTTTCCAATCCTGCCAAAACGTCGTTGTATTGATCTATTGTTTCCGGCTGTACCGTAACCAATTTATCATCATCATTAAACGTACAATCCGTTTTCATAAACTTTGCTTTATAGTATTGATTGTATGTTTGTCCCCAATCATCGCTTTTTTCGATATATAGGAAAAATTCAGAATCAAACGGGGCGTCATTGATAATATCGTAATCAGCACGGACAAAGTTTATTTTACCGGACAATTTAGCCCGGTAAAACCTTTGATTTGTTTCCAACTCATAATCCAACGTTAAATCATCCTTATAATTGGGGCGGACGGTTTGTTTGGTTCCGTCCTCCCCTATCTGCAAAAAGAATCTATATTTTGGTGTCATAGTCTTTTTATTTTACGTTTCAAATTCTTGTAACTTTCAATCGTATTTCCGTCGCCATCCACGTAAACCCGTCGTCGGTTCTGTTCCTTAATTTCCCTTACATCATCCGACAAATTGCGTAAATCCGGGCTTTGTCCGGTAACGTTTAACGTCAAACCGTCGCCGTCTGAATAGGATTTTAAATACTTATGTGCAAACGTACCATTGTTTAGCGAATTGATAACGTCCGGTATTATCTTTCTGAAACGGCGTGAACTTCGTTTATTTATCACGGCGAAAAATTCGCCTCCCTCGGCACGTCGGCGGGTTCCGTCCGGTTTCGTTCCTAAATCAATATCATTTCCGCTTTGGTGCGAACCGCCCTCCAAAAGTTCAACGGTACCGTCGCCGTATGTTTCCGTTCCTCCGGTTTCTCCGGTCTGTTTTGCCAATTGCGCCGCCTTGATTTTAGACGCTGCAAAACTCGCCCACATTACGGCAATTGCAGGTATTGCAAACGGGAAACCTAATTGCGACCATATCAACGCCGTTGCTGTTACCATGTTTCCGATTTGCTGCAATGTTTGTATTGCTGCCTGCTGTTTTTGCGCTTTCTGTTGTTCTTTCAACGCTTTTTCTTGGTTTTTCTTTGCCAAATCCAACTCCTTTTGCGCTTGTACAACATTATTGGCGTACCCGTTTGCCCTTGCTTCCAATTCTGCATCCAACGCCGATTGTGCGGCGGAAACCTCTTTATCCGCTTGCTCAACGGCTGCATCTGCTGCGGCAACACGTGCCGCCGTGAATGTATTTAACGCATCCAATGCGTATTGCATAGACGTATTAATTGCCTCTTTTTGGTCGTCGTCCAAATTAAGCCCAAACAAACCGTAAATGTCTGTTCCTCGTTCCTCCCCTTTGGATTGCTCAATTTCTTGGTCTATTTTTTTAATAGTGTTTTGAATTGTTTGTACCTCAACATCAGACAATTTATTGGCGGCTTGCTGATTTAATTCTAAAACCTTTTGCAAACGTTCCTTTTCTGCTTGCAAACGGAATTGAGTTTTTCGGGCTTCTGAATTTCTCAACAAATCAAACTCCGATTGTGCCAACGCTTGTTGTTGGTCGAATATCTGTAATTGCGCTTGCAAATATTTGTCCGCAATTCCGGCTCCCTTTGCGTCAAAACTTGCATTAATCGCCGCGGCGTCCTGCTGTTGCCCGGTCGGTTTCTGTTGGTTCTGTAATAATGCGGTTTGTCTTTCGTTTTCCAACAACTGCATCCGCAATTGTTTTTCCTGCTCGCTTCCCTCTTTGACTGCTTGCAAACGTAATTCAATGCTTTCTTTCTGTAACGCTAATTCCTGCAATTGTCGGTCTTGTTCGATTTTCAATAACGCCTCGGTTTGTTGCTGTTCCAACGCCGTAATTGTGGCGTTTATCGCTTGACGTCCGGTTTCGTTCAAATCCTTTTCGGTCTGCAATTGGTGTTGTAAATCCTCAATTTGGCGGGAATACTGATATTGCGTTTGTTGGCGACGCTTTGCCCATTCGTCGGTTTCCAACTGCAATTGTGCATCCTGCAATTTTCGGGTTGCTTCCAAATTCTTTTTATATGCCGCTTCAATTTGCTTTGCTTGTTGTTCTGCTGCCTTTTCCGCATCGCTTTTACCCCTTGGCGTTACGGTTGGGTTCTGTGTCGTTACGGGCTTATTGTCTGTTTGTGGCGTCGGGGTATCTCCAACAGAAACCGGGATTGTTAACGGTTTTATTTTCTTTTGCATACCATCCAAACCCTCTTGGAAATTTTCTGTTATGTCTTTAACTTGGGCTTTAACCAAATTTCCGTACGCTGCTGCATAATCTGCCAATCCTTTTTTTACTTCGTCAAAATCTAACGTAAACGCCCCCTTTAATGCGGTTCCGGTTGCTTTGACTATATCAATAAAGAATCCAAACAAATTTCCCAACGTATCAAATGTTGTTTTGAATCCGGCAACTATACCGTTCCAAATGGCACGTATCAAAACACTTTCATTGTACAACTCAATAAAGTAATTGACAACATCAATAACCCCTTTTATTATCGCCGTCAATCCTTGGTTAACAAAAACTTTTGCCTGCGTTGTCAACGTTTCAAAATTCCCTCCGGTTGCGTCAAACAACCCGGATAATGCGTTTTGCAACTCAATTTGGCTTTGCAATTGTTCCTCCTGCAATTGCGCCAAAACTCCGGCTTTCCCTTTTACTTCATCCATGTTTGTTGAAATATCTTTCAACGTGCGCAAATACTGCAATCCGGCGTCCTCTCCGGGACCCCCGAATATATCTGCAATTGCAGCCCCGACCGTTGCCGCATTATCCGGCAATTCTGCCAATTTTGCGGAAACGTCTTGTATAACATCGAACGTTGTTTTGGTTCCGGTCTGCAAATCTTTTTGAACTTGTTCCGACGAAATACCGATACCGTCCAAAGCCGCCGCCGTCGCCGTCGTCATTTCACGCAAACGCAAATTTGCCTCCTTAATTGCGTCAACGCCTTTGTCTGAAAAGATACCCATTTTGTTTGTTTGGGTAACAATTGCAACAAATTGGTCTGCTGATATTCCCGCCTCTTTGAAATATGCCGGGTATTCTTTCAACGTGTCTAAAAATTCCCCGTTCGCATCGCCTCCGGCTAAAAACCCATCCTTAACCAATTGCAATGCCTCATTTGCAGAAATACCAAATTGTTTTGATAATGCGTTTGTTGCAATCAATGTTTCCCGGAAATCTGCGTTGAATGAATCGGCGACGGCTTGCACCTCATTTCTAAACGCTTTCAAATCATCGCCACTTTTCCCGGTAAATTGTTGCGTCAATCTCGTTGCCTCAACTAACCCGGCGTTATAATCGTACCACCATTTAAACGCCGCACCCGCCGCCGTAATTCCGGCAATCGCCAAAAAAACCGGGTTTGAAAGTAATCCCAACAAAGTTTTTCCCAATGCTTTTGCCCCGTCGCCAATAGCTGTAAAAACGGCTTTACTTTCAGCCCCGCCACGTCCTAACGCCAAAAGACTTTCGCCAAATGCGCTATTTAAACCTAACGTTTCTTTTAATTTGTCGCCATACGCAATAATTGCGTCGGACGCCTCCGTATAATTTCCGACGTTCAATTGAAATTTCCCGGTTGCTTCCTGCAAACGTTTCATTTCTTCGTATATTTCTTTGGTTTGTGCAACCAATTTTCGCCCCTCCTCGGTGTTTTCCCGTTCGGCTTTAGTCATGTTGTTTAAATAAATCTTATTCAATGAATATTGCGCCGATAAACGGTTATAACTACCCTCGGCGGATTGATTTATTTTCACAATCAGTTTATTAATTTGGTTCGCTTCCTGCTGTGCCAATTTTAACTCGGCTAACTTTTTGGCGTTCTCGCTTTCTGCAAACGCCAAATCACGTTGCGCACGTGCCAAACGTTCCGCATCGTCTGCGGCTTTTTTGGTTGTCTTTCGCCCGTCCTCCGTTGCGCCGGAAACCTTTTTCAGAATCTCCGCCAATTGTATTGCTTCGGCTTTGATATTTTTCAGCGCATTTGTATATGTGTCCGAAAGTTCATCCAATTGTTTTATCAAATCTGTAATCGAATTATCCGGGCTTATTAAATCCGAATATTTGATTGGGTTGTTATTATCTGCCATACGCCGATTGTTTAGTTATTTACGGGAAATTTCTCATCTGTCGCATTTTCTTTTCTCAAATGTGTAATTTATCGCCTAAAAATAAAAACGCCGGAAATCGCCTTATTTTGCCATTTTTTGCTTGTTTGCTTTTTTGGCTTGTTCCTTGATATACTCAAATGCGTTGTAATATTCCAAAACGGTAAATTTCTTTGGGTCAACATGCAAATTTTGGGACAATATCAAACACATATTTTCAAATTGTCTGTCATGCCTAATTTCCACGCTTTCCGACCCGGTAAACGTCTGCGGGTTGAAATAGGTTATCAACTCCGCCGTAATGTCGTCAATCTCTTTTGCGTCCGCCTCGGTTGCCCGACCGTCTATTATTGTGCGTAATACAACAATCGTTCTTTGTTTCAATTTATCGTAATACTCTTTCAATGTCGCATCATCGAACAACCGGGGAAAATACAAACGCAATTCATCGTCTATTTTTTTTTTAACCGCTTCCAAATGGGCGGTTATCTCTGAATTTGCAACGTCTTTAAAAAGACTCATTGTTTGTTGCAATCCATCATCTGACAAATCATTTCGGGGTTTACCATTTATTGATTTAACCAACACGGCAAAAGCCAAATGCCGGGGGGAAACCTCGGATTGAATGAAATATATGTTTTGGCGCATATTTTCCAACTCAACGGTTGCCATGTTTGGCGTTGGGCTGTTCAAATAACGTATTACCTTTTCAATATGTCGGTCAAAATCCGATAAATCAGAACCAACCCCGGCGTCAACCAAAAGCATTTTGTTATACTTGTGGAAACGCAACATCGGCAATTCGTCTATACTATCATACAACTCAACGTTCATTCCTTTTATTTGTACATTCTTCATAATAAAACACGTGTTATCATTGTACTACAAAAGGGAACGCCCAAAAATGCGGGGTTCCCGGTAAATATCAACGCAAAGAAACAAATCAAAACGCACGTCCACCACGACAAACAGAAATCGCAATTAAACATCTTTGAAAAGAAATCGTTCCCGTGAATCTGTACCCATTCAATGACGCCCCATTTGCGTAATAACGTCAGCACAAAAGCCGCTATTAATGCGACAACAATAATGTTATAAATAAAATGTTCCATATACTACAATTTACATGTTTCTCCAATACTCAATTCGCCCTCAAACCGGAATCCGCCGAACGGGTGCATTAAAAATTGGTTTTCTATTTCATCCAACGAAAAGCCCCGGTAAATGTTTTCCGCCAATTCGTACACTTTGTTTATTCTGTAACTTCCATTTCGCACCAAAAAACCGCCGTTCAAAACGTCCAATATTTGCCGCTTCAAATCCTCTTTGTTGCGTGTGCTTGCATCGTTGTATATCTTTCTGTAATCAAACCAAAAGATAATCGAAAACGCCGTTTTTATGCCAATATCAACTCCGGGTTCCCAACTGATATTTTGCGGGTCGTCAACCCAAAAGAAACAGAAATTACCAATACCCGCATCGGGGCAAACTTCCATATATTCGTTTTTCCCGGAATACACGTTTGGCGTATAATAGCGTTTTTGGTTTGCGTTCATTTTAACAAGTCTTTCCGCCCTGCCAAACGCATAATCCAACCACGGCAAATTATCAACCAATCCGTTTTGAATGTTCCCAATAATCCGGTCTAACAATTCCGGGTTGTCAACAACCGGGGCTTTTACCTTATTTGCCATAAATTTGTTTTTTTGCTTCGTCCATTAAATCCGGATATATATATTGCCATATCAGTATTGCAATATTTTCGTCCGTCAATCCTAATATCTGACGCCCGTATTTCTTTATTAAATCCTCTGTCTTAAAATCGGACGCCTTAATTTCAAATTGCTTGTCGCCAACTTCCAAAAAAAAGCTACTTTCAAAATCTCCCTCATCCCTTAACGTAACCCGGTTTGTCGGCTGTCCCTTTGCCTCTTTAATTGCGATTGTTACGGGGCTGTATGGTGCATAATCCGAAATTTCGACGCCCAAACGGTTAATACCTTGTTCTAACAATTGTTCCTCGGCGTTTAAATCAACTATATATGCCTCATTGTCCCATATAATGTTTTGTATTATCCGCCCGGACGTCAAAGCCTCGTTGAAATCCGCAACCCTTTTTCGTAAATCGGTTATCTTTTTCATAAATACAATTTTTACATGAAATTATATACAATTTTCCCTTTGAATTATATAATTACACGGTTCTGTATTTTACGCCTCTGTTGTTACAACTTAAACAAATGCGGTCTAATCCCTGCGTATCAATCCGCAATGCCTCATACGCCTTTTTTAAATCATACCCCAACCCGCCGGGTCTAACGCCGGACGTGTTCCCGTCCAACTCATACAAAATGTCTGTACGGCTTGCGTTTGACTGATTGCGGTTTACCCTTACGTTGGGGTTCATTGCTAACGTACGCAACGCAATTGCGGCAACTTGCCGTTGTATCACGGTTTGGAAAATAGCCCTTTGAGAAATAACAAAATCGGTTAAATCGCATCCAATTGTAATTTCGCAATTCAACCCGTAATTCCGTGTTCTTGTGTATAAGGTTTGCGCAATGTCCCATAATTCCGGATATTCTGCGAACGTTTCCGGCGCATGGTACATAAACGGCGTTACTTGCAAATACTTTGTCAATTCTCGCCAAACCTCAACGGAACCAATGTTGCACGTTCCGCACGGCTCCCGGCTCCAATCCTTTGATACGTTAATTGCTTCCATTCCGGCGGGTAATTCGTCTTGATTGTAGCAAAGGAACCACGACCCCCCGGCGTTGTTCTTGTCGCTTATATACGGCAAATAACAATCAGTTAACGGGAACCACTGAAAACCGCCATTTGTAACGGTAAAATTCAAATCAAAAGTCTTTATTGGGTCTATCTGCGACGAATGAAACAAATACATTCTAACAACCCCGGTTCCCCCGGTCATTTGCAAACCTATCTTTTCAATTTTCGCCGTCACTCCCATTGCACGAACCGGGACAATTTCAAATCCTACCAACTTATGATTGTTTTGCAACGTCGCCCGTATGCGTCCGGCACCATCAAAGAACGTTTTTCGCTCCAACAAATTACGTGTTTCTTTATCCAACTGCTTAATCTGTGTAAACGTCTGTATTGCGGTCGCAATTCCGTTTCGGGTCATTCTCTCCAAAAAGTCCGTCAACATATTATACGGTTTCCAATATGGGTTTCCGTAATCCTCCCGGCTGTAATCATTATTAAAATCGCTTGCCGTTGGTTCCTCTCCGGTGTTGTCAATTTTAGCAATCCAAACAATACCGTTATGGCTCACTTTCTGCCCGGCTTTGTACGGCAATATCATGTTCCATTCCGGGTATTGCAGCCCCCAATCATCCGGCATAATCGCCGCCATATTATCCAACGTCAAAAGCGGGT
>ERZ836358.2699-NODE-2699-length-13016-cov-4.207237_pt1 | contig 13016 bp, 11 predicted proteins | sample MGYA00519942_ERZ836358 | MGnify/ENA primary metagenome ERZ836358 (study PRJEB31850, sample SAMEA3708798) | human gut metagenome | biome: human gut; feature: human-associated habitat; material: faeces | place: China | collected 2014 ...
ACGAAATAGTTGGTGATAGCATAGCTTGTATGTATAATGCGATGTCTGGCTTTTACCATATAGCCAATATTGGACTTAGAAGTATACTTGAAATGGCTTGTTCTGCATTTTATTATTATGATCATAAAATAGAACATTATCTATATATGGAGCAGAATGCAAAAGCTGATAAATATGTAAATACATTGATTGATAATTTTGACTTTTATAAAACAAATTATATAAAAGCTTTTTATCCCCAGATAAATAACAACGAGAAAGAAGTAGATTCAGTATCAAAATATTTGAAGAGACTATATTCAAAATTATGTGATATAGTACATGGTAGATTTTATACTTTATCAAAAACTGATGAATTAAAAATAGAATTTAATATAGCACAGTTTAATTATTTTCAAGACAATTTTAAGGATGTTGTAAGTATATTAATTCTTTTGTTTGTATTAAGATTCAATGATTTGGCAACTCAACAAATGATAGAGAAGGCACAGCAGATAGGAGTGGTTGATTTTGAGTAAATCTTTAGGTGATTATATAGTAGATAGAACTGAAAGTTTAGATGATGAGTATATAAAAAAGTATTTTATTGACAGAAACGATGGTAAAATTGATAGACTTCTGGATTGTGAACAGTATTTATTGGAAGGTAGTCGAGGAATAGGAAAAACAATGTTGATGAAGATGGCTGAAATAACAGCGAATTCAAGATTTAACACAGAGGGAGTGTTGGCTGTTTGGGTTAGTTTTGAAGAGTCATTGAGACTTGAACGTATACAAGTATCAAAAAATGCTTCAGTTGATCCATTTTTACAGTGGACTATGGGTAAAATTTTACTTGAGATATTAAATCGTATATTACTATTAAAACCTGCTTGCGTTGATGAATTGGATCTAAGGTTAAAAAAGATATTTAATAAAGAAAACAAGGTGAATAAAATTTCGGTATATATTAATCAGTTAAGAGGGTATGTTGACATTTTAGAACAAGGAGATATTAGTAGTAATGAGGAAATTGAAGAACAAGATATATCAGTAGAACTACGTAGAATTTTGGACAATCCGATAAGTTTTAAAAATTTTATTTTGCAACTTTGTTTAGATGTTGGAATAGAAAGGGTAGTTTTATTATTTGATGAAGCTGCACATGTTTTTTCTACACAACAGCAAGAAAAGTTTTTTACATTGTTTAAAAGTTTAAGAGATCCTAAAATTGCATGCAAAGCAGCAGTCTATCCAGGAATAACAAATTATGGAAAATATTTTGAAAAAGGACAGGATGCAAAAGAAATGATGTTAAGTTGGTATCCAAATGAAAAGAATGATATTGACTATATTAAAAAAATTCTGAGAGAGAGAATACAAGAATATGATGTGGATTATTGGAATTTATTAACGCGTAATACAGAAGTTATAAATTGGATATGTATTTGTAGTAATGGAAACCCGCGTTTTGCATTTCATATAATTGATAATTTAGATATGAGCAAAGCATTTTCCAAAAAGACATTGACAATACAAACTCTTATTAATTGTATCAGAAGTGCATTTGATGAAAAATGGAGAGAGTTTTCAACACTTGAAAATAGAATGCCTAAGTATAAAATATGCATTAAGGAAGCTGAACCATTTATAAAAAATATAGTACAAGAAAATCTAAAGAAATGGAATAATAATAAAAGAGAGAAACAGGCAAAACTATCAGCAGGCTTTTTTGTTGAGACTTCAGTATATGAGAAGATTTCTGGTGTATTTGATGTATTAGCTTATGCAAATATTATTTCTATAGATTACAGTAAAAAAAGTATTAAGCAAACCCAAAAAACACATTATGGATATTATATGATGTTGAATCCAAGTATATTATTTACAGACTTAATAATTAAAAATACTGATGAGATGTTCTCTGTTTCGATTGCAATTGAAAATAATCAGGCATATTATGAAACATCAAAAGTAATTAGAGATTTATTTGGAAAAGTAAAAATTGAACAAAATATTAAATGTAGTAATTCAGCGTGCACATTTTCTACAAATGAAAGTTTTAGATTCTGTCCAATATGTGGAGCACCTCTGGAAGTGCCGGAAGATATTTCTCTTTATAAGATATTAAGAGCGCATTCAATAGATAATTTAAAACTGTCACAATGGATAATAGACAGTTTGAAAACAAAATTCTCTACTATTGGGGAATTACAAGATGCAAAAATTGATGATATTCGAATGTACCGTATTCAGGATGTTCGAATAGAAAAAATTAAAAATGCAGTTACAGAATATATGGCTGGATAATTAATTGTGAAATTAAGAGGTTACGGACTCTAATCCTCATCCATAGCATCAGCCCAAGCCTGCAACTCGCAATTCATAGCTAATGCAGCATATTTAAGTGGATTACCAATCGCAAGATTATCAATCAGCCTTTGAGAGTTAGGTGCAGTATGGAGATCCTTTTCTGCTTCAGCATATGAGACAAACAGAAGTACATTGCCGTCAAAAGCAATGTCAATTACGTTTTTGTATTGGTTGTAGTATGCAAAGTGTTTTTTCATAATGATAGTCCTTTCTTTGATAGAGTAATGAGCAGTTCTGGGAATGAGTGGGTAGTGCTACGCATACAACAGATATGTAACACTACCAGACACAAATCCCCAATTTATGGGCTTTTCACGCTCTACAAACGCTCTCAAAGAGATAATATTTCAACAATCCAGTGCGTCTTACGACGTTTCAGAAAAGTGTATTACACCTCAGGACTGAGGTGACCCCTCAAAGTTAGACTTTTACGAGACGATTTCGGTCGTCTCGCTTTTCTTTATGCAGCTAGAAGATTGAGCCTGTATTGAACAGGGCTCATCCATACTAACTTTTCTTTTATCCGTTTCTCATTGTAGTATTTTATAAAACGTTCTATCTCTGATTTTAATTCCTCGTAGTTGTAATAAGCAACACCGTAGTAAATTTCTTGTTTGAGCAGTCCAAAGAAGTTTTCCATTACAGAATTGTCCAAACAGTTTTCTTTTCTGGACATACTTTGAAATATTCGTTCTCCTTTTAGTTTATGGGAGTATGCCTTCATTTGGTAAGCCCATCCCTGGTCTGAATGAAAAGTTCTTCTGTAGTGGCAGTCCTCAGTAATTTTAATTGCTTTATCTAAAGCATCCATTACGTTTTTGGCAGAAGGTATCTTATCTATCCCGTAACTAAGTATTTCACCATTACACATATCCATAAACGGATCGAGATAGATCTTATGCATAGTTATATGCCCTTTCTTATCAATTTCATAATACTTGAACTCACTGGTGTCTGTAGTGATTTTCTGATGAGGTATATGTGTATCAAAACGTCTGCGAATCCTATTCGGTGCAACAGTGCCAATCTTACCTCTGTAAGAGCTATACTTCCTGCTTTTACGAGTATAGGACATCACCTGTAATCCGAGCTTTTGAACAATACGTTGAACTTTCTTTTTGTTTATGGAATATCCCTGATTGCGAAGCTCTCCGAAAACCCTCAGATATCCGTAATCCTTATGTTCTTTACGAATCCCGAGTATCTTTTCCTCAATTTCCTGGTCTGGATTTTCTCTATCAAAACGCTTTTGCCAATACATATATGTGGCTTTTGGCATTCCGGTATATGAGAGAATGTCTTTTAATCTGAACTGTCTTCGGAGACTGCTGATGATTCTTGCCGTTCTCTCGTTTTTGCTTCGTCCTCTAAACGCAGTCTCCTCAGTTCTTTTAAAAAGGCATTCTCTATTCTTAACTTCATAAGTTCATCTTCCAGTTCTTTTACATGCTCGATGCTTGTGTCAACGGAAGATTCTTCTAATGGTACTATTTTAGGATTATTACCTGATTTATTCAATGTTTTCTTTCGACCTTTCTTATGTGGTCTCAACGCATCAGGACCAGCTGCTCGGAAGCGGTTAACCCAGTTCGTAATCAAACAGGGGGTGGTAATACCTTCTTGCAGTGCTAAATCTTGATATGAGATTTCACTTGATAAATATAACTCTACCACATAAAGCTTATATTTGAAAGAATACAATTCATTTTTTCGTGAACGTAATAGCCCCTCATCGCCAAAGTTTTTATAATTTTGAACCCACTTTTTTACATTAGAGTAGGCGGGAATCTCATATTTTTTAGCTATAAATTTAAAACCACCTTCACCATTCAAATACGAATTAACTACTTTCTTTTTAAATTCAAAAGAATATTTAGCCATAAAAATACCGACCTCCAATCGTTAGATTTTTAGGTCTAACTTTTTGGGGTCGGTACAGACTTTTTGTCCTGGGGTGTTTTTTGTAAGAACTGTGGTACAATAAATAAAGAAGATTTTACATATAAAATATTATTGTCATCAGATTATCAGCAGGTAAATAAATGCTGGAAATTTCTTTATTTTATGGGATTTGAGTTACAATGTATTATGATAATCATAATCCGCCGCATTTTCATGCTGAGTATAATGGAAATAAGGCAATTATTGAAATTGATACAGCTAGATGCATCAAGGGAGCTTTGCCATCAAGACAATTAAAGTTAATTCTAGCGTGGTGTGTTTTACATCAAGATGAGTTGATGCAGAATTGGGAATTATCAAAAGATGGAAAGCCGTTAAATAGAATTAATCCACTTGTATAGGAGATGTTTGTCTATGTTTCCGAAGGTAGTTCAGGTAGTACCTATGAAAGACTACACAGTATATGTGTATTTTGAAGATGGAAAAATCGTATGTTATGATATGAAAAATATGTTGGATAAAGAAGTATTTAGACCATTGAAGGATATTTCGGCATTTACTGATACATGTACAGTTATGAATGATACATTAGCATGGGATATAGGTGGAAATAGAGATGCTTGTAAGTGTATTGATATTGATCCGGATACATTATATGAACTTCCCTATTGTAAAGAGAAAATAGCTTAGTGATAAATCTACATGTTATTGAAATGTTTTATTGCGTAGTATATTTAAGAAGAGTAACAATTGTAAGATTAATAGAGTAATGAGTAGTTTTAGAAATCTGTCGGTTGTTATGGCAAAATATAAAAAAATGCCAGTCCCTAAGTTCAACCTTAGGGACTGGCATTTCTTAATTATTCAATTACAACTCATATCTTGGCAAGAACTACATTAACAACTGCAGTCCTAGATGCTAAGTACACTACCAATCAGACCAATTCATACATTCCTGTACGGATTATCCTTCAATAGCAATCCTCTTAGCACCTTCAATTTCCTCAGCAGCTTTCTTTGGAACAGAAAGTCTTAAAATACCACTTTCATATTTAGCCTTTATATCGTCCTGAGTAATTGCATTACCAACGTAGAAGCTTCTGCTCATAGAGCCGGCATAACGTTCCTTTCTGATATACTTGCCTTCCTTGTCCTGTTCGTCCTTATCAAGACCCTTAGCGGCACTGATTGAAAGGTAACCATTATCAAGCTGTATATTGATTTCGTCTTTCTTAAAGCCAGGTAAATCAATATCAACTTCATAGCCGGAATCAGTTTCTCTGACATCAGTCTTCATTTCGTGGCTGGCGTGTTTACCATATAAAGCTTTTTCAACTTCAGGAAATCCGAAGTTCATCCAATCATCATTAAATAAATTCTCTCCAAAAATACTAGGCATTAACATAAGTCATCGCTCCTTTTTTAATAAACTATTTGTTCGGCTGAACCTTTCGTTCATTCAGATTGGATATATAAATAACCAATCCCCAGGATTACATATTCATCTGAACTATTACCTTGTTTCTTTGGAACATCTGGAATGGCGTTATCTTAATTACTATTTCTTAACTTCCTTTCCTTTGTTCTGACTATGTTATATACCTGATTATTAGCACTGTCAAGTGGTGAGTGCTAATAATTTATAAATAGTTTATAATTATTCTGATTTATTCTTCTTCGACCTGTGTTTAATGTGTTTTGTATACACACCCTTGACAACAATAGACAATAAATATAATAAACGCTAAGGAAGTTTATTATAAAAAATCATTATCTCAATTCTTACTATTTCAGAAGTGCTGAAAAGACTGTACAGGATAAGCTGGTCAGCAGGTAAATTGATTGACAAATACTGTTATAAAGCCTACAATAAATATAATATATTAGTACGTTAATTAATTTCTATTATGATTTGTCAAATTCGTGTGAAGTAATCTAAAGGAAATTGGATTGTGATTTCGATTTTACATTTATTATTAGATTCTAATCGGTATATTAAGAACGTAAATTTATACAAAAGGGGTATATTAATATGAACAAAAGAATAACAAGGAAATTGTGCATTGTTGGCTTGATATCTTCTATTGTCTTATCTGGATGTGGTAATGCAGGTATAACAGGTGGCAACAGAGAGGAGTTATCAGGTGGTACAGATAAAGTTGTCTCTTTAAAGGTGTGGACAGAAAAGGATGGTCTGGATGTCATGAACAAAATGCTAGACAGCTTTAAGGAACAATATAAAGATGAAGCAGAGTTTGATATAACGGTTGAAATCCAGGCAGATTCACAGGTTCGTGATGTTATGCTTACAGATGTACACAATGGTGCAGATGTGTTTTCATTTCCAGATGATCAGATTATATCATTAACGGCTGGCGGAGTTCTGACAGAGGTACCCAATGCAGATGAAATAGCAGCAGCTAATGTAAAGGAGTCAGTCGAAGCAGCGACTCTGAATGATACATTATACGGCTATCCTATGACAGCAGATAATGGATATTTTATGTATTATAATAAAGAATATTTTTCAGAAGATGATGTTAAGTCATTAGATAAAATGTTGTCAATTGCAGCAGCTAACAATAAAAAAGTTGCTATGGAGTTTGATTCAGGATGGTATCTTTATACATTTTTCGGAAATACAGGACTTAGTCTTTCTATTAAACCAGATGGTATAACTAATGAATGTAACTGGAATTCGCAGACAGGTGATATAACTGGAGCGGCTATAAAGCAGGCTCTCAATAGTATAGCAGCTAATCCAGGGTTTGTAAGTATGCCTAATGGAGATATAGCTGAACACATTAAAAGTGGTGATGTTATAGCAGGAATAAGTGGTGTATGGGATGTTATGAATGTAAAGGAAGCCTGGGGAGAGAATTATGGTGCTTGTAAGCTGCCAACATATACAGTTGCGGGAAAGGAAGTTCAGATGTCTTCATTTACAGGCTATAAAATGATGGGAGTGAATTCTTATTCAAAGAATAAAGAATGGGCATGCAGGCTTGCTGACTGGCTGACTAATCAGCAGAATCAGGAGCTTAGGTTTAAAGAGAAAAATCAGGGACCATCTAACAGTAAGGCAGCAGAATCAGATGAAATCAAAAAAGTGGCTGCAATACAGGCAATCATTGCACAGTCCCAGTATGGAACATTACAAAGAGTAGGAAACAGCTACTGGGATGCCTGTAAGAAGTTTGCTAATACGGTGCTTAGTGGTAATAATGGTGGTTTATCAGATCAGGAAGTTATGGATACATTAGTTAATGAAATTACAGCTTCTGCTGTTAAGTAGCAGTAAGATGATCAAAGTTGATTTACTGTATGTGAAAAAGATTGGAGAACAAGCATGAATAATAAAAAAAGGACGAGCCTGAAGACACTGATATTATTGCCGGTATTTATACTAGGTGCTTTAACAATAATATGTAATGTTATGGCTATAAACAATATAAGAACTGTTAACTCTAATGCCGCTGATATAACAGATAATTGTATGATGAGTGTTTCGGATTTAGGTGAAATAAAGAATGATATACAGGTTATTCATACACTTGGATTATCACATATTATTGCAACAGATCTTAATACTATGATATCAGTGGTAGGTGAGATTAATGATAATCAGGAAGAATTAGAACAAAAGCTGGACGAATATAAGAAATATGTCCAGAATGATGATATGGATACATATAATTCATTAGTAAGTAATTATAATACTATGAAATATGAACTTGGAAACATTATGGCATACAGTGCTTTAGGCAAGAATGAGGAAGCATATGCTATTGCTAACGGAGTTGTAAGTGATAGCAGCACAGCAATCCAGAATGATATAGAGGTGTTAAGCACTCATGCCAATGATACAGCTTCTGAGGCAAGAGAAAGGCTTACCAGTGTGTATGCAAGTTCACTTGTCAGCAATGGTATAGTTATTATTATAAGCGTTATATTGATTATTGTAGCAATATATTGTGTTATGAAGTATGTTATCAAACCAATTATCGCAACCAATAAAGATATCAGGGATATTATTGATGGAATCGATAATGGAGAAGGAGATCTGACAAAGCGTGTAAGAGTTATTTCTAATGATGAGATAGCAGATCTTGGCAACGGTATCAATCTTTTTATGGATAAGCTGCAGGAAATACTTAAGCTGATTATAGAGAATACTAACTATATGGAAAATGTTGTTGCTGAGGTTGATGGAAGTGTTGTCAAATCCAATGACAGTGCTTCAGATTTATCTGCCATGACAGAGGAGTTATCTGCAACTATGCAGGATGTAGGACTTTCTGTTAATACTATTAATGACAATGCTGATGATATACTAAAAGATGTTGAGATTATAGCAACTAAGTCAGATAATATTAATCAGTTCTCAAAGGAAATGAAGGCAAATGCAGAAAAAATAGAGAGTGATGCCAGATATAATATGGTTCAGACAGGTGAAAAGGTTGGGAATATATTAGATGTTCTTAATAAGGCAATAGAAGATAGTAAGAGCGTTGACCAGGTAAATAACCTTACGAATGATATTCTTAATATATCAAGCCAGACGAATCTGTTAGCACTCAATGCTTCAATAGAAGCTGCCAGAGCAGGTGAAGCGGGTAAGGGCTTTGCAGTAGTGGCAGATGAGATTCGTCAGTTAGCAGATTCAAGCCGTGAAACTGCCAACAAGATACAAAGTATTAACTCGGTTGTTGTTGCTGCTGTTAATAATCTATCAGATAATGCTAATAATCTGGTTTCGTATCTTCAGCAGACTATTCTTCCTGAATTTCAGACATTTGTTGATGGCGGTGTGAAATATAAAGAAAATGCTTCATATATAGAGAATGCAATGGATGAATTCGTTGAGAAAACAGATGTCCTGAAGAAAAATATGGATGAAATAGCTCATTCCATCAATACGATAACAACAGTAGTTGATGATGGTGCTGCCGGTGTTAATAATGCGGCTATAAGCACACAGGATCTTGTTGAGGATATGGTCAATATCAGCAATAAAATGATAGAAAACAAGAGCATTGCCCAGAATCTTAAGAACAGTACTAACATATTTGCAAAGTTCTGATTGTGAATATTGGGGAGAATTGTGGGAGTGCGTAGCACGGAACAATTCGTAGGTATCAAAGTCGGGGGCTTTTGCCCCCGACATCATCATATAATAAATATTTACAATTTTCATCTGCCAGTTTTGAAAAAATGGGCAGACTATAGAATAAATTTACCTTTCAAAGCCTATATATTACTATGAATATTGACAGTATTCCAACAATATTGTATACTTAACAAGTTGATGAAATATTACTGGGAATGAGGTTCTCCCAGGAACGAGATAGCAATAGCTAAATCTTTCGTTCATAACCGCTTGATTATAAAGCTGATGACTTCTGCAAAGCGCAGGAGCTGTCAGCTATTTTTGCGCTAACATTTATTCAGAAAAGAGGATTGTTATGTTAAAAAGTATAGCGCTGATAATGTTAATTGGAATGTCTGCAGGCTGGGTATGCCGCAAGGTAAAGCTGCCGGGACTGATTGGAATGTTATTTACAGGTATTATATTAGGACCGTATGTTCTTAATATGTTGGATTCGTCAATTCTTCTGGTGTCGGCAGATATAAGAAAGATAGCACTTGTAATTATTCTTACAAGAGCGGGACTGACACTTAATTTAGAGGATTTAAAGAAAGTTGGAAGACCGGCATTTCTTATGTGTTTTGTGCCAGCGACATTTGAGATGATTGGTATGATTATACTTGCACCACGTCTGCTTGATGTAAGCCTGATTGAAGCGGCAGTAATAGGTGCGGTTGTGGCAGCAGTATCGCCAGCTGTAGTTGTGCCTGAGATGATAAAGCTTATGGAAGAGGGATATGGAACAAAGCAGGGAATTCCACAGCTTATATTAGCAGGTGCATCTGTTGATGATGTCTATGTTATAGTTATGTTCACTGCATTTACATCACTGGCACAAGGCAGCAATGTTTCAGTTATGAGCTTCGTTAATATACCAGTATCAATAATATTTGGCATAATTATAGGAATTATAATAGGAAAAGCTCTGGCAGTAGTCTGGAAGAAGGTTCATATCAGGGATACAGTAAAGGCTGCAATATTTTTAAGTGTGGCACTTCTGCTTGTGGGTGTTGAGGCATCATTAAATACTCCAATTACATTTGCTTCGTTAATATCTGTAATGTTTATTGGGATTGCACTTAAGAAGGACAGACCAGAGGTGGCTTTCAGGTTATCACAGAAGTATAATAAAATGTGGGTATGGGCAGAAGTTATGCTGTTCGTGCTAGTAGGTGCAACAGTTGATATAGGCTATGTGGCATATGCCGGTGTATCGGCAATCGTGATTATAATAGGAGCGTTAATTTTCAGAATGGCTGGAGTTGCTTTGTGTATGGCAGGAACTAAGCTGAAGCTGAAAGAAAGGGTATTCTGTATGCTTGCATACACACCTAAGGCAACCGTTCAGGCGGCGATAGGCGGAGTTCCATTATCAATGGGACTTGCGTGTGGCAATACAGTGCTTACAGTAGCAGTATTAGCAATAATAATAACAGCACCGCTTGGTGCATTTGCCATTGATATGACCTATAGAAAGCTGCTTAAGAAAAGTTAGATAGAATTAAGATGAATCAGATAGTTTACTAGAAATAAGAAAGACTCATAGCAGCTAATAGTGGTTAAAAGAAGTTTAATACAAAATAGAATGGAGAAAATATGGATACTAAAGCAAAATCACAATTCAGATTATTATTTCCGTGCTACTTCTCATTTTTTGTAAATGGGGCAATGGTATTGTTAGTTGGAGCAATACTTCCATATATTATAGAAGAAGCAGGAATTAATTACAGCGTAGCAGGAGGTTTTTTATCGGCATTTGCAATAGGCAATCTTCTTGCGAGCTTTGTCAATCCGCCGATGGCTTCACGGATAGGAAGAAAAGCAACAATTGTTGTATTTTCAGCATTTATACCAGTAATGCTGCTTGTTATAACATTTCTTCCACCAGTGCCGGTTATATATGCGGCATTTATACTTATTGGAATAGGCAGAGGCTCAGTAAGCATAATCAATAACGCAGTTGTTAATGATAATTCTAACGGCAGACCAGCCGCACTTAACCTTTTACATATGACATTTGCGGCAGGTGCGTTTATTGCACCATTTATTACATCGCTTTACACAAGTTTTGGTCTGGGCTGGAGAGCAGCTGCATATACAATAATTATAGGCTCAACATTATCAGTTATATTATATGTGTGGATGAGAATAGACTATAACTGGCCTCTGGAGTCTAAGAAGGCTAAAGAAAATGCTTCTGACAGCAATGCAAAGCCATTTTATAAAAATAGCATTTTTTATATAATGGGCTTTTTATTATTCTTATATCTTGGACTTGAGAATTGCGTAAATGGATGGTTTGTAACATATTTTAAGAGCATGGATATAATGAGCAGTACATATGCAACCAACCTTGTATCGGTTACCTGGATAATGGTTATGCTTGGAAGACTTCTCACAGCTAAGATATCATCAAAGGTTGATAAGAATAAGCTTATATCTGGATACTGTGTTGCTACAACAGTATTCTTTATATTACTTACAGCAACTCATAATCTTGCAGTTATTACTGTAGCTATTGCAGGACTTGGCTTCTTCTTTGCGGGAATATATCCAACAACAGTATCAAGTGTTGGCAATATAATTAAAGGTTCAACAACAGGAATGTCATTATTTCTGGCCATTGCCGCATTAGGCGGAATTGTTACACCACAGATAGTAGGTTTCCTTGCTGACAGAATAGGAATGACAGCGGCAATACTTGTATTAGCGTTCAACGCTGCCGGTATGCTTATAATGTCAGGAACTAATGTGTTGATGAGAAGAAAAGAAACACATATATAAATGACTATATGAAATATAATTTTATGTGATTTTATATTTACAAATTAAAGCATATAAATGTATAATAATGGTAGTTAAGAGGTATATTTATACTGACGGTGAGGAAGTGCAGATTACAGATGAGAATAATGTATGGATTGTTAATTGCTATTGAGATTATTCTTATGGGAATATGTTCATATAAAGCAATGAATAAGAAAGGCAGACTGGCAAAGATAGTATTTATATATGAAGCTGTTGCAGCATTTTGTGGCATAGTATTTCTTGTGTATATATATGTTCCAGGAATAACTATCACAACGCTTTGCAAGAGCCTTACATTGATATGCTTTGACTGGATTCTTATTCTTCTAATGTACTACACGCAATATTATACAGGATTGTTTCATGGAGTTAAGTTTATTAAAGAGGTAATGATTGCATTTTCAGCAATAGACAGCGTTATGCTTATTGCCAATGTATGGAATCATCAGATATTTACTATAACAGAGATTAATGATTATGAGATTGTAACAGAATTTGTGAAGACCAGTTTCTTTTATAAGGCACATTTTATATATAATTATCTTGTTTTCTTTTTATTGCTTTTATCCTTTATGTTTATGATAGCGAACTCATCTAAGTTCTACAGTTTCAGATACGAGATAATATTTATAGCACTTTTAATTGTATTTATTCTTGACCTTGTGACAATAAGGTCACAGTCAATATATGATGTGTCTATGCCGGCATACGGAATTATGTGTATTCTTATATACTATTTCACGTTAAGATATATACCTAATGAGCTTATAGAGAATACGCTGTCCCTTATTATTAAAGATATGAA
>ERZ836358.2713-NODE-2713-length-12945-cov-3.354616_pt1 | contig 12945 bp, 7 predicted proteins | sample MGYA00519942_ERZ836358 | MGnify/ENA primary metagenome ERZ836358 (study PRJEB31850, sample SAMEA3708798) | human gut metagenome | biome: human gut; feature: human-associated habitat; material: faeces | place: China | collected 2014 ...
TCAAAAAGCTCGTGGCGGCGCAACAGCCCGGCAAGCGCGGCGTCCGTCTCGAAGGAATCAAGCTGGAACCGGCGCTCGAAAAGAGCGGCAAGATCGGCGCCCACCTCGAAGTGGGGCAGACGGTCATGGTGCAGGTGGCCAAAGAGGCCATTTCGACCAAAGGCCCGCGCCTGACGGCCGACATCTCGCTGGCCGGCCGCAACGTCGTGCTGGTGCCGTTTTCATCGAAGGTCTTCATTTCGCAGAAGATCCGCTCCGCCGACGAGAAGAAGCGGCTCAAACGCATCGCGCAGGGGGTGCTGCCCAAGAATTTCGGCGTCATTATCCGCACGGCGGCGATGAACGCTTCGGACGCCGACGTGGAACACGACATCCGTTCGCTGGTCGACAAGTGGCACACGGCCTTGCAGAACGTCAAGAAATCGACGGCTCCGGCGCTGCTCCTGAGCGAGCAGAACCGCGCCAATACCATCATCCGCGACTCGCTCGACTCGTCGTTCTCGCAGATTACGGTCGACGACGAGACGATGTTCAACGAGATCCGCAACTATATCCGCGTCATCGCCCCCGAGAAGGAGAAGATCGTCAAACTCTATCGGGGCAAGGTGCCCATTTTCGACAATTTCGACATCTCGAAGCAGATCAAGTCGCTCTTCGCCAAGTACGTGTCGCTGAAACGGGGCGCCTACCTCATCATCGAACATACCGAGGCGATGAACGTCATCGACGTCAATTCGGGCAACCGCACCAAGGCCGAAGACGACCAGGAGCAGACGGCTCTGGACGTCAATCTGGCTGCGGCGCGCGAAATCGCCCGCCAGCTTCGCCTGCGCGATCTGGGCGGCATCGTTATCATCGACTTCATCGATCTGCACAAGGCGGTCAACCGGCAGACGCTCTACGACGAGATGACCAAGCTGATGGCCACCGACAAGGCCAAGCATACGATCCTTCCGCTCACGAAGTTCGGTCTGATGCAGATCACGCGCCAGCGCGTGCGTCCCGTGGCGGTCGAGGAGGTGAAGGACGTCTGCCCCACCTGCGGCGGGACGGGCAAGATCGAGCCGACCATTCTGCTCGACAAGAAGATCGAGAACAACATCTCCTACCTGACGATCGACCGCGGGCACAAATACCTCAAATTGAAGGTCAGCCCCTATGTCTCGGCGTTCCTTCACCGGGGCGTATGGTCGCTGCGCCTGCGCTGGATGTGGCGCTACAAGACGTGGCTGCACATCGTCGCGGACCAGAGCGTCGGCATCGTCGATACGCGCTTCTTCGACAAGCGGGGCAAACAACTGCTGTAAGCGGAGCCGGGCGAACGGCGCGGGGCATTGAGTACTAACGGCCTTACTTTTTTATGACTGCGAGCGAGCAGATGCTGGCACTCGTCGAGGGGTCGAAGAACCTCCGGCGGTTGTGCCGCGAATACGAAACGGAAAGCGTCACCGTCCATCTCAAGGAGTTGGTCGGCGGGGCTTTTTCGTTGTATGCCGCAGCGACCATACGCCGCACGGGCGGCGTGCACGTCTTCGTCGCCGAAGACCGCGATGCGGCCGCCTATCTCCTGAACGACCTCTACGCGCTGCTGGACGAGCGGCGCATCCTCTTTTTCCCGTCGTCCTACAAGCGGTCGATCGTCTACGGCGCCGAGGATGCGCAGGGCGTCGTGCAGCGCACGGCGGCGCTCAATGCACTGCGGACGCCGCCGGCGGGATACCTGGCGCTCTGTACCTATCCGGAGGCGCTGGCCGAACGGGTCGTCGACGCGGAGGCGCTGCGGCGCGAGACGATGACCGTGCGGGCGGGCGACCGCCTGCGCCCCGCCGATCTGGTCGAATGGCTCGACGAGAGCGGATTCGTGCGGGTGGATTTCGTCTACGAGCCGGGGCAGTACTCTCAGCGCGGCGGCATCGTCGACGTCTTCTCCTACGTCGAGAGCCTGCCCTACCGGTTCGACTTTTTCGACGAGGAGGTCGACTCGATCCGGCGGTTCAACATTTCGAGCCAGCTGTCGTCGGACAGGCTGGAGCGCGTGGAGATCATCCCCGACCTGAACGCCGGGACGCCCGCCGCGGCGAAGCTCTCCTTCGCGCGGTTTGCGGGCGCGGAGGCTTCCTGGTGGTTCTACGACGCCGATTTCGTGTTGCGGAGGGTCAACGACATCCGCCGCAGGACGCTCTCGGACATGGAGCATCCCGATGAGATCGACTCGCTGCTGACGAGCCGCAACTCGCTCGTGGCCGACCTTTCCGGAAGCCGGATTTTCCTGCTGCGCGACAATCTTCCCGAGCGGCCCGCGGCCGCAACGGTGAAGTTCGCGACGTCGCCCCAGCCGAAATTCAATAAAAATTTCGAGATGCTGGCCGACGACATGATCCGGGGTGCGCTGCGGGGTTACGATACCTATATACTTTCGGAGAACAAGGCGCAGGTCGAGCGTCTCGAAAATATTTTCCACCAGATCGGCCGCGGACAGGCCGTCGTGCGGTCGCTGTCGACGACCCTGCACGAGGGGTTCGTGGACAACGACCTGAAACTGTGCCTCTACACCGACCACCAGATTTTCGACCGCTACCAGCGTTACCGCATCAACGGCGAGATCCGGCGCGACGAGCAGATGACCGTCGCCGAGCTGAACCAGCTGCGCCCGGGCGACTACGTGGTGCATATCGACCACGGCGTGGGCCGTTTCGACGGGCTGGTGAAGATCGCCGCGGGCGATGGACGCATGCAGGAGGCGATCAAGCTGGTCTACAAGGACGGCGACGTGCTGTTCGTCAACGTGCACTCGCTCCACCGCATTTCGCGCTACAAGTCGGGCGACGGCGAGCCGCCGAAGGTCTACAAACTGGGCAACGGCGCCTGGCAGAAGCTGAAGAACGCCACCAAGAAAGCCGTCAAGGACATTTCGCGCGAACTGATCGCCCTCTACGCCAAACGCAAGGCCTCGAAGGGCTACGCCTTCTCGCACGACAGCTATTTGCAGCACGAGCTGGAGGCGTCGTTCCGCTGGGAGGACACTCCCGACCAGCAGTCGGCCACGGCGGCCATCAAGAAGGACATGGAGTCGGATCAGCCGATGGACCGGCTGGTGTGCGGCGACGTGGGCTTCGGCAAGACCGAGGTGGCGATCCGCGCGGCGTTCAAGGCCGCTGTCGACGGCAAGCAGGTCGCCGTGCTGGTTCCGACGACGATCCTCGCCTTGCAGCACTACCGCTCGTTCACTGAGCGTCTGCGCGATTTCCCGGTGAGGGTGGAGTACATCAACCGCACCAAATCCACGAAGGAGGTCAGCCAGATCCGCGAGGACCTCGCCTCGGGGAAGATCGACATTCTGATCGGCACGCACAAGATGCTGGGCAAGCAGATCGTGTTCCGCGACCTGGGGCTGCTGATCATCGACGAGGAGCAGAAATTCGGCGTCGCCGCCAAGGAAAAGCTCACCGAGATGAGCGTTTCGGTCGATACGCTGACGCTCACCGCCACACCGATTCCGCGCACGCTGCAATTCTCGCTGATGGGTTCGCGGGACTTGTCCGTCATTTCGACCCCGCCGCCCAACCGCCAGCCGATCCTCACCGAGTCGCACGTATTCTCGGAGGAGATCATCCGCGATGCCGTCGAGGCGGAACTCGCCCGCGGCGGCCAGGTCTATTTCGTCCACAACCGCGTCGAGGACCTGCCGGCCCTCCAGGGGCTGATCACGCGCCTCTGCCCGAAGGCCCGTGTGGCCGTCGGGCACGGCAAGATGCCGGCCGAGCAGCTGGAGAAACTCATCATGGACTTCATCTACGGGGAATTCGACGTGCTGGTGTCGACGACCATCGTCGAGAACGGCATCGACATTCCCAACGCCAATACGATCATCGTCGACAATGCCCAGAACTTCGGTTTGAGCGACCTGCACCAGCTGCGCGGTCGCGTGGGGCGTTCGAACCAGAAGGGCTACTGCTACCTGCTTTCGCCGCCCGACGAACTGCTGTCGTCCGACGCGCGGCGGCGTCTGCGGGCCATCGAGGAGTTTTCCGACCTGGGTTCGGGGTTCAACATCGCCATGCAGGACCTCGACATTCGCGGCGCGGGCAACCTGCTGGGCGCCGAGCAGAGCGGGTTCATCGCCGACATCGGTTTCGAGACCTACCAGAAGATTATGAACGAGGCGGTGGCCGAACTGCGTGCCGAGGGGCTTCATGTCCCGGGCTTGAGCGACGGGGAGCAGGAGGTCGTGGAGCAGATGCGTTTCATCGACGACGCGCACATCGACATCGAGGTCGAGGCCGCGCTGCCCGACGCCTACGTTTCGCAGCAGGCCGAACGCCTGAAACTCTACCGCGAACTCGACTCGACGAAGGACGAGGAGGCTTTGCAGGCCTTCGAGAGCCGTCTTGCGGACCGTTTCGGTCCCCTGCCGCGCGCCGCGAAGGAGCTGTTGAACGTCGTGCGCCTGCGCTGGGAGGCCATTCGTCTGGGCATGGAGCGCGTGAAGGTCAAGAACGGGCTGATGATCGTGCATTTCGTGGGCGAGGAGAACTCGCCTTTCTACAAGAGCGAGGCCTTTATGACCCTGTTGCAGCGGGTTACGCAGCGGCCCGACCGATTTGTGCTCAAACAGCACAATAATCGGTTGGCGATGACCGTTAGGAATGTCAAAGACGTGGAAGACGCATACAAAACGCTGCAGCAGCTTTGAATCTGATCGTAGACATAGGCAACACCCTTGTCAAGTTGGCCGTTTTTGACGGCGGACGGATCGTCGCCCAGCGCTGCGTGGAGCGGCTGCATCCGTCGATGCTCGGCGAGTTGCTGGAGGGCCGCAGGGCCGCGAAGGCCGTCGTCGCCTCGACGCGCGGCGAAGCGGACGACGTGGTCGAAACGGTCAGGCCCTATGCGGATTACCTGCTGGAATTCACCTCGCAGACCCCCGTGCCGGTTGCCAACGCTTACCATACGCCCGAGACGCTGGGCCGCGACCGGCTGGCCGCCGCCGTGGGCGCCACGGTGCTTTACCCGGGGCGCAACGTGCTGATCGTCGATTTCGGCACGGCCGTCACGATCGACCTGGTGACGGCCGACAACACGTTCCGCGGCGGGTGCATTTCACCGGGGATGAAAACCCGTTTTCGGGCGCTCCACGACTACACGGCCTGCCTGCCGCTGTGCGGTCCGACCGAAAGCGGGGAGTTGCAGGGGCTCACCACCGAAGAGGCCATCCGCCTGGGGGTGATGAACTCGCTGACCTTCGAAATTGAGGGCTATATGGCCCGGATGGAGAAAAAAATCGACGATTTATGCGTAATTTTTACCGGCGGGGACGCGAAATACTTTGCGAAAAGAATTAAAAACACGATATTTGCAAATTGTAATCTGGTCTTTTGCGGATTGGATCGAATTTTAGAGTACAATGCAAGTGAAGAACACCTTGATTAAGCTGGTTGTCGCGGCTGCAGCGATGTTTCCTTTTGCCGTTTCGGCCCAGACAAGCAGTATTAACGCATTCTCGCCCTATACGATGTACGGCATCGGCGAACAGAATACCCCCGGTACGCTGCAGATGCGCTCGATGGGCGGTGCGGGTGTGGCCATGCGTTCGGTGAGTACGGTCAACCTGCTCAACCCCGCGGCTTACAGCGCGGCTCCGCAGAAGACTTTCCTTTTCAACTTCGGGTTGGAGGGGCAGAACTACTACAACGCCCAGACGGTCGGAGGCGTCGGGAAACGGACGGCCTACAACACGTTCAACTTTCACGACATCGCTTTCCAGATGCCGGTGGCGAAGCGGCTGGGACTCGGTTTCAGCCTCACGCCTTACAGTTCGGTGGGTTACAGGACCAAGTATTATCACGAATACGATCCCGAAGACCCCATTTACGCCAACGTCGGCAATATTCAGTACAACTACCAGGGCGAGGGCGACGTGACGGAGGTCAAGGTCGGCCTGGGCTGGGAGCCGTTCAAGAATTTTTCGGTGGGTATCGCCGCACAGTATTACTGGGGCGACATCGACCGTACGTTCGTGATGACCCCGACCGCCATTACGGGCGAGGGAACCTTCACCTCGACGGTGGGGCAGGACAATTACAGCATTTCGAGCATCAAGGGGCAGGTCGGCGTGCAGTGGAACGCGATTCTGAACGCGAAGCGCATCCTGACCTTCGGCGCGACGTACGACTTCGGCGGCGACCTGAACCCGGAGGTGACGAAAAAACTCTATATCGGCGACCTGTACAACACGGTCGTCAAGGGCGATACGACGCACCTGAAGCTGGTGCTGCCCCGGCAGCTGGCCGTGGGGGCCTATTACCAGACCGGCAGGTGGGCCGTCGGCGTGGATTATGTGTTCCAGAACTGGGGCGGCCGCAACTCGGGCTACGAGATGACGGGAACCAGCGGCAGCGGGGAGAACAAGACGGAATACAAGGTGGCCTACACCAATACGAGCACGATCAAGATGGGTGTGGAATACACCCCGAACCGTTACGATGCGCGTCATTTCCTGAAACGCTGGTCCTACCGTGCGGGTTTCCGCTACGGGGCCTACAACCAGACGTTCAACGGGGACAAGCTCGCGCAGTACGCCGTGACGGCGGGCATCGGCATTCCGGTGAGGCGCGGCGCCTTCTCGGCCATCGACATCGGCGTCGAGTACGGTCGCCGCGGTTACAACATCGCCGACCGCCTGGGGCTGGTCCGGCAGCAGTATTTCAAGTTTGCGATCGGCTTCACGCTCTTCGCGGGACAGATGGAGAACGGCGAATATTGGTTCATGCGCTCCAAGTTCGATTGATGTGACAGGCAAGCAAAAATAAAAGATAGAAACACAAAAATTAATCTGACCGATGAAAAACGTTAAATTCCTGCTTTCTGCTGCGTGTGCGCTTTTTGCAGTCGCAGCGATGGCACAGCAAGATTTCAGTGATCCGAAGTACGCGGTCTGGGGTGACACTCCTCAGGAGCGGGAGCAGAACATTCTGAACAGCAACTTCCTCAAGGAGTCGCTCGACAACAAGGATTACAACGCTGCCGCGCATTACCTCAAGGAGCTGCTCGACAAATGTCCGAAGGCTTCGCAGAATACCTTTGTGCGCGGCATCACGCTTTATAAGAACAAGATCGCGCGCGCCAAGAGCATCGCCGAGAAAAACACCTACACCGACTCGCTGATGATCGTTTACGACCTGCGCAACGAGTATTTCGGCGACCATCCCAAGTACGGCACGCCCTATATCCTCGACCGCAAGGCCCGTGAGTATCTGATGTACAAACCCGCCGACCGCAAGGGTATCCGCGAAGCGTTCCGCGCAGCCATCGAGGCCGGCGGCGACAACACCGATCCCGAGACCGTCGTGGCCTATTTCTCGAACCTCTGCGACGATTACAGGAATACCGACGAGGTGATGCCCGACGAGATCATCGCCGAGTACGACCGTCTGACGCCATTCTTCGAGAAGAACCCCGCTGCCGCCGAGTACAAGAGCCAGTTCGACGCTGCGTTCGGATTGAGCGGCGCCGCAAGCTGCGAGAATCTCGAAAGACTCTTCAAGGGCAAGCTGGCCGCCGCTCCCGACGACGAGGCGCTGCTTTCGCAGGCCGTGGCTCTGATGTCGCGCGCTAAGTGCGACGGTGATTTCTACTTCTCGATCGCCGAGAAATACTATCAGGTGAAGCCTTCGTCGGAGACGGCCATGTTCCTGGCCCAGGCTTTCCAGAACAAGAAGGACTATGTAAAGGCGAAGACCTACCTGAACGAGGCGCTGGATGTCGAGAAAGACCCCGCCGAGCGTCAGAAACTGCTCGTGCGCATCGCGCTGGTGGGCCTCGTGTCCAACGACATTCCGGGCGCTGCCGCCGCTGCGCGCCAGGCCCGCGACCTGGATCCCGAGGACGGCGTTCCGTACTTCATCCTGGCGCAGTGCTATGCTTCGTCGGCAGGTTCGTGCGGCGGTTTCGCCGGTCTGGCGACCTATTGGGCCGCTTACGATACGATGGCCAAGGCGGTCGAGCTGCTCCCGGCCGATTCGGAGTACATGGAGCACGCCAAGAGTTCCCTCGGCAAGTTCCGTTCGGTTTTCCCCAGCTCGGAGGAGTGCTTCTTCAACGAGTTGCAGGAGGGTGCGCGCTATACGGTGACCTGCGGAACGGCCGCCGGTATCACCACCACCGTCCGTGCCCGCTAAAAAACACGCTCCCGACAGGCTTCGATGGGAAAACGCATGACAAGAACGATCAGGGTAGCACTCTCCGTGACGGGGAGTGCTATCTTGCTATTCTCGTGTGCGGACAAGGATGCGGGCCGCGCGTCGGCTTCCGAGGAGACGATGATGACCGAATACAGCGAGGACCTTTCGGTCGTGATGTCGCAGAACGGCCGCCGGTCGTACCATTTCGTCACGCCGCTGCTCGAAGGTTATTCGCTGGCCCGCGAACCTTACCGCGAATTCCGCAAGGGCGTGAAGATCACTACCTACCAGAACGATTCGCTGACCACGGTGGACGCCGTGCTGACGGCCAACTACGCCATCTATTACGAGAACCGCGAACTGTGGGAGGCCAAGGGCAACGTCGTCGTCGAGAAATCCGACGGCAAGACCCTCTACACCCAGCAGTTGTTCTGGAATGCGCGGACCAAGAAAATCTATTCGAACGTCGATTCGAAGATCGTGCAGAACAACGGCCGCGATGTCTTCATCGGCGAAGGTTTCGAATCGGACGAGGAGTTCAAGGACTGGCGTTTTCGCCGCATGAAGGGCCGTATGGAGGTCGAGATGAAGCAGAGCGCCGACTCTGCGGCCACGGATTCCACGTCCGTGCGCCCGGTTCCGAAACCCTCCGACAGCCGGCCCTCCGACAGTCGGTCCGCCGTCCGGACGTCCGAATCCGGGAGGGCCGCTCCGGCCCGGGAGATTCCCGCCGGACCGGCTGAAAGGCAGGTCGGAAGACCCGAGGCGGAAGTTGAGCGCCGGCCGCTGAAAATGCTGGACGGCTCCCGGGAGGAGCAGGTTTCCGTCGAACCCAAACTCAAAAACTGAAAGCGATGCTCACCACCGTCGTCCTGATTGTCGTAATGCTGTTGCTGTCGGCTTTTTTCTCGGGGATGGAGATTGCCTTTACGAGCAAGAACCGTCTCAAGCTGGAGATCGACCGCAAGCAGAACCGCATGTTCGACCAGATTGCCGAGGTTTTCGCCCGCCATCCGGGGCAGTATATCACCACGATCCTCGTGGGCAACAACATCGCACTGGTCGTCTATTCGCTGGCGATGTCGCTGCTTCTGCGCAGCATCTATGCCTCGCTGGGGTGGGAGCAGCTCGCCCGGAGCGGCTCGGTCGCCGTGGACACCGCCGTTTCGACGGTCATCATCATCTTCTTCGCCGAGTTTCTCCCCAAGTCGATTTTCAGGAACAATCCCAATTTCTATTACCGCGCGCTGGCGCCGGTGATCTATTTTTTCTACATCGTACTCTATCCGGTGGCGCGTTTCACGACGCTGCTTTCCCACGGCATTCTGCACCTTCTGGGCCGCCGCGTCGAGGAGCGGAACATCACTCCGAGTTTCGACCGCGAGGACCTTGCGGCGCTGCTCGACACGAACAGCCCGGAGCAGCATTCGGAACCGGACAACGAGCTGAAACTCTTCCAGAACGCGCTGGATTTCGCCGACCTGCGCGTCAGGGACTGCATGGTTCCGCGTGTGGACGTCGAGGCCGTGGACATCGACGACACCTCGATCGAACAGCTCACGGCGCGTTTCGTCGACTCGAAATATTCGCGTATCTTCGTCTGGCGCAAGTCGATCGACAACATCGTGGGCTACGTCAATTCGAAAAGCCTTTTCACGCGGCCCCGGCAGATCGCCGACGTGATGATGGAGGTCAATTTCGTGCCCGAGACCATGCCTTTGCAGCTGATGCTGGAGAATTTTATCAAGCACCGTTCGAACATCGCCGTTGTGATCGACGAATTCGGCGGCACGGCGGGCGTCATTTCGCTCGAAGACGTGCTGGAGCAGATTTTCGGCGAGATCGAGGACGAGCACGACATTCCGGACCTCACCGAAAAGCAGGTCGGCCCCGACGAGTATGTTCTCTCGTGCCGCCTGGAGGTGAAATACCTGAATGAAAAATACAACCTCGGCATCGAGGAGAGCAAGGAATACGACACGCTGGCCGGTTTCATCATCTTCAATTACGAGGGTATTCCCACCGCCGGGGAGACGGTTTTCATCGGCGGCCTGCAATTGCGGATTCTCCGTACGACGCGTTCGCGCATCGAACTGGCGCGGGTGAAGAAATTGTAGCGTGGGCCGGATTCCGCCGCCTTTCCGGTAAATTCCCGTCCCGGCGGGGATTAGGGGGGGGCGAAGCGTGCGTATATTTTTACTTTTATTCTGTTCTTTTTACAATTAATTTTACTACCTTTGGCTGATAATTCGAAACAATACGAATAATTAACAATTTATATGGCAAGTTTAAACACTTTACGAACCAAGTTCGGCATCGTGCTTTCGATCATCATCGCACTGGCCCTCTTGGCATTCATCCTCTCTCTGAAGACTGAAATGGGCTTCTCGGGCAACGACCCGCGTGTCGGTGTGATCGACGGCGAGAAGATCAACTATTCGGAGTACTACGACCAGTACGAGACGATCAAGTCGCAGAACAACATGCCGGAGAGCGACGAGCAGCAGTCGGCCATGCTGGCCAATGCCGCCTGGCAGGCGCTGATCGCCAAGCACGTGCTGACGCCCGGTTTCGACCGGATGGGACTTCGCGTCACCGAGCCGGAGCGTCTGGCGATGGTCAGCGGACAGCATCCTTCGCAGGCTTTCTACAATGCTTTCGCCGATCCCCGCACGGGCGAGTACAGCGTGGCTGCCATCAGCCAGTTCCTCGCGCAGGCCGAGACCAACCCCGAGGCGGCCAATGCCTGGGCGCAGCTCAACGAGCAGGCCCGTCTGGAGCGCGAGGTGCAGAAGTACTTCGGACTGGTGAAGGGCGGCGTTTACGTCAATTCGCTGGAGGTCGCCCGCGGTGTCGAGGCCGCCAACAAGTCTTTCTCGGGCAAGTGGGCCGGCAAGAAGTTCTCGGCCGTTCCCGATTCGCTCGTCAAGGTGTCGTCGGGTGATGTGAAGGCTTACTACAACAGCCATAAGAACCAGTTCAAGCAGACCCCGTCGCGTACGATTTCGTATGTCGTATTCGAGGTCTCCCCCACGGACGACGACCTGCTGGCGCTTGAGAAGAGCGTGACGGAGGTGGGCCGGGAGTTCGCCGCCGCCGAGGAGGTGAAGACCTTCGTCCGCGCCAACCGCAACGGCAAGATCGCCGACAGCTACGTTTCCGCCGCACAGCTCTCCGACGAGGAGGCCAAGGCGCTGATGGCGGGCGAGATGTACGGTCCCGTGCTGAAGAACAACGAGTGGACGATGTCCCGCGCGCTCGATTCGAAGATGGTTCCCGACTCGGTGGGCGTACGTCATATCGTGCTGCCCTATGCGCAGGAGGCGCTTGCCGACAGCCTGCTGACGGTGCTGAAGAAGGGGGGTGATTTCGCGCAGACCGCTGCCCGTTATTCGGTTTACGACGCTACGGCCGCCAACGGCGGTGAAGTGGGAGTGCTGCCTTTCTCGGCCTTCACAGGCGAGTTCGCCGCCGCTTTGGCCAATGCCAGACAGGGCGACATCGTGAAGATCGCTTCGGGCGACGCCATCCAGCTGATGCAGGTATACCGTGCCGACAAACCTTCGAAACACGTGCAGGTGGCTACGATCACCTATCCCGTGGAGGCTTCGGCCGCCACGCGCCGCGACGTGCACAACCAGGCCGGTTCGTTCATGGTCAACGCCAAGGGTTCGGCCGCCGCATTCGCAGATGCCGCTTCGACGGCTGCCGTGACGCCCCGCGTGGCTGCGATTGCCCAGGGCGACCGTACGATCCGCGGCCTTGAGGATTCGCGCGAGGTGGCCCGCTGGGCCTACGGAGCGAAGGAGGGCGACCTTTCGGCGATCTTCAATGTAGGCAAGGACTACGTGATTGCCACGCTGACCGAGATCGACGACAATGAGTACGCACCGCTGAATAAGGTTTCGGCCCAAATCCGTTCGCAGCTTCTTCGCGACAAAAAATACGATTATATCGTCAAGAGCCTTTCGGGTTCGACCCTCGCCGAACAGGCTGCAAGTCTCGGCTCGGAGGTGGAGGACTTCTCCGATGTGACTTTCGGTTCGTTCTACGTGAACGGCGTGGGCATGGAGCCTCGTCTGGTGGGCGCCATCGCATCGGCCGAGAAGGGTGCCCTGTCGGCTCCCGTGAAGGGACTTTCGGGCGTCTATGTCTTCGAGGTCGGGGATGTCAAGACCGACGACAAGCAGACCGCCGAAGGCGAGAAAGTTCGCGCCCAGGCCATGGCCGAGGGCATGGCCCAGCAGTTCGCCATCCCGGCTATCCAGCAGATGGCCAAGATTCAGGACCTGCGCGGCAAGTACTTCTAAACGATTGATTTTACGGTGCATCTTTGCACTTGCTCCTGCAGGGCGCGAATGGGACGTACTTCGGTACACCCATCCGCGCTCTGCTTCGTTTAAGCACAAACCGGCAGCTCTCACCGCAAAGATTGAAAATTAGCGGAGAATTCTCTGCGCAGTCCGGCTTTTTTCGTATCTTTAGAGGCGTAACGGCTCTTTTAACAGCCGGAGGCCCTGTCAAACCAGGTGCAATCCGGTTTCGGAGCCGTCCGGTCATTCATTCTCTTCGTAATAGGATAAATAAATATTCGCCATGAACAACTTCATCTATCACAATCCGACCAAACTGGTTTTCGGCAAGGGCCAGATCGCCCGTCTGCCGAAGCTCATTCCCGCCGGAAAACGCATCATGCTGACCTTCGGCGGCGGAATCACTTGGTTTTCTACTTTGCTGACGAATCAGCTTGGGAACGGTCTTTTCA
>ERZ836358.2717-NODE-2717-length-12935-cov-5.500776_pt1 | contig 12935 bp, 7 predicted proteins | sample MGYA00519942_ERZ836358 | MGnify/ENA primary metagenome ERZ836358 (study PRJEB31850, sample SAMEA3708798) | human gut metagenome | biome: human gut; feature: human-associated habitat; material: faeces | place: China | collected 2014 ...
ACACCCGCAACACCCTCGACCTCTCCGCTGTGCCCATCATCCACGAAAAGACCCATCTGCCCATCATCGTGGACCCCAGCCACGCCACCGGCAAGGCCAATCTGGTTGAGCCGATGATGATCGCCGCTGTGGCCGCCGGTGCCGACGGTCTGGAGGTGGAAGTCCACTATGATCCCCGCCACGCATGGAGCGATGGCGCACAGTGCCTGACCCCGGATGCCTTTGCACAGGCCATGGCAAAGTGCCGTCAGGTCGCATGGGCCATTGGCCGGGATATGTAACACGATGAACGGCCTCACCCTCTCAGTCAAAGCCTGACGGCTTTGCCAGCTCTCCCAAAGGGAGAGCCTCTGGCGAAACCACAGACCTTGCGGTGGACTGCCAAGGCCTCGCCCTTTGGGAGAGGTGGCAGCGCAAAGCGCTGACGGAGAGGGCGAGCCAGGTAAAGTAACACGATGAACATTACGATAAAATCAAGCCGGACGGTGGGCGGCAACATCGCCGCGCCGCCCAGCAAAAGCATGGCTCACCGGGCGGTGCTCTGCGCGGCGCTGGCAAAGGGAACCTCCCATCTCCATCATCTTGCTTTCAGCAAGGATATCTCCGCCACGCTGGGCGCGGCGGGCCGACTGTGCGCCCGTGTCACCACCGGGGAAAACGACGCGGTGGTGGAGGGGCTGGGCCGCTTTCTGCCGGTTGATGCCCCCGTGGACTGCTGTGAGAGCGGCAGCACCCTGCGCTTCCTCATCCCACTGGCCAGCCTGACCGGGCAGGAAGTGACTTTTACAGGCCGTGGGCGGCTGATGGAGCGGCCCCAGTCGGTCTACAAAACGCTGTATCAGCAGCAGGGCCTGCGTTTTGAGCAGGGCGCGGACCGCCTGACTGTGGAAGGTGCCCTGACCCCGGGCGAATACGAGCTGGCGGGCAACGTGTCCAGCCAGTTCATCAGCGGGCTGCTGTTTGCCCTGCCCCTGCTGGGCGGCACCAGCACCCTGCACCTCATCCCGCCCGTGGAGAGCCGGAGCTACATCGATATGACCCGCGCGGTGCAGCACGCCTTTGGCGTGGAGAGCCGCTGGCTGGATGAAAACACGCTGGAAATCCCCGGCGGGCAGCACTATCTTCCCTGTGATTACACCGTGGAGGGCGATTACAGCCAGGCGGCTTTTCCTGCCGTGCTGGGCGCTGTGACCGGCGGTGTGGCCATCACCGGCCTGTCTGAGGAGACTTTGCAGGGCGATGCCGCCATTCTGGAGATCCTCCGGCGGTGCGGTGCAAGATTCACCCGCACCGGGCAGGGCGTGGTGTTTGAAAAGGCCCCGCTCCACGGAACGGACATCGACCTTGCCGACTGCCCCGACCTGGGCCCCGTGCTGATGGTGCTGGGCCTGCTGTGTGAGGGCACCACGGTCATCCGCAACGCCGAGCGTCTCCGCATCAAGGAGAGTGACCGCATTGAGGCCATGGAGACCGAGCTGCGGGCCTGCGGCGGGCAGCTGGAGAGCGAGGGCGGCATCATTACCATCCATGGGGGTGCCGGAACGCTCCATGCCCCGGAGCAGCCGCTTTCCGGCCACAACGACCACCGCGTGGTGATGAGCCTTGCGGTGCTGGCGCTGGCCGCCGGGCTGGCCCTGCCCATCAGCGGGGCCGAGGCCATTGCCAAGAGCTGGCCGGATTTTCTGGAAGCCATCAAGCCTTTGGGCGCGGAGGTGGAACATGTTGGATAAATCAAAGCGTTATCTCATTGTGGGTCTGGGCCTGCTGGGCGGCAAGTACGCCCTGGAGCTGAGCAGGGCCGGGTTCCATGTGGACGGCATCAACCGCAGCGAGGGCCATCTGCAGTATGCCCTCGACCACGGCTATATCGCCAGCGGCAAGACCCACGATTTTGAGGATCTGGTGTGTCAGGCCGACCATATCATCTTTGGCTTGTACCCCACGGCCCTGCTCGAGTGGTTCCGGACCTACGGCCACCTGCTGAAGGAGGGCTGCATCTTTACCGATGTGTCGGGCGTAAAGACTGGTCTGGTGGAGCCCATTCAGGCCATGTGCAGGCCGGGTGTGGAGTTCATTGCCAGCCACCCCATGGCGGGCCGTGAGACCTCCAGCGTGGAGCACGCCGCCGAGGTGAATTTTGCCCCGGCCAACTTCATTGTGACCCCCACGGAAAAGAACACCCCGGAGGCCGTTCAGTGGGCCAGGGAGCTGGCCGAGGTGCTGGGCTTCAAGCATATCTGCACCCTGACCGTGCAGGAGCATGACAGGATGATCGGCTATGTCAGCCAGCTCTGCCATGCCATCGCCGTCAGCCTGATGTGCGCCAACGACAATACCTCGCTGTGCGAGTACACCGGAGATTCCTTCCGGGACCTGACCCGCATTGCACGCATCAACGATAAGATGTGGGCGGAGCTGTTCCTCTGGAACAAGGAAAACCTCATCTCCGAGATCGACCAGTTCAGCGGGGCGCTGAACGAGATGCGCAACGCCCTTGTGGCCGATGACCGGGAAAAGCTGGAGGAGATGTTCCGCCTGTCCACCCAGCGCCGCGCGGCGTTTGATAAGAAAGCGCCGTAACCTTTTCAGCACACAGCACTGCTGTTTTTCCCAGCTCCCCTGCTGGGGAGCTGGAAGCGAGACTGAGAGGTTTGGCACAACACGAAAAAATGAGGTGTACCGAATGCCCAAACAGGAAGGCCAGAAATCCAAGCTGCTGGCGCTATTGCGCATTTTTGAGCAGCAGACCGATGAAAACCACCTGCTGAACGTGCCGCAGCTGGTGGAGCTGCTGGAGGCGCAGGGCATCCGCTGTGAGCGCAAGAGCGTGTACAGCGATATTGAGGCACTGGGTGCGCTGGGCTATGACATCAAGCTGCGCCGAGGCCGGGGCGGCGGGTATTTCCTTGCCAGCCGCACCTTTGATCTGGCGGAGCTCAAGCTGCTGGTGGATGCCGTGCAGGCAAGCCGGGTGGTATCCGGCACCACGAGCAGGCGGCTGATCCACAAGCTGGAAAAGCTCTGCTCCAACTACGAGGGCAGCCAGCTGCAGCGTCAGGTCTATGTGGAGGGCCGCCCCAAGACCGACAGCAAGAGCCTGCTGTACAGCATCGATGCCCTGCACGAGGCCATCAACAACGGTAAAATGGTGGAGTTCCTCTACAGAAAAGCCGACAGCCGCGAGAAAGAGAAAAAGACCGTCAGCCCGTGGCAGCTGGCCTGGGAGAACGGGTGCTACTACCTCATTGCCTTTGCCGATGAAAAGGGCATCCGCCATTATCGGGTGGACAAGATGAGCGGGGTCCGGGTGCTGGATGCGCCCCGGCGGGGTCAGGAGCAGTTTGCGGATCTTGACCTGCCTGCTTATCTGCGCAAGCACTTTGGAATGTACGGCGGGCCGGAGCATCGCGTTACCCTGCGGTGCACCGCGGATCTGGAAGGTGCCATGCGGGAGCGCTTTGGCGCAACGCCTATGTTCCTGCCCGAGGAGAATGGCTGCTTCCATTTTGATGTCCCCATCTGCGTCAGTGACCAGTTCTATGGCTGGGTCTGCGGCTTTGGCGGCAAGATAGAAGTGGTTGCCCCGCCCGAAGTGCGGCAGGGGCTGTTTGACCTGAGCAGCAGAATTGCAAAGGCAAATCAGTAAAAAATCATACACACAAAAAGGTGCTGCCCCGCAGGTTGATCTGACGGGGCAGCACCTTTTATTGTGTATAGCTTGCTTTTAATTATTCCAGTACGTCCTGATATCCTTCAAGCTCTTTCTGAAGGCGTACCAGTCCACTGCTGATACCGTCATGTCGGCGGAAAATATCCTCATATTGCTGAGCAGTTTCTTTGTCCAGCGAATCTTCAAATTTAAGATAATGCCCAGTAACAGTTTGCCAGAAGTCATATTTGATTAAATCCGGTTGCGATTCAAACTGAACATCAAGAACCGCATCCCTCCGGGCAACGATTCTGCCAGGGCCATACTTGAGATTTGCCACAGCAGTACCGGGCACAAAGACTGCGTCATAGTGCTGTACTGCCTGATCCAGCAGAGTATACTCTTCTTCCGCTTTCTGATATTCTTCTTGCAGTGCCAGTGCCTTGTTCAAACGCTCATGATATAGTTTTTTCTCTTTGAATGTGATATTTTTGAATGTGAGTCCTTTGTACAAGTTATACACAGATGTGCAATAGATGATATCATATGCAAGTATGTGTTTTGCTTCATCATTAGCAAGATCATCACGAATATACTGGAAATGACCATCAAAACGGCTCTTATCCGTGGACATCAATTCTTTGCAGTTCTTAATCTCTGCAACAAGTTCATCGCACATCCGGTAATATTCTTTCAGTTTAATTTGGTCGCCAGTGCCCCAATCGCCATAGTACTCCACGCAATCCGCAAAAAGCTTTGCCTCATTTGCTTTGTACATATAGTATTTATCCGGTTCATAGAGAAACAGATATCCGGCAACGGAACGAGCCGTCTGTTTATAGCTGTAATAGTTCGGAAAATATTTCAGCCGTAGTTTTTCACTGTCCTCAAGAAATGCTGCGATTTTTTCTTCTCGCTTTTCCAAATCACCGCAGTCATCCTTGAACAAATCCTGAAACAGCCGCTTGACAGAATTAGCTGCTTCTTCGTTCTGCTGGGAAATTTTTACCAATCCGTCAAAAGGCTGCATCTTCCCATCAATGATTGTTTCTATAACACGTTCCTCTTTTTTGTGACCCTTGATATGATCTAAGGCTACTGCAAAATTATGTCCAGACTGTTTGAAGGCAGCATCCATTTGCTTCCGGAATTGTTTTGCTGCCCACCATTTGAATGTTTCATTGTGCTCCGGGTCGTTCAGCTCTTCAAAACGGTCAATATAGTTTGCGAAAATCTGGTGCAGGTTTTTGGTATTCATCAGAAACTCCTTTCTCCGTTTTATTCTTCCGGTTCTTTCAGTTCCAGATCACTGGGCAGGATCAGATCCAGCACGGCGGCGGGCTCGGCCACAAGGCGGCGGCTCTGGTGGAAGATGGCCTTTTCCAGTGTGTTGCGGGCAAGGCGGCCATTGCCGGCGGTGCGGGCATCGGCAGCCTGCCAGCGGGCATAATAGCCCAGCAGGGGCTGGGTGCAGCTTTCGGCCAGACGGTACCCCTTGTTCTTTGCCTGAACGTGGGTGATCTGCAGCAGCTCCTCAGCGGTGTAGTCCGGGAACTCGATCTTGTTGGGGAAACGGCTGGCAAGGCCGCTGTTGGCGGTGAGGAAGATCTCCATCTCCTTGGTGTAACCTGCCAGAATGACCACCAGCTCATCCCGGTGATCCTCCATCCCCTTCACCAGCGTGTCGATGGCTTCCAGCCCGAAGCTGTCCTGCTCGCCGCGGTAGAGGCTGTATGCTTCGTCAATGAAGAGCACACCGCCCAGAGCGCTCTCGATGACGCTGTTGGTCAGGGGAGCGGTGTGGCCGGTGTAGCGGCCCACCAGGTCGGCACGGGTCACCTCCACCAGCTGCCCGCCCTTGAGGGCACCGATGGCTTTCAGGTATTTCGCCACCAGCCGGGCAATGGTGGTCTTGCCGGTGCCGGGGTTGCCCGTGAAGATCATGTGCATGGACAGGCTGGCAGTCTTGAGCCCGGCGGCGGCCCGGCGCTGCTGCACCTGCAGGTTGTCGGCCAGACCGAACACATATTCCTTGACCGGGGCAAGGCCCACCAGCTCGTTGATCTCGGCGCGGATGGCATCCAGTGCGCCGGTATAGGCCGCCGGCAGCAGGTCAAAGAGCGGTTCCTCCGGGCCATCGTTCAGACGGAACAGCAGCCCTTCCGGACGGGCGGTCAGGGCCGCCGTGCCGGACAGGGTCTTGTCCGTGCGCAGGCAGTATTCGCTCAGGGCACGGAAGATGTGGTCACAGCATTCGGCCAGCCCGGCGGCACCCTTCTGCGCGGTGCACTGGGCTGCGACATAGTCCCGCACGTCGGCCCCGGCGGAAAGGGTCAGCCCCAGCCGGGCGCGGATCTTCTGGGCCAGCGCGTTGAGCTGCTGCGCGGCAAGGGCGGCCAGGTCCTCCCGGGTGTAGGAGGCCGTTTCGCAGACATCCCCCAGCGCCGACACCAGCGCCGCGCCGAATTTGTCGGCCAGTGCCTCCCGGCCCTTGTGGGAGTAGAAGATGAGGTATTTGCCGCAGGGGTCGATGTGGCTGACAGCTCCCGGGGCCAGCGCCGTGCCTGCATCCACAAGGATGCCCTCCTTGTTTACGAGATACCGGCTGGACAGGGGGGCGCTGCCCTTGACGGCCAGATCGGACAGGGTCTTCAGAAAGCCGGGATAACAGCTCTCATAGTGCTCAAAGGCAAGGATCTCCCCGGGCGCGTGCAGGGCGGCGTAGAGGTCCTGCAGGAAGAGCTTTTCGGCTCCGGAATTGGGGTAAAGGGCCAGATCCAGCGTGGCGATCCTGTCGCTCTGCAAAAGGCCCCGGGCCGCCATGCAGCGGGCAGTTTCTTCCAGTGCAAAATGCCTGCCTGTGCCTGCCCCGCCTGTGAGCAGGATGACGTTGCGGGAGGTGGGGGCTTCGGTGCCCAGCACAAAGGGGCGGCGCATGGCCCGCACCACGCTGTCCACAAAAGCATCCTGCCCCAGCACCGTCTGTTTGACCTCGGCGGCAAGGCCTTCAAAGCTGCCCAGGTGCTCCGGCTTCACGTCGGTGGTGCCCCTGGCCAGCAGGCCTTCGTCCTCCATGTCCCGCAGCATCTGGCGGCTGCTTTCCAGCGCGGCGGCGGTGGCATCGCTCTGGGTTTTGAGCTGGGCGTTCTGCTGCTTCAACAGCTCGTCCAGCCGTTTCTGCTGCTCCAGAAGCGCCGCGTTCAGGTCAGGCAGGGCGGCGCTGTCGCCTGTTTTGGGTGCAGAAGTGCCGGGGGCAGCCTTGAATCTGCCCCCCGGGCCGAACACGCCGTTCATCAGACTTTCCCAATCGTCGGTATATGCCATAAAACTTCCCTCCGTGCAGTGTTTTTTCTTTCAGTATAGTGGAGTCTGGTACGTTTTGCAAGGAAAGGGTTGAAATAAAGGACAAAGTTCGTTACACTATTGTCAAACGAAAGGATGAATTGCCATGGAGCCAAGAACACCTGCTGAATGGAAGACGCTGTTTGAGAGCGAAGCCTTTGCCCGCCAGACGGAATACTACGGCCCGCTGGGGGTGGAGTATACCCCCGCCGGGACACACCTGCGCCTGTGGGCTCCCACGGCAAAACAGGCAGCAGTGAACCTGTACCGCCGGGGCACCGGCGGGGCCTGTGTGGGCACCCTGCCCCTGCAGCAGCAGGACAAGGGTGTGTGGAGCGTCTATCTGCCCGGCGACCAGCACGGGAAATACTACGATTTCACCCTTACCACCCCGTTTGGCACCTGCAATGCAGCGGACCCTTACGCCCGCTCGGCCGGGGTGAACGGGGTGCGCAGCATGATCTTTGATCCGGCCCGGGTGGACCCGCAGGGCTGGGAGCGGGATGTGCGGCCGGTGATCTCGCCGGCCCGCCGCAGCGTGTGGGAGGTCGGCGTCCGGGATTTCTCGCAGGACCCGGCCAGCGGCGTGCACACAGCCTGGCGGGGCAAATTCCTGGCCTTTACCCAGCAGGGGACGACCCTGAGCAGCGACGGCATCCATCCCACCTGCCTGAATTACCTCAAGCGGCTGGGGGTGAGCTATGTCCAGCTCATGCCCATCTTCGATTTTGGCAGCGTGGACGAGAGCCGCCCCCTGACCCGGCAGTATAACTGGGGCTACGACCCCACCAACTTCAATGTGCCCGAGGGTAGCTACTCCACCGACCCCACCCGGGGTGAGGTGCGGGTGCGGGAGTGCAAGCAGATGATCGCGGCCCTCCATGCGGCGGGCATCGGCGTTGTAATGGACGTGGTGTATAACCACATGTATCGTTCCGACAATGTGCTGAACCGGGCGGTGCCCCTCTACTACTTCCGCCAGAACGACGACGGTTCCCTCTCCAACGGCAGCGGCTGCGGCAACGAGTTCGCCTCCGAGCGGCCCATGGCCCGGCGCTATCTCATTGATTCGGTGCTCTACTGGGCACGGGAATATCACATCGACGGCTTCCGGTTTGACCTGATGGGCCTGTATGACGTGGAGACCATGAACCTCCTCCGGGCTGAACTGGACAAGCTGCCCGGCGGGCGGGATATCCTGATGTACGGTGAGCCGTGGCAGGGCGGCTGCAGCGCCCTGCACCGGTACGAGGCCAACAAGAACAACCTGAACATGCTGAACGAGCGCATCGGCATCTTTTGCGACAACACCCGGGATGCCATCAAGGGCGGCTGCTTCGATGCCCGGGAGCCGGGCTATGTGGAGGGCAAGCCCGGGAGTTTCTGGGATATCGGTGCTTCGGTGGCGGCGTGGTGCCGCAGTGAAAAGCTGCCGCCCCACGCCCCGGGGCAGATCATCAGCTACGTTTCGGCCCACGACAACTTTACCCTGTGGGATAAGCTCCTGATGGTGCGCTACGCCCGCCCGGAGTTTGCCGCTGTGGACAAGACCGCGCTGGCCCAGAACCGGCTGGCAGCGGGCATCTACCTGACCAGCATGGGCCTGCCTTTCTGGCAGGCGGGCGAGGAGTTTGCCCGCACCAAGAAGGGGCAGGGCAACAGCTACCGCTCCAGCCCGGCCCTCAACCGGCTGGACTGGCACCGGGCTGAGCAGTTCCACAGCCTTGTGGATTACTACCGCGGGCTCATTGGCCTGCGGGCGGCATTCCCCCGGCTGGGCGCGCTGGACAAGGCCAGCCCCGCCGCCATCGAGTTCTTCCCGCTGGAACAGCCTCTTGTGGGCTGGCGGCTCCCCGCCCAGTGGGGCGACGGCGCGGCGTGGAGCGCCCTGTGCGTCTACTACAATCCCACCGAGACGGCGCAGGTCGTCACCCTGCCCGGCGGCAGCTGGAAGCTGCTGAGCGACGGCATCTCCTCCAGCCTGTGGCGGGGCAGCAGCCGCATCTGTACCGGCCAGACTGTCCTCCTGCCCCTGAGTGCCACTGTGTTCGGGCAGGTATAAAAATACGGTCTGCCGTTGCTTGACAACCTGCAATTGAAAATCCCCTGACCAGTTCACGCCGGTCAGGGGATTTTTGATTTATGGATCAGGAAAAAGATTTGGGAGGATCAGGAGTTTTTCTGTGCCTGCTGGGTCTGGGCGTTCTTTTCGCCCAAGGTCAGGCTGACGGTCTGCATCTGGCCTTCCCGGGCCACGGTGATGGAAAGGGTATCACCGGCGGCGTGCTGCTGGATCAGGGTGCCAAGGTCGTCCTTCTGGGCAATCTCAGTGCCGTCGATGCTCACGATGCGGTCACCGGTCTTCAGACCGGCCTTGTCGGCGGGGCCGCCCTGCACAACATCCACAACGTAAACACCATAGGCATTGACGTTGAGCTGTGCGGCGGTCTGGGCATCGGTCACAGCCAGATAGGTGATGCCCATGTAGGGGCGGCCGGAGACATAGCCGTTCTCCAGCAGATCCTGTGCCACCTTGATGGCATCGTTGATGGGAATGGCGAAGCCCAGACCCTCCGCATCGCTGGAGGAGGACTTTGCGTTGACCAGACCGATGAGCTCACCGTTCATGTTGAACAGGCCGCCGCCGGAGTTGCCGGGGCTGACAGAGGCATCCATCTGGATCAGGGACATGGTGTTGGTGGAGCTGGTGCCCTGGATGGTCACGCTGCGGTTCAGGGCGCTGACGATGCCGCTGGTCACGGTGCCGCCCAGCTCACCCAGCGGGTTGCCCACGGCCAGCACGCTCTCGCCCACGGCAAGGCTGTCGCTGTTGCCAACGGTGGCGGGGGTCAGGTCGGTGGCATCGATCTTGAGGACAGCCACGTCGCTGGTGTCATCCTCGCCCACCACGGTGGCGGGGTAATCGGTATCGCCGATGGTCACGGTGATGTTGGATGCGCCGGACACAACGTGCGCACAGGTCAGGATATAGCCGTCGGAGCTGATCACGACACCGCTGCCAGCACCGCTCTCCACCTGGTTCTGGCCGTACCAGGACCACTGGGAGTAGACCACCTGCTCGGTGGTGATGACCACCACGCTGGGGCTGACCATCTCGGCCACCTGTGCGGTGCTCAGGCCGGTGCCGCTGGTGGCGCTGATGGAATTGCCGGTGCTGTCGGTGCTGCTGTCAGAGCTGGCAGGGCGCTCCACCTGCTGGATGACCACCTTGCTGCCGCCGCCGTATTTTGCACCCACAAAGCCGCCCGCAAAGCCCATGGCCGCTGCCAGCACCAGCGCCACGGCGCTGCGTGCCAGTTTTCCGCCGTTGAACTTCTTCTTGCGGCGGGGCTTTTCCGGCTGCGCCGGAGCGCTGTACTGCGGCTGCTCCGGCGGGGTGGGCGGCACGCTGCCGCCATCTGCCGGGGCGGTATAGTCCGGGCGCGCAGGCTGTGCTTCCGGCTCGTTATACTGGTTCGCCGTGTTCATGCCGCTGCTGCCCACGTTGGGGTAGCCGGTCTCGTTATTGGAAGCGGAATAATCGTATTCCCACTTGTTCTCGTTTTCCATGTTACTACATCCTTCCCTCAAAGGCCGGTCCGAAGGGACATCTGTTCCTTTGAACTGTCCCTATTGTAACTGTCAAATGTGAAAATGAATCGCTTGCGCCGTGAAGAATATGTGAAATGCGGTCCTGTTTTTCTGCCCTTGACAGCAGCGTTTCCGCTTGCTATTGTAAGGGAAGAACATTGGCCCGTCAAGGAGGAGCTTTTTATGGAACTGCGCCGCACCGAACAGGGGTTTGCCCTGTATAAAGAAAAGGACTGCATCGGAGAATGCTGCCTTTCTCCCGCCCCCAAGGGCGCACAGCTTGCCGCCCTGTGCATCCTGCCCCGGTGGCGGCGCAAAGGCTACGGCTCCTACCTGTTAAAAGAAGTATTGCGCAGCTTTGGCGGCTATGACCGGGAAGCTGCCACGGTTTTTACCGCCCCGCTGCCGGAAAACGCCGCCGAGCTTGCCTTCTGGGGCAAATTCGGCTTTGCCGCCGAGGGCGGGCAGCTGGTGCGCCGCCGCACCCCGGACCTGACGGCAGTAAAATTTGTGCAGGACTTTTTAGCCGCCCGGCTGGTGCACCCGCAGCTGTGCGTAGACGCCACCTGCGGCAACGGCGGGGACACCGCCTTTCTGTGCAATCTGACTGCCCCCACCGGGCGGGTGCTGGCTTTTGACGTGCAGCCCGAAGCCATCCGCTCCACCCGCACCCGGCTGGAACAGGCAGGCGTGCCCGCCGAGCGGTACAGCCTTATTTGCGGCAGCCACGCCGACTTATTACAGTATGTGCAGCCCGGCACTGCCGATGCAGTCATGTTCAACTTTGGCTGGCTGCCGGGGGCGGACCATGCGGTATTCTCCACCGCGCAGAGCAGCATCCCCGCCTTGCAGGCAGCGCTGCAGGCGGTGCGCCCCGGCGGCATCGTGAGCGCCATCCTGTACAGCGGGGCAGTCATCGGCTCGGAGGAAAAACAGGCGGTGCTGCGTTTTCTGCGCGCACTTCCACTGAAAAGTTTCACCGTTCTGGTGTGTGATTTTGCCAATTGGGCCGAAACTGCCCCTCTGCCCTGCCTGATCCTGAAAAAATAACGAAAACCCTTGCATTATCACGCGTTTTCGTATAGAATAAAGTGCGTATGTGTAAAAATGCTTCTTCCGGCATCGCGCAGCGATGCCGGAAGAAGTTCCATCCATTTCAGGAGAAATATCATCTATGACAAATCGTGAAGAGATCGAACGCCGCAGGACGTTCGCCATCATCAGCCACCCCGACGCAGGTAAGACCACCCTTACCGAAAAGCTGCTGCTGTACGGTGGAGCCATCAATCAGGCTGGTTCCGTCAAGGGCAAGCAGAGCGCCAAGCACGCCGTGTCCGACTGGATGGACATTGAGAAGCAGCGTGGTATCTCGGTCACCTCTTCGGTGCTGCAGTTCAACTACGCCGGTAAGTGCGTGAACATTCTGGATACCCCCGGCCATCAGGACTTCTCGGAGGATACCTACCGCACCCTGATGGCGGCAGACTCTGCCGTCATGGTCATCGATGCCGCAAAGGGCGTTGAGGCCCAGACCATCAAGCTGTTCAAGGTGTGCACCCTGCGCCACATCCCCATCTTCACCTTCGTCAACAAGATGGACCGCGAAGCCCGCGACCCCTTTGAGCTGATGGAGAACATTGAGGAGATTTTGGGCATCAAGACCTACCCCATGAACTGGCCCATCAGCTGCGGCAAGGACTTTAAGGGCGTGTACGACCGCAATGCCAAGCGCGTGCTGGCGTTCGAGAGCGATGGCCGCGCCAACGGCGTCAAGATGGTCGATGAGATCGAGGCCGAGCTGGGCGACCCCGCGCTGGATGCGCTGATCGGCGTGGCGAACCACCAGAAGCTGGCCGACGACATTGAGCTTTTGGACGGTGCAGCGGAAGAATTTGACCTTGACGCCGTGCAGCACGGCGAATTGAGCCCCGTGTTCTTCGGCTCGGCTTTGACCAACTTCGGCGTGGAGCCGTTTTTGAAGGAATTTTTGCGCCTGACCCCGACCCCGCTGCCCCGCAAGGACAGCGTGAGCGGCGAGCTGGTTGACCCGTGCAGTGAACAGTTCAGCGGCTTTGTGTTCAAAATTCAGGCCAACATGAACAAAAACCACCGCGACCGCATCGCGTTTCTGCGCATCTGCTCGGGCAAATTCGAGCGCGGCATGGAGGCGTTCCACGTGCAGGAGGGCAAAAACATCAAGCTTGCCACCGGCACCAGCCTGATGGCCGACGACCGCGCCATCGTCAGCGAGGCCTACGCGGGCGACATTATCGGCCTGTTTGACCCGGGCGTGTTCTCCATCGGCGACACCCTGTGCACCGGCAAAAAGCACGTGCAGTTCGCGGGCATCCCG
>ERZ836358.2726-NODE-2726-length-12895-cov-6.611994_pt1 | contig 12895 bp, 8 predicted proteins | sample MGYA00519942_ERZ836358 | MGnify/ENA primary metagenome ERZ836358 (study PRJEB31850, sample SAMEA3708798) | human gut metagenome | biome: human gut; feature: human-associated habitat; material: faeces | place: China | collected 2014 ...
AGGACAAGAAAGAGGGTACTGCCGGTAAAATCGAGGTTCATAACGCATTCTCCTTTGTGACCGCGCGCAAAAAAATGAGACTTCCCGCACGATCATAGTATATGATGTGCTAAAAGTCTCATTACCTATCATCATAGGCGCATGACCACCGGCTGCTGCCGGGAGATTGTTGACCATGCATTCGCAACTACTCCCTTTTAACGAGAAAGCATCTTAGCACACCGCGCAGGGCTTGTCAAGCAATGCCATATCAAAACCCGCCGTTTTTGCACACCGGGCAAAAACGGTTTTATACGGAAGGAGATCACGGCCGCCGGTATTGTCTTTGCCGGGCAAAAACCTCACAGCGTTTGCCGGCGTATCGAAAAGGAAGCAGCGGCAAAACGCTGCTTCCTTTTTACATTTTGCCTGGGTTTGTCAGGCCGCCGGAAATGACGATCCGGCAGATCTCCGACGTGCCCTCAGCGACGGTCAGCATGTGCGCATCACGGAAAAGGCGGTCAACGCCAGACTGCGCGCTCAGACCGTGCGCACCATGTATCTGGCAGGCGGCCTTGCACGTCGCAAATGCGCTTTCCGTGGCAAACAGCTTGAGCGCAGCAACGTCCCGCGTGTGCGGCATTCCGTCGGCCATCATGGAGGCGACTGTGTAGAGCGAATTTCTTGCCATCAGCGTTTTCGTGTACATATCCGCGATCGGGAATGACACGCCCTGATAGGAGGACAGGCTGCGGCCGTACAGCCCGACACGTCCGGCAAAGCTCACGGAATCATCGAGCGCCGCCTGCGAAATGCCGACCGCCACAGCGGCCATATCGAGTCTGCCTTCGTTCAGAAGCGGCTTTATCAGCGGATAGCCCACATTTTCCTCACCGACAAGACAGTAATCGGGTATCGAGCACTCGTCGAGAATAATATGTCCCATCGGCGAGTTGTTGAGCCCGATCATGCTGCGGTTTTCCACGACCGTCAGCCCTGGGGCGTCTTTGGGAATGAAAAACATGCTCATACTGCGGCTGCGCTCGGCAGACGGGCTTTTTGCCGTGACGACATAGCCATCGGCGACTCCGGCATTCGTGACCCAGCATTTTTTCCCAGTCAGTATCCAGCGGCTGCCGTCCTTTACGGCAATGGTGTCCACGCCCAGCGCATCGGATCCGCCGCGCTCCTCAGATATGGCAAAGGCAAAGAGCTGCTCGCCGCGGCGCGCCGGCTCGATGACCTTTTTTTTCAGCGTCTCCGTGCCGCAGCAGGCAATCAGCTCCGTGCACTGATAGTGCGGGCTTACGATCAGCCCCAGTGAGGCCAGTCCACGCGACAGCTCCTCAATGATGATCGCGCCCTCAAGACTGCCGTATTTTGCGCCGCTGCCGATGTATTCAAACTCCGCATCCAGATAGCCCATTTTGCCAATGCGTGCGTATAAATCGTGCGGAAAGCCGCCTCGGTTATCCAGCTCTGTGGCCACTGGGCACACCTCGTGGTCGACAAACTCCCTGAGCTCGGCTCTGAGCTTTTGCTGTTCCTTCGTCAATAAAAACATAGCTTTGTTCCCTTATCGTTCCGTAAAAATGAGCATGGCCTTTGCAAACGTTGCCGTTTCGGTATAGACCTCCGCTTCGACCGAAAAGCCCGCCTTGCCGTTTGATGTGAGTGCCGTGCAGAGCATAAGCCCGCCGACCTGCGTTATCTGCTCGGGATAGAAAAACGAGCTGCTGCTCAAAGTGCAGTCAAGGCAGCCCTGCTGCGCAAGATGCTTATCGGCGGCGACGAGCATCAACGCCGTCGGCAGAATGTCCATATTCGCAAGCTCCGCCTCCGGGACGCGCAGCTCATACACCCTGCGGTCCTCGTTGGAATACTCCGGAGCCGGCACCAGAAACGACGCATAGTCAGACATGCTCTCCGTGCCCAGATACATGAAATAGCGGATCAGATCCGAGGCATAGAACACGCCCTCCATCTTATCATCGCGCAGAACCGCCGCAAACGAACTGCCGGAGAGCATCATCTTCCTTGCCGCTTCGCGCACGGAGCTTTGTGCATCGACCGTCAGAAGCCTGGCGTCCTGCGACACGAGCGTCGAGAGCTTCTGCGTATGCCCGGCTGCAAAGGTGCGCGGGATATCGATCCCGCCGCACAGGTGCAGCTCCTCATCGACGACGGGAAAGGATCTCATGCCGGGAAACTGCTCGTCATAGTACCGCTGCCAGTCGGCGACATAATCGTTGCGGTAGAGGTAGTTCGGCGCCTGCATCCACTCGGACACAGGGGCATCCTCGTCCGCGAGCCTTGCCGAGGAAAACTGGCTGTCAAACAGCTTCATGATCGCATAGGTGTTCTGCAGCGCCGTGAGGATGCAGACGCCGTTTTTTTCAGCCTTGACGATGTGATAATCGCTCGGGCGGCCGCCGCCGGTGATCAGCATATGCGCACGGGACTGTATGATCAGGGTCTGGAAATCGGGGCGTTTGCCGACGATGCACAGCGTGCGGCTCGGATCCGCATATTCCAGGCGGCTCAGAAGCTGCGCCTCATCGCTGTCGCAGATCACGATATTGTCAATGGTACAGCCGAGCGATTTTCTGCCCGCTGCACAGCTTACCCCGAGCGCCGACACGAGCTCGGAAAGCGTCACGGCGCAGCTGTCCGAGTCAACGTCAGACTCTATGCGGAACGTGCCGGATTTCGGCTTTGTGATGACAAGGCCGCGCTGCTCGGCCTCCTTTATGGCCTTATAGACCGTCCCCTCACTGACATCGAGTTCGGAGGCAAGGCCCCTTACAGAAATTTTCGTTCCAGGTTCTGTCGCCTCGATGCGCGACAAAACGATATCATTTTTAATGGAAATGGTACTCACCCCAAGCAAACTGTATCACCAAGTGATACTGATTATACATTCCGTGGGGAAGAAATACAAGAAAAATGATGAATGATAAAAGATTGTCGAGGTGTTGTATAACAATTTCGGTATCCGGAGGCGAAAACGCGACGTTGGCCGTGTAACTGTTACACAAAAACCGGTGCATACTGTTGTTGTCATGAAACACACTTTGTTGCAAGCGCCAAAAAGCAAGTAAGTTCGCTAAAAACTGTTGACGAGCTGTGTTTTTGATGTTAAATTGTTCACATAGAAACCCAATAGCAAGGCCAAGCTTTGAAAAACAGTTCGAGCCTGTAGTAGCACAGAATTGGGTAAAAAGCAGTTAACAGTCACAATCTGTTGTACAACACTCGGAAGTAAGCAGAAACGAACACTTTCTTAACGGAGGAATGCACAATGTACAAATTCACAGAAGAGCAGATCATGATCAGAGACATGGTCCGGGAGTTCACCAAGAACGAAGTCGCCCCCTATGACAAGGCAATGGACGAAACCTTCTCGTTCAACACGGAGATCTACCAGCAGATCTACTCCAAGCTTGTTGAGACCGGCCTGATGGGCATCCACATCCCCGAGCAGTATGGCGGCGGCGGCGGCGACGCCATCACCTCTCAGATCGTTGTCAACGAGCTTGCAAAGGGCAGCGCGAGCATCGCCCTTTATCTCGACGCAAACTGGCTGGCCTCCGACATGATCCTCGTTCACGGCAGTGACGAGCAGAAGCAGAAGTACCTCCCCCTCGCAGCCGCAGGCAAGGTCTTCGCCTTCGGCCTGACTGAGGCCTCCGCGGGCTCGGATGCAGCGGGCATCAAGTCCATCGCCGCAAAGCAGGACGACGGCTCGTATATCCTCAACGGCGGCAAGGCCTGGATCACGAACTCCGGTGTTGCCGACTACTATCTCATCATGGCAAAGACCGATCCCGATGCAGGCGCAAGGGGCATTTCAGTTTTCATCGTCCCCAAGGATGCAGAAGGTCTGACCATCGGCAAGTTCGAGCACAAAATGGGCATGAGAGGCTCGGCCACCTGCGAGCTGAGCTTTGACAACATCCGTATTCCCGAGTGCGACCGCGTCGGCAGAGAGGGTCTGGGCTTCAAGGTCGCCATGATGGCGCTCGACGGTGCCCGCATCTCCATCGGCTCCATTGCTTCCGGCCTCTCCCAGCACGCGATGGAGATCGCCAAGGCATACGCCAACGAGCGCACCACCTTCGGCAAGCCCATCAAGGCATATCAGGGCATTTCCTTCAAATTTGCCGATATGGCAGCAAAGGTCCGCGCCATGGATCTGATGGTCTGGGATACCGCCGAAATGAAGGCGAATGGCCAGCGTCACTCGGCAGAGGCGGCGATGCTCAAGCTCATGAGCTCCAAATGGTGCAAGGAGATCTGCGATGAGTGCATTCAGGTGCTCGGCGGCAACGGCTACAGCGCAGAGTTCCATGTCGAGCGTCTGTACCGCGACGCGAAGCTGCTCGAGATCGGCGAGGGCACGAGTGAGATCCAGCGCATGGTCATCAGTGGCTCCGTCCTTGGATGACCGGTACACAGCACAGAGCAAATGGAGAGATAGAGATGAAAATACTTGTCTTCGTAAAGCAGGTGCCCGACACGGACGATGTCAAGCTTGACGAGCGCGGCAATCTGAAGCGCGACGGCGTTGCCAGCATGATCAACCCCCTCGACGCAAACGCAGTCGAGGCCGCCATCCAGCTCAAGGAAAAGTACGGCGCAACGGTCGTTGCGATCAGCATGGGGCCTCCTCAGGCAGAGGACGTGCTCAAAAAGGCGCTTGCGCTCGGCTGCGACGAGGCATACCTGCTGTCCGACCGTGCTTTCGGCGGCGCAGACACCCTCGCCACCGCTTACACCCTTGCCAAAGGCGCCGAAAAGATCGGCGACTACGACCTGCTGCTGTTCGGGCGCCACGCCGTTGACGGCGACACCGCTCAGACAGGTCCGGCGACCGCAGCCTTTCTCGGCATCCCGCAGGTTACCCTTGCATCGAGCATCGATGTAAAAGACGGCTGGGTCTACTGCGACCGCGTGCTCGAGGACAGCACCGAGAAGGTGCGCGCAAAGCTCCCGGCCCTTGTGACGGTAACAGCGGAGATCAACACGCCCCGTTATCCCACGCCGATCAACATTATGAAAGCGCTCAAAAAGCCCCGTGCCGTCTGGAACGCACAGGATCTCGGCGCAGACACGGCGCAGACCGGCATCCCCGGTTCCCCGTCGTCTACCAAGGTCGTGTTCGAGCCGCCCAAGCGCAATACCGACACCACCTACTTTACGGGCAGCGCCGAAGAGATCGCAGCAAAATTCGTTGACATGCTCGAAACAGAGCATCTGGTCTGAGGAGGTTTGGCAAATGGCTAAGGAAGATTACAAAGGCATATGGGTATTTGCCGAACAGCAAAACGGAACGCTCAATCCTGTGACCTACGAGCTGCTCGCAAAGGCGCAGGAGCTCAAGGCGCATAACGGTGAAGCGATCACTGCCGTCCTTCTCGGCAGCAAGGTCGCGCATCTGGCAGCCGGTCTCATCGCCGGCGGTGCCGATCAGGTCATCGTCGCAGAGCACGAAAACCTTGCATCCTACAGCGCGAGGCCCTATCAGCAGGCGCTCACCGAGCTTGCGGAGAAGTACAAGCCCTCGATCATCATGTATCCGGCGACCAGCCTCGGCCGCGATTTTGCGCCGCGCATGATGATCTCCCTCAAGACCGGCCTCACCGCCGACGCCATCGACCTCGGCTACGATGAAGATGACGTGTTTTATCAGACCACGCCCGCATACGGCGGCAGCATCCTTGCGCACATCGTCATCCTCGAGTGCCGGCCGCAGATGGTGACCGTTCGTCCGAAGATCTTCACGCCCCTGGAGCCGGACGAGAGCCGCAAGGGCGAGGTCATCACGGAGCACGTCACGGTCGACAAGGAGGTGTGCTACGAGGTGCTGAATGTCGAGCCGAAGGCCGTTACCGGCGTGCCCATCGATCACGCAGACGTTCTCGTTGCCGGCGGCAGAGGCGTAAAGGACGAGTCAGAGCTCGCGCTTCTCAAGGAGCTTGCAGACCTCCTCGGCGGTCAGCTTGCCGCCTCCCGACCCCTGGTCGACAACGGATTTCTGCCGCACGATGCTCAGATTGGCCAGTCCGGCACCGCCGTCAAGCCCAACATGATCATCAACGTCGCCATCTCCGGCTCCGTGCAGTATCAGGTCGGCATGCAGAACGCCAAGTGCATCGTCAGCATCAACCACAACGCAGCCTCTCCGATCTTTGACATCTCCCACTACGGCGCAGTGGCCGACTTCAAGGCCGTCCTGCCTGCCGTCATCGCAGAGATCAAAAACCGCAGGGCATAACAGGCACACGCTGCGGTCACCGCACACCCCGGCGGCCGCAGCATATCATGAGACTATTTTGTTAAAAAAATATTATTACAAAAGGAGATTATTCAAATGAGCGAACGTAAACAGATCATCCCTCAGTACGGTCCTTTTGCAGGCATGCGCGTGATCGATTCCGGCTCTCTGATCGCAATGCCTTACGCAGCCACGCTGCTTGCCGACTTCGGCGCAGAGGTCATCCACATCGAACGCCCCGGCGTCGGCGACACGCTCCGTGTCCTCGCTCCTTTTGCAAAAGAGGACGGCAAGACCGTCAGCACCTCCTGGGCGCAGGACGGCCGCAACAAGCTCTCGCTTTCCCTTGAGCTGAACCTGAAGCATCCCGAGGTCAAGGAGCTGTTCTTCGGCCTGATCAAGGAAGCCGACGTGTTCATGGAGAACATGGTTTGGCTCGAAAAGCTCGGCATCCGTGACGAAGAGCTGCTCGAGGTGAACCCCAAGCTCATCATCGCCCACATCAGCGGCTACGGCAACCCGAGATTCGGCGGCCTGCCCGAGTACTGCGACCGCGCATCCTACGACATGATCGGTCAGGCGTTCTCCGGCTGGATGGGCCTCAACGGCGAAAAGGGCGGTGAGCCCGTCGTCGGCAAGCCCTGGCTCAACGACTTCACCTCCGCATACGCCGCCGTGTTTGCGGTTCTGGCTGCATACATCAACGTCCTCAAGGGCGGCGACGGCCAGATCGTTGACATCGCGCAGTTCGAGGTTCAGGCGAGCTACTGCTGCGACCTGTACACCTCCTACACCATGGCCGGCCGCGAGAACACCCGCTCTGGCAACAAGTCCGCAGCCTTCCAGCCCTACGGCCTGTTCAAGTCCAAGGACGGCTACGATGTCGCGCTCGGCGCGTTCGGCCCCGGCGTCTACAAGAGAGCCATTCAGGCAATGAATCTCGACCTTGAGTACTTCAACTACAAGGATTGCTCTTCCGGTATCGAAGCCGTCGCCTCCGAGAAGGGCAGAGAACTCGACGCAAAGACCATCGAATGGTGCGCAGCCCGCACCGCACAGGAGATCGAGGACGCAATGGCGCAGTTCAAGGTCCCGTGCAGCCGTGTCATGGGCGCAAAGGACTGCCTCGCAAACGAGCATTATCAGAAGCGCAACGACTTCATCAAGTACGAGGATCAGACGCTGGGCAAGGAAGTCACCGCATTCGGCATCGTCCCCAAGATGTCCGGCACCCCGGGCCAGGTCTGGCGCGGCGCTCCGAGCCTCGGTCAGGACACGAACACGATCCTCAAGGAGCTGCTCGGCTATGATGACGCCAAGATCGCAGACCTGAAGGAAAAGAATCTTATTTAAGTCATTTTCTTCTTCCCGTCTCCCCACTCGCTCCACAGGGCATCCACCCTGTGGAGCACCATCCCGTGAGGTATGCCTCTTCCATGTGAGGACAAATCCCATACCGCTCAGAGCATCAACCAATCACGCCCACACATGAGCCTTTCATATACGCTGCACGCACCCTTTCATCCACAATTCCCCTTCCCCCATTCACACTCCTTCACCGGTTTGGTCTGCGTTTTCATGTGGCGCAGGCAGCCAAATACCCCGACGATCTGCTATCGTCGGGGTATTTCCTTCTCCTGTGTGTGCCGCGCCGTCCACCGTTCAGCGCACGAGCTTCATGAGCAGGCGCTCAAACTCGCCGAGCATACCCACGGAGTCGGCAAAGAGGATGCTCTTTTCATACATCCGGCGGTAGGCGTCCACGTTCTCGTCCGTGCGCGCGGTGTAGATGATCGGGATCACAAGCAGTCCCCGGCGGCGCGCCGCCTGTACGGCCGTGCGCACGTCGTCGATCGCCTCCGCCTCGCTGAAATATCCGGACGGCAGGCCGTCGGAGAGCACCACGAGGATCTTGCGGCGCTCGGTGCGCTTGGCGAGATCGAGCGCGGCGGCGCGGATGGAATAGCCGTCCTTATTGCCGTTTCCGGCGGCGATCTGCCCCATGGCATCGATGCAGCGGCTGCCGATCTCTTTCTGGTCAAAATCCTTGATGACGCAGTGCTCCACAGCGTTCGTGCCACCGTCAAAGGCGACGATCTTCGTATAGGCGATGCCCTTGAGCGCCTCCTCCAGGATCGCGGCCGTGGCCAGCGCCGTGAAGAGCTTGGACTGCCCGCCGCCGACGCCGGAGCCCATGCTGCCGCTGCGGTCGATGAGCAGGTAAAACGCCGTCTCGCGCTGCGACGGCGGCGCCTTGCGGCGAAACACGTCCTTGGCGTCGAGCGGGATCTTCCACAGCTCGCGCTGCGAGAGCGCACCGGTGCGCTGACCGGCACTGCGCTCACGCTGCTGACGCAGGAGCTTGTCAAGCCGGTGATGCAAAGCCTTGGCACGCTCGGAAAACGCCGGCGGCAGCCGCCCGCCGGACGGCGTGATATACGTCTCGGTGAAGGTCAGACCGGTGTAGCGCGCGGCAAGCTCCTGCCGCTCGCCTGCGTCCAGGCGCGCGGCGTGCGGCGCGGCAACGCTCAGCTGCCGCTCGATCTCTCTCTCGCGTGTGAGCTCCTGTGCGGCGTTTGAGAGCATGGCGTCCAGCTCAGCCGCGCTGAGCGCAAAGCCGCGGTGCGCGCTCCAGCCCGTGCCGAGCACCTCGCGCAGGCTCTCCGGCCCGCCGGAGGCGGCCTTCTGTGCGGCGGAAACGCCGTCCGACGTGGTGGCGCTTGCCCCGCTCTGCCCGTGGTTTCCGCTGCGGCCGACGCTCGACGAGCGCCCGCGGTCCTCCCTGCCGTTCGTACCGGCAGAGCCGCTCGACTTGACCTCCTGACTCGCAAGGCTGCCGCTCATGTCGCCATAGCGCTCGGAATTATCCCCGCTGCCGCCGCCCGCGCTGTCGCCCTTGTCCAGCTCGGTGTCCTCTCCGTCGGCGGAGGGGCCGCTGCACGCTGCGTCCTGCGCCTCGCTGCGCAGGCGGAGGCGGCTGTCGCAGCCGTCGCCGAGGGCTTCCGCGCGCTCGGCCTCGCTGAAGGCGTAATCCACACACTGCGATGCGATGCGCGCGCGGGCATCATCGTCCGCCTCGCGGCACAGGCGCGCAAGCTCCGGCGCGAGCGTCGTGAGCGTCTGGCGGCAATGCTGCGCGCACACGCCGGCAGAGGGCGCAAGGATCGCCGCCTCCACCTGCGCACACACGGACTGCAGCGCCGGCGTCCGGCACGGGATGCCCGTGAGGGCAAACGCCTCCAGCTCGTCAAGCAGCGCCTCGAGCGCGCTGCCGGGCGCGGCGGCGTCCAGCTGCGCATAGCACACGAAGCGCAGCAGCGGCAGATAGCCGGGAAAGCGGCGGCAGAGGATGTTATCCGTGCGCGCCTGCTCCAGAATGTTCAGAACACGCTGACCGAGCAACGCGCCGAGCTCCGGCGCAAGGGCATAGTGCTCGTGAAAATACGCACCGGAAAATGCACGCACCGCCGCGCACACGTCGCGGTCGGAGCTGCCGTCGTGCTGAAGCTCGCGCGCGAGCAGTACACGCAGCGCAGCCGTCCAGTGGCGGGCATCAAAATCCGCGCGCAGCAGATATGCAGCCCCGCCGACGGTGACGGACGTGCCGTCCGTCGTGCAGCGCAGGCTGTCGTCCGGCGTGACCGTGTCGATGCGGATGTTGTCCGGCACAAGCAGCGCAAGGCTGCGCCGGAGCAGCGGCGCGATGGGTTCACTCGCCAGAAACGCCCGGTAGCGCGCCAGCGCAGCGTCAAACCCGTCCATCCTGCGGCACCATGCTCTCGATAAGCTCCGTCAGCTGCAGGCGGGTATAGGCGTCCTGCGGCTTGGAGGCCACGTTGTCCAGCAAGCCCCAGCGCAGACCGAGCAGCGGCTCTGCGCGCAGGGCGTCGATAAAGCCGCGGATCGTCATCGCGTCCGGCTCAAGGCCGCCGGCGCTGCGGATGCGGTCGCGGATGGCACAGTAGACGCAGTCGCAGATGTTCAGACTCGCGCCGCTCGCCTCGGGCACGACGCGGCGCAGCACATCCACAATGGTCTCCGGCTCTGCGATGTGGATGGGCGTGAAGCGATCGATCGTCGCCTCGTTCATAAAGTTCGTACCGGCGTAATCCTCATTCATCGTGATCGTGAACGCCGAGTGCGGGTGCATCTGCACGAGACCGTAGCCGGGCACCTGGATCTGGCGCGCAGCGTCGGTCAGTGAGTGGAGCACGTCGGCACACTCGGGCTTGATGGTGTTGCCCTCGTCGAGCACGACATCCGCGCCCGCGGCCAGATAGCGCAGCATATCGCTCAGGCGATAGCGCATGGTGCCGTTTTCGATCGTCGGTCCGCCGAGCAGATCGAGCTTGTCGAGCTCGGCATTGCCCTGCATCCGGTACTGCGGCACATTGAGCAGCCAGTCCACCGTCTGGATGAGCGTGTTCTTGCCGCAGCCCTTGCTGCCGACGAGGCGCAGGTGCATGCCCGAGAGCCGGTAGGCAAGGCAGCGCGTGAGCGCCCCGAAGCTGTCGGCCTGCACATAGCGCACCGGCGGGTCGGGCACCATTTCGGGGTACTCCGGCAGGGAGAACATCCCGGCGAACACGCGCAGGATGATCGCCTCCGGCACAGCCTGCTCGAACAGGTACTCGGCGCGTGCGGTCAGTGCCTCCGCGCTCGCACAGCCGCGCGCCGCCGCCCCGTCGATCGCCGCACGCACCGCCGCGCTGAGTGCGTCGCCGCAGCGGTATTCGGCGAGAAAGCCCCACACATCCGGCGTGTCGCTGTCGCACGGCTCGCCCGCAGAATCGCACAGTGCCGTGATCCGCGCCCGCACGGGCGCAGTGCGCAGCAGCGCCGTGAGCGCCTCAGACGGCGCGGACACGATGCCCACGCGCGAGAACAGGTCGCCCGCCGCCGCCTCGCTCAGACAGCACACGGGCAGCGGCTCGCCCTCGACCCGGCAGAGCACGACCTCCGGCCACGCATGGCGCTCCTGCGCGCAGAGCGAGCGCAGGAAGTCGAGCTTCATCGGTGCTTTCAGATTGCTGCCGCCGCAGACGGCGGTCTCATATTGCAGTGTATGCATATCTCATTCCGCCTTTCTCAGTTGCCGCGCACGGCGCCCCACGGAAAGCCCTTGGCGCCGCCGTGGTAAATGACGCGCCGAACATTCAAAAACGCGCAGCGGCCGATGCGCTCCACGCCATCGGGGATAACGACCGTGTCCAGATTGCTGCACTGGTAAAATGCCTCATCGTGGATCTCGCGGACGCTGTCCGGGATGACGATGCCCGTCAGACCGATACAGCGCGAGAACACGCCCTCCGGGATGACGGTAAGCCCCTGCGGAAGATTGACCCGGCGCAGGTGCACCTTATCATAAAACGCATATGGCTCGATCGTCTCGACACTGTCCGGAATGACGAGCGTATTTAAATATGTGTACGACACCATGGCATAGGCAGCGAGCGTGCGCACGCGCACCCCGTCGACCGACGAGGGCAGCTCGAGCACCGTGCCGGCGTTGAAGCAGCCGTCCGTACCGATGCGGCCGGTCGCTGCGTCAAAGACAAAATTCTGCGCCGCAGCCTGTGCTGCCGTGACCGGATGCGTGTCCCACGGGCGCTCGCGCAGCCAGACGGCAATGTCCGCCTGCGTTTGCCGGCGCTTTTGCGCGAGGTAGTCCTGCATCTGCCGCAGTGAGCACTGCTGCGAGAAAAAGACCGCCAGATCCTCGGCCTCCAACGGGATGGAAAAGCCCTTCGGCAGCTCGAGCCCGAGCTGCATGGCAAGGATCCGGCGGACATCGCCGCACGCATCGTCATAGCGTGAGAGCACCTTCTGATCGCAGACGAAGGGCATGTCCAGCCGCGACGCCTCGATGCCGCCGGCCGTCAAAAGGCCCGCGAAGCCGTGCGCGCGGTCCAAGATCTTTTTTACGTCGCGAAACTGCGTGCTCTGGTAAAGAAGCATCTCCATCGCGTGATCCCTCCCGTCGGTTCGGAACGCTTTTTGTTATAAAACTATCATACAGGTGCAAGGTGTATTCTTCCGTAACATTTGCTGCACAGATTCCGGTTTCCTTGTCTCTTTACCGGCGGATCGGGTATTTTTTGTACACGCTGTACACAGTTTATTCACTGGACAGGCATTTCCGGTTGTGGTAAACTAAAGTTACGTTACACGAGTCCGGAAAATGCACACGCAGTACACATATATTTTGAATAAAGGAAGCATACGCATGAATGAAGTAAAAAGCCCGAAAAAGCCGATGCTGTATTACTACGCCATGGCGCTGCTCGTGCTGCTGCTCATCAACTTCCTCGCCGTGCCGTGGCTGAGCCAGCGGCAGGTCAAGGAGGTCGACTACGGCACGTTCATGACCATGACGGAGAACAAAGAGATCGGCCGCGTGGAGGTGCAGGACAACCAGATCCTCTTCACAAACAAAGACGACACCCAGATCTACAAGACCGGCCCGATGGACGATCCCGACCTGATCTACCGCCTGAAGGACTCCGGCGCGGAGTTTTCGAGCGAGATCGTCGAGGAGATGTCGCCGTTTCTGTCGTTTCTGCTGACATGGCTGCTGCCGATCTTGTTTTTTGTCGCCCTCGGCCAGTTCATGCTCAAGCGCATGACGAACAAGGCCGG
>ERZ836358.2735-NODE-2735-length-12857-cov-9.517341_pt1 | contig 12857 bp, 6 predicted proteins | sample MGYA00519942_ERZ836358 | MGnify/ENA primary metagenome ERZ836358 (study PRJEB31850, sample SAMEA3708798) | human gut metagenome | biome: human gut; feature: human-associated habitat; material: faeces | place: China | collected 2014 ...
CGTTACGTTTCTTGTTATCCATTTGCACCTTCCTTTTCATTCAGATTTCCGAGCATTGCCGCATGAATCTCCCGGAGCAAAGTGCGTGATATGACCTATGGTTATTCAGTATATCACAGCAATTTCCGGGATTCCATTGGGCAATGTACCGGGATTCACAGGAGACTTACAGGCAGTTCGCCGGGTCGCACAGCCGCCCGTGCCAGTCAAGGAATCGGCTTCGCCTCGCTGTGCGTCCTTGACAGGCTCGTTCGCCTGTGCAAGCCGGTAATCAAGGCGACAATGTCGCCATTCGCCAATGAAAATCGGCTGCATTTCAAGGCTTTTTTAATCTTTCAGCCCAATTACAACAAGAACAAACGTTCGGGTCAATGCGATTATGAGAGGAAGAGCAAGCACAGCAAGTGTAGCTACACTTGCGAAAAACGGCGTGGGTTGACCGGGATTTCCTTGCAGAGCAGCAAGCAAATCCGGTGAGTACCCACACCGAAAAAACAGGGCGTTCCGGCTGACCGCCGAAACGCTCTGTTTTCATTTTTGGGATAGTCCCAAGCCCTTATGTTCGTGAAAAATTACGAAAGCTCACCAGCTATACTCTGATAACTGGAATGTGTAGGATTCGCCGGGAGTAATGCCATAGATCACAACAGAGTCATCCTTGAATTTATCTCCGGCGCTCAGAGAAGATAGGTATATATTGCCGGAGTCTACCAGATAACCCGCACTGTCATACAGCTTATAACTAATCATATCATACCCGGAATCACTGCTCCCGCTCTTCTTTTCTCCGGTAATCGTAATGGTCAGCTGCGGAGAATAGTCTTTGTCAAACTTAAATTCGGCTCCTTGAATTTGGATCACGGATGCCGTACTCCCCATGAAGTCTTTCACCTTCAGATCCAGCGGAAATGAATCAAACGTCACTTGAACATCTTCAATAGGCAAGCAATACAGAGCATCGCAGTTTGCTTCGTCAAACTGAACTGCGTTTTCCTTGTACACGGTGAAATAAACCTTCCCGCTTGCGGATTTTCCGGCTTTGATCTCAGCGGCAGGGATTCTCACATTGGCAAGATATTGCTCTCCGGCAGCTTGGCTGGAATAATAACTGAAATCATCAGTAGAAACGGACTTTGTACCAGCATAAACCTCTTCATCCGCATCATTTACGATTCGAATATCCACATCAACATCGGCTGACAGGGACTTATCATTTTTATCAGCCAAACCAAAGAAAAGGCTGTAATCGCTTGTTCCCTCGTTATACTGGAAAGACCAGCTTTTCAGTGTTTCAACACGGGATGCTGACGATCCGCACCCACTCAGCAACAATGCAATTACAAGTCCCCACATAAGAAAGGATCGTTTCATTTCTGCGTCTCCTTATCTGTCTGTGCCTTTATTGCATGGAACATTTCTTGTTCGAGCAAATGCTTTTGCTTTGGATCCATCATGCAGTAATTGCGATTGCACCGCTCGCTTAGAAAGCAAGTCTCGCAGATAAGCTGTTTAACTTCCTGCATAATCAGTTCATCATCGCTGGGAAGCTCGTAGGCTTCGATCTTTTGGATGCCTGTCGGGTTACGCAGTCCGTAATCAATCAGTTTTCCATTTCCGGTTTTTACATAGCGGTAGACCTCGGCGCAGAACGAAACACTGTCACCAACGGCGCACTCTTCAAAGCCGGATTTGTCCATCCAGACGTGATCCTCTTTATCATCAAACATTGTCCCATCGGTGTACATTCCACTAATGAAGATCCGCTTGAAGCAAATATGTTTTGGATTGACTTTCTCAATCTGTCCTTTGAATTCAAGCAGATAATTAAATATGCCGTTTGCAAATCCGGAACGATAAGCGTGCCCTAAAGAAGCAAGCTGGACATCCAGATATTCATCATAGGACATCTTTTCTGCGCCAACGACATCCTTACGAGAATCCGGATTGAAAAATACGAGGCCGTCTTCTTCATCTACGCATGTATCTTCTCCATAATTGATTGCCAAAAGCGATTCTTCATCTGGATACTTGGCAATCAGAGCAGCGGCTTTTTTGAGCCGATCCTGCCGCTTTTGCCTTTCGCAGCGTTCGCACTCATGCTGCTCCGCAAGAATGCGATCCTCTATGTGTCTGCTTTCGGCTTTTGTCAGCAACGGCGATAAATGGTCAACGCAATCGTAATCTCTATTTTCCATGCGTGTTTTGAAGCGGACAAGAATCTCTTTCAGTTCCTGAGCAGACAGATACCTCGCTTTGTCAATAGAACAGCTATGGTAACACCCTGTGTTTATGTTGCCATGCCCATCGCCGTACATAATGGCGGTATTCCATGGGCAAAAATAATGCTCTTTCTGGACGAGCCTTCCTCGCTTCAAGCCCTCCTCAAATTCCGGAAAGACCGCTGGATTGCCGCAGCCTTCGTGATCCTCCACCCAAAATCCGGAAGGACCCTTGTCCGCGTGGCGGATCATCACATTGATTGCATCGACCATAGCCTTTTTCGTTTGTTTGTCATTCATAACCCAAACCTCCGTTAATAAGTGCCGCCAGACAGCGACCTGACATGTTAACGTGGCCTTTTAGAGCTTTTATGGAAATTATAGCATGTTTCTTTGTGCTTGTCTATCCTACTTACTCGGCAGGACAGGCGAAAACAGTTTTCAAATTCAGAGGTTTCTATCGCTGTAAATGATGTGCTGCTTATGGAAAGGGATCCCACTGTTCATTGGATGGTGAATAACTAATTGTAACCATGAAATAGCGAACGGAACGGTGAGCGCAGTACACGGATTGCAGAAGCGCGGAATAATGGACAAGATTATCGTTTCAGCAAACTTCTTTCCTATCCTCACAAGGATTGGTTTGAGTGAGAGATTTCTGACTACTTTTCTGAAAGATGATATCAGAAGTACCCTTATGAAACAGGTTGGAAATCGGCATTTAACTGACCTATGAGCTGTACTTGTGCAAGGGCATGGACGCATCGTTGCCCATGATTTTTGCGTTGCTCACAGGGAAGCTAATTCCGGATTATCGACCTTAAATCGTACAAAATCCATCCTATCCATCTACCATCAACAAAGGCAACTGCAAAAGCAAAGGGGCATGTGCCTTAATGACACATACCCCTTTTGTCAGCAACCCTTGTCCGGCAACTGCCATAGTATTTGTTTCTCAAAACCTGTTTTATGGACAGCTACCCCAGGGAACGCTCTTTTCAGTACGTTATGATAGGGATCGCTTACTCCTCCGTCTCGTCGGCAGGTTCTTCCGCAGGCATGTTCTCCTCCATGGATACGCTGTCGGCAGCGCCCTCCTCAGGCACCAGCTCCTCAGCGAAGTGCCGATAGGCGTTCAGGCCGGCGCCGGCGGGGATCAGCTTACCGATGATGACGTTCTCCTTCAGGCCCACCAGATGGTCCACCTTGCCCTTGATGGCGGCCTCGGTCAGGACCTTGGTGGTCTCCTGGAAGGAGGCGGCGGACAGGAAGGAATCGGTGGCCAGAGATGCCTTGGTGATACCCATCAGCAGTTGGGTATAGGTGGCCTCCTGCAGCGGCTCACCGGTCTCGGCGTTGACCTCACCGGCGGCGATGCGGGCCCGCACCTTGGCGTTCTCGTCCTCCACCTCCAGCACGTCGGCCATGGCGCCGGACAGCAGGCCGGTGGCGTCATTGGCGTCCTCCACCCGGACCTTGCGCATCATCTGGCGGACAATGACCTCGATGTGCTTATCGTTGATGTCAACGCCCTGCTGACGGTACACCTTCAGGACCTCCTGAATGAGGTAGTTATGCACCGCCGAAGCGCCACGGATCCGCAGCACATCGTGGGGATTCAGTGCGCCGTCCTGCAGCTGGCGGCCCTTCTCGATGACCTCGCCGTCCCGCACCTGCAGACCGGTGTGGGGCATGGAGTAGGTCCGGGTATCGCCGTCGTCGGCGGTGACGATGATGTTCAGCAGGCTGCCCTTGGTGGCATCCTCGAAGCGGACCTTACCGGCGATCTCCGACAGGGTGGCCATCTTCTTGGGCTTGCGGGCCTCGAACAGCTCCTCCACTCGGGGAAGACCCTGGGTGATATCGCCGCCGGCCACGCCGCCGGTATGGAAGGTACGCATGGTCAGCTGGGTACCGGGCTCACCGATGGACTCTGCGGCAATGATACCGACAGACTCACCGACCTTGACGCATTCACCGTTGGACATATTGGAACCGTAGCAGTGAGCGCAGACGCCGACGTGTGCACGGCAGGTCATGACGGAGCGGATCTCCAGCTCGGTAATACCGGCGTTGACGATCTTCTCGGCGTCGAACATATCCATCATCTTTTCCTTGCTGACGAGCAGCTCACCCGTGGCGGGATCGTGCACATCATGCAGGGAGTAGCGGCCGTTCAGACGCTCCTTGAAGCTCTCGACAACAGAGTTGCCCTCGCTGATCTCGCGGACCCAGATGCCCTCGGTAGCGTGGCAGTCCTCCTCGCGGATGATGACTTCCTGAGAGACATCGACCAGACGGCGGGTCAGGTAGCCGGAGTCAGCGGTACGCAGAGCGGTATCAGCCAGACCCTTACGAGCGCCTCGAGAGGAGATGAAGTATTCCAGGATATTCAGGCCCTCACGGTAGTTGGCGCGGATAGGCATCTCCAGCGTCTTACCGGCAGTATTGGCCAGCAGGCCGCGCATACCGGCCAGCTGCTTGATCTGGTCCATAGAACCACGGGCACCGGAATCGGACATCATATAGATGGGGTTGCGCTGGTGGTTCTTCTTCAGGTTGTCGCTCAGAGCCTCGGAGACCTCCTCCGTGGCGGCCTGCCAGATCTCAACCGTCTTGCGGTAGCGCTCCTCATCGGAGATCAGGCCGCGGTTGAAGTTCTTCATGACCTTCTCGATCTTCTTATCGGCGGCAGCCAGAATTTCCGGCTTCTCGTCAGGCATAATAGCATCGGGAACAGCGACGGTGATGGCAGACAGGGTGGAGTACTTGTAGCCCTGGGCTTTGATGGCATCCAGCATCATGGCACAGGTCTTGGTGCCATGCTTGGTCAGGCAGCGGCTGATGATGTCGGGCAGGCCCTTCTTCGTCAGCTTGTCGCTCTTGCCGCCGGATGCGATCTTGAGGGTGCGGGGGTTCATCTCGTAGTCGAACTTGGTGGCGGGATTGGTGCGGTCCACGTAGCCCAGATCCTGCGGGATGGGGGTGTTGAAGATGATCTGGCCCATCGTGGTATCGACCAGGCCGGTCTCCGCGACGCCGTCAAAGACCATCGTGCGGCGCACCTTGATGGGTGCCTGCAGCGTGATAAGGCCCTCGGAATAGGCCATCATGGCCTCGTCCTCGTCGCGGAAGATCTTGCCGTGGCCCTTATCGTCGGGGTTGACGAGGGTCAGGTAGTAGCTGCCCAGGATCATATCCTGCGTGGGCACGGTGACGGGCTCACCGTCAGAGGGCTTCAGCAGGTTGCCGGAGGCCAGCATCAGCATCTTGGCCTCGCGCTGGGCCTCGGTGGACAGCGGCAGGTGGACAGCCATCTGGTCGCCGTCGAAGTCAGCGTTGAAGGGGGTGCAGACCAGGGGGTGCAGCTTGATGGCACGGCCCTCGACCAGGACAGGCTCAAAGGCCTGAATGCCCAGACGGTGCAGCGTAGGTGCACGGTTCAGCAGGACGGGGTGGCCCTTGATGACGGTCTCGAGGGAATCCCAGACCTCGGGGCGGGCGCGCTCGACCATCTTGCGGGCAGACTTGATGTTGTTGGCCTTCTCCTTCTCGACCAGGTCCTTCATGACGAAGGGCTTGAACAGCTCGAGGGCCATCTCCTTGGGCAGGCCGCACTGATACATCTTCAGCTCGGGGCCGACGACGATAACGGAACGGCCGGAGTAGTCAACACGCTTGCCCAGCAGGTTCTGGCGGAAGCGGCCCTGCTTGCCCTTCAGCATATCGGACAGGGACTTCAGTGCGCGGTTGTTCGCGCCGGTGACCGGACGGCCGCGGCGGCCATTGTCGATCAGGGCGTCAACGGCCTCCTGCAGCATACGCTTTTCGTTGCGGACGATGATGTCGGGCGCACCGAGCTCCAGCAGACGCTTCAGGCGGTTGTTGCGGTTGATGACGCGGCGGTACAGATCGTTCAGGTCGGAGGTCGCAAAGCGGCCGCCGTCCAGCTGCAGCAGGGGGCGCAGATCCGGCGGAATGACGGGGATGACCGTCATGATCATCCACTCGGGGCGCTGGTTGCTCTCGAGGAAGCTCTCAACGCACTCAAGGCGCTTCAGCAGGCGGACGCGCTTCTGGCCGTTGGCATGCTCGAGCTCCTCACGCAGCTCCTTGCTCAGCTTGTCGAGGTCGATCTCAGCCAGCAGCTTCTGGATGGCTTCGGCACCCATACCGGCTTCAAACGTATCCTCGTACTTTTCGCGCATCTCCTTGTACTCGCGCTCGGTCAGCAGCTGCTTTTTCTCCAGCGGCGTGAAGCCGGGGTCGGTGACAATGTAGTTGGCGAAATACAGGACCTTGTCCAGCTGACGGGGGCTGATGTCCAGCATCAGGCCGATGCGGCTGGGAATGCCCTTGAAATACCAGATGTGCGAGACAGGCGCGGCCAGCTCGATGTGGCCCATGCGCTCACGGCGGACCTTGGCGCGGGTGACCTCGACGCCGCACTTGTCGCAGATCTTACCCTTGTAGCGGATGCGCTTATACTTGCCGCAGTGGCATTCCCAGTCCTTGGTAGGTCCAAAAATGCGCTCGCAGTACAGGCCGTCGCGCTCCGGCTTCAGGGTGCGGTAATTGATGGTTTCGGGCTTGGTGACCTCGCCGTAGCTCCAGGCGCGGATCTGGTCCGGGGAGGCAAGGCCGATCTTAATCGAATCGAATTCTTTATTTTCCATTCAGCGAACCCTCTCAAATTCAATATGACACACGATGCAATTCGATCAATCGTCGAAGGAATCAGACTCGATGGCGGCGAGGTCGTCAGCCGTGGGGCCGGCATCCTCATCCAGATCATCGTCAAAGCCTTCGTCGGCGTCCTTGACGCTGTAATCGTCCTGCAGCTCACTCTCGACCATGACGTTATCGCCCAGGTCGTAGTCATTGTTCTCAAAGCTGCTGTCATCGTCGTCAAACTCCTGACGCATGTCGACGGCGTTGCCTTCCTTATCCTGCACAACAATATCCAGGCCAAGGCTCTGCAGCTCTTTGAGCATAACGCGGAAGCTCTCGGGGATACCGGGGCGCGGGATCGGCTCGCCCTTGACGATGGCCTCGTAGGTCTTGACACGGCCCACGACGTCGTCGGACTTGATGGTCAGGATCTCCTGCAGGGTGTAAGCGGCGCCGTAGGCTTCCAGCGCCCAGACTTCCATCTCGCCGAAGCGCTGGCCGCCGAACTGTGCCTTGCCGCCCAGAGGCTGCTGGGTGACCATGGAGTAGGGGCCGGTGGAACGGGCATGGATCTTATCGTCGACCAGGTGATGCAGTTTCAGGTAGTACATATAGCCTACCGTGACCTTGCTGGGGAACTGTTCACCGGTACGGCCATCATACAGGGTGGTCTTGCCGTCGTCGGTCAGATCGATCTTGGAGAAGTCGATGACATGGCCTTTCTCGCCCATCAGGCGGTCCAGGTGGGTCGGGTACTCGGGCGCGTTTTCGCCGTGCCACTTCTCGCGGGCCTCGGCGAAGCAGTCGCGCAGGTCGGACTCGTGCGCACCGTCAAAGACGGGGGTCTGGACCTTCCAGCCCAGTGCCTTGGCAACGTAGCCCAGGTTGACCTCCAGGACCTGACCGATGTTCATACGGGAGGGAACGCCCAGGGGGTTCAGCACGATGTCCAGCGGGGTGCCGTCGGGCAGGAAGGGCATATCCTCCTGCGGCAGAATGCGGGAAACAACACCCTTGTTGCCGTGACGGCCTGCCATCTTATCGCCGACGCTGATCTTACGCTTCTGGGCGATGTAGCAGCGCACGCACATACGCACGCCGGGCTGCAGCTCGTCGCTGTTCTCGGGGGTAAAGACCTTGACGTCGACAACGATGCCGTAGGCGCCGTGGGGCACACGCAGGGAGGTGTCGCGGACCTCGCGGGCCTTCTCGCCGAAGATGGCGCGCAGCAGGCGCTCCTCGGCGGTCAGCTCGGTCTCACCCTTCGGGGTGACCTTGCCGACGAGGATGTCGCCGGTCTTGACCTCGGCACCGATGCGGATGATGCCGCGGTCATCGAGGTCCTTCAGCGCGTCATCGCCGACGTTCGGGATGTCGCGGGTGATCTCCTCGGGTCCGAGCTTCGTGTCGCGGGCCTCGGTCTCATATTCTTCAATGTGGATGGAGGTGTAGACATCCTCGCGGACGAGCTTCTCGTTCAGCAGGACGGCGTCCTCGTAGTTGTAGCCCTCCCAGGTCATGAAGCCGATCAGGGCGTTCTTGCCCAGGCTGATCTCGCCGTTGCGGGTCGCGGGGCCGTCGGCCAGCACGTCGCCGGCCTTGACGGTCTCGCCCACATTGACGATGGGGCGCTGGTTGTTGCAGTTGCCCTGGTTGGAGCGCATGAACTTGATCAGCTCATAGGTATCGGCAGAGCCATCGGCGCAGCGGACAACGATCTTGTCGGCGTCAACATACTCGACCGTGCCGTCATGGGCGGCCAGCACGCAGACACCGGAGTCGGTGGCGGCCTTATACTCCATGCCGGTAGCGACAATGGGCTGCTGGGTGACCATCAGAGGCACAGCCTGACGCTGCATGTTGGAGCCCATCAGGGCACGGTTACAGTCATCGTTCTCGAGGAACGGGATGCAGGCCGTGGCCACAGAGACCATCATGCGGGGAGAAACATCCATAAAGTCGACCTGAGAGGCCTCAAACTCCTGAATGTCGTTGCGGTGGCGGCCGGAAACACGGCTGCGGACAAAGCGGTTGTTCTCATCCAGCGGCTCGTTGGCCTGCGCGACAATATACTCGTCCTCCTCGTCGGCAGTCATATAGACGACCTCATCGGTGACGATGCCGGTGGCCTTGTCAATGCGGCGGTAAGGTGCCTCCACAAAGCCGTACTTGTTGATCTTGGCGTAGGTAGCCAGATAGGAGATCAGACCGATGTTCGGGCCTTCAGGCGTCTCGATGGGGCACAGACGGCCATAGTGGGTGTAGTGAACGTCGCGGACCTCGAAGCCTGCGCGGTCACGGGACAGACCGCCGGGGCCCAGAGCGGACAGACGGCGCTTGTGGGTCAGCTCAGCCAGCGGGTTGTTCTGGTCCATGAACTGGGACAGCGGGCTGGAACCGATGAACTCCTTGATGGCGGCGACGACGGGGCGGATGTTGACGAGGCTCTGCGGGGTGATCTCGCCGTTTTCCTGATTCTGCAGGGTCATGCGCTCACGGATGACACGCTCCATGCGGGAGAAGCCGATGCGGAACTGGTTCTGCAGCAGCTCACCGACGCTGCGGACGCGGCGGTTGCCCAGATGGTCGATCTCATCGGTGGTGCCGATGCCGTGGTCAAGGCCCAGCAGGTAGTTGACGGAGGCAAAGATGTCATCGACGGTGACGGTGCGGCTGATCAGAACATCGTGGTTCTGGCGCAGCAGCTCCTTCTGCTCCTCCACATCGGAGGTGGTGTCGAGGATCTTGCGGATCTCGGCAAAGTTGGCGCGCTCATTGACACCGGCCTCGGCCTCGACGTCGAAGCTGAAGAAGTTCTGGGCGTTGACGCAGCCGTTGGAGATGACAATGAACGGACGGGGCTCCTCGCCCTTCTTCTCAACAAGGATGGTAACGCGGGTAACACCGGCGTTATCGATCTCCTCGGCCTTGGCCATGTTGATCTTCTCGCCCTTGGCGGCCAGCAGCTCGCCGGTCAGCGGGGCGATGATGTCCTCGGCAGCCTTATAACCGGCAATGCGGCGGGTCAGGCTGAGCTTGTTGTTCATCTTATAGCGGCCAAAACGAGCCAGGTCGTAACGGCGCGGGTCAAAGAACAGGTTGTTCAGGTGTGCGCGGGAGTTTTCCACCGTCGGGGGCTCACCGGGGCGCAGCTTACGGTAGACCTCGAGCAGGCCCTCCTCGGTGTTGTGGGTGATGTCCTTCTCGAGAGAGGCGTTGATCTTCGGCTCGGAATCGCCGAAGAACTGCTTGATCTGCTCATCGGTGGACAGGCCCAGAGCACGCAGCAGCGTGGTAACGGGCAGCTTGCGGTTCTTATCGATACGGACGTAGTAAACGTCAGAGGAGTCCGTCTCATACTCCAGCCAGGCGCCGCGGTTGGGGTTCATGGTGGCGGTGAACAGGTCCTTGCCGGTACGGTCCTTGCTGGAGCCGTAGAAAACGCCGGGAGAACGGACCAACTGGGAGACGATGGCACGCTCGGCACCGTTGGAGATGAAGGTACCGGCGTCGGTCATGAGCGGGAAGTCGCCCATGAAGATCTCCTGCTCCTTCACCTCGCCGGTCTGCTTGTTGAACAGACGGGCCGTGACGTACAGGGGTGCCGCATATGTGGCATCCCGCTCTTTGCATTCTTTAATAGAATACTTGGGGTTCTTGTCCAGCCGGTAATCGACGAACTCCAGCACGAGGTTGCCGGTGTAGTCCTCGATCGCGGCAATGTCGTGGAAGACCTCATGCAGGCCCTCCTCCAGGAACCAGTTGTAAGAGTTTTTCTGGATCTCGATCAGATTGGGCATACCAATCACTTCGTTGATGCGGGAAAAGCTCATGCGGGTCGTTCTGCCGTTTTGTACGGGCTTGACCTTAACCATAAAACGCGACCACTCCTATTCCATAGATTGACAAAGTTGGCGAAAGCCGCCCGAAAAAGCGTTGTGAAAGGTAGGCATATTCGTCATTTTTCACAAACTTTTCAATTTCACTGTTTTTGTGAAATCTCTTTAGGGCGCTCTATTCCATTTTTGTGATACTGTACCAGTATACAGGGAAAAAGGCTTGCTGTCAAGGGTTTTTCAGCTTTTTTATGAAGTTTTTTGCTTCAATCGAACGCCTGGGTGGGTGTAACAAAATTTCAGCATTTTGCTGATTTTGCATCCTCCACCCGCACTTGACAAATTCAGCAAAGCGGCTATGTGTCCCTGCTTTCAGCAGTTTTCACAAGGATGACCGGCAGTTTTTAGCGAGGTTTACCCTTGACAAGCTGGTGCTTTTTACGAGATAGTTATAGTACTATTTCTCATTCTATAAAGATTGGATGTTTTGCACATGAGCATTTTGGATCAGAAAATCAGCGCACGGCGCATTCTGGGCATGGTTGCGGGTGTCGTCATCATCGGCATCGGCATTGCAGTTTTCAAGTTCTCCCATCTGGGCAATGACTCCATCAGCGCACTGAATCTGCGGTTGGCTGAGCTGGCCGGCCTGCCGTTCAGTATTGAGAATGTGCTTATGAACCTGTTTTTGTTTGTGCCGCAGCTGATTTGGGGGCGGCGGTACATTGGGCTGGGCACCATCATCAACAGCTTTTGCATCGGCTTCATTGTCACCTTCACGAGCAATGCGATGACGGCGGCCTTCGGCTCTGCCGACACCCTGCCCGTCCAGCTGTTCTGGGTGGCTGTCGGCGTGTTGGTCGTGGCCTTCGGGTGTTCCCTGTACCAGACAGCGGATTTGGGCGTTGCACCCTATGACGCACTTTCGCTGATGATGTCCGACCGGCTGCCGCTCCCCTACTTCGGCTGCCGCGTGTTTACCGATGCGCTGTGTGCCCTGCTTGCCTACCTGCTGGGCGGGCTGATCGGATTGGGCACGCTGATTTGTGCGTTCGGGCTTGGACCGTTTGTGCAGTTTTTCACGAAGCATTTTTCGGAGAAGGCTTTGCGGTACAGCCCAGCGAAAAAGTAAGCGGCTGCGGAAACGCTCCCGGGGCATCGAGGACGCCGACCCCTACAACGAGAAAAGCCTTCCCCCTGTGGGGGAAGGCTTTTTTATTTTCACATCTTGATAATTCCAAACGCGTTGGCAACCGAGCTTGCCAGAATGACGGCGGCGAAGATCGGGCAGAGCCAGCGGATCATGAAACGGAACACCTTTTTGCGGCGGAAGGGCTGACCGTCCAGCTCAACCTCCTCCTCGATGCGCTCCACACCGATCACGCGGGAGACCAGCAGGCAGGTGGCGATGGCCGCGATCGGCATCATGACCGAGTTGGTCAGGAAGTCGAAGAAGTCGAGGAACTGCATGCCGATGACCGTCACACCGGCCAGCGGGCCGTAGCCGAGGCTGGACAGCGTGCCGAGCGCGACCATGATCACGCCGACCAGCACCGTGGAGCGCTTACGGCTCCAGCCCAGCTCATCCTCAAAGGTCGAGACAGCGCTCTCAGTCAGGGCAATCGAGCTGGTAACCGCCGCAAACAACACCAGCAGGAAGAACAGCACGCCGACCACCGTGCCCAACCCCATGCTGGCAAACACCTTGGGGATCGTGATGAACATCAGGGCCGGGCCGGCCTGCAGCGTATCCGGGTCCCCACCGGAGAAGGCAAACACCGCGGGAATGATCATCAGACCTGCCATGATGGCGATGGCCGTGTCAAAGATCTCGACATTCTGGGTGGATTCCTCGATGGCGACATCCTTTTTCATGTAGGAGCCAAAGGTCACAAGGATGCCCATGGCGATCGAGAGCGAGTAGAACATCTGGCCCATTGCCGCAACGACCGTCATCCATGAGAAGTTGGCCGGGTTGGGCACCAGAAAGTACTTCACACCGGCGAGCGCGCCGGGCCGCGTTACCGAGTAGGCCGCGATCACGACCGACAGCACGACCAGCACCGGCATCATAAACTTGGAAACGCGCTCCACGCCGTTGCGCACGCCCGCAAAGATGATGCCCAGCGTG
>ERZ836358.2744-NODE-2744-length-12822-cov-91.187932_pt1 | contig 12822 bp, 16 predicted proteins | sample MGYA00519942_ERZ836358 | MGnify/ENA primary metagenome ERZ836358 (study PRJEB31850, sample SAMEA3708798) | human gut metagenome | biome: human gut; feature: human-associated habitat; material: faeces | place: China | collected 2014 ...
GGGCACTAAATAGGGACTATTACAAGATATTAAAGCATATCAAATGTAATTTCACAATTGATTTGCTTGCCGGTATCTACAGGGGCCTTAATGATAACACTTGCAGTAGTATTATCATAGGATGCAGGTATAAGCACGTTGTCGGTGGAATTATACAGGTAAATATCCCTGTAAACGTTACCGGGGAGACCTGCAAAAGGTATATCACCAAACGCGGACGCAACAGAGAATGTTGCGCCTGTAGCGACATTCGCGATGAAATAGCCGTGAATTGCGACATGCAGATGCCTGCCGTCAAAAGAGGCAAAACTTGCGTCAGCCCCATTTGTAAAGTTTGTGGCTGTCAGCTTGACAATATTGTTGATTTTGGCCGTAGTGATGCTACGGCAAGTATTACGGCCAAGGGTCCAGGCACTTATCTGCTGGTCATACTCGGCATATTGGAAATCAATATTGCCACAGTCGTCTGATACATAAATACCCGCGCGCTGGCATTTCACATCATTTTTATTTGTGGCAATAATTGTACCCCGGATATTATAGCACCCACCCAACAGCTGGATGCCAATATTATTTGCCTCGGCTCCTACAGGAACCTTAAATCCATTCGCATCGAGCAATAATCCGGAAAACACGACGTTGTTACTTGCTTCTTCGACGACTACTCCGTTAGCGTAGCTCTCCTGTACCTCGGTGTTACAAAATAGTTCACGTTTTGCGTGATACAAATGCAAGCCTACTGATCCCGTAATGGCGTGTGAAGCATCATAAGATGCACGCCATCCGTTCATCTTAATTGCCAGGTTGACCCATTTGTTTGCCTCGGATTCGCACAAAACGCCATTATAGCAAAAAGTCACTACAATATTACATAATTCCGAATCAGAGAATTTTGCGGCAATTCCCAAATCGCACGTATCCACAAACGCGTTGATAATGGACACATATGCAATATAGTAGCTTGAATTGATGCCAATGCCCCACCCAGAAACGATAATATCCCGGATAGCACTATTGCGGCATTCCAGTGCATAAGAATCGCCTTTGATCTTGCTATACTCGTCGCGGTTCTGGTTTGCGGTGACCATCCATGTTTTGTTGCGGATATAAATGCCGCTTCCTGCCCCGTTGGCGGCCCCTACTCCATAAAGCGCCAGCGATTCGATACGAATCGTAAAATAAATGTCATCGTATGTATTGGGGGCCTTGTATTCGAGGTCGTAAATAATTCCATTGCTGGCGGTGATCCATATAATGGCTGTGTCGCGCATGTTCTCACCGATTATTCCGCAACCTCTTTTCATATATAGGGCATCCGACATATAATAAGTTCCGCTTGGGAAATATACTGTCTGTCCGGCATCCAACAGCTGTTGTAGCGTCGAGGTATTTTGTGCTGCGGCGCTCTGATCGTTTGCTTTAATACCTGCTCCCGTCGCCGACACATATGTCTGCATTTGATTGATGCTATTTTGTAGCTGTGTGTCGGCATCCTCCCTGGCCTGTTTCTCGGTGTCAATGGCTGTCTGAAGGTTGCTGTCGGCATCCTCCCTGGCCTGTTTCTCGGTGTCGATGGCTGTCTGAAGGTTTCTGTCGGCATCCTCCCGGGCCTGTTTCTCGGCGCTTAGGCCATCATTAAACGCGGTAATAAGGTAATGCAGAACTTCATTTGTGGAGCTGCTAATGCAGTTAGAGCCGGGCACGTAGGCATCACCGGCAATCATTGCTCTTGTGACACGTACAAGTGACCCGTTTACCCAGACAAGATCGTTGACAGCTCTTGCGGCTGTTGCGGTGGGGCTGTGGCCCTCGTCGATGGGAGTAATGGCCTTTTTGACATCGGCCCAAAGCTCATCGAAATTGCCAATTTTGGTCCAGAACTCGGCACGGTCCAGAGAAACACCGGACGGCACCGGCTGCACGGAAAGATAGGCGTTGCCGTTGCTGTCCACAACAACGGTGTTGGCCTCGTACTGGCTGGTAATGTCCCACTGAATCGGGTCCGCATACTTGATCGTTGCCATGCTGATGAACTTCGTCAGTTTGGTGTTGAATTCGTTCAGCTCGTCCATAATCCAATCAAGATTGAGATCATGGAAATTGGTGTAGGGCGCTTTGTGAATAGGGTTAATATTCATAAATCACATCTCCTTAATATACCAGCAGGCAAAAGTTTGCCCGGATGTCCATAACGATTTTTTGCACCGCATTTTCCATTGCAAGTGACAACTCTTTAGTAATGAGGTCTTGAGGGTCTCGCCCTGCCCGGCCCTTCTCGGTCACGGTATCTTTGTAGTTGTCGTGTGACTCCGAGGTGGTTGTATGATCGGTGGTGGTCGTATCCGTGCCGCTGCTGGTAATGGTGTTCCCAGTACCGAGGGCCGTAGTGCTCCTCTCTGCGGTTTGCAATGTCCCGCTGTCAAAACCCGTAACATCCCGGGTAGTGCTGTCACTGCCGTTATTTTGGCCAGTGGTGGTCAAGTTCGGCACTCTGGTTGTCGTTCCCTTGACGCCGTTTGTGCCGGTGCCGGCCCCTGAGTGGTCGGTAGTTCTGGTTTGGTCATCGGACGCCAAAGCGTCGTATTTAAGGCCCAGGGCCTCGGCGTACCTGGTCCAGCTCGGGAGCATGGTTTCAGAATAGACGCCCAGCGCCCTGCGCATAGTGGGGCCATCCGCGTATAATACCTCCAATTCCAGCGTATCAAACAGTAATTGATTGCTGACAGCGTCTTTAGAGACATTGTTAGGGACTTTTAAGTCATCGAACAGTTTCGGGTATCTTGCCAACAGGCCGTTAAAGCTCAATGTTGCGTGCATCGTTGTTCACCTCCTGCGCCCCAGTATCGGGCGGAAAACGCCAATCGACCCATAAAGTAGATTTGTCAATTCCAAAGAGCTTGTGAACCCGCTCACACCCATGCTGCAAGCTGTCCAACCATAGCGACGCTTTGGCGGCTGTCTCAACGTTGTTAGAATTGACTTCGTCGGTCAACATCCGCTCTTTTTTGCTGGTGTTGGTGTTGGGGATGCCAACTTCAGTATCGAACAGGGCTTTAATGGTTTTAAGGGCTGTCAGCAGTTCGTTGGTGATGAAGTTCCCTTTAAGGTCTGTCGCAAAGTACATCCAAGGGGCTTGCCCGGATGCCCCATTTTTAGGCGCTTTGAGCAAAGAGGAATCCACAAAAACGGCGGGGTCGCCCTGCATGATCTGGTCGAACATCTTTTTAAAAGATTCTGCACCGGCCTTGTTACCAGCGGCAAACACATACGCCAACCGGCTGTTAATTAAATTGCTCTGGATGGTTTGGGCAGCAAGGGCCATCATATCCCCATAATAGGCCACAATATCCACCATACCGCGGTAATCGGGCTGCAAATTGATGATCTCACACTGCTTTCCGATTTGCAAATAGGGGGACCCTTTGATAAAAGGGTTTGCAATGATAGAGTGTGTGGGATTATAAAAAATGTTTATGCCGGTCAATCCCATTCGGTCATATACCAGGCCATAGCGGTCAGTATTGAACACCGTAACACCACCGGACCCGAAAACAAGATATTGCAAGCGGTTACTGGGCCATGTGTCGGGGAGCGTCCACCGGACCATAGACACGGCCTCAAGGAACAGATATTTGCGGAAATAATAGGATAAGCTGTTGCCTTTGGTGTGCATCACGGAGGGAGTAACCGGCGACACATGAGCGTTGATCTGCTCATAGCTGTAGGGGGCGCTCATAACAGACGACCTCCTTTTGCCATTTTAAACAGTAACCAAATCGGCAACCTACCGGTGGGCCACGGACCCGGCCCGGGACCCGGCCCGGGACCCGGCCCGGGACCCGGCCCGGGGTCAGGGCCTCCGCCGGAGTCCCATTCTACTTCCCATGTGCCGACCTGATTCGGGATTCTGATAATGGTGGACGGGTCCCTCAGGTTTCCGGCGGCATCGGCGTACTCCCAATGCGTGTGAATGCCCGTTGCGTTGCCGGTTTTGCCCTGCGTGCCGATAAACTGACCCTTGGAAATAGTGTCGCCCACGTTCCAAATTTGCGAGGCAAAGTGCGCGGCTCGCCAGGTGGTGCCGTCGGCCATCCGTACTTTGATCATATTGCCCCATGACTGATCGCCCGAGGTGCTGCCGTTCCAGTGCTGGGCCACAACCACAACGCCCGCCTCGGGCGCGTAGGCTTTATGATTGCCGTGAACCGTGTCAATGCCCCTGTGAGGGCTTCCGTCCGAGTACGCCGGATAACCGGCGGTCACTCTGATTGGTGACACGTCAGTAATACACTGTTTATATACTGCCATTGTTTACGCCTCCTACTCTAAAAAGAATCCATTTTTCATATAGCTTTTGACGCTGTCAATCTCAGCGGCTGTTGCGGGCAACGCAATATCGGGGTCGTCTACCATCATGAAACCCGGGATACTGAACAGCTGCACTTTCTGACACAGGGGCCGTCCGTGGTCCTCGTTGTTGTCGTCGACCAGATCATAAAACGCACCTGTCAAATATGGCGTAATGCCATATTTTGCAACACTGGCCACTCCACCTTTTGATTGACTCGAAACGGTCATTTGCTGGGCCCCGGATGCAATGCCGTTTATAACATCGCCCCCACCAAAAAAGGATTCAATACCGCCTGCCACAGCACCCAACGCGGTTTGAATCAGCCCGCCCAAACTTGCTAATTCATTTACATTGGTTGTGATCTGAGCCAGCTGCACAGGTACCGAGACGTTACCGGACGTGGAAAAGAAAATTGTATTGAAATCTTTATTAAATGACAAGTCCAGTATTGCATCACCGGTACGGTAATCAACAGTTAATCTACAATACAACGTGCTTTGCAACACAAACAGGTTAGCATTTAATTTGATTTCCCCAAAAGGCGGACAATACAGCGTATACTCGGAATAGGGTGCCCCGTCTGTATAAACGCCCCTTGTAATGTGCTGCGGATGATGGGGGGTCGAGATGCTGAACGTAAAAACGTTTTTGTCATTGGTATTCTGAATGACATAAGCGTTCCCCACGTTTTGCATTTTCCACCAACCTACGGGGATTTCTGTTATGGGGGTGCCAATGGCAGCGTTGCCACACGGTATCCAAAACGCTTTTGAAATGTACTGAATAGGATTGAACAACGCTTTAGTTAAGTTGCTGCTGATCTCTTCGGCGCTAATATCCAAATAATCAGTATTTTGCAAAAGTGCCGCCATAAGCTTTTGAAATGTTGTGCTGCTCATTGCAAAATAAATTGAACCACCAAAAGACACATATCCGGGCGCGTTGACTGCCACAACAAAAAAACCTTGACTGCCACTTTCCGGGTCGTCCGTGAAAGGCGTTGAATTTGCGTAAAGGGTCCTCGTGGTAATCGTTGCTTTGGTGGGGTACAAATTATCTGCAATTTTAGGGTCGAATTTGGCGGACGACCTCACCACGTATTCTGTAGAATTGCCAATCTGTTCGCGATAGCTTGCAAGAGTGTCAACAGTCAGCGACGCATTCCAAAGCCCGTCCGAATATGTCCAGTTCTTCACCCAGTAATACCGGCTGAATGTGGGAAGGTAACAATAATTGTACCCGGTAGGGTCGTTTTGTGTTGCAATCTTGATCTCGGGGTCAATGATGTTGCAAGGGGCTTTAAGGTCAATTCCGAACTCCTGCCCACCGCTGGGCCGCTTTGTGCTGTTTGTGCGCTTTGCAAACTGATAAAAGGTAGCTTGCATTTTGCACCTCCTATAAAATAACCGGCGGGCAGATGCCCGCCGGTGCCGGTCAGGACTTCGAGGGGTCCTCGTCCTTGTGCGTGGTGGTTTTCAGGGTGGAGGCTTTTGCCGCCTGGGCAGCGCTCGGAGCGGAGACGTCGCCGGAGGTCATCAGGAAGAGCACGGCGTTCTCGGTGAAGTCATCGTACCACGACCACCCGTAATGATACCAGAAGTTCGTATACAGGCCGCGGGCGTTCATGGGGGTCGGGACCACGCGAGACAGCTTCGGAGTGTATCCGATGGCATCCCAGTCCAGCAGGCATCCGAACACATTGGTGAGCTTCACCGCGTCACGCTTGTAGGCTTTCCCGTTAATGTTGGTCACGATAGGTGCGGCAGAAATGGTCTCGCGCTCGCCGATGTTCTGCCAGAACGTAACCTGTTCGGCATCGCGGTATTTCAGCATGCTGTCATGGAACACTTCGGGAATCACGCGGGCGTCGATCTGGCTCTGCGTGCCACTGTACAGATAGAGGTGCTGACGATCATACGGAGTGTGTCGCATGATGTTGTACGTCGTGCTGTCAATCTCCCAGTTCTGATGCCAGTTGATGGTACGTTCCTTCATCAGGCGGGAAATGTCATTGATACGGCCATAGGCGTACTTTGCGAAACCCGGGAAGTTCGCTTCCTTATACACGTCCTGCACGGTCAGGCTCGTGCCCTGCTGGGCGTTGTACTCGTCAAGCAGATAAATGACGCTCTTCGGGCTGGTCGCAGTCATGCCGGTCAGATGATTGGCCATCAGGTTGTTGGCCAGGTTGCGCCGGTCTGCCTCGATCTGGTTCGACAGATGCAGCACGAACGAGGACCAGAACTGCGCCAGTTCCTCGGGGCCTTTGAAGGCCGCTTCCATCTGGGTATCAGCCTGCGTGTACACGCGGCTGTAGTTGGTCTGACCATAGTAGTTCGTCTGAAGGAGTTTAGGCTTGTGGACTTCGTACATATCCACGCTCTGGCCGTTCACCAGCGCCCACGCCTTATCGGTGACGGGGTCAGTGTCGCAGAAATTGATCTTCCGCACATGGTTCGACCAGTCGTCGCCAGTGACCTGCAAGCGCTTCAAGGGCGCGTCATAGGGGCGGACAGCAAAGATAGTGCGGCCCAGCACCTGGCTGATCGCCTTGGTGTAGTTGTCGGTACCGGTCTGCAACGTGGCTTGCGCAACAGAAACGAAACTGTATGTGTCCACGATGGGCGACGTCGGCGTCTGCCCGGTGGCCAGTTTGTTGATCTCGGTTAAAATTGCGGCAATGTCCGCAAAATCCATACCGCTAGGCATATTACTTCACTTCCTTTCCATAAGTCGGGTCGATGATTCGGGCCGTCACCGTAGCGGCATCTGCCGCCGGCTGCTGCTGGATACCAAGGCCCAGCGCGTTTGCCTGCAACGTCTGGGTCATAGTCTGCATTGCCTGGGCGTTGGTCTGCTGGCCCTGCAAAATCTGCTGCAACAGGGTTTCGAGGCCATCGTACTGCGGCACGGGCTGCGGTGCGGGCTGCGGTGCGGGCTGCGGTGCGGGCTGCGGTGCGGGCTGCGGCGCAGGCTGCGGCACGGGCTGCGGCACGGGCTGCGGCACGGGCTTCTCCATAGCTTCGATCTCTGCTTTGGTGTATCCGGCCATTGCAAGGGCCGCTTTTTCACTGATTTTCAACTTTTGTCGCCTCCATTACAACGTATGTGTCATGTGCCAGGCATTTAACGACCTGGTCTTTGTCTCCTTTGGACAGAGGGCCCACCGCGCAACACTGCCGCGTGTGAGCGACGTCTGCCCAGTCGCTATAGTAGCCGATTTTTAAACGAGTGCACAGGTCAGCCAGCAGAAACGCACGCTCGTTTGTGATCGACTGGGCGAAAATGATATAACAACCCATGGTCAGCTCTCCTTCTTGATGTCGTCCAGGGCAAGCCGCATCTCGGTAATAGCCGCAGTGTTCTCCTTGACAACGGTATTACACTGATACCACATCAGCAGAAAAGCAGCGATAGGAAACCCCACATTAGAAATGGCCTGAATCACAGTATTGGCATCCATTTTGTGCACCTCCCTTACAGATACAAGTAAATCCCAGGTTCTTGCGCTGGCTGACGCATGCCCGCCCCTTCTGGGGGCTGCCTGTGGGCACCTGGGATTGACTTTAATATATACTAACCGTATAAAAAAGTCAAGTACCGCAATACTCGCGAAAGAAAATTTCATCCGAGTAGCGCTCGAATTCGAGTTGCCGCTGCAAGTACGCGGGCCAAATATACCCATACGCGGCCCTGAATCGTTTACGCTCATAATCGCCAGTGCCGTATGTGGGCATTTCGCCGGACCGATGCCGGCACACATAGTAGAGGGGTTTACTCTTATGCTCATAGATGCAGCACCGCCCAATTTGAACAAGTGGGTAGTATTCCCGGAGGGGCCGGGATACAACAAGACTTTTCTCCTCGGCGCTGTACTGGTTTTCAATAGCGGACCTATAAAAGTCCGTTCCGGTCATGGACCTATAGAGGGCCGTGTTGGCTTTCTCTTTGGCAATAGGGCTGTCCACAAGATCAATCAACAGAATGCCCTTATCGGCCAACAGCTTGACGCGCTCTTTCTTGCCGATCATCTTTTCGACTGTATCGGTGATTTCCCACTGCATATAATAGGGGTTTGCCATGCCAACAGCGTTCGACATACACAACAGCGTCAGGGGCTTTTGCCCTTGCAATTCGCGGTTACGGTTGACTGTCTCATAAATGTTGGCAAGGCCCACACCCTCACCCCGCCGGTAATAGTCGGATTCTTCTTTCTGGTATTCGTCCAAGATAATTATATTGGTATGGGGGCTTGAAAAACCACGGGTGCGAGCAAGAGTTACGACGCTCCCCACGACGCCCGACATCTTGGCCGGTTTTATGGGCGCTCCTGTATCCGTGTAGGCTCCTGCATTGCCCACTTCATACAGACCGGCAATTTTAGGCAATTTGAACGGAGCGTAATGCGTTTGCAAATCATCATTCAACGGAGACCACGGCCACATACTGGGTGAAGCGCAAATAAGTTCCGCCTGCTGCGGCGTGCGGCGCAGATATAGAAATTCTTCCTCGGTCTGATGCACGTGCTTTAACGCTCCGTAGGTCTTGCCGGTACCACGTCCGCCCCATATAAAAATAATAGATGCCCCCGTTGACAAAATGCCATCCTTTTCAGAAAAGTTCGGCCAACCTTCATCAGTGTACAGTTTAATCATCAGACAACCTCCATAAGCTTGTACCCTAATATCTTTGCGTATTCGTCGGTAATTCCCAATGTGTACGTATTATCACAAATACACAGGTTTCTTGTTATATGTACCGTGTGCCCATCAACCACAAAATCGGGCACATTGGGCCAGTCATTATAAATAACCTGATTTCCGGCGGCAAGACAGAACGTAAAGCCGGGCTTGAACACCTCAAAACCACCCCAAAGGGCCAGCTCCAAACCGCCTTTCCGCTTGCTAACTCCTGCTATGGTAGTAGTAATTGGCCCGCCCTTTTTATAGGTAGTCGCGTATTTTTTTGCGCCCCATGTCATAAACTCCGCATAGCGGCGCTCTTGCTCGTATACCCCCATGTAATGAGTATTGCCTTTGGGGTCTGTAGCGCAAGCGCCGTTATCTTTCGCCAGCTGCTTCACAGATTTGTTAAACTCCGCTAAATCAATATTACCCATGTATTTGACGCTGTCAGTGTCGCAGTACACACCATTCTTGCCTGCGGCCCATTGCGCTATTTTTAGGCGCTTGCGAGTGTGGGCCGTTGTCCATACGCCCCATTGATACGGTAAGAACAAGTGGGGACGGTGGTCGTTATAACTGCCCTCCGGGTCGTCGGTACACTCGCTCCAAAGATTGTCGGGGTCATCCTCGTCAAAAAGTGTGTCAAGCTGCAAGGGGTCTTGTGCGGTCATGCCGTAATAGCTATTGAGATCGCCCTTGGCCTTGACATAATACAAATCTTGACCGGCCACACCTTTAAGAGATGTCTTGCCGGTATAGCTCTCTTTTACACAATCCGTCAAGGACTTTGGCAGTTTGCCATAATCGGACGTGTACAGGTTCAGAACGTTAAGGGCGTCCCAGTCATATTCTTTGGCAATGATTCTAAAATCTATATCGGTAATGGTGATCTCTAAATGGTCAGCAGACAGCAGACGTCCATTGTCGTTAATGTATCCTTCACAATGCCGAACCTTCGCAAGGGGGATATATGGGAACCCCCACCACTTGAAACGCTGACGCAAACCTTTCACTTGCAAGCGCATCAAGCAAGCCTTGCCGTGCCTCATACATTGCATTAACCTCTCTACGGTGGCCGGTTCCTGCCTAAATGGTGTCATAGGAAAATAACATTCGCATTGAACGGCAGGATAGGCGCTTGACATATCCACGGAACCGACGTTTTCCAAATGTAACCCCACATAATAGCGGTTGGCGTGCGTGTCACCACCTCGGAACGCCTCCCGCAGCATTTGGTACAATTCCCACGACGGCAAAAGGCGCTTGACCCGTTTAATGCCCCATTTATACATCGCTTCGCGTGCCATTCGTCGGACGTAGCCAGTGCGCGTCAACGGCAAAGTATAGAGGTCGTCCCCATCTCGGTTCATCTCGATTAACAGGCACTCCACAATACACCGAACATCATTGACACAATACGCTAATTCTGTAGACGTTAAAGGCGTCCATGGGTAGCGAACCTTTGAATAATCAAGTGCCCCCGTCAATTTGGCATGAGGGGCGCCAAGCTGTTTGCCCCAGGCATCAAGGGATAAATTACTGTGTCGCATACTACAGCGGTACTCAATGGCGCGGTTGTCACATTTTAAGACCCTGCGGGGTTTGCTGGCGAACACATCACCCGGGCCAAAATCCAGAACACCCGACAAATATTGAAATTCATGTGCAAGATTGTGAACGTACATGCACAAATACCAATCACCTTGCGGGCCGCTGTTTGCTTGCAAATAGTCGCTGATTGCTCCCGTAAAGTTCAACCACTCGTCCCACGTCCTACCAATAATAGTAATATCCAGACCGAGTTGACACTGCCAAATATACATAATGGTGTGGGGATTTCCGTCCGCATCAACACATACTCGGGAAGTCTCAATATCAAACGCGCACGGCATATCTACATATAGGCGCTTCTTGTTCGTTTTGCGCTTCTTGCCTTTAGTGTGTTTGCGGTCCAAATGCTCCATGAGCCACGGGACAGGGTTATAATTACAAGCCTCCGCCAAAACCTCCGCGCAGGTCGGCGGAACTGCTGTCACCGCTATAGTCCCATTCTTTGCCATAGTTGACCTCGCCTTGCTGCCACTTTACAAAATCGTCGATACTGACATTGTAGCCGCCTTTCTCGCGCCAGTACATAACCGGTTGGTCGGACGGATAGTAGTATACTCCCGATGCTTTCACGATCTCCCACCACTCCAACAGGGACGCATACTGATCTTTGGGCACGTCAGCAATATCAATACCGCCAACTTTCATTTTTTGCTTGAACTCTTCACGTGCACCGCCAACGGTGGAACCCTTGGAACGAACAAACCGCGCTACATCTGCGAGCGCCTGTTCCAATGCTTTACGGTCTCCGCGCATTGCCTTTATTGTCGGGAACCCCCCGGCAAATTCTTTATAGACATCACTTGTGCCGCTAATGGGGTCCGCGGATAGGCGCTTGATACGCTTCTGCGCAATATCACGCAGTCGGGAATATTCTTTGCGCATCTGATTATCTGGCCAAGACTCCAAGGCATAGGGGGTATACAGTTCCGGGCCATACTTGAGGACTGCTCTTGCTTTAGCTGCTCCTGCCGCCATGTTTCTCGCGCTCCTTTCTATCTAAGATCATATAATACCAGTCCAGAGGGTCCGCTTCGATGCCCAATCCGTTGAAAATAATTTCGGCCCATTCAGAGCGGAAAAACTTAACATCTTTGGATGCGACTCCACTATATACAATGGCCGTTGCGAGGTAGATCAAAGAATCGTCGCAGTTAAGCAAGGACACTCTATTATCTTTACTTTTCATGGGGCCTCCTATAATAAATAAGGGCGGCCTATGGCCGCCCGCCGGTTAGAACGGTAGTTCACCCGAATCGTCGGTGCTGCTCTGGCCGGAGATGACAAGCTCAGGGTATCCCCGCTCGTTCTCCTCAACAGTCAGCTCAACATTGCGCAAGGTGATTTTTCTCACCCAGTCGGAAATAACGTTGTTTTCGTCGATGTTGATAGTTACCCCCGGCGCCCAAGCCTCATCCTTGGAGGATTTCATCCACATTTCACCATCTTCAATCTGCAAAGCCCCCTCAACTTCGGACAACTTAACAAATGTCTTAGTGTTTTTGCGGGTGCTCTTGCTGGAAGTGCTCTTGCTGGAAGTGCTCTTGCTGGAAGTGCTCTTGCTGTTACGAAAATTCATAATATTTGTCCTTTCTGCCCTGTCATTATCAATACCGGGCGGGCGGTCCCGATAGACGACCCGGAGGGCCGTTTCGACTTATTTCTTGTTATATAAGGAGTACATAGCCTGTACCCCGTCACGCACACGGGCAGCACCCTGATACATAAGATCGGCTGACAAGCAAATGCCTTTAAAACCCTCAAGGGTGTGTACTTGCTCGTCGCAATGGATGAGAGCTTGCTTATAACCGGCCAACCATGCCCGGTCGTTTGCTGCTCTGGTAGCCTCCTTGGGGTCCTCATACTCGCACCACGTCAATTTGCCGTCCGGGTGAATCTCGATAATGAATTTACGCATTTCCATTTGTAGAGTCTCCTTTCTGTAAAATGTCCAGAGTCTTTGCAAGACTAACAAGCATCTCAATACTGTCGATGATGTCACCGTCAGAAAGATCAATCAAATTCTTACCATCAAGAGTAATGTTATCATCGGTTAAAGTGATTTTAATCACGATTTCTGTTTTCATTGGAGCACCCCCTTTCTTGTTTCTTTCATTGTCTATATTATACCATACACTAAATTGTATATGTTGCTATATACATTGTAAAAATTGCTGT
>ERZ836358.2766-NODE-2766-length-12736-cov-16.260074_pt1 | contig 12736 bp, 9 predicted proteins | sample MGYA00519942_ERZ836358 | MGnify/ENA primary metagenome ERZ836358 (study PRJEB31850, sample SAMEA3708798) | human gut metagenome | biome: human gut; feature: human-associated habitat; material: faeces | place: China | collected 2014 ...
TGGCCTGCGCCATCCTGCTGCCGGTGGGTCTGGAGTACAACAAGAGCGTTGCCGGTGAGCGCTACCGCGCCGTGGGCAAGGCCATGGGCGTTGTGGGCATCGATGAGATGAACGATGTGGAAGCCGCTGACGCAACCATCGCCGCCGTCAAGCAGCTGAGCGCAGACGTGGGCATCCCCACAAATCTGCACGGCATCCTGAAGGAAGAGGATATCCAGTTCCTCGCCGAGTCCGCATTTGCGGATGCCTGCCGTCCCGGCAATCCCCGCGACACCAGCGTGGAGGAGATCGTGGAGCTGTATAAGAGCCAGCTGTGATTCCGCTCTGTAAATTCAAGCTGTAAGTTTGGACCCTGCTGTCCTTCGGGATGGCAGGGCCTTTTTCTAAGATGTATCTGAAAACAAAGCAACAGGCTGGATCTTCGTCTTTTCAGAGATGCCCGGAGAGCCTGCCGCGTCGCAGAGTGACAAAATTTCTGCACGGCTCTTGTACACAGCGCCCAAAACAGGTACAATCAATGCAGTAAGAAAAAACTGGAAGCGAAAGGAACCTTATGACGCTGAACTTCTATACTCTGGGTGTTATTTATCTAGTATATTCCTTTCTGGGCTGGGTGGCGGAGACGGTAGTCGCGACCATCCGGGGCGGAAGGTTTGCCAACCGCGGTGCGGCGGCAGGCCCGTTCTGCTTTATCTACGGTACCACCGGCGTGCTGCTGGCCGTGAGTTTCGGCGACCTGCGCACCGAGCCGGTCTACCTGTTCTTTGCCTGTATGATGGCGGCAACGGTGATGGAATGGATCACCGCCAAGCTGCTGGAACGCCTGCACCGCCGCAAGTGGTGGGACTATTCCGGAAAAAAATTCAATCTGAACGGCTATGTGTGCCTGCAGTATTCGCTGCTGTGGGGTGCGCTGGGCACGGCAAGTGTGCTGTGGGGCAATGATGTGTTGCTGCAGCTGTGCGCGCATATCCCTGCCTGGCTGCTGCGCCCGGCAGTATGGGTCTCGCTGACGGTGGCGGTGCTGGACCAGATCGGTTCGGCGGTGCTGGTGCAGCAGTATGCGGCCCGGCACCCGATGCTGGAGCAGCTCAACCAGAGACTGGGGGAGCGGTCGGATACGCTGCGCCGCAGGATCGCGCTTTACATTGAAAAACGCATCCAGTATGCTTACCCGGCTGCGGCCCGGCAGGAGCAGACTGCGCTCCGGAAGGGGGAGAAGAACTTTCTCAGCGTGTCCGACCTGCTGTGGCTGTTCGTGATCGGCGCGTTTCTGGGCGACATGGTGGAGACGGTGTTCTGCCGCGTGACCGCCGGGGTCTGGATGAGCCGCTCCAGTCTGGTCTGGGGGCCGTTCAGCGTGGTGTGGGGTCTGGCGCTGGTGCTGGCAACGGTGCTGCTGCGTCAGGAAAAGGACCGGAGCGACCGCTACCTGTTCGCCTTCGGCACCGTCATGGGCGGTGTGTACGAATACGTGTGCAGCGCCGTCACCGAGCTGCTGTTCGGCACCGTGTTCTGGGACTACAGCAAGTTCAAGTTCAATCTGGGCGGGCGCATCAACCTGCTGTACTGCTTTTTCTGGGGCATTGCGGCGGTGATATGGATGCGCTACGGCTATCCGCTGGTGCTCAGAGGCATGAAGAAGGTGCGCAGCCGCGTCCGCCCATGGATGACCGTCCTGCTGGCCGTATTCATGGCGGTGAACATGCTCACCAGTGCGCTGGCGCTGGCCCGGTACGATGCCCGCACCAGCGGTGAAGGCCCCAAGAACAGCATCGATATGCTGCTGGATGCGCATTTTGACGATGCCCGCATGGAGCGTATTTATCCCAACGCGAAGAAAGTAGCCAAGGCCGGATGAAATTTCAACGCTCCTCTTGCACTTTGGTGCAAAAACCGGTATAATATTTTTCGGATAAAAGGGAGTAAAGGGCGCTCGTTTTGCAAAAACGGTGCGCTGTGGCGCAGCGACATCCCGGCAGAAATGCCCGCTGTGTCACCGGAAGCTTGAGACTTTTATTACACTTTCCCGTTTCTGGGCAGGATGTAATAAAGGTCTCTTTTTTATTGCTGCTCTGCCAAAAACAAAAGGAGAAAAACTATGCTCATTCCTGTTTTGCTGTTCATCGTGGGCCTGCTGTGCCTCATCAAGGGCGGTGACTGGTTCGTGGATGGTGCCACGGGCATTGCCCGCCGCTTCCATGTGCCGGAGCTGCTCATCGGTGCCACCGTGGTGTCCATCGGCACCACCCTGCCGGAGGTGATGGTCTCCACCACCTCGGCTCTCACCGGCCACGGCGAGATCGCCTATGGCAACGCCATCGGTTCGATCATCTGCAATGCATCGCTCATTGCGGCCCTCACCATTGCGGTAAAGCCGGGCAAGGTAGACCCCAAGAGCCTGCGCACGCCGGTGCTGTTCTTCTTTGTGGCAGCGGCCTTCTATGCCGGTGTGGCCTACACCACCGGCTACTTCTCCCGCCCGGTGGGCCTGATCCTTCTGGCCATGTTCGCAGCGTATATCATCTGCAACGTGATGGCCATGAAGAACGCCCCCGCCCCGGAAGAAGAGGAAGAACCGGAAGAAAATGCATCCTTTGCCAAGGAGCTGGGCCTGCTGGCCGTGGGCGCTGTGCTCATTGCCGTGGGTGCCAACCTGCTGGTGGATAACGGCACCCTGATCGCACAGGCACTGGGCGTGCCGGAGTCGGTGATCGCGCTCACCTTTGTGGCACTGGGCACCTCGCTGCCGGAGCTGGTAACGGCCATCACCTCGCTGGCAAAGGGCCACGGTGCACTTTCGCTGGGCAATGTCATTGGTGCAAACGTGTTCAATCTGGTGCTGGTGAGCGGTGTTTCCGCCACGGTGGCACCCTTTACCATCCCGCAGAACTCCCTGCTCTTCGGCCACAATGCATCGCTGGTGCTGGAGTTCCCGGTCATGTTTGCCGTGATGCTGCTGCTCACCCTGCCCGCCCTCTTCAAGGGCAAGCTGAGCCGCCCGCAGGGCATTGCGCTGCTGTGCATCTACGCGGCATTCTGTGTGGTGCAGTTCACCATCTGATAAAACAGCAAAAGGCCGACGCAGTACTGCGTCGGCCTTTTGCCGTTTTAAGGGTTACTTTTTCAAATGGGAATCCCAGCCGGAAGAGGTGATGACCTGCTGATCCGGTGTGCACCACATGGCTTCCACGCCGTCCAGACTTTCCACGATCTTCATCCCGTCCTCCAGCGGCTGGCAGAACAGGCCGGTGGTCAGGCAGTCGGCAAGGCCGGAGTCGCTGCACAGCACGGTCACGCCGTTAAAGTAGGCGGCGGGGAACAGGGTGTCCGGGTCGATCAGGTGGTGGTAGCGCTTGCCGTCCACCACGTAGTAGCGCTGGTAGTCGCCGCTGGTCACAAGGGCCATATCGCTCATGTTGATGGCACCGTCCAGCATGGAATCCGAGGTGTATACATCCGAAGAGCTCCACGGGTTTTCCACGCCGCCGGTCCACTGGCTGCCGTCCGGTTTTACACCAATGGCGCGCAGGTTGCCGCCCACGCTCACCAGAGCGCTGGTCAGGCCGCGGGCCTCGGCAGCCTGACACACCATTTCCACGGCGTAGCCCTTGCCCACGCTGCCCACATCCAGCAACATTTCCGGGTCGGCCAGATAAACGGTCTTGGCATCTGCGTCGATGATCACGTTGTTGATATCACAGTGCTGGGCGGCTGCTTCCAGCTCTTCCATGGTGGGCAGCTTGTTGTCGGCATCCGTCTCGGCGGCTTCGGCAGCTTCGCGGTAATTGTGCCAGATATTCAGCACGCTGCCCATGGCAATGTTCAGCTTGCCGTTGGTGGTCTGGTACATCTGGTCGGCCAGCTCCAGCATGGAGAGGATGCGGTCGTCCACCTCCACCGGAGCGCTGCCGGCATTGTCGTTGATGGTCTTGACGTTGGTCACGCCGGGGTAATCGTTGTAGATATCATACAGCTGGTTATAGGTAATAAGGTCTGCGTGCAGGGCATCCATCTGGGTGTTGAATTCTTCCTCGCTCTCGCAGTAGGCGATCACCTGCGTTACGGTATCGAACACATCATAAAAAACGGTGGAATAGCGGGTAAGCTCTTTCTTTTTGGAGGCACAGCCTGCCAGCAGGCTCAGGCAGAGCACCCCGGCCAGCAGGGCGCTGACGAAACGTTTTGCGCGGGGCTTCATACGGTGTGGTTCTCCTTTACGGCGGTAAAGGCGGCGTGCTCCTCCTGCAGGTGGGCCAGCAGATCGCCGAACACCCAGCTGCGGTTGGAGGGAGTCACAACGGCCTTGAGCGGAATGGTGACCTGTGCCTGCTTCATCAGATCCAGCAGGGTGTCCACATCCTTTTCCTTGAAGTTGGCCAGAACCACTGCCGGCGGGTAGGCACCCGGTTCCAGCACCAGCGTGCGGGCGGCCTTGGTCTCCACCTCGCCCAGCAGCTGGGCCACGGTCTTGCCCGCATCGGCAGGGGAGACGAGCAGCACCTTCATGCCAAAAGCAGGAGCCATGCCTTCCAGCTTGCCGCGGTCGGCGGGGGAAAGATTCCAGCCCAGAACCAGCGGGACACCGGCGTTCTGGTTGCGTGCGATATGTGCTTTCATAAAAAAACCTCATTTCAGGGTGGATTGCAAATACACTATAGTATAACACAAATACGCAAAAAATGGAATGCCGGGGGGGCCGGTACTACCGGGAAAAGTTTCAGAGAATTTCGAGCAAAGGCAACAAAAATTAGAAGAAATTACAAGGCAAATTTCAGTGCAGGTGAAGATTGTATGCAGAAAATAGAGGTGCTATACTAAAAATGCGAGACATAAGTCTCAGAAATTTAACAGAAAGCAGAGGTTTTGAGGATGAAAAAACAGAAGATGCGGCTCATCAGTGCAGTGCTTGCGGCATGCATGATGACATCTGTCCTTCCGGTCAATGCACTTGCTCTGGGGGGGGTACGCCTGAAAATGGCGTAACTGCGCAGGAAGATACCGCAGCCACACAGATCCCGCTTGAAGGTGTGACCACCATCACCAAAGGCGGCAATTACGAGATCCCGGCGGGGCCTTATACTGGTAAAATTGTGATCAATGTAACCGATACGACACAGCCGGTGAATATTGCCATTAAAGGTAATATTACATTCAACGGTCCTGATCCTTTTATCGACGTGGAAAATGCAGGAATCGTAAATATTAAGAGTGAAGCCGATTATGAAGTTGACTGTGCAACGTATGGAAAACACTTCATAATGGTAGCATCTCCGTCAGCACAGGTGACAATTGAAAAAGGTAAATACACATCGAAAGGTCTCAATGTAGGCATGGTTTCTGCAGGTACACTTACGGTAAATGATGCAGAAATGGAATCGAATGCTTACTGTCTGACAGCTTCAGGTTCTGGAAGGGTGATTATTAACGGGGGTACGTATATACATGATAAAAACCCGGCAGAAGAAAGAGCTGTTTTTTGGATTTTTAATGGCGGCCACATGACGTTGAACGATGTTACAGCGACCTCCGAGGAACCTGTTATCCTTAACAGTACCGGCACGGTGGACGTCAATGGCGGCGACTTCAAAACCACCGGCACAAAAAGCTGCTTTGTCAACAACTCTGCAAACCTGACCATTAACAAGGGCATCACAACAGAGGGAACCTTTGCGTCTGAGGGTGCCAGCTGCATTGACAACAACTGGGGTCAGGTACGGATCAACGGCGGCAGCTTTACTACGGACGCCGGGATTGCTGTCAAAAACCACGGAGGTCTGCGCCTTAATGGCGGCACGGTCGAAGCGCCGAACGGCACCGCCATTGACATTTCGGGCGAAAGCGGCGATGTGCAGCTGAACGGCGGCACCATCCGCAACAGCGTCACCGGTGTCCGTGTGGCCGATGCAGGCGATTCGGAGATCGACCTGAAGGCTGTGACCTTTGAGAATAATACTGATGATATTAGTCTGGGAAATGACCAGCAGATCAACATCAAAAAAAGCTTTGCCGGCACGGCAAAGATCCGGGTGGATGACCCTGCGCGGGGCCGTCAGATCACAACGGACAACGAGGATCTCAGCTATCAGAACAAGCTGAAACTCTTCAGCATGAATTCTGGCTACATCATCGGCTATAAGCGCGGCGATGATGGCGTGGAATACCGCTATCTGGCAGATGCCAACGGCAACATCGTCAACGCTGTAAATGCGAAGGCAACCGCTAACCTCGGTGCCGGGGAGCAGGAGCTGGATACTGCCACCGTTGTGCCGGAAAACACCACCGTGACCGTGACGGCAAACCTCCCGGAGGGCGCAGAGGGCGCAGAGTTCCTCGGCTGGAGCGCCGTGCGTGACGATGGCAAAGCGCTGGATCTGGGCGATGAGCAGACCGCACACTTTAAGATGCCCGGTTGCAACGTGACCGTCGAAGCGCTGTATCAGGGTGGAAATGTTGACCCTGTCAATCCCGGCGGCGGCAGCAGCAGCGATGTGGTGGCCGGCATTGCGGCTGTTGCGCTGACCGGTGCAGCCGTGTGGGGCATTTACGAAACCGGAACCGGCATCTATCGCGTGCTGAATATGCCCGGTGTCCCCATGCCCTCCAACCGCGCCGGTCTGGCGACCCTGATCTGGGAAAAGGCCGGCTGCCCGGAACCGCAGACGGTGAAGAGCTTCAGCGACATCGATGACACCGACCTTCATCTGCGGCAGGCTGCCAGCTGGATGGAAGAGCAGGGTCTGATGGACGATGTGAAGGAAAACGAGTTCCGCCCCTATCGCTATGTGACCAAGCTCCAAACCTGCCTTGTCTGGGATAAGGCCAAGGAAAAGAGCCTGATCTCCTGAAAAAGTAGATCATTCTTGTAACAACCCCGGGGTGACCGCAAGCGCCCCGGGGTTGTTTTTTCACAGGAAAAGGGGCAGAACCGGAAGATGCCGTTTATATCCACGAACCCTCCCGTGAAAAAGCAAACAAGCCAGACCCGCAGGTCTGGCTTGTTTGCAATATCAAAAATATTCTTTCCGCTGAATATATCCAGAGCGATGCGGAGGATCTTTCAAATCATCAGTTCAGCTTCTTGCCGAAGAACTCCACCTCTTTGCCGATGAACTGCATCAGCTCGTCGAACTGATCGGGGGTCAGGCTCTGGGCACCGTCGCACTTTGCCTTGGCGGGGTTGTTGTGCACCTCGATCATCAGGCCGTCGGCACCGGCAGCAACAGCGGCCTTTGCCAGATCCGGCACCATCCATGCGTGGCCGCAGGCATGGCTGGGGTCCACAATAACGGGCAGGTGGGTCATCTTGTGCAGCATCACCACACCGGCAAGGTCGAGGGTGTTGCGCATGCTGGTCTCAAAGGTGCGGATGCCGCGCTCGCAGAGGATGACGTTCTCGTTGCCCTCAGCCATGATGTACTCGGCGCTCATCACGAACTCTTCCAGCGTATTGGCAAGGCCGCGCTTGAGCAGCACCGGCTTCTTCTGACGGCCAACGGCCTTGAGCAGCTCAAAGTTCTGCATGTTGCGGGCACCCACCTGAATGAGGTCTACATTCTCGAACAGGGGCAGGTGCTCGGTGTTCATGATCTCGGTCACGATGGGAGCACCGGTGGCGCGGCGTGCCAGCTTGAGCAGGTCGAGGCCCTCGCTGCGCATACCCTGAAAGGAGTAGGGCGAGGTGCGGGGCTTGAATGCGCCGCCGCGCAGCAGGGAAGCACCCGCAGCCTTCACGCGCTGTGCGCAGTAGGTGATCTGTTCCTCGCTCTCAATGCTGCAGGGGCCTGCAATGACCGCAAAGTTTCCGCCGCCGATCTTTACGCCGTCCACATCGATCACGCTGTCGTCCGGGTGGAACTTGCGGTTGGCCTTCTTATAAGGCTCGGTCACGCGGCGGCAGGTCTCCACCACCGGGTTTGCCAGCACCCAGCTCTCGGCCACGGCCTTGGTGTCGCCGATCAGGCCCAGAATGTGGCTCTCACTGCCCTTGGAATCGTTGATCTGCAGGCCCATATCCTGCAGTTCGTGGCAGAACTCGCGTACCTGTACCTCAGGTGCGTCCTGTTTGAGTACGATGATCATAGTGTTTTGTCTCCTTTGCCTTATCGTGTGAAACGGCGAGGGAGACCGGCTCCTTTGCCGCAGCTTGCAGTGTCAAACTTCAGGGTTCTGAAGTGTGTGACGCTATGATATCACTTCAGGAAACTGAAGTCAAGAGAATTTTGAATTTTTTTGAAGAAAGTGGTAGAATAGAAAAAACATAGAGCAAAGGGGATATCAGAGATGGGAAAAGAAGCAAAAACCAATGCCATGCGCATTCTGGAGCGCGAGAAGGTGCCCTACACCGCCCACGAGTACGCTCATGAAGAGGGCGTTGCCGTGGCAGGTGTGGATGTGGCAGGCAGCATGGGCGAAGACCCTGCCTGCGTGTATAAGACGCTGGTGACGCAGGGCAATAGCAAAAACTATTTTGTGTTCGTCATTCCGGTGGCAGCAGAGCTGGATCTGAAAGCCGCTGCCCGCAGTGTGGGCGAAAAAAGCGTTGCCATGATCCATGTGGCCGATATCAACAAGGTCACCGGCTATGTGCGCGGTGGCTGCAGCCCGGTAGGCATGAAAAAGCAGTATAAGACCGTGTTCGATGAGAGTGTGCTGACGCAGGAGAAGGTCTATGTCTCCGGCGGGCGCATCGGCATGCAGGTGTGCTGTGCCCCGGCGGACCTCATCCGCGCTGCACGGGCAATTACAGCAAAAATTATTTTTTAAAAAAGTCCGTCTATTGTACAAAAAGTTAACGCATCCTATTTACATAAAATATACTTAAACTATAAGTCATACTTAAAAAGAAAAACAATGTCGAAACTGCACAAAACTTTTGAAAGTTTTTTGACGGCATGAAAACACAAGGTAGAATTTGTGGGAACACTCTTTTCAAAGATGTTTTTTTGCCGTAAACTGTATGTAGTACAGGGACGGCGGCCCGCAGAAAGGGCTTTTCCGCCGCCTGAAAACGCAAGCACAAGGAACTGCGGAGGAGAACTTCAATGATGAAGATGCTGCCGGGTCTCATGGGTCGAAACAACATTCGGGCATGTCAGGGGCATCGTGCAACTTTGTGCAAAGCGTCGGGAGAGCATACGCAGAATTAAAGGCCGTGGTACGGGTGTACCGCAGCCTTTTTTGTTTGTCGGTTGAGAAAGAGAGGTTTGGATATGGTTCGTAAAGTGGCTGTGATCATGGGTTCTGACAGCGATTGGCCGGTGGTAAAGGGCGCATGTGCCCAGCTGAAAGCGCTGGGCATCCCTTTTGAGGCGCACATCCTTTCGGCACACCGCACCCCTGCCGGGGCAGCGGAGTTTGCCAAAAGCGCCCGTGCCAACGGCTTCGGCGTGATCCTGTGCGCAGCAGGCATGGCAGCACATCTGGCGGGTGCCTTTGCTGCCAACACCACCCTGCCGGTGATCGGCATTCCCATGAAGGGCGGTGCCATGGACGGCATGGATGCCCTGCTTGCCACGGTGCAGATGCCCAGCGGCATCCCGGTGGCAACGGTGGCTCTGAACGGTGCCAAGAACGCCGCATGGCTGGCTGCGGAAATTCTGGCTTTGAGCGACGACGCTCTGGCCGAAAAGCTGGCAGAAGAGCGCACCGCCATGGCCGCACAGATCGCTGCCAAAGAGGAAAAGCTGCAGGCTGAGATCGCCCAGCTGTAAAGGAGAACCAATGTCTGATTTTGCATATCCGCTGCACGAAGAATGCGGCGTTTTCGGCATTTACGACCGTGCCGGTACCGAGGATGTGGCCGCTGCGGCCTACTCGGCTCTGTATGCCCTGCAGCACCGTGGTCAGGAGAGCTGCGGCATCGCCGTGAACGATGATGGCGTGATCAACGGCCACCGCGACCTCGGCCTTGTGAACGAGGTGTTCACCCCGGCGGTGCTGGCAAGTCTGGCAAACCCCAATGCGCACATGGCTACCGGTCACGTGCGCTACGCCACGGCAGGCAGCCGTGTGCGCGCCAATGCACAGCCCATGATCGTGCGCCATGGCCGCGGCACCATGGCCCTGTGCCACAACGGCAACCTGACCAACGCCATCGAGCTGCGCCGCCAGCTGGAAAATGAAGGTGCCATCTTCCACGGCTCCTCCGATACCGAGGTGATCTGCTACCTGATCACCCGCAACCGCCTGCGCATGGGCAGCATCGAGACCGCCATCAGCAAGACGATGGATGTGCTGGAGGGTGCCTACAGTCTGGTGATCATGTCGGCCACCAAGCTCATTGCAGTGCGTGACCCCCGCGGCTACCGGCCCCTGTGCATCGGCACCCTGCCCGGCGGCGGCTACGTGTTTGCCAGCGAGAGCTGTGCGCTGGACGCTGCCGGTGCCACCCTGCTGCGGGACGTGGAGCCCGGCGAGATCGTGGTGGCAGACGCAAAAACCGGCGAGCTGCGCAGCATCAAGGATCACTGCGGTCGGCCGGACACCCAGATGTGCGTGTTCGAGTTCATTTATTTCTCCCGTCCGGACAGCATCATCGAGGGCAGCTCGGTGCACGAGGCCCGCAAGCAGGCCGGCCGGTTCCTTGCACAGGAACACCCCGTGGAAGCGGACGTGGTCATCGGCGTGCCGGATTCCGGTCTGGATGCAGCGCTCGGCTACTCGCAGGAGAGCGGCATCCCCTATGGCATCGGCTTTATTAAGAATAAGTACATCGGACGCACTTTCATTCAGGGCAGCCAGAAGCAGCGCGAGAACAGCGTGCGCATCAAGCTGAACGTCGTTTCCAGCACGGTCAAGGGCAAGCGGGTGGTGCTGGTGGATGACTCCATCGTGCGCGGCACCACATCTGCCCGCATCATCAAGCTGCTGCGGGATGCCGGTGCCACCGAGGTGCACTTTATGGTGTCGGCACCGCCGTTCAAGTACCCCTGCTACTTCGGCACTGACATCCCGGATCAGAAACTGCTGGTGGCCACCGGCCGCACGGTCGAGCAGATCAATGAAGTGATCGGGGCCGATACGCTGGGCTACCTTTCCACTGAGCATGTTGTCCAGCTTACAAAGAACGCAAAATGCGGATTCTGCACCGCCTGCTTTACCGGCGAATATGCCGTGAAGCCGGACGAGGTGCTTTCCACCGATATTCACGAACGCCACCTGAACGACCGTCCCAAGGACGAGAAAAAGTTAGGAGAGTAAGACCATGGAAAAAAGCTATTCTGAAAGCTATGCAGCCGCCGGTGTGGATATCACCGCCGGTTATCGCTCTGTTGAACTGATGAAGCAGTATGTGGCCCGCACCATGAACGAGCACTGCATTGGCGGTCTGGGCGGCTTTGGTGGCCTGTTTGAGCTGGACTGCACCGGCTACAAGCACCCGGTGCTGATCTCCGGCACCGACGGCGTGGGCACCAAGCTGAAAATTGCCATGATCATGGACAAGCACGATACCATCGGCATCGACTGTGTGGCTATGTGCGTGAACGATGTCATCTGCGCCGGTGCAAAGCCGCTGGTGTTCCTGGATTACATCGCCTGCGGCCGCAACATTCCCGAGAAGATCGCAGAGATCGTCAAGGGTGTGGCTGAGGGCTGCGTGCAGGCCGACTGCTCTCTGGTGGGCGGCGAGACTGCCGAGCACCCGGGCATGATGCCGGAGGAGGAGTACGATCTGGCCGGTTTCACCGTGGGTGTCGTGGATAAGGAAAAGATCCTGAGCAACGAGACCATGGCAGCCGGTGATGTGATCCTTGCCCTGCCTTCCACCGGTGTGCACTCCAACGGTTTCTCGCTGGTGCGCAAGATCTTTGACATTGACGCAAACCCCGATGTGCTGCACACTGCCCCTGCAGAGCTGGGCGGCAAGACGCTGGGCGAGGCCCTGCTGGCTCCCACCAAGATCTACGTCAAGCCTGTGCTCAAGGTGCTGGAAGAGGTGGATGTGAAGGGCATTTCCCACATCACCGGCGGCGGCTTCTACGAGAACATCCCCCGCAGCCTGAAAAAGGGCTGCTGCGCACGCATCAACAAGGCAGATGTCCGCACCCCGGCTCTGTTCCAGCTGATGCAGAAGACCGGCAATATCTCCGAGCACGATATGTTCAACACCTTCAACATGGGCGTTGGCATGGTGCTCACCGTCCCCGCAGAGCAGGCCGACAAGGCGCTGGACATCCTGCACGCAAACGGCGAGCCGGGAGCTTACCGTCTGGGCGTCATTGCAGAAGGTGAGGGCGTGGAGCTGTGCTGAACATTGCAGTTTTAGTCTCCGGCGGCGGCACCAACCTGCAGGCTCTGCTGGACAGCGAAGCCCGAGGCGAGAACCCCAACGGCAGGATCACCCTTGTGGTGGCCTCCAAGCCCGGTGTCTATGCGCTGGAACGGGCCGCAAAGGCCGGTGTGGAAGGCTGCGTGGTGCGCCGCAAGGATTACGCCAGTAGTGAGGATTTTGACGCTGCTCTGCTGAAAACGTTGAAAGACCACAACATCGATCTGGTGGTGCTGGCAGGCTTTCTGTCCGTGCTGGGGCCCAGTGTCATTGAAGCGTATCCCCGCCGCATCCTGAATGTGCACCCGGCACTCATCCCGTCTTTCTGCGGGCCCGGCATGTACGGCCTGCGTCCGCATGAGGCGGCTCTGGCCCGGGGCTGCAAGGTGACCGGTGCCACCGTCCACTTCGTGAACGAAGAGTGCGACGGCGGGCCCATCCTGCTGCAGAAGGCCGTGGACATCC
>ERZ836358.2782-NODE-2782-length-12673-cov-15.006895_pt1 | contig 12673 bp, 12 predicted proteins | sample MGYA00519942_ERZ836358 | MGnify/ENA primary metagenome ERZ836358 (study PRJEB31850, sample SAMEA3708798) | human gut metagenome | biome: human gut; feature: human-associated habitat; material: faeces | place: China | collected 2014 ...
ACAGTGTCCGGGCATCGGTGGAGAGCTGCCGGAAGCGGTGGTCTTGGAACAGTGCCTTGGGGATGCGAAAATAGGCGAACAATTCGCCCGACTGACCATAGAAGTAGTCGTAACTCATTATATTAACGGATCATCAACTCACGATCTGCGGCACCTTTCATATACATAGCTTCTGCGATGTCATCCATCACCCGGAACAGTGCATCGTCCAGTTCAAGATATTTCCGCCCCAGTTTTTCATCCAACAGTCGCCGGAACTCACGTTCGAGCTTGTCGTGTTCGCAAGCCACCCTCTGATAGCGAGGTGTCTTCATCAGCTCCGTCCATATTGGACGTACCATTTTGTCGTAGTAGTTCAGCATAAAGTCTTTATCCATCGGCATTCTCCTTTTGAAATGTTTTGTGGGTAAAAATAAAAGCGCAGCTTCCATTCATTGAGAGTAGAAGCTGCGCTTTTATATAAGGGTGTTATTCTGTTGGGATTTCCACTTCGATTGGATTATTAATCTGTGCAACAATTGGGGTGTACAGATCCACAGATACATCCGGAGTAGAAATAGATACGATTAAGGAATATCTGATTTTACTTTCAACTTTTCCTAAGTAGCTTCGTTCTCTCCACCATCCAACTACAGGGTAGACGGCCAAATACTTTGCTTGGCTTAGTTCTGCTGCAGTTGCTTTAATAAAGTCTGAATGAATGGAGCCGACATCTCGATTGTCCGAACCAAGAAACCAACGCTCACTACCGCTACTACCGTCACCGCTGTCAGCCTTATCATCTCCACGCATCTTTACGTTAACTCTTTTCTTGAAATCTTCTATTGTCTCATTGCTATTGATGACATCAAAACGAAGTCCACAAGAAGGATAACGGTAACGATCTTTCCAGCCTTTTTCTCCGGGGCCGGGTTCAACAAAGTACGACAGAGTAACGCGCATCTCAACTTCAACTGTTCCAAGTGATTGAAGTACCTCTGAAGGCCATGGAATTTGATGCAAATGCATCTCTTTCATTTGAGGTACTCCATTCGCTTTTTCATATGGCTGCATTTCTTCTTGAATAATTAAATTCACAGAATTGTCTACACATTGAATTGCTCGTTCAAGATCAGGAACCCCATATCCACATGTGCGAAGCAGGTGTCTTCGACCACTGGATTTCCTTGTGTCTGTACAAAATTGCTGCTCCATTTGCGGTGTCCAGCGAGCTGAATGCACTAATAGTGCGCGTACCGTTTCCGGCCAAGCATCGGGATATTCAGCAAATATCTGAGCAGCCATATATGCCGCCTGAGCAGTAGCAGCACTAGTAGCCCAAATTGTTGAAAAGGGCCTTACCAAATGATTTTTGCCTGTAGTCAGTAATGATAAATCTGCACACGAATCATAATCGGTACCGTTTGTCACCATATTGCCGCCATTGAGAAGTATCTCTGGCTTAATTGGCCATTTTTTAGAGAACATCAAAGAAGTAGCACTATACGGCGAAAGCTGTCCATTATCTGCAACAGGAGTAAAACCTCTGTAGTTCTCATCATCAACACAGACATCTTTCGTGTATGCTCCAACAGTTAAAGCATTCCATGCTTGGCCGGGACTCTCAACGACATGTACTTCATTGGCATTTGGGTAACCTGAATCGTGCATTTCAGAAGGATCAACATTTCCAGCACTAATGAAAAATAACCGCTTTGCATCTTCTTCACCCACACCGGATGAAATGTTGTCTACAGCAGCAGACCACGATGTTGGACTTCCATCGTTAGTATTATATTGTGATGATGTTACTGCCATACAAATGCTACGATTTGCATTCGGATTGGAAATTTCCGCCAAAGATACAGCTTGCCCGGTCACCGCACCATACAAGTCTGGATCATTCTCTCCGTGAGGAGGCAAAATTTTTACAGATTCCAGATGGTGATACACATCAACTGTGTCAGAAGTACTTAATTTGTCCTTGAGATCATAGTACAATGCAACGCCAGCCATTTCGGTTCCATGTCCGTTATGGTCATTTTTTCCCCATTGGTCGTTAACCGCTTGTACGTTGTTCTCATCAATCGCTGGTTGAAGAAGTGGATGTGAATACATTATACCTGTATCAAGAATGCATACCGAAGCACTTGAAGGATGAAATTCTGTTCTTGATAACAAATCGTTTACCCATTCTTTTTGTTCAGAACCAGTTAACTCATCAAAAAAACTTGTTGGTTCTTGTGCTCTACGAATTTCAGCTAAATAATTGCACCCCTCAAGCAGCATCGATAATTGTGTACGCGTACCTCGGACGAGTCGAACTACTCGTTCTGGAAAAACAATACACTTTGAATTGAGTTCTATTCCGAATTCTTCACAGCATGTAGAAAGATCTTGCTCCGCTGCTGCATGATCGGATTTTTCATATCGGAGCCATATTTCACACCACGCTGGAACATCAGAAGGTATATCCTCTACTTTTCCTACCCAAAACGCCTCGAGCAAAGCAAGTTTTACATCTTCAATACTCCGAACTAAACTGTCGTTTTTGGGATTTTGTCCGGCTTCTAGCGTGTCTAGCGACTCTGAATACGATTGGATTTTATCAAGGAAATATGTTGTTTTTTCTGCAGGAACATAAACAGTGGCCCTAACAATTTTTTCATCGTCTTGCCCATCTTCGCGTACATTAAGCAGACGTATACCTGAAGAATAATTGTCAAAGGATTTTGTAAGCAAATCGTATCCTGCTGCACCTGAAAATTCAAGATAGATTCCTTCTTTATGCCTAATAGCCGCTACTTGTTTCTGATCATAATCTTGCTGTCTGCAGGCCTCAAGTTTTTGAAGAATAAAAGCGGCGTGCGCCTTTGGATTTTCGCGGCAAGGAAACGATGCATCCGATCTTTTTCGTTTTGAAACATACGGTAAGGCATGCTGCGTTTCATGAAGGAAAATATTGCGTTTCTCTACAGGCACGAGATCATGCCTCCTTCGCTATATATGCATTTATTCGATCTTTAAGCATTTTTAAAAGATACACATTATCTATCTTTGCATTCATTAAAATAGAATTCTTAATAGCATCGTCACACACCCGAATGATTTCTGCATGGCTCAATTTGCTGGCCATGCGAATGGTCTCATCAGATACTTTAAAGGAACTATCAAACGTCCCCAATCTAATTTCAAATAGTCTTCTGACTTCATCACTTGTTGGCATCGCATAATGTAGAACATCATCAAAACGTCTAAAAAGAGCTTGATCCAATAATTTTTGATTATTGGTCGCTGCAATGATGATACTGTCCGAAGTATCCTGCTCAATAAATTGTAAAAAAGAGTTTAGGATTCTTCTTGCCTCGCCAACTTCATTGTCCAAACTTCTATCGGCACCGATGGCATCAAATTCGTCAAAAAAATACACTCCTGTTGAAGTTGAAATATTATCGAAAATCTGACGCAATTTGGTACTTGTTTCGCCCATGAACTTGGTAACGACTTTGTCCATCTGAATTGTATAAAGGGGTAAATCTAGCTCTGCTGCAATCACAGATGCCGTAAATGTTTTTCCTGTTCCCGGACGCCCTTCAATTAGAATTTTACGTCGATTGCTTAATCCATACTTTTGTAGCTTGTTTCGATTTCGGTACTCTATGAGCAATCGTTCTATCCGTTCTTGAATTTCCGAGGAAACAACCAAATCCGAAAGTCGCTCAGAAGGATAGGTGACGAGGAACATTCCATTCCCATTGTTATTCAATCGGATTAGGTTCTTTTTTCCTTTACCAATTTTTTCTGCATACTGCTTAAGCTCACGAGCAAAAGTATCATGCCCATGCCTAGCTTCATTAGCTGCAATTTGAAGGGTGATTGTTTTAAACCTCTCATCATCCTGTTCAATATGTGCCTTAATTAGACTTTTAACCTGATCAGCCGTTGCCAAGAGATCACCGCCCTTCCACTAGAATATAGTTACTCATTGTTATTTTACTCAATATAAGTATGTCTGTCAATCCCGGATTACTGTCTCTTGGAGCTTGTTTTGTTCTTAATCTATATTTAAAATGAAATAAAAGCGCAGATTTCATTCAAAACAGAAGCTACGCTTTTACGGTACATCGTATTTTATTGTAAATTGGGATGTGATACATCTGAACCCCATATGAGTTACATCTCAAGGGCCTGTAGCTCACTTGTCCGCCAACCATATTACGCCCCAAACAGCTTCATCTTGATAATCAGCGGCTTGGAGACCATACTTGCAACCAAGAAAGTCTATCAGCATGACCGCGCCTTTCATATGGACGAATATACGTTGATTTTTCTTTTCTCACATTGCATAAGGTGTGCACAAAAGCGAGACTGTTGGGAGAGCGTTCGGTTCGCATCCGAGAGGTCAAGGGTTCGAATCCCTCTAGGTCCACCAATTTGCCGCATCGTTTTGTACGATGCGGCGTTTTTTATGCCTAAAAAACTTTGGCAGACCGTGCCGGGTTCCGAACCCTGAAGTCGGATGCGAACCGGGCGGGGTCATCAATGTACTTTTTGAAAATCCATCGGTTTCACGCTTCTTTCTTTGCATTTTGCAGAGTGCTGCGGGCAAGCGCATCGCTTTTATGCCCCCTTCTCGGAAATTTCTTCAAAAATTTCCGCACCATCGTAGGTTGACACAGCCTTGAGCTGCTCCACTTGATTGAAGCTGGCGTTCAGCGTAATCGAGATCTCATAGTCTTTTCGGACGCGAATCTCCTTAATGAACTGCTGCAAAATGGCGCGGCGTTCATCGTGGTTGGCGGTGTCGTAAACATCCGCCCATGTAAACAGCTCGTTGCAGATGTAGTTGCTGCGCTTTGCCGTTTTGGTGGCTTCTTCGTATTCTTCCTGCGCCTGAACAAGCTGCTTTTCAAGGGTCTCCAGCGCGTCTTTCGCTTCGGCCACCAGTGTACCGAGCAGTTCTTTGTCCAAGGCACTCACGCCCCGGATAACCAGAATAGTTTCGGCTTTCAGGTCGTCCAGCTCTTTCTGCTTGGCTTCCAAATCTTTCTGAATTTTCTTAATCTTCTTCTGGATGCGAGCGGCATCGTTGTTTTTGACCGATTCCAGCAGCTTTTTCCGGGAAACCTCGCGGAACTGTGCGAAGATCTGCCGGACAACTTCTTCTACAATGGAATCCAGCTTGGAAACGCCGTAGCCAGACTGCCCATCGGCGTAGGTGTGTGTCCGTCCGCTGCTGGTCAGGCTCAAGCGGTTGCCGCAGTGACCGCAGTAAACCAACCCGGTCAAAAGGGCTTTGGAGCTGGTGCCCAGTGAAGTGCCGCCACGCTCACAGGTGCGTGCCTGCCGCAATTCCTGTGCCTGCTCGAACAGTTCTGGTTCGATAATGCGGAGCTGCGGACACTCCGTCTCCACCGCACCGTTGATGAGGTACCCCGTGTATCCTTTGTTCTTGATTATCCGAACGATACTGGTGTTGGGAATGTTTTTGTTGTTCCGTCCTACGACTCCCTGTTCATAAAGATAGTGGCTCAACTTCTGTGCGCCGTAGCCCTCATAAACGTACTTGTGGAAAATCAGCCGGACGATCTCAGCTTCCGCTTCATCAATCACAAGGTCGCAGACTTCCTGATTCTTCTTGTTTACCCGGCCAAGGCGGACACGCTTGTAGCCAAAAGCCACGGTGCCGCCCGTGTAGTGACCTTCCCCGGTGAGCTGTTCCAGCCTTGTCCGGGTACGGACAGAGGTTTTCAGACTTTCGCCGGATGCCTGCCAGTAGCGGATGTAGTTCATCAGCTTGTCCACATGGGTGTCAAACCGCTGCTGTCCTTCGTTCACGCTCCAGACCTCGATGCCCTGCTTGGTGAACCACTCCACAATAAAGGGCGTTTCATCATCACGGCGGCCGAGGCGGTCAAACATGAACACCAGCAGAATGTCAAACTTGCCTTCCATCGCAGCCTGTTGGATTTTCTGGAGTTCATCACGGTCTTTGGCAGACTTCTTAAAGCCGGAAACGCCTTTTTCGGAAAATTCCTTGACGATCTCCCAGCCCTGACTTTCTGCAAAGTTGCGGCAGGCTTCTTTCTGCATGGGGATGTCGTCTTTCTCGACCTGTCCTTTGGTCGAAACACGGTATAAGGTATAGACACGTTTTTTCATTTCAATCTCTCTTTCTTTGAGTGAGAAAGGAAAAATCAAACGTGTTTCGTCCATATTTTGTTTTCAAGGTTCAGTTCGATTTTATCTTATCTCACGCATTCAAGGAACACAAGGATGTCAGGCAGCGGTGTGCCCTGCCGTGCGCAGGATGGTGGTTTGCAGCAGCTTCTGGATCGCATCCAGACAGTCCGTATCCGCAGGCGCATAGGTGATCTTGACTTTGCAGCCTTTGACGGAAAGAGTTTCCGATTTAGCGGTGGTATCGCAGATAGCGTTCATAGGCCTCCTTTCTCCATACCCATTCGTTCAGATCGAGCTGATAGAGCAGCGCATAATTGAGCCGAATGAGTTCCGGGATGCTCAACCGCCCCATCGGGCGGATCAGCCGTCCCTTGCTGATGGTCTGGACAGATTCTGCCAAGATCATAGAGGGCTGCAAAAAAGCCCGATTACCGTCCACAAGAACGTGGGCTTGGTGATCGGGCTTCTTTGCAGTATTGGATGTGACAGGCGCAACAATGAGGTTGGGCGAATAGCAGTTTGCGGTGTTGTTCTGCACCACGACCACAGGGCGGATACCGCCCTGCTCGGAGCCAAGGTGCGGCTCCAGATTGGCGTAGTAAATATCACCGCGCAAAAATTTTCGGTTGACTGGGATCATGCTCATCACCGCTTGCAGGGCAAATTGTGGGTACGGCCAGCACCGTTGTAGATGGACAGGATCTGTTTCATGTGGCGGTCTGCCACATTGCCAGTGTCGTTTTGTGCCAACCGGGTGATAGTCTTGGGATGCACTGTGCGCAGCCGGAAAATCAGCCGTTCCCGGCTGTATTCGCCCTGATACAGAGCCAGAAAACGAGCCATGCCATGCAGGATGCCCGACAGGAACGAATCCGAATCGCCACCCCAAGCGTCTACGAGAACGCTCAGCATTTCACGGTAAAGTGATGCACCGTAGCTCTTGTAGATGTAGTAAGCCGAGCGGATGCAGTAGATTTTCCACGGGGCACGAATCCCATCCAGTGCAAACCGAACGCCTGTGTCCTCCGTTACCGAAACAAAATCGCAGGCGTTTTCTTCGTGTGCCACCAGTTTGGCACGAAGCTGTTCACCAGCGGTCAGTTCGCTGGAAATGCCTGTCTGCACAGCAAACAGCAGAGCTTCATGCTCTTTAGAAAGGCCGTAGAATACCTTGCAGCGAATCGGGAGGTCACGCCCACCGTTGCACGTTTTCCGTGCCTCAATGGTGTTCTGACCATCAAAGACGAAGTAGCGGCCATCCCGGTAGCTGACCTTCGGCTCATTGGCGATGTACTCCGAAAAGTTTGCTGCGATTCGTGCAACCTTGCCCATGCGGAGCAGCCGCTGATATTCGGCGCAGGGATTCAGCAGAATGCTGTCAACGTACCGCACCTCAAAGTTGCACTCCGGCAGGCTGGAAAGGTTCAGGTTAGAAAGCATCATAGCGTTTTCTCCTTTACAGTCAAAAGATACTGTATCGTATCTTCTATTAGGTCGTGAATGGTCTTGCGGCAGTCCGAATCTTCAAAAACATCCGGGTATTCTTTGAAAATGCTATTCCAGCGGCGAATGAAGTCCTCTTTCGCACCCTGCACTTCGCACATCATCAGGGAACCGTTTGCAACGGCTCGTTCCTGATAGCGGTTGTCAATGGATGCTTTCAGAGAGGTTCTTTCTTCGGTAGTAAGCTGGCGTTGATGCCCTTGGATGCTTTTGCTGATTTCAGAAAGTGTTTGTTTTGAAGAAGCGGTTTCGGCTTTTCGGGGCTGACGTTCCTGCTTTGGCTTCCGCAATTCTGCAAGAGCAGCAGGAATTTCTGCCTTTGGCGTTTTTGCCAAGGCGGTGATTTCTGCATCCGTTGCCTTGATGCGCCCGGTCAGGATTTCCTCTCTTGCACCGGGGACCGCATCTTCCGCAGCGTCTACGCCTTTGGCATACTTCTCTGCTCTCTTTACGGTAGCCGCCCCAACGCCGTTTTGTGCGGCAATGCGCTCACAGGTGGAGAGCTGCTTTGCCCTCAATCCAGTTCCTTTTCCAGCTTCTTGTAGTCGGTTTCGGCTCCCCGGATGTCCCGGTCCTCTGCGGTGTAAATGGTCTGTCCGGATACCTGTGTACCGCCCGAAAAGAGGATGCCGCAGGAGGAAAAGCCAGACATCACCATGAGGATGAGCAAAAGAAAAACGCCCACGATCACCAGAACGTGTGCGTTGCCCTTGGCGGCATTCATCAGCCCCTTTACGGCAGTGCTGACGGCGGTTTTACCTTTTTCTACGGCTTGTTCCACGCCGGACCGGGCAGCAGATGCACCGTTGGATGCCGCCTTGCCGCCTGCGGTCTGCGCCGCCGTGCCCGACCGGGCGGCGGTATAATAGCTTTTGTGAATTTCTTGCCGCTGTTTCCAACGTGAAAGCCAGTTGGAGCCGCCCTCGCCGGTACCGGATGCACCTGCATCTTGTGCCGCAGTCGGCTCCGATGCGGAAGATTTGGCGGTTTTGGCACCCTTCTTGCCCTGCATCTTGGCTTTCTTCTTGAGCTTCCGGGCATAGCGGCTTTTGGAAATATCACGGACATTTCCTGCCGCCTTTTCGCCCTCGTTCAGAGCCTGCACACCGACGTTTTCATCCTCGTACTGGTCAACTTCCCGGTGCACCGCAGAGCGGACGGCATGGGCGGCGTACATTTCACGCTTCTGCGCCTTGCTCAACCGGCTCAACTCGTCCGGGGTCAGTTCCGCCTTGCCAAACCGCAGATGCTGTGCCTTTTCCGCAGCTTTATCTGCATCGGTTTTCAGCTTTTTCTTTTTGGGCACCGTCTGCTCTACCTTGGCTTTTTTCGGGGGAGAACGGGTCTTTTTGGTAGACGATTCCTCTTTGATGTTCAGTTTCGGTTCACTCATTTCTGCGCGCCCTCCGAGACTTCACCCAACTTGGTGGTCATAATGCGGTAGAGTTCCAGATCGGTGGGGAAACGGTCCACAAACGGCAGAATGACATTACCGAAAAACAGCAGCCCTTCGCCCTCGCCGGAGTGGGTCACATAGGAAAGCTGATGGGGCGAGATGTTGAGCTGCTTTGCGAGGATCTGCCGGTCTCCTGCCGCCTGATTCAGCATGATGATCATGTCACTGTTCTCGAAAATATTCTCGACTTCACGGGAAGAAAGAAGGTCTTTCACATTCTGGGTCAGCCCCGTGGGAATACCGCCCCACTTGCGGAAACGCTTCCAGATCTCCACGGAATACGCCGCAGTCTGCTCCTCTTTCAGAAGCAGGTGCATCTCGTCCATATAATACCGTGTGGACTTTCCGCTGCTGCGGTTTGCCGTGACACGCCCCCAGACCTGATCCTGCACAATGAGCATACCGAGTCTCTTCATCTGCTTGCCCAGTTCCTTGATGTCGTAGCAGACGATGCGGTTATTGATGTTCACGTTAGTGCGATGGTTGAACAGGTTCAGACTACCCTTGACGTAGATCTCCAGTGCGGTGGCAACATGGGGGGCTTCTTTCTCGTCCTGTTGGAGTAGGGCGTTGTACAGATCCTCAAGGATGGGCATATTCTCCGGGCAGGGGTCCGCAAAATATTTGCGGTAGATCAGATGCACACAGCGGTCGATGACGGTTTTCTCCACCGGCAGCAGTCCTTCCTTGCCGCCCACCACCAGTTCGCACAGCGAAAGAATAAAGTCAGCTTTCAAGGAAAGCGGGTTATCTTCCTCGGAGTAGTTGGCATTGATGTCCATGGGATTGATGAACTGGGTACTGTTGGGCGAAATTTTGATGACCTGACCCTTCAAACGATTCACCAGCGGCGAGTATTCGCCTTCGGGGTCGTTGATGATAATATCATCGTCCGTCACCAGAAAGGCGTTTGCGATTTCCCGCTTTGCCGAGAAACTTTTGCCGCTTCCCGGAGTGCCGAGGATCAGACCGTTCGGGTTCTTCAGCTTCTTCCGGTCCACCATGATCAGGTTGTTGGACAGGGCATTCAGCCCGTAGTACAGGCTCTCTTTGCCGGACTGGTAAAGTTCCTGCGTGGTAAACGGAATGAAAATTGCCGTGCTGCTGGTGGTCAGCCCTCGCTGAATTTCGATCTGACAGTCTGCCAGCGGCAGGCTGCTCATCAGCCCCTGCTCCTGCTGGAAATCCAGTCGGCACAGGTTGCAGTTGTGCTTCTGTGCAATGCTGGATGCCTGAAAAACGTTGTTTTCCAGTTCCTGTTCCGTGCGCCCGGTGTTCAGCACCAGAAAGGTGACAAGGAACATCCGCTCGTTCTGGCTCTGCAATTCCTTCAAAAGAGCCTTGGCATCTCTGCCGTAGGTCGCCAAATCCGACGGAATGATGTCAATATCATATCCGGCACGGATTGCCTTCTTCTGTTCCTCGATCTTGCTGCGATCCAGTTCCGTGATGGTGCGCTTGACGGTCTTGATGGCACGGTTCTGATCGACACTCTGAATGTGCATGGTGACGATCTGGGACGAATCCATATCCAGAAAATCCTTCAAAAGCTGGTCGCTGATGTCGGAGGCCGTGATGCTCAGAAAGCTGGCGGCGCAATAGATGCCGCCCATCTGGAAGGTACGGCTGTTCTTGAAAGCAAAGGCGGTGGGCGCAATGGCATCCTTCACGGACAGCCCGCTTTTCACAAGGTCTTTCCAGTCAAAGTGAAACTTGGATGCGCCATCCATGTTGAACATATCATGCATGAGCTTCAGCCGCTGGACACCGTTCAGGGATTTTGCCTGCACCCCCAGCCGGTGGAAGTTATTCAGCAGGTCATTCTGGATGTGGTCGAGCCGGGGCTTGACCTGTGCCATGCTCTCGCCCTCCACACCAAAGGTGATGAATTTGGTCTTGGTCAGACCATTATTGCCCTTGGCAAGCTGCTGGCGCAGCATCTGGGAATACTCGGCACGAACATCGTCAAAGCCGTCCTTCTGGAACGGAATGCGGATGCTTTTCTCAAACTCGGTGCTGTCGGTTGCCATGTTCACAAAGGACAGTTCAAATTTGATGGAGCTGTCGAAAAAGTTGAGGAAGGAACACCATTCCTCGAAAATGGCGGTCTTGTCCTCCTGCTGGGCGAGCTGGTAATTGATGTCCTGATACTGGATGGTGCGGGTGTAGTAGCCGGGACGGACACGGCAGGTGCCGTCCTCAAACATCCGCTGCATGGGGATCTGCTGCACTTGCTCCCGCTGTTCCTCCTGTCGGTTCTCCTCGGTGGAAAAGAGATCATCTAACCCTTTCAGAGCTAAGTTTCCGCTGTCGATCGGCATCCGCCTGCACCTCCTTTGCAAGAGATTTGTAGGCTTCTGCCACCTTGCCCTTGGGGTCATAGGCAAAGATGCTTTTGCCTGCCGCGCTGGTTTCTGCCGCTCGGACTGACCGTGGGATGGTCTGTTCAAACACCTTCAGGTGCTTTCCGTATGCCTGCCGAATCAAATTGCTGATCTGCTGTCCGTAGTTGGTGCGGCTGTCGGTCATGGTCAGCAGAATGCCCTCAATTTTTAATTTCGGGTTTATCTGCCGCCGGACCTTCTGCACCGTCTGCAAAAGCTGTTCCAAGCCTTTTGCGGACAGGTACTGCGCCTGCACGGGAATCAGGGTGGTGTCTGCCGCCGCCAGTGCGTTGATGGTGAGCATCCCCAGCGAGGGGGTGCAGTCCAGCAGAATGAAATCGTAGTCGTGCTTTGCACCTTCCAGCACCTGTTTCAGCATCTTCTCTCGGTTCATGCTGTTCACAAGGGCAACTTCCAACCCTGCCAGTTCGATGTTTGCCGGAATCAGGTCTACGCCCTCTGCATGGTGCAGAATGCCCTCACCGGGTTGGATAGGCTGGTCGTTCATGGCTTTCTGCATCAGAGTAGACAATGTGGCAGGCAGCTCGTCCGGCTGCTGCCAGCCCATGCTGATGGTAAGACTGCCCTGCGGGTCAGTGTCCACCAGCAGAACTTTTTTGCCCTCCATCGCCAGCCCGATGCCCAGATTTTCACAGGTGGTGGTCTTGCCGGTGCCGCCTTTCTGGTTGACGATGGCTATCGTGGTTGCTTTCTTTGAAATTTTCATCACCTCCGATTCGCTAAGTCGTGGTTGGTTTGGTTCTGGTAGGAAAGCTGCATGGTGGTGGGCGCGTTGTACAGAGAAGCGAGCAGATATTGTTTCATGTTACGGATCGGGCTGCTGTTCTCTGCAAAGCACTTCAGCACAAAGCGGATGTGGTCGGCGTTCAACTTCATAAACCGACTGCATACCACCTCGGCGGGCTTATCGTCCCCAGCAATGTGCAGCAGCTTACGGTTGGTAGCGCAGGTGTCCACCAGCAAGTCTACGATCTGGTAGATAATGTCCTTGTCATCCGGGCAGAGCCGGAGCAAAAGGTCTATCTCCAAAGACTGAGAAAAATATTCTTCCAGTTGGGTGCGTTTGCTCATCCCATCCGCTTCTTCAGAATTGAATGGATCAGTCTCACTCATTTCAGTATCATTCTCTTTAGTCTTATTACATCGT
>ERZ836358.2804-NODE-2804-length-12584-cov-16.409211_pt1 | contig 12584 bp, 9 predicted proteins | sample MGYA00519942_ERZ836358 | MGnify/ENA primary metagenome ERZ836358 (study PRJEB31850, sample SAMEA3708798) | human gut metagenome | biome: human gut; feature: human-associated habitat; material: faeces | place: China | collected 2014 ...
TCCACGATGTGGGCGGCCCTACCGCAAACTTCCGCTTCCCCTCCTGCCGCGAGCAGATGCTGCGCGGGATGTGCACCGGCGGCAAGCACTGCCTTGCCCCCACCACCTGCTCCCACATGATCGTGGATCACAGCGACTACCTTAAGATCCTGCGCCGGGTGCGGGAGCTGCCGGGCGTGAAAAAGGTGTTCATCCGCAGCGGCATCCGGTTCGACTACCTGATGGCTGACCCGGACGATACCTTCTTTAAAGAGCTGGTAGAGTACCATGTGTCCGGCCAGTTAAAGGTTGCCCCGGAGCACTGCGCCCCCAACACCCTTGCCTACATGGGTAAGCCGCCCATCGAGACCTTCAACAAGTTCAAGGATAAGTTCTACGAGCTGAGCAAGAAGGCGGGCAAAAAGCAGTACCTTGTGCCCTACCTGATGTCCAGCCATCCGGGCAGCACCCTGAGCGACGCGGTCTATCTGGCCGAGTACCTTTACAAGAACCACATGCGCCCGGAGCAGGTGCAGGACTTCTACCCCACGCCCGGCACCGTGAGCACCTGCATGTTCTATACCGGTCTGGACCCCTACACTCTCAAGCCGGTGTTCGTGGAGAAGACCGCCGAGGGCAAGGCGCTGCAGCGCGCACTGCTCCAGTATTACGAGCCGCGCAACGCCGAAAAGGTCATCAAGGCGCTCAAAATGACCCACCGCGAGGACCTCATCCCGCTCCTGGTGCCCGCCGAGGGCCGCCGCGCCGTCCAGCGCTCGGCCCGCCGAGCCGAGGCCGCCGAGGTGACCATCCACAACGACGGCACCTACACTGTCCGCCCCAACGGCAAGGGCAAGGGCCGTCCGCAGGGCCATGCCGCCCCGGCAAACCGCAGTGCGGGCGGACGTCAGCCCAGCCCCGGCGCACGGTTCGCGCCTCGCTCTGCACCCGGCCATAAGCCGAAAAACGATCAACAGAAAGAGAATACGACGTGGAAAAATACAAATCGGAAAAAGTAAGTTTCTGGCGAAAGCCTTTCCGGCGGCTGGCCGCACTGGCGTTGGCCGCTGCGCTGGCCCTGGGCCTTGCGGCCTGTGACGGGGCATCCGTCCTTCCGGGCGGCAGCGCCGATGTGATCCCCAACCCGGCATCCAGCGGGGTGCAGACCGCTGACAGCTTCCGGATGCACTTTCTCGACGTGGGGCAGGCGCTCAGCGTCCTGGTGGAGTGCGATGGCCAGTACATGCTGTACGACGGCGGCAACGTGGACGACGGCAGCATGGTGGTCAGCTATTTGCAGAAGCAGGGCGTGGAAGAGCTGCAATACGTCTTCTGCTCCCACGCGCATGAAGACCATGTGGGCGGGCTGGCCGCTGCGCTGGCCTTCTTCCCGGCGAACCATGTGTACAGCCCGGTGACAGAAGCCTCCACCAAGTGCTTTCAGGATTTTGTGAAGTACACCCAGCAGCAGGGCCTGCAGGTCGAGGTGCCCGCCGTGGGCACCGTCTGGCAGCTGGGCAGTGCAACGGTGACGATGCTGGGCCCGGTGGCACAATACAGTGAGACGAACGACACCTCGATCGTCCTGCGGGTAGATTATGGTGCCACCAGCTTCCTCCTGACCGGCGACATGGAATCGGATGCAGAGCGCGACCTGGTGAACAGCGGGGCCAACCTGAAGGCCGATGTTTTGCAGGTGGGCCACCACGGTTCCAGCACCTCGACGAGCTACCTTTTCCTGAATGCCGTCCTGCCCGAAATGGGCGTCATCTCCTGCGGCGTGAACAACAAATACGGCCACCCGCATGAGGAGACCCTGAGCATCCTGCGGGATGCAGGCGTGGACGTCTACCGCACCGACCTGCTGGGCACGGTCGTCATCGGGTCGGACGGCCAGAACTACACCATCCGCACCGACAAGAACGCCACTGACGCCGAGCTGAACCCCACCGCCCCGGCGGCATCCAGCACGGCACAGCAGACCTACATCGGCAACGTGAACTCCAAAAAGTTCCATCTGCCCACCTGCCCGAACCTCCCGGCAGAGAAGAACCAGATCCTCTTCTCCAGCTACGACGAGGCCATTGCAGCAGGCTACACCCCCTGTTCCACCTGCATCAAGTGAGACAAAGCAAAAAGGACTGTCGCGAATGCGACAGTCCTTTTTTGCTTGCTCTATATATACCGTATCTCAGCCGCCCAGATAGGCGCTGCGGACACGCTCATTGGTCAGCAGCTCGGCACCGGTGCCATCCATGACAACGCGGCCGGTCTCCAGAACATAGGCCCGGTCGGCCACGGAAAGCGCCATCTGCGCGTTCTGCTCGACCAGCAGGATGGTCATACCCTCCTTGTGGATGTTCCGGATGATGTCGAAGATCTCCTGCACCAGCAGAGGCGACAGGCCCATGGACGGTTCATCCAGCATCAGCATGGAGGCGTTGCTCATCAGCGCACGGCCCATGGCCAGCATCTGCTGCTCACCGCCGGACATGGTGCCCGCCAGCTGTTTGCGGCGCTCCTTCAGACGGGGGAACAGTTCAAAGACCTTTTCCTTGTTGGGGCCGATGGTGGAGGCAGGCTGGGTGTAGCCGCCCATTTCCAGATTTTCCTCCACGGTCATGTGCAGGAAGACGTGGCGTCCCTCCGGCACATGGGCCAGACCGGCCTCCACGATCTTGTGGGCACGGACGCCCTTGATGCTCTTGCCCTTGTACAGGACATCGCCCGTCTTCGGGTGGAGCAGGCCGGAAATGGTCTTCAGGGTGGTGGACTTACCGGCACCGTTGGCACCGATCAGGGTCACGATCTCTCCTTCGTGGACCTCAAACGAAACGTCCTTGACGGCGTGGATGTTGCCGTAATAGACGTTGATGTTCTCCACTTTCAGCATAGAATCTGCCATCGGTCAGCCCTCCTTCTTGCCCAGATAGGCCTCAACGACCTGCGGGTTGTTGCGGATCTCATCCGGGGTGCCCTTGGCGATGATGCGGCCAAAGTTCAGCACCGCGATGCCCTCGCAGATCCCCATGACCAGGCTCATGTCGTGCTCGATCAGCAGCACGGCAATGTCGAATTCGTCGCGGATGCGGCGGATGGTCTCGGTCAGTTCAGCGGTCTCGGAGGGGTTCATACCGGCAGCAGGCTCGTCCAGAAGCAGCAGCTTCGGGCTGGTAGCCAGGGCGCGCATGATCTCCAACCGGCGCTGTGCACCATAGGGCAGGCTGCCCGCCGGGGTGTTGGCCAGATCGGCCATGTGGAAGATATCCAGCAGCTCCAGTGCCCGCTCGGTGCACTTCTTTTCTTCCTTCCAGTAGTTGGGCAGACGGATCAGGGAGGAGGCCAGGTTGTACTTCATGGACTCATGCAGGCCGACCTTGATGTTGTCGATGACCGACAGCTCCTTGAACAGGCGGATGTTCTGGAAGGTGCGGGCTACGCCCATCCGGTTGACCTGATAGGTCTTCTTGCCTGCCGTGGGCATCCCGTCGATCAGGATGGAGCCGCGGGTGGGCTGGTACACGTTGGTCAGCAGGTTGAAAACGGTGGTCTTACCGGCACCGTTGGGGCCGATGAGGCCGGTGATCTCGTTGCGGCCGATCATCAGGTTGAAGCCGTCCACTGCGGTCAGACCGCCGAAGTCGATGCCCAGCTCGCGCACGTCGAGGATGGGCTTTTTGTCCTTGTCGCGGTCGGTCAGGAAACCGCCGGAGGGGACGCTGTTCAGTCTCGTCTGGAACTCACTCATGGTCTGCACCCTCCTTGTTCTTCTTGCGGAACAGTTCCCCATTCAGAACCTTCTCCACGATGCGGCTCATGGAGAAGTCGTAGCTGCCCAGCAGTCCGCCGGGGCGGAAGATCATCATCAGGATCAGCACCAGCGAGTAGATGACCATGCGGTAGCTGTCAAAGCTGCGGGTCGCTTCGGGCAGGATGGTCAGCACCGTTGCCGAGAGGATGGAACCCAGCATGGAGCCCATGCCGCCCAGAACGACCATGACCAGGATCTCGATGGACTTCATGAAGCCGAAGGTCGAGGGGTTCAGAACGCCGATGTAGCAGGCGTACAGGCCACCGGCCAGACCGGCGAAGGCCGCAGAGAAGGCAAAGGCCATGACCTTATAGTAGGTGGTCTGGATGCCGCAGCTCTCGGCCGCGATCTCGTTGTCGCGGATGGCGAGGACGGCGCGGCCGTGGCGGCTCTTCATCATGGTGTGGATCAGGAAGCAGGTGATGACCACGCACAGGAACACATTGCTGAAATGGGAATACTTGGGGATGTTCTTCAGGCCCTTGGAGCCGTAGAACAGGCTGTAACCCAGCACATCGTCGATGTTGTTCAGCGTGATGCGGATGATCTCGCCGAAGCCAAGCGTCAGGATGGCCAGATAGTCACCGGTCAGGCGCAGAGCGGGGATGCCGATCAGTACACCGAACAGGCCCGCCATGATGCAGGCCAGCACCAGACCAATGGCAAAGGAGATGCCGCTGGGCAGGGGGCTGTACTTGGTGAACAGCGCGCAGGTGTAAGCACCCACGGCCATGAAACCGGCATGGCCCAGCGGCAGCTGGCCCAGATAGCCGGTGGCCACGTTCAAAGACACGGCCAGGATGATGTTGATGCCCACGGTCATCAGCACCTTGTTCTGATAGGTGGAAAGCAGATTCCCGGTCAGGTAGGAAAGCCCCAGGAACAGCAGCGCCACCAGCACCGTATTCATCAGGTAGCGCACGGGCATTTTGAGCGTTTTGCGTTTGGTATTCATCTTCATGCCCTCCTTACACCTTTTCCTGAACCTTGCGGCCAAGGAAGCCGGTGGGCTTGACCAGCAGCACGATGATCAGGATCGCAAACGTGACGGCATCCTTCCATGCGGAAAGGCCGATGGCGGAAACAAAGCACTCGCACAGGCCGATGGCGATGCCGCCGATCATGGCACCGGGAATGGAGCCGATGCCGCCCAGAACGGCTGCAACGAAGGCCTTCAGGCCCAGCATGGAGCCCATGGTGGGGGTCGCCTGCGGGTAGCTGCAGCAGTACAGCACCGAGCCGATACCGGCCAGTGCGGAGCCCACCGCAAAGGTAAAGGAAATGGTGCTGTTGACGTTAATGCCCATCAGACGGGCAGCGTCCATATCCTCAGACACGGCACGCATGGCCTTGCCGAGCTTAGTCTTCTGCACAAGGAAGGTGAGCACCAGCATGGACAGCACCGTGACCAGCAGGGTGATGACAGAGGTGAGGCCCAGCGGCACAGAGCCGATGTGGAAGGTCTGGTTGGTGTAGTAGGCCGGAATGACCTTTGCACCGGAACCAAGGATCAGCTCTGCAGTGTACTCCAGGAAGAAGGACACGCCGATTGCCGTGATCAGCAGGGAGATACGGGGTGCGTTGCGCAGCGGGGTGTAGGCGATCTTCTCGATCACAACGCCCAGCAGCGTGCAGGTGATGATGGTGGCGCACACAGCGGTGACCGGGCCAAGGCCCAGCTGATTCATCACGAACCAGGACATGTACGCACCAACCATAATGACATCGCCATGGGCAAAGTTCAGCAGCAGGATGATGCCGTACACCATGCTGTAACCCAGTGCGATCAGTGCATAGATGCTGCCAAGGGACAGGCCGTTGATCAGCTGGCTAAAAAACACTGTCATGGACTGATACTTCCTTTCTTTGCGGCGGAGGACCCGCCTTTTGGGATGCACTTTTTTACCAAAAAAGCGGAGACAGCCGAGCAAAACCTGTTCCGGCGGTCTCCGCAATGGGTCATTTATTTCTGAGTACTGCCTTCATGCCGCACACCGGTGCGCAGGATCAAAGCAGATCAGAACATTTCCTTCAGAACGGGGGTTGCACCGTCGAAGCACAGGATAGCGGTCTGCTTGACGGGGTTGTGGTGCTCATCAAAGGTGAAGGTGCCGGTGATGCCATCAATGGTGCCGCCTGCGATAGCATCGATGACGGCCTGCTTATAGTCGTCATCACCAGCGGTCAGGCCGGCATCCTCAGCAGCCTGAATGCCGTAGACAACGGTCATGGCAGCATCGTAGCCCAGAGGAGCGAAGCCGTTGGGGTACTCCTCACCGTACTCAGCCTTGTAGGCATCCTCAAAGTCAGGGTTGGAGCCCTTTGCGTAGTTTGCGCAGAAGTAGGCATCCTTCAGCTGGTCGGCAGTTGCGTAGCCTTCCAGACCATCCCAGCCATCGCCGCCCAGGAAGGGAACTGCCAGACCGATGCTCTCAGCCTGAGCCAGGATCTGACCGACTTCCTGATAGTAGTTGGGGCAGAACACCACTTCGGGAGCCTTGCCCAGAATGGTGGTCAGCTGGGTCTTGTAGTCCACATCGCCCTCAGAGTAGGTTTCCTGATCGACGATGGTGCCGCCCAGGCTCTCGAACTCGTTGACGAAGTTCTCTGCCAGACCCTCGTTGTAGTCAGCGCCCTTCTGGAAGATGACGGCTGCCTTGGTGTAGCCCAACCGCTGGTAAGCGTAGTCAGCCATCTTGATGCCCTGGAACGGGTCGGTGAAGGTTGCGCGGAACACATTCTCGTTCACGGTGTCGGTCTCGGCATCGTAGGTGACAGCCTCAGCGGTAGCGGAAGCGGTGACCATGGGCATGTTGTAGTCTGCGCTCTCGGCAGCAAGTGCCAGAGTCGGGGTGGTGGTAACATCGCCCACCAGAGCGGTGATGCCCTGATCGCACATCTTGGTGAAGCAGGTAACAGCCTGAGTTGCATCGCCCTGCTCATCCATGGCGATGATCTCCAGCTGCTTGCCGTTGATGCCGCCCTTTTCGTTGACCTGCTTCAGGTACAGGGTAGCGCCGTTGACAACGGCCTGACCGTAAACGGAAACATCACCGGTCAGAGGTCCAAGAACGCCCACCTTGATGGTGTCGCCGGAAGCAGCGGCACCAGAAGCTGCGGTAGAGGCGGAAGCAGCAGTGCTGTTGGAAGAACCGCCGCATGCAGTCAGAACGCCGGCTGCAGCAACAACACCTGCAGCGGCCAAGAAATTACGACGAGAAATCATCTTTTTCATAGTGAATATCCTCCTTAGGAGCATTCGTGCTTCAGTATAAAAACGGAAGCAAGGCCCTCTTTCCCTCAAAGCGACCTTGCTTCGTTATCAATATTATAGACCTGTGAGCCAAAATCCGCAATTCACAAACCGTCCATACTTTCAGGGGCATTTTGTGGACTTTGTTGCCAAAATAGCCAAAAGCAGTGGGTCTGTTTTGTGCACTATTTCAATTGCTTCATTTTGTTTGTGTGTCAGGTGAACACAATTCACAAGTTGCAAAAGGGTTACAGGGTCTCCATTTCGGCATCTGCGGCAAACTCGGCCTCTGCACGTGCCTCGGCAGCTTTGCCCTCTGCTTCCGCTTTGGCCGGAGACTCTGCAAGGATCTTGCGGATGGCGGTGAAGTAGAACACCAGCGACAGGCCGGTGCCGATGCACCAGCCCACGGGCCATGCCATCCAGATGCCCGTGCTGCCCAGAGCAGTGCTGCTCAGCACAATGGCGATGCCCACGCGCAGGATCAGGTCGGAGAAGGTGGCGATCATAAAGCGCACCATCATGCCGCAGCCGCGCAGGATGCCGTCAGTGACCAGCTTGAGCGACACCACAAAATAGAAGGGAGACAGGATGCGCAGGAACAGCATACCGGTGTCGATGGCCGGACCCTGCGGGTCATTCATGAACAGCAGCAGCAGGAAGCGGCCGAAGAAGAAGTACAGGAGCACGATGGGCACGCAGATAATCCACACCAGATTGCGGCCTGCGCCAAAGCCCTTGTGCACACGGTCCATCTTGCCCGCGCCCATGTTCTGGGAGGTGTAGTTGGAGATGCCGTTGCCCAGCGTGGTAAAGGAAGTGATGACCATGTTGTTCAGCTTGACGGCTGCAGAGTAGCCTGCAATGACGCTGGCACCAAAGGTGTTGATGACGCTCTGCAGGATGATGTTGCCCACAGAGACGAAGCTCTGCTGCAGGATGCTGGGGATGGCGACCATGGCTACCTTGCCCAGCATGTTCCAGGAGAACAGCACGACCTTGTTCTTGGATTTGAAGGCGCTGATGCGGCGGAACACCACCACCATGGCCAGCACGCAGCTCACACCCTGACACAGGAAGGTGGCCCATGCCACACCGGCTACGCCCATCTTGAGACCGGCCACGAACAGGATGTCCACGCCGATGTTGGACAGGGACGAGACTGCCAGAAAATAGAAGGGCGTTTTGCTGTCGCCCAGAGCGGAGAAGATGCCGGTGGCGATGTTGTAGAAGAACATGAAGGGCAGGCCCAGCACGTAGATATCCAGATACAGCGAAGAATCCGCAAGGATCTCCTCCGGGGTGTTGATGAGCTCCAGCAGGCTGTGGCAGCCCACAAGGCCGATCAGCATCAGCACGGCGCACAGCACGGCAGAGCCGATCAGGGAAGTGTAGACCGAAGTCTTCATCTCATCGTAGTCCTTTGCGCCAAAGTAGCGGGACACGATGACTGAGCAGCCAATGTTGCAGCCAAAGGCAAATGCAATGAAGATCAGGGTGATCTCGTAGCTGTTGCCCACAGCAGCCAGTGCGTTCTCGCCGATGAACTTGCCTGCAACAAGGCTGTCGGCAATGTTGTACAGCTGCTGGAAGATGATGCTGCCGAACATGGGCAGGCAGAACTGCCACAAAACCTGTGACGGCTTGCCGACCGTCAGATCCTTATTCATATAGAAAATCCTCCTCTATCTACCATAAAGAAACATATTAGAACCAAAAACAGTATAGAGTCGCCCTGACAAAAAGTAAAGAAAAATTTTAGTATATCTGCCATATGAAATTAACATGATAGGCATGACGCATCCCCGCTGCTGCCAGTGGGCAGACTGTAAAGACCAGCTGTTTTCTGCTTTGCCGGAATGTTCTGCCCCATCAGCTGCCGTTTTTTGCCCCTTAAAAAGTTTACATCCGCAAACATGCGCATCGGCTCTTGCACCGGGCCGGAAAGCGTGGTAGGATACTATCGGTTAGTTAGACATAACTATCATAATTGGCCGTCACCCGTCTGCCCGCCCCGGGCAGCACAGGGATGGAAATGATATTCAGGAGGTTTTCAAGATGAACGATCTGGAAATTGAATCTGTTGTTGGCCGCGAAATTCTGGACTCCCGCGGCAACCCCACCGTGGAAGCGGAGATCACTCTGGCCGACGGCACTGTGGCACGCGGCTGCGCACCTTCCGGCGCATCCACTGGTGAGTTTGAAGCTCTGGAGCTGCGGGACGGCGACAAGGGCCGCTATCTGGGCAAGGGCGTGACCAAGGCTGTTGAGAACATCAACACCGTCATTGCTGATGCTGTTGTGGGCATGGATGCCTCCGACATCTACGCCATCGACGCTGCCATGATCAAGGCCGACGGCACCAAAGATAAATCCAATCTGGGTGCAAACGCCATTCTGGCCGTGTCCATTGCCGCCTGCCGTGCAGCCGCTGCTTCTCTGGATATGCCGCTGTACCGCTTTCTGGGCGGTGTGAACGGCAACCGCCTGCCCGTGCCCATGATGAACATTCTGAACGGCGGCGCACACGCCACCAACACGGTGGATACGCAGGAGTTCATGATTATGCCGGTGGGTGCACCCTCCTTCAAAGAGGCGCTGCGCTGGTGCGCTGAGGTATTCCATGCTCTGGCTTCCATCCTGAAGGCCAAGGGGCTGGCTACCTCCGTGGGCGATGAGGGCGGCTTTGCCCCCAACCTGTCCAGCGACGAGGAGACCATTGAGACCATTCTGGCCGCCATCGAAAAGGCCGGTTACGTGCCCGGCAAGGACTTCATGCTGGCTATGGATGCCGCGTCCTCCGAGTGGAAGAGCCCCAAGGGCAAGGGCTTCTACAAGCTGCCCAAGGCCGGCACCGAGTTCACCTCCAGCGAGCTGATCGCACACTGGAAGAGTCTGGTGGAAAAGTACCCCATCATCTCCATTGAGGACGGTCTGGATGAAGAAGACTGGGAAGGCTGGCAGGAGATGACCCGCGAGTTGGGCGGCAAGGTCCAGCTGGTGGGTGACGACCTCTTTGTGACCAACACCGAGCGTCTGGCCAAGGGCATCGGGCTGGGTGCAGGCAACGCGATCCTGATCAAACTGAACCAGATCGGTTCTGTTTCCGAGACGCTGGAGGCCATCAAGATGGCCCACAAGGCCGGTTACACCGCCATCAGTTCTCACCGCTCCGGCGAGACCGAGGACACCACCATTGCCGATCTGGCCGTGGCGCTGAACACCTGCCAGATCAAGACCGGTGCTCCCAGCCGTACCGAGCGTGTTGCAAAGTACAACCAGCTGCTGCGCATTGAGGAGCAGCTGGGCGACAGCGCCGTTTACCCCGGCATGGCAGCTTTCAACGTAAAGCGCTGAAGCTGTTGAAAACAAATTGATCTTCCGGCACCCGTACTGCTTTTGCAGCGGCACGGGTGCCGTTTTGTTTTCTCCCAATTTTTTCCTGCAATCTGCTGTTCTGCCCAGCCGTATTCCATGCATGCCGGGCATTTTGGCCCGAAATTGCAAAAAAGGAGCAAAACATTCATGTTATCTACTCTGATCTCTCTGTACAAGCTGCTGGGCACCGGCGATTTTGTAAAAGTGCTGCTGATCCTGCTGAAGGGGCTTTTCGGCTGATGCAAAGCCGCCCTTCTCACTGCGGAAACGGGACTGCCTTACCGGCGGTCTCTTTTTTTGCCTTCTCACTTTACTTTCTTAAAAAAATATGCCATAATGAAACCAGTATTTTCCGGTTTAAAAGCCGTGCCCTGTACTGGGAAATCAGGGCCAGAATCCAACAGAAGAGGGGTATTTTGTTATGAGCAAAACCATCATCCCGGCAAACTATACGCCCGCGCTGAACCTGTACGACACGCAGCGCGCCATTGGTACGGTCAAGCGTCTGTTTGCCGACACCCTGTGCGCCACACTGAACCTGTACCGCGTGTCTGCTCCGCTGTTTCTGGAAGCATCCACCGGTCTGAACGACGACCTGAACGGTGTCGAGCGCAAGGTTACCTTTGATATCAAGGAAAGCGGCATTGAGGCACAGGTGGTGCAGTCACTGGCAAAGTGGAAGCGCAAGGCCCTGAAGGACTACGATTTCCGTGTGGGCAAGGGCCTGTACTGCGATATGAACGCTATCCGCCGCGACGAAGATCTGGACAACCTGCACTCCATCTATGTGGACCAGTGGGACTGGGAAAAGGTGATCCGTCTGGAAGACCGCAACGAGGCTTACCTCAAGAGCGTGGTGCGCTCCATCGTGTCCGCTGTCTGCGCCACCGAGATGAACCTGCACGCCATGTTCCCCCAGCTGCAGGAGCTGCCGCTGCACAGCCCCAACGTCACCTTCATCACCACGCAGGAGCTGGAGGACCAGTACCCGGACCTGACCCCGAAGGAGCGTGAGAACGCCTTTGTGAAGGAGCACGGCACCACCTTCCTGATGAAGATCGGCGCTCCGCTGAAGAGCGGTAAGCCCCATGACGGCCGTGCCCCCGACTATGACGACTGGGATCTGAACGGCGATCTGCTGTTCTGGAACGACCCGCTGCAGTGCAGCTATGAGCTGAGCAGCATGGGCATCCGCGTCAGCCCTGAAAGCATGGACAAGCAGCTGACCATGGCTGGCTGCGACGACCGCCGCGCCCTGCCCTTCCACAAGGCCGTACTGAACGGTGAGCTGCCTTACTCCATCGGCGGCGGCATCGGCCAGAGCCGCCTGTGCATGCTGCTGCTGGGCAGCGCCCACATTGGCGAAGTGCAGGCCAGCGTCTGGGACGCAGCCACCCGCGAAGCCTGCGCCAAGGCAGGCATCCCGCTGCTGTAAGCAGGTTTTCCACACAAAGATTCAAAAGGCAGGATACCACCCTCATGGTGGTACCCTGCCTTTGTTCGTTTTCTGCCCGTATCCGGGGAGAAATAGTTCGAGTCCTGTACCGCCCACCACGAGTCCCCAGACCAAAGGTCTGGGGACTCGTGGTGGAGCATTGTCCACAGCACTCGAACCTAAAACCTCTTCACGGGTGACCGTCTTGGCATCGTCCGTGAAGTTGAAATTGAGCACGACCCGGTCGTCAAAAACGTAGACCGAGTTGACAAAGGTATCAATGATTTGCCGCTGGTGTTCCATGTCTCTCATGTCACCCTTGCGAAATTTTTCAAACCAGAACCGCATCCATTCGCGGGTCAGGACGGGCTTTTTTAGCTCTTCTTCCAGAATGCTGGTGTTCAGGGCTTCTTTCCGGGCTTCTAATTCGTCCAGCCGCTGCTTGGTGGTCGGGGTCAGGATGCCCTGTTCAATGGCTTCCAGAAGGTTTGCCAGCCGCTTCTCCGTGTCCCTGAGCTGGTCTTTCAGGACAGGCAGCCGGGTGTTCTCTTTCTGCTGGGCTTCCATGACCAAATCTATCAGCTGTTCGATGATTTCATCGTTAAAAATCACCTTAATGGCGGTGTCCACCACGAACCGCTCCAGAGGCTCCTTGCGGATGGCTTTCAGGTCACAGTGCGCCTTGCCGTGGCGTTTGGCGTTGCCGCACTTGTAGTAATAGTAGGTGT
>ERZ836358.2808-NODE-2808-length-12578-cov-6.239320_pt1 | contig 12578 bp, 19 predicted proteins | sample MGYA00519942_ERZ836358 | MGnify/ENA primary metagenome ERZ836358 (study PRJEB31850, sample SAMEA3708798) | human gut metagenome | biome: human gut; feature: human-associated habitat; material: faeces | place: China | collected 2014 ...
GACACAGTTTGTTCACATTCTGTTCGAGTCATGTTCGATTACCTATCGGTAACTGCTATTACAGAACTATTTACTTAATTGTAACAGATTTGTAATATATTTTTGATGATTAAGTAATAACATTCTGCTATCATATAAGCATCAAATCAAACAGACAAATAGGAGGTTAGAATATGGTAAGTAAATCAATTATCGAAAAATTTAAAAATGGGGAAGTAATTGTAGAGACAAGTATCTATAGGTTTGTTATAAATTCACATGGACAAATTTTAAGAGCATTAAAGATTAACATACAGATTCCGGATGCATGGACCGTTGTTTATGATCTGAGTGAAGAGAAATAAAATATTGACATACCAATATATTAGATTTATATTAAACGTATAGGCAGGGTGCGCAAGCCAACCGTCAGAAGCGGAGCGCATGGGATGGCTACCCATAACCTCTGCCTATATTTATTAGCAATAAGGAGGTATCCAATGAAACTTGAATACATCTTAACATTTTTATTGTTGGTATCAATAATTTTGCATAAATAAGGAGGCATACAATGAAACTCGAGGATATTTTAACACTTGTCAATGCTGGCTTTACAGCTGAAATGATTGCTGGTTTTGCAAAGTCAGAAACAAAACCAGTACCAGCACCAGCACCGGAACCGGAACCAGCAGATCCAGACAGTGAATTATCAGAAATCACAAAACGTCTGGATGAACTTACAAAAGCAATCCAGACAAATAACGCTGTATCTGCTACAGCACCAACACCAAAAGAAAATGACGTCAATGACGTTATTTTAAATTTAATCAAGGAGGTATAATATGAACTCATTAACACCTGTTGACGTCTATAAGATTGTCAACAACATGAATTCACAAATGTTTGGAACGAAAGAAATTGAGGTCATCGATGCAACCAGCTTTGTATCCGTAGGAGAAAAGATGCTGCGCTCCGGTACCGAGAACATCATGAACGCTATGGCATTCACTTTCATGAAAAATTATTTTCCAAACACTCCCTATATCGGAAAAGTAAAAATTATTGATGAAACATCCGAACGCTGGGGAGCTATTACTCTTGAGACAGTACCGTTACACCAGGACGAGGAAGCATCCGAAGATACCAATACAGATCTGAATGCTACTCAGTTTGATGATGGAAATACTGTCGATATGTACAAAATCAAGAAGCCAAAAGTTGTCCAGCTTAAGTTTTACGGTACAAAAAAAGAACAGAACCATATTACACGTCTGGACGACCAGTTATCCCAGTCATTAAGATCAGCGGAAGAGTTTGGACAGTTTTATGTATCCGTCATGACTGAATTTCGAAATGACATTGAGCAGGCAATGGAAGCAGGCAGACGTCTTGCAATCTGCAACTACATTGCAGGAGTGTCAGCAATGGGATTATATGAAGTGGATCTGACACAGGAATACAACACAGAACATGGAACAACTTATACAGGGTTACAGCTTCGAACAACCCAGTCAAAAGACTTTGTGCCGTGGTTCGTCGCATACGTTCAGAATCTGTCTGATTGCATGACAGAGCGTTCAACTCTGTACCATGCAAACTTTACCGGCCAGGATATCCTGCGGTTTACGCCGAAAGAATATCAGAAGTTTATCATGTTGAACAGCTTCTGGAAGCAGGCACAGACAAGTGTCTTGTCTGCCGCATTTAATGATAAATATTTGAAAATTGCCGATGTGGAGTTTATAAATTACTGGCAGTCAATCAAGAATCCAGAGCAGATCAAGATCAAACCAAACATCTTAGACCTTGCAACCGGAACATCAAAAGATGCAACTACCAACGTAGAGCTGCCATATGTATTAGGATGTATCTTCGACCGCCGTGCAGTTGGTGTAAACTATCAGTTTACAAAAACAATCACGACACCAGTCAATGCAGCAGGCGATTATTACAACACTTACGTTCATTATCGCAAGAATTATTGGAATAACTACACACATAATGGTGTCGTATTCGTGATGGGGGAGGGTGCTTGATATGGTATTTCCGGATAAAGACTATATTACATTTGCACTTGATTCATCAAAATCAGTTAATTTTACTTTTCCCAATAAAAAGCCAAAAAGGATATGGTTAGATGTTGGAACAACTAGTAATTTTAGACTTAGAATTAATGACGACAATGAAGGTCTATTGATTCATATGAATAGTGTTTATCAAAAGAATTTTAAAATGCCATCAACAGTTAATTCAATTACAATTTCAACAACTGTTGAAACATCATTTAACATGAGTTTACTTGTTGAAGAATGGGAGAATTAACATGGAACAGACGATTTTAACAGCAATCAGTTCTCTCGGTTTCCCGATCGTCTGCTGTCTGATCGTCCTGTACATGTACTGGAAAAGTGATCAGACACATAAAGAGGAAGTTGATAAACTTAGCAATGCAGTCCAGAACAATACCATTGTGATGGAAAAGATTCTGGAGCATCTGGAGGTCAAAAAAGATGAACTTAAATAATATGATCAATACTGCAATTGCAATTGCAAACGATAACAGTCACGGCTACTCACAGGCACGCCGGGGTGGTAACCCCGACTTTGATTGTTCTTCACTTACCGCTTACTGCCTTCGGGCAGGCGGTTGTGATGTGAATCCAGGAAGCACGACCAGGAACCTGTACAGTCAGCTTACAAATAGAGGATGGCAGAAAGTATCCGGTAGATGCAAAGCCGGAGACATCTATCTGACTCCAGGTAAGCACGTTGTCATTGCGGTTACAGACTATAAAGTTGTTACTGCATCCGGAGACTTCGATCATAAAAAAGGAGATTCATCAGGCCGTGAAATCCGTGTCCGTGACTTTTATACACCGTCCTATGGTTGGACATATCATTTAAGATATGCAGGAGTAGGATCTAGTTCTTCCGAGTTTACCGTCGGAAAAGTATACACTGTACAGGTAGATGGATTACGTGTCCGCTCTTATGCACCGAACGGCGAAGTCTTGAAGAAATACTCCAAAGGCACACGGGTTACCTGTAAAGAACTCAAGAACGTCAATGGAACTACCTGGATGCGTACACCGTCCGGCTGGATCTGTACGTATGCATGCGGTAAACCATACGTTCTTTAAGGAGAAAGAATATGGAAGTTAATCTTTATTCAGTATCAAAAAGAGTAAATAGTAGCAAACAGCCACCGGGCAACCCGGTGGCTTCACTTGATTGTAAATTAAAAGAAAATACATCAATCATGAATCCCTCTATCATCATTACTGGATTGAATGAATTTACAACTATCAATTATGCATATATTCCGGATTTCAGACGTTATTATTTCGTGCAGAATGTGACTGTAATAAACAGTACTACCAGTCAGATAGACCTTGATGTAGACGTTCTGGCAAGTTTTAAGTCATCTATCATAGCACAGAAGTTCACGGTCGAACGATGTGCAAAAGTTCCGGAGAAGTGGACATTGTCTGACCCCTTGATCTATCCGAAGTATGAATGGTATGATTCCGTAGCATCTGCGCAGAATAGTGATTGGTGGAGTGATACAGGATCTTTTTTAGTCCGTGTGACCAATGCAGATGGACTTGTCAACTATATGATGGATTATGCATCACTACAGGAGCTTCTTAACTATACTTGCAATGCGGGTAACTTTACAGACGTATTACAGGACGAAGCAGTCAAGTCCGTTTTTAACCCGTTCAAGTACATATGTTCGGTTATCTGGATTCCATTATCCTATGCAAAATATTCCGGGGCAGCGGTCACTACAATTAAAATGGGTTTCTGGACAGCGTCCGGAATTAATGCAAAGAAAGTAGCACCCAACGATACGATTGATATGTACTTTAAGATTAATCCATCAAACCCGATCTATGATGCCAATGCTTTTGGATACTTTGATTCCAATTTCTCCCAGTACTGGTTAGCTCTTCCGGCGATAGGTACAATCCCATTTAGTATGCAGACATTGACGGATAACGTGCTGGATATCCAGTACACCGTTGATATGACGACTGGGACAGCACTTTGTCAGATTAAAAATGGAGCAGAGATCATCCAATCATTATCATGTCAGTTCGGTGTCCCCTACCAGATCGGACAGATGGGTGGAGTCACTACCGGAATCATGAATACAGTCGGTTCTATTTTAAAGGGAAGCGGAGCAGGATTATTTTCTGGATTCCAGCCGGAGGTCAACACGTTAGGAAGTACCGGTTCGGTTGCACTGTTGCGCCAGTATTCAATCCCCCGTCTTTACTGTCACGCCAGACAGGCGCAGGGAGTAAATTTTGGATCGTCTGGATATTATTGGCACACACCTATGAAACTTAGCACGATCGCCGGATATGTACAGTGTAGTGATGCAAGTGTCTATGTCTTAAATGCTTACCAGCCGGAGATCGAACGCATCAACAATTACTTAAATTCTGGCTGTTACATCGAATAGGAAGGAAGTGAGAAAGTGCTACCATTAAATTATGAAAGCATCAATGTCAGAATGAACCGGGTAAGTCCGTCAATCGTTGTGAAAAATTCACAATTGACTGGATTCTTTGAAGAAATGCTATATGAGCGTCTTTATTCTGTCATTGACATTACATGCAAGGAAAGCATTGATATTCCATTTATCAAATTTTGCTTGATCGCAGGCGGATACTTCGGCGTGTTTAAAAATGATAAGTTTGGTACGATTGCACAGTATCCGACGCTTACTGGGATTGATATTTATTATCGTCCAGCATATGCAACCTATACAAATCCGCTTATCTTAAACACAGGAGAGTACCGGATTGGAAAAGATTGTGCATTGATCCATATGCGACCAGATTATTGCGGATGCTTTGACATCATCAGCTATTACGCTTATAAGCTGGCAATGACAGCAGAAGCAATGGACATGAGCCTGTTTAATTCAAAAGTTGCTTTTATCCTGGCGAGCAGGACAAAAGGTGGTGCAGAAACCTTAAAAGTTGTATTTGACAAAATCAGCAGGGGAGAGCCTGCGGTAGCAGTTAATCCGGAAAGCTGGAAGCGTTCCGAAACAGATCCGGAAGAACCATGGACACAGTTTAACCAGGACGTATCAAAGAATTTTATTGCAGACAAGCTGTTGCTTGCATTTGAACGTATCCTGGATGAGTTTGACACAGAAGTTGGTATCCCATCTGCCAATACAGAAAAGAAGGAAAGAATGAATGTAGCAGAAGTCAATGTCAATAACATCGAGTCCGTAACCAGGTTGACAACATGGATTGACACCATGCAGAAAGATGCAAAAGTAGCAAACACACTTTTTACAGACCTTAATCTTAAGGTTAAGATGCGAAAGTTTGAACAGGAAGAGAGGATGATTCCATATGACGAGTAGATTGACGCTGATCGGTTTGTTAAAGTATGATGATACCTTATTCAATAATTTAAGACTTCCGGATGGTGTTGATAAGACAACATTTACAAATACGCTGCTCCTTGATTATGGAATGCTGGGAGTCGTGTATCCGGACTTTTATTTCATGCGTGACTCTGCGATCCCGGCTTGGTGTGATAAGTGGCAGGAAAGTTTACGACAGACATGGAATGCACTTAACGCTGATTATAATCCGATTGAGAACTATGACAGACAGGAACACTGGACAGACAGTCCGGACATTACACGTAGTGAATCAGGAAATAATGAATCAACCATGACAGGGAATGAAAATTCCAATGCCTATGGCGATGTATCAGCTTATAATTCTAGTGATTATCAGGCGCAGGACAGAACACGGTCGGATAGCTCCAACACATCAAACGGGAAGAACAACTATAACAGTAGTAACCGGGAAACCGGAACTACAACTCACGATGGCAGGATCCATGGTAACATCGGAGTAACGACCAGTCAGCAGATGATTGAGTCGGAGTTAAAATTAAGGAAACAATCCTTTTATGGATATGCGGCTAGTTTATTTATGCAGGATTTATTGAGAGGAGAGTGGTAGACATGTTTAATTTCAGAAATTATCCATCCAGTCAGATGTCAGATCTGAACCTTGATTGGATCATCGAAAATGTTAAAAAAGCAGTAGCAGCTGTCGAGGAAGTAACAAAAGAGTGGTCTGATATCAAAGGTACAGTACAGAAGATTGTAGAAGATGAAGTGAAAAAAGAGCTGGTATCCGGAGAGATTGGACGGCTCGTTGATGAAGCAGTAAAATCAGGATTAAGTACTGCCAGCAAATATACAGACCGATCAAGACGTACTTTTGATTTTAACGGAAAAACGATCTGTATCGGCGACAGTTACGGAGAAGGTTACAATCCGGATGGTAACGTAACTGGATGGACTGCCCTGATTAAAATTTATCTTGGCTTAACGGATGATAACTTTTTCTCAAACAGTCTTGGGGGTGCAGGATTTTTGAACGGTACGACCTTTGCAACACTGCTCAATCAGACCAGCAATCATTTTAAGAATGAAGAGGTAACGAACATCATCGTTTGCGGAGGTTTTAATGACATAAACAAATCTGAAACAGATCTGATCAATGCCATTTTCAATTTTAAAAAGACTGCTAATGCCTTATATCCAAATGCACAAATCTTTGTTGGTTTTATTGGCAACTCAACGAAAATGGATTCAAGAATTGGCCTGATATCTCCTCGTGCCTCTTACTGTTCCGGATGCGAATACAACGGCATTACCTATTTAAGTGGTGTAGAAAATGCGCTTCATTCTACTTCTATGTTTGGCAGTGATGGAGTCCATCCGAACACATGGGGGGAAGAATCCATTGCAAAAGCGATCAGTAATGCAATCTTAAATGGATACGCTTCGGTTATCCATGCAGGAACTAAGATCACGAACGTAAGTTTCAAAAACGGATTCACAGGTTCTACGATCATTGAATCTTCACAGTATAATGATTCATGTGCTTTTTATGGATCATTTTCGATGAACCGCACTTCCGATTTTACAATGAAGGGGGATGGCTCTTTTTATGAACTTTTTTCTTTCAAAACGTCCTTTGTACTGGGAGGATTCCAGTTTGACTTACCAACAACAGCAATTCTGACATCAGCTGATGGGTCATATAAAACAGTTCCGTGTACCTTAAGAGTCTACAATGGTAGTTTATGGATGGCAATCCGCTCGGCAAACGGTACAGGATATGACAATTTCCATGTAAACGGTATCGTTACGGAACCATTCACAATTAAAAGTGATACTGTTTTTGGTTAATACCAGAATACAAATATTAAGGCTAGGAATTTTCCTAGCCTTTTATTTTGAGATATTCAAACAATTTTAACTTCAATTCATAATTTTCAAACGTGACACGTTCTGCGATAACTTTATCCTGCAGCCAGATATAATTTTGTAAAAAACGATGTCTGCCAGACAGATTATCCGGAAAAGATTTTCCTGTTCCTCTTCTGTGCATCGTGACATAATACAGATCATGCGACTTATGCTCATATATATTGAGGGTGCCGATCGTTACAAGTAATCGATATTCATTGATCGGTTCTGTTCCAATACAACTAAAGTCATCATATGCAAAGGTATTATGCAATGCCATCCCCCGAAACTGCTGGTCTTGCACTGCTTTAAATAGAGCAGTCTGCGCTAACTGTTCAGAAATCTTTGATTCTGCTACATTTACTACACAGATCTTTTGCTCAGGGAGAAAACAAAATTCCTGGCCACGATTCTGCATTCTGGTTATCGTGTTTACCAGTCCAAAAGCTTCCAGGATAGGACTCTCAATGCTGTTTGAGTTGGATAATAACCATGCCTTTACAGCAGGTCTGCCTTTTAATTCGCGGACAGAATTGATTGTCATGTATGCGTTTTCAAACGCTTCTTTCTCTCCGTTCATCCGTTTCTTGATTTTCTCGGGGATAAATTCATCATACATGATACACTGGTATGGATCTCCATTAAAGCCTCTATTTGATACAAGACCAGACAGGCTAAATGCTGAGCCAATGATCTTATTCTCATTCAATCCATCAACGATATTCAAACGGCTGTCCGGCCGTATGCCTTTAATCTTATCAAACTTATATGCTGCCCCATGATCTGGATTATAGCCCTTATCAAATGGATTATCAGATAGACATCCCAGTAATTCCGGTCCTGTCCGTCGCATAAAAATAAATGGAATATCATTTTTCACGTACGTGTCCATAATATGCTTAAAACAGGAATATGTTTTTCCGACCTGTCTGCTACCGATGATGATATAGAAATTGGCAGGTAAACTGTTCAACCTGCCAATGTCTAGCCATCCATCTTCCTGATAGATGTTCATTTATTTCTCCTTTACTGATTCCGGAACGATAACTGGCTTGATGTAAAATTTCCCCTCGCTTTCAGATACTCTCAAGTAAAATTCAATCTCATAATCTCCTTTTTCCATGTACTGTCTGTCATCTTCCGGGAAAATGGTAGCTGTGCCTGACCAAAATGAACCTTCACAGGTTACGACCTGGAACTCTCCTTTGTTTCTGCCTCTTCCGTACTCTTTTGTTTCTACCTTTGTTACTTTTACATCGTCTTTGAATCTCATTTCTTAGTCCTCTCTTTCCATTCTTATAAGTTTTACTGTTTTGCATGCATCTAATGTTTGAGCCAACTGTAAGACAAACTGCAGCTCTTCCCTTGCTTCAAAGATCTGACGTTTGGGAGGTTCTCCTTCTTCCCAGCTCACGTCAAAAATAAGTCTCCACTTTTGCATTATTTTCTCCTTCTTAAAATTTTGACAATACCAATGATTAATAATGCAAACAGAAAACACCCTAATAACCAGATCGGTATTGCAGACATATTTGTAGCTGATAATAACATTTTATCACACCTCCTTCCTATTTATAATGATAATATTTAACATTCATATTGATGTTTTTTATCTTCCTTTTCGAAACTCATCAGTCCCCGCATACAGAAACCAGATCTTTTTCCAGACTTCTCCGCTCCCTCCGGGTGTTGGTGGTTCTGGTGGAGGTGTAACACCTGATAAAAATTGATACCAGTTATTTGCATATGTTCTACGTTTGGCAACATAGTTCGTGTTTGGATCAAAACTGGGGCGCTCATAGCAAGCCATGAACGCAGTTGTCAGCCAATTGACACCCTTATTCTTTGCATTTGTCTTAAACTGCTCCGGAGTAAGTCCAACCATATCATCCGAAGCACCGGATCGCTTATAATTGTTAATGTAAGCCTGTGTTGAATACCATTGACCTCCTAGCTTAAATAATTCGCCATCGAGACAATGACATTGCACGGTACCGTCTGTATATGGAGACAAACCCAGTTTGCTACATGCATCTGTCAAGTCAGACTTAGGTGTCCATTGCAAAAGTCCGTATCCACGCCCACCTCGTTCTGCAAAAATAGGAGATAACGTGCTTTCCTGCTGCATGTTCCCTAAGATTGCACAGATAGTGCTAAAGTTATATCCTAAGGCATTAAAAACCCCATAGATGATCTGTGCGTTATTTTCCATCTCTGATTGAGTCAAATAAGTGTTTTTTGACACCCATTGCATAATTTATCACTCCTTTTCTATTAATTGCTGTATTGGCTGATTTCGAACTCACATGGCATTCCTGTATCCTTATCATATGGAATCGTGTGATCCAGTTCATATTCTGCCTCATGCAAGATGATTCCAGAACTATACTCTATGTCAGATCCCATGAGATTCAAGATTTTGATCCCCTCATTATTAATGTATTCCGGGCGCATTTTCCATTTTGCAAAACCCTCATTCCGGAAAATCTTTCCCTTCTTAAATTCCCGTAGTGTCCCATGCAGACATTGTAGTCCCTCTTTTTTTGGAACACCTGCTACCGTCAGATGCAGTTCTCCGTCAATATCCCGGTAGGCATATCGTTTGGATCCCATTGTTTTAAATTCAATGCACTCTCCATCATCATCGGCAATGCCAAAGATAAATGTCTTTCCTTTATAATCTACTCTTCCCAGTCCTCTTTCTTCTGATTTCTTCCTGATCTTCTCATTGTATTCTCTGAGCATATGCTCATTCCATTTATAACCTTTTACGGAATCTGTATCGGAATACACCCATATTTCACAGCATCTGCCCAGTTCAAATAGATTCCGTTGCGCATAAGCAGTTACCCAGACGCCCCACTGATAAGGCAAAAAGCTTTTCCATGACTTGTAAAACTTTTCAATCCACTCTTCGTCTGTCTTACTTGTATTATTCGACCATTCTCCGGTAGTATAATCTTCCTCCAGAACTTCCCGGATAATTTTCTGTACACACATTCCATAGATTCCATTTAATTCATTTTTTGATATCATGTATAGGACAGGATCTGTATTTTTGAGTGTACACTTATGCGTGTAAAGCTCCATGATAAGATCTGTGATCCATGAGGGCAGATATTCTTTCCTTGCATACATGACTTTTGACACGTCTGCATAGTCATAGTCGTAGCATCTTAAGATATCATCCAGATCCGGATCTGTAAACGGATAAATCACAAGATCTGCATCGAGTATCCTGCCATTGTCACAGACTGCTTCAACTGCTGACACTGCCTTATGATAGGACAATGGAGGCATTGGTTCCTCTTTTTTCAGATGTACATTAACCAAACGGATGTAACCGGAAAATGCATACTCGTCTTTCAATTCCAGAATATCATCCAAAGTAAAATCAGCATACTCAAATTTCGTCATTGGATATTTTTCGTAGCAAAGCGCAGCCGGATAAGAACTGGCAAAATCTTTTGATTTTCCTGTCCAGCCAAATGTTGCTGATGAAATCTCTCGTCCAACGTAATAACGGTTTGCATGCGTATACCCGCCATGATAGCATTGTTCTAACTGCCTGTATTGCTCTACAGTCAGTTGCTGCTTTTGGAAATACTGATACCATTTATGACCTGATTTTTTCCATCTTGACGCATAGCGCCTTGCTTTGTTGCGAATAAAACCGGTATTGGTTAATGGGCAGTTTGCTACACTGTATCCTCTGTCGCTCATGTACTTCCGGAGTGCGATACACTGCGCGATCGTATCAGTAGCAGCATACACGCACTCTTTATAAGTCCGGTGGCTATCCGGAGTTCTAACTTTATTATAATCCCAGTAACCAACTGCCTTTTCTACACCTGTATCTACGTCTTCACATAACTTTTCAAGTGACCGATTGACAAGTATATAGCTGTCTCGAAATTCAATGCCATTGTTCCATTGCATAGTGATATAACGATGCGATTTTACAGCTAAAACATTTTTCGGCTCTGACCATTTTTCGAACATGTGTGCTTTCATGAATGTGTAGTCGTAGGGAAAGTTATGGACGTAGAATCTGACTGTGTGCGTATCATCTGAATGTAAATAGTATGCAACCTTATCAATCGTATTGATTAAGTCACGGACGTGATGACCGTACAGACATATGATATCCTCTATGCAGATTGTCCAGTCTGTGATATATGGGATACCATCATATACACTTGTTTCTGTATCGACCGTGATTACACGATCATACACATAGCGGGGACGTCCTGCATTACTACTTCTTACAAAATCATAATCTAGCAGGCTCATATAACTAAATTTGTAAAAATCAATGACTTGATATCCTGCTATTTCCATGTGTAACCTACTTTCTGTTTGATTTTGCCTGCTTTAATGCATCAGGTAGTGATTTAAAACCAAGTTGTTTTGCAATGTCTGACGATGTGTATCGGTCTGTTTTTGCTATAAATGATTCAACATCCTTTTGTATTTGTGAAACTGATTTCTGTGATTTTGCAATGATGTCCAATGCTGTAGCGGATCCATATAATTCGTCTAATTTTTTCCATGTTGAGGATGCAATAAAGTCTTCATATTGTTGGACGTTTTTAAAATTTACGTTATATCTTTCCTCAAACGTAGCCATTGCTTTTTTTCGTATTTTCTTAATGCCTGGCAATGTCGAGGTAGGCAAGTTCAGAAGATTCTGTAAAAGACTTATTTCATGTTTTACTGATATACCCTTTGTTTTCCCTAGTGATTCTTTGAATCCTTTATTTCCGGGATAATATCGTGCTACGTCTTGTTTGTATATCTTAATTGCTCCATAGTCAATTCCAGCAACTTCAAGTCGTCTCATGCGCTGATTAAGACGTTTGGCCAGTTTTTTTCGTATTGCGTAGAGTTCCTTATCTGATTTACTACTCAGATAGGGGTTGAATTTCTGTAAATCATCATTTTTCATATCTGTCATACTTCCTTTTCAAACGGTCTTTTTCGTCCTGTTCGCCTAGTTTGTATCCAAACCCAGCTCCTAAGCCAAATCCGACTAATAAACAGGGCACTAATGTAACTATCATAAGTATCATTTTACTTCCTCCTTTAACGAATATACTACAGTCCATTTATCAGAATCAAGATAAGAATCAGTATCCAGATACATCCGTCTGCATCGGCGGATTGTTCTGTCACTGAATTTTACGTAGATGTATTTTGTACCGGATATGATTAATTCCCCGGCTTTGAAACGGTCGATATAAGATTTTGGTAGTCTGTACATATTCTAACCTCCTATTTGTCTGTTTGATTT
>ERZ836358.2824-NODE-2824-length-12519-cov-27.128530_pt1 | contig 12519 bp, 10 predicted proteins | sample MGYA00519942_ERZ836358 | MGnify/ENA primary metagenome ERZ836358 (study PRJEB31850, sample SAMEA3708798) | human gut metagenome | biome: human gut; feature: human-associated habitat; material: faeces | place: China | collected 2014 ...
CCCCGGCGGAAGACCCCTTTGAGGTAGCTATGCGGAAGCGGGAGGCGGGCTATGCTTGATCTTGCCACTGCGGAATACAGCCTTGTGGGCTGCGTCCTGATCGACGCCCGGTGCCTCCCTGCTGCCCGGGAGATTTTGCCCACGGCGGAGGCCTTTGCCAGCGAACCCTGCCGGAAGGCCTACGCAGCCGCCTGCCGGCTGGAGGACGAGGACAAGGGCATTGATCCGGTCATTGTGGGCCGTGCGGCAGGGCTGAGCAACGACTTCCTGATGCAATGCATGGACTTAGCCCCCACCTGCACCCGGGCCGCAGAGTACGCCAAGGCCGTCCTGGATGGCTACCAGCGGCGGCAGCTGCAGGCGCTGGGGGAAAAGCTGCAAACGGAAGCCCTTTGCGCAGGCAGCACCGCCGATCAGCTTTTGACGGAGGCCAGAAGCACCCTGGATGATCTGGCAAACACCCCGGGGCGGTGCAGCGTGAAGAGCGCAAGAGACAGCCTGCTGGACTTCATGACCTTCCGGGCAGAGGTGCAGCAGGGCAAGCGGCAGGCGATCCGGACGGGCTTCCCATCCCTGGATCGCATATTGGGCGGCTTTGCCCAGGGCGGCTTCTATGTCATGGCCGCCCGCCCGGGTGTGGGCAAATCGGCCCTGGGCATTGCCCTGGCGGACATGATGGCAAGGGACCGCAGGGTGCTGTATGTCAGCCTGGAGATGACGGAAGCGGAATTAAATGCCCGCCGGGTTGCCGCCGTTTCGGATATCACATGCACCTTCGGGAAGCTGCTGTTCGGCAAGACAACCGAGGAACAGGATGCCGCCATTGCCAATGCCTGCGGCAAGCTCTATGCGCACAAGCTGCAAATCTCCGCCGTGTCCACGCTCACCGTGCCGGAACTGGAGCTCCAAGCCCGGAACGTGGGGGCCGAGGTGGTGATCGTGGACTACCTGGGCCTGCTCTCCGCCGAGGACAAGCGGCTCAGCGAATATGACCGGGTGACCCAGATCTCTGGGGACCTGAAGCGCCTGGCCAAACGCCTGGGCTGCGTGGTCCTGGCCCTGTGCCAGCTGAACCGGGAGAGCGTCAGCGCCCCCGGGCAGGACACCCGCCCCAGGCTCTCCCAGCTGCGCTCCTCCGGCGCCATCGAGCAGGACAGCGACGGCGTTCTGCTGCTCCACCGCCCGGAATACGGCAAGACAGAGACGCCCCGGGAGGCATCAGCGCCCCAGCAGTTCTTTGTGGACGTGGCCAAGAACCGCCACGGCCGCACCGGCACGGCCGAGCTGGCCTGGTATGCCCCCGTGAACCGGTTTGAGGACTACGGCGGAAAATGGACGGTGAAGAGCTGGATGTGAAGGGGGCGTTTTCCTCCTTGCAATCGGGGCGAAAAAAGGATACAATGGGCGAAAAGGCCCGCCCCTTCCCGGCGCTGGGGAAGGGACGGATTCTGAGACAAGGAGTTTGCTTTATGGCAAGACGGACGCAGGCGGTGATCATGCAGGCCTTTATGGACCTGCTGACACGCAAGCCCCTGGATAAGATCACGGTAAAGGATATTATCGAGGAAGCGGATATCAACCGCAATACGTTTTACTATTATTACGAAAACATTCCCGATCTTTTGGATGCTTATTTTGCCTATGAGCTGCAAAAATTTTCGGAGAGCACCGAGAAAAGCGACTCCTTTGCCAGGGAATACAACAGGGCCTGTGCGTCCCTTCTGGAAAATCGCCGAGCCATTCACCATATCTATCTTTCGGAAAATCGGGAGCTGATTTCCAACTACCTGAAAAAGGCTTCCCAGCTGTTTGTGGAGCGGTTTGTCCGGGAGGCGGCGGAGCCATACCACCTGAGCGAGGCGGGCATTGACTATGTGATGCACCTCTACGCCTATTCCGTCCTGGGGGTTACCATGCGCTGGATTCAGCAGGATGTGCCTGTAGACCCAAACCTGCCGGAGCTGCTGGAGAGCACCTTCCATGCCTCGGTAGACGGCATTATTCAGGACTATATCGCCTTTTTTGAAAAGCATCCAACGGAGCAGTAGCCTCCAAAATTCAGACAAAATTCCAGAACCGTTCGAATTCGGACGGTTCTGTTTTTTTGTCCGTAGAAAAATGTCGAAAAAGGGAATACAATCCGGTTATCCAAAGAAAGGGGGCAGGCTGTTGAAGAAACTGAAAGCCGTGAAGTACGCCTACAGCATCTTCGCCTGCGCGCTGATCGCCTTCGGCCTGGCGGTGCTGCTGAAGGGCTGGTTCCCGGCAGATGCCTTCATGCTCTACGGAGGAATTCTGATGATCGGCTTTGGGGCCATCAGAATTCTGGGCTATTTTTCCAAGGACGCCCTGCAGCTGGCCTTTCAGTTTGATCTGTTTCTGGGCATTGCCTCGGCAGTGCTGGGCTGCTACATGATCTGGGATGCCCAGGCGGCGGGACACATCGTCATGGTCCTGGGGGTGTTTTTCCTGATCGACGCCCTGTCCAAGATCCAGACGGCTATCGACGCCAGACGCATCGGCGTGGAGCGGTGGTGGCTGATTCTGGGCGTGGCCCTGGTGGCGGCGGCCCTGGGGGCACTGGTGATTCTGACAGAATTCCGGGACATTGCCATTGTCAGTCGGCTCATCGGCGCGAACCTGGCCGTTGACGGCGTACTCAATCTCTATGTAACACAAAGTACCGTAAATACAATCAGGAGGAAAAAAGTATGGGAAGCTTAACACACAAGGCAGCCAGAACCGCTGCCGGAATCGGCATTGATCAGGCCCTGAAAAAGGTGACCCGGGGAGACCGGGAGGCAGAGCTGCTGAAGCTCATCGACCTGGCGGAGAAGTACACCTCCGGCACCAATCTGAGCATTGACTTTACATCTTACCGGAATATGCTCCGGGACGACGGCAGCGCCCTGAGCCAGTACCTGAACCGGGCGCTGGACGAGATCGACCCCAACGTCCTGAAAACCACTCTGCTGAACTTCGGCTTTGAGGCCATGCTGAACGGCACCATGACCATCCGCAAAATGCGGGAGGTCCACCAGTGCAATATCCCCTGGCTGATCCTCATGGACCCCACCTCCGCCTGTAACCTGCACTGCACCGGCTGCTGGGCTGCGGAATACGGCAACAAGCTGAACCTTAGCTATGACGAGCTGGCCAGCATTGTCCGCCAGGGCCGGGAGCTGGGCGTGTACTTCTACATGTTCACCGGCGGCGAGCCTCTGGTGCGGAAGAAGGACATCATCCGCCTGTGCGGCGAGTTCAGCGATTGCCAGTTTTTGGCCTTCACCAATGGCACCTTGGTAGACCAAGCCTTCTGCGATGAGATGAAGCGGGTGGGCAATCTGATGCTGGCCATCTCCCTGGAGGGCGAGCCCGAGGTCAACGACCTGCGCCGGGGCCAGGGCGTTTACGGCAAGGTCATGTACGCCATGGAATTGCTGAAAGCCAACGGCCTGATCTTCGGCACCTCCATCTGCTACACCTCCAGCAACTGCATGTCCGTCACCAGCCCGGAGTTTGTGAAGCTCATGGTGGAGAAGGGCTGCCGCTATGCCATGTATTTCCACTATATGCCCGTGGGCAATGAGGCTTCCCCAGACCTGATGCCCAGCCCCGAGCAGAGAATGTACATCAAGGACCGCATCCGCCATATTCGCCGCTTGAAGGACGGCGAGGGCCTGTTCACCATGGACTTCCAGAATGACGGTGAGTTCGTGGGCGGCTGCATTGCCGGCGGCCGGAATTATTTCCACATCAACGCCAACGGCGACGCGGAGCCCTGCGTATTCATCCACTACTCCAATGCCAATATCCGCACCAGCACCCTGCTGGAGATTCTGAAGAGCCCCCTGTTCATGGCCTACCGTGACCGGCAGCCCTTCAATGAGAACCACCTGCGCCCCTGCCCCATGCTGGAGAACCCCGAGATTCTGCAGCAGATGGTGGCCCAGACCGGCGCTAAGTCCACGGACCTGCAATCCCCCGAGTCTGCCGAGCACCTGTGCGGCAAGTGCGCCGAGTACGCTGCCCACTGGAAGCCCTGCGCGGATAAGCTCTGGGCAGAGGAGAAGCACCCTGTCCACAATTACGAAAACTACAAGGACTGGAAGCCCAAGGCCTGATCTTCGGCGAAAGCCCCATTGATCGTTCCGACGGACCGTCCCGTACCCCTGGGCGGTCCGTTTTTTCTGCTATGAAGGAGAAATTTATGTCGAGTAAAACAGCCATCGTCACGGATACCAACTGCGGCCTGCGCCCGGAGGAGGCGGCGGAGCTGGGCATCCGTGTGATCCCCATGCCGGTGATCCTGGACGGGGAGTGCTTTTTTGAATACGATTCCATTTCCCAGGCGGAATTCTTTGAGGCCCTGAAAGGGGGCGCGGAGGTCTCCACCTCCCAGCCCGCCCCCGGGGCCATCCAGCAGTGCTGGGATGCCGTCCTGGAGGACTGCGAGGAGCTCATCTATATCCCCATGTCCGCCGGGCTTTCGGGAGAGTGCCAGACCGCCCTGGGCCTCGCCCAGGATTACGGCGGCCGGGTGCGGGTGGCGGACAATCGGAGAATCTCCGTGACAGAGCGCCAGGCGGCGCTGGATGCGCTTTCCCTGGCCCGGCAGGGCCGCACGGCGGCGGAGATTCAGACCTTCCTGGAGGCAGACGGCGGAAATTCGGACATTTTCGTTGCGGTGAACACCCTGGAGCTGCTGAAAAAAAGCGGCCGGGTGACGGCGGCGGGGGCGGCCCTGGGGGCCATGCTGAGCATCAAGCCCGTGCTGCGCATCCAGGGCGGCAAGCTGGACGCCTACCGGAAGGTCCGGGGGATGCGCTGCGCCATGCAGGCCATGATCGAGGGCTTGCAGGAGGATGCCCAGCGTCTGGAAGGCCCCCTGACCGTCCGGGCCGCCTATGCCGGGGACCTGGAGGCGGGGCAGCGCTGGCGGGATGCCTTGCAGCAGGCGTTTCCAAACTGCACCGTGGGCTTAGACCCGCTGCCCCTGAGCGTCTGCTGCCATGTGGGCTGGGGCGCTCTGGGCGCAGGGCTCGCAAGAGACAATACCTTGGAGGCGAAAAAACCATGAAAACAGCCGTTGTAGACGTGGGCGGCGGAATGCGGGGCATCTATGCCGCCGGTGTGCTGGACTACTGCCTGGATCAGGGAATCACCTTTGATCTGGGCATTGGCGTGTCTGCCGGAAGCGCCAATATCTCCTCCTTCGTCGCCGGACAGCGGGGGCGGAACTACCCCTTCTATACGGACTATCCCCACAGGAAGGAATATATGGGCCTCCACGAGCTGGTCCGGGACCGTGTCTATCTGAACCTGGACTATGTCTTTGGCACCCTCAGCAATTCCGGCGGAGAGAATCCCCTGGATTACCCCGCTTTTGTAAAAAATCCCATGGAATTTATGGCCGTGGCCACCAATGCGCAGACGGGAGCGGCGGTGTACCTGACGAAGCAGGATGTGCACCAGGATGACTATGGGGTGCTGAAGGCCTCCTCGGCCATTCCCTTTGTGTGCAAGCCCTACCGCATCCGGGGCATCGACTGCTACGACGGCGCTCTCAGCGACACCGTGCCCATTCAGAAGGCCTTTGACCTTGGCTGCGACAGGGTGGTGCTGCTGCTGACCAAGCCCCTGGGGGTTCTGCGGACCTCTAAGACGGACAATCGCCTGGCAAAGCTCATTCAGAAAAACTATCCCGTCAGCGCGGAGCAGCTCCGGGGCCGGGCAGAGCGGTATAACAACGGCATTGCCCTGGCAAAGCAGTATGCATCGCAGGGAAAGCTCTGCATCATCGCCCCGGACGACACCTGCGGCGTGGACACCCTGACCAAAGACCGGCAGGCCTCCCACCGCTTCTACGAAAAGGGCTATGCCGATGGGGAGAAGGTCCGCGCCTTCCTGGCCCGGAAGTAAGCCGCAAATCGACGGCGAGACCGTCCCGGACGTAATGGAGTATGCGGTAACCGGAAATTAAAAACCGCCCCCGTTCGCTGTGGTGGCAGCGGACGGGGGCTTTTTAGAAAGGAATCGAAAGAAGGGTTACTTGCTGCTGCGGTAGTAGTTGATCAGGCACCCGTCGGCGATAATGTGCCGCTCGGGCTCGGTGAGCTCTCCGGTGGACACGGGGAAGCGGGTGACGGTGCCGTCGGGTTTCACCGCGTAGGCGTCAAAGGAAGCGTCGTTGGCAAGCACATGCGCCCGGACGCCCGGCACGAAGATGTAGTCGCCCAGGCTGAACACCTCGGGATTCTCCACCAGGAAGGGGGTCATGCCCCAGTTGATGCAGTTGGAGCGGTAGCGCTTGGTGGCGTAGGCTTTGGCAAAGTTGGCGGAAGCGCCCATGACTCTCTGGCAGGAGGCGGCCTGCTCCCGGGCGGAGCCGTCGCCGGGCATGTTGGCGAAGATGGTGGAGCCCAGGTCGGTATTTTCAGGGTCGACAGTCAGACCGGCCTTGGCAAGGGCAGCGTAGACGGCTTTCACTTCCTCGGTCAGGCCCTTCCCGGCCCGACGGTCCCGCTCCTGCTGGCGCATAACCTTGCTGCGGGAGACGTACTGGGGGTCACGGCGGGACAGGGCGAACTCACTCAGACGCTCGGGGTTGGAGCGGTAGGAGGAGGTCTCGCCGGAGGGGATCAGCTCGTCGGTGGTGGTGACGGGGTCGGTGATGTAGGAGCAGACCTTTACCAGCAGATCGGAAGTCAGGGCGGGCATTTCGGGCCAGTCCTTGATGTTGGGGCCGAACTTCAGTTCGTGCTGGGGCTCGGGCTTCGTCCAGCCGTTGTAGACCCGCTTTTCGTAGATGCCAACCTCGAAGTGGTACTCGGGATTGGTGTATTCCACATCCAGATCGGAAGCTGCCGTCAGCTTGCCGCCGTTACACGCGGTGGCGGCAATGGAACGGGCGTCCATCAGGGCCACGGCAGCCATCTGGCCCTCGCCGGGCTTGGAGCCCTCCCGGTTGGGGAAGTTCCGGGTGGTGTGGCGGATGGAGAATTCGCCGTTGGCGGGGGTGTCGCCTGCGCCGAAGCAGGGGCCGCAGAAGCATTCCCGGAGAATGACACCGGCGGCAATCAGGTCGTGGGCCCGGCCGTTTTTCATCAGCTCTGCCAGAGCGGGCATGGAGCCGGGGTAGACGCTGAGGGTGAAGGCTCCGTTGCCGCAGCTGCGGCCTCTCAGGATATCCGCAGCGGCGCAGATATTGTCGAAGGTGCCGCCGGAGCAGCCGGCGATTTCGCCCTGCTCCACCCAGACAGCGCCGTCATGGAACTTGGACACAATGTCCATCTGGGCGCCCTTGATCTGCTTATTGGCAGCATCCTGGACCAGGTGCAGAATGTCCGCGGCGTTCTCCTGAAGCTCGTGGATGGTGTAGGTGTTGCTGGGGTGCATGGGCATGGCAATGGTGCATTCCACGGTGGACAGGTCTACGTATACGCAGCCGTCGTAGTAGGCAACCTCCGCAGGCTTCAGCTCTTTGTAAGCCTCGGGGCGGCCATGGATGGTGAAGTAGCCGCGGGTCTTCTCATCGGTGACCCAGATGGAGGACCAGCAGGTGGTCTCGGTGGTCATGACGTCAATGGCGTTCCGGTACTCCATGGGAAGATTTGCAATGCCGGGGCCGACGAACTCCATGGCCTTGTTCTTCACATAGCCGTTCTTGTACACCGCGCCGATGATGGACAGGGCCACGTCCTGGGGACCAACGCCGGGCTTGGGGGTGCCGGTGAGATAAATGGCAATCACGCCGGGGCGAGCAAAATCGTAGGTCCGGCCCACCAGCTGCTTTGCCAGCTCCCCGCCGCCCTCGCCGATGGCCATGGTGCCCAGCGCGCCGTAGCGGGTGTGGGAGTCGGAGCCCAGGATCATCCGGCCGCAGCCTGCCATCATCTCCCGGTTGTAGCTATGAATGTTGGCAAGGTTCGTGGGCACGTAGATGCCGCCGTACCTGTGGGCTGCGGACAGGGCGAACTTGTGGTCGTCCTCATTGATGGTGCCGCCCACGGCGCAGAGGGAGTTGTGGCAGTTGGTCAGCACATAGGGCAGGGGGAACTCGGTCATGCCGGAGGCCCGGGCGGTCTGGATGATGCCCACGTAGGTGATGTCGTGGGAGGTCATGGAGTCGAATTTCAGCCGGAGGTTGTCCATGTCGGCGCTCTGGTTGTGGCTTTTCAGAATGCCATAGGCCATGGTGCCCTGCTGGGCTGCCTCTTTCGTAACCTTCTTGCCGGTCTTTGCGGCAACCTCGGCGGGGTCAGTGACGAGGTCAGTGCCGTTTACCAGGTAAACGCCGGTATCGTACAAACGAATCATTGGGAGATCTTCCTTTCTAAATATGTCTTGAACCGTTCCAACGGTATTTTACTCGGAAAAGCGGGTTTTGTAAAATAGATATAGGGAATTATGGAATTCCTTTTGTGCATGAACGTGGTCCCGTCCCGCTTTGGGGGACGGGACCACGCTTGCTTACAGGACGAAGGAGACGATCAGGTTGTAGACGGCGCAGATGCCCACGCTGATGGGCACGGCCACGAACAGCAGCCGGTTAAACAGGCTGTTGCGCTCCTCTTCCTGGCTGCAGGAGCCCAGAATCAGGGAGCCGCCGGAGGAGAAGGGGCTGATGGCGGAGCTCTGTGCGCCCAGCACGGTGCAGGTGAACAGGGCCACGGGGCTCAGGCCGGTGGAAGCGGCCAGTGCGGGAATCAGGGGGAACAGGGCAGGGCAGACAACGCCGGTGGTGGAGCTGAAGAAGCTCATGATAGCGCCAACCAGGCTGAAGGCCAGGGGAATGAGAATGGCGGGCACATTGGAGCCAATCCAGGCGCTGAGCATGTCAATGGTACCGGCCTCTACGGCAACGGCAATCAGCATACCCGCACCGGCGATCATCAGGATGGTGTTCCAGGGCACCCGGGCGATGATCTCCTTCTGGGGCGCAAGCTTCAGCAGCAGGGCGATGACGGCAAAGACAATGGCCACAAGGCCCACATCGATTTTGCCAGCGACGGTGGAGATGATCTTGTTGCCGGGCAGAATCAGCTTCAGCACGGGGAAGATCAGCACAACGGCCATCATAACGAGAATCAGGGTCAGGGTCTGCTTCTGCTTCTTGTCGTAGGCAGCGGGCTTCTCAAACTTTACACCCTTGCCGATGTTGCGGTTGGACTTGAAGCAGAAACGGAAGACGGTGATGATGATCAGGGAGGAGACAATGGCCAGACCGAACATGGTCAGGGAAGAGGAGAAGGAGTCGATGGGGGTCAGCTCGGGAGCGCCCTCATAGGCGGTGTCCATCAGGCCCCGGAAGATAACGCCCAGAGCGGCGGTTGGGAAGTTGCCGCCGGCCAGTGCGCCGCAGTTAATGGCAACGGCGCCGGTGAGCTTGTCCATCCGGGCTTCCTCACAGATCAGCAGGGTGATGGGCGCCAGGAAGGCAAGAACGGTGAAATAGGCGGCGCCCATAACGGACAGAATCACAGCCACAAAGAACAGGGCATAGGGCAGCAGGCCGGGGAACTTTCGGCAGGCGTACAGCAGGCTGCGGGAAATCTTTTCCAGGGTGCCGTTGGCGGCGGCCACGTTGTAGAACAGGCTGACCGCCAGAATGACGAACATGGTGTTGGTAGGCCAGTAGGCAATCAGGGCCTTGGGCTTCAGACCCATGACGAAGCAGCCGATGATATAGGCGAATACAATGCAGAAGAAGCCGGTGTTGATTTTTGTCTTGTAGCCCAGGAACACGGCCAGGGCAATGGCGGCGATGATGCAGATACTCAAGATAGAACCTTCCATTTATCTCTCTCCTTTTTCTTAGGCCTCAATGCCCAGCAGGTAGCAGGGCAGGTCGTGGCTCATGTAGCGGATGTGCTCCTCGGGGATGCCGTGGTCCAGCATATATTGCAGGTATTCCTCCTCGGCCAGCTCCCAGTGGGGATTTTCCACCTGGCCGCCGTCGGTGCTGATGAGTACATTTTTATAGCCGATTTTCCGGATGGTCTCCAGGTTGCCGGGCAGGTTGCTGAGATAGCCGTTGCCCGCGCCCACGCCCTTGTTCTGGGCATAGCAGCGCTCCAGGATGACATCGTATTCCCGGACAATCCGCTCCTGGTCCTCCATGGACATGTTGACAATCCACCACTCGGGATGGGTGACCACCAGCTTTTTCACGCCCATTTCTCGGGCGGCCTTGACCACCGTGAAGATTTCGTCAACGGAGATATGGCCGGTGCCCAGCACCACATCGTACTGCTTGACCAGCTCCAGGACCTTTCGCAGCTCCGGGACGATCTGACCGTCCTTCACTACGTCCACGCAGTCATCGGTGGGCTTGCCCAGCTTTTGCAGATGGTTCCGGGCGGAAGAGGTGGGCAGCCACACCACCTTTGCACCCAGCTTCAGGGCATTTTCCACGGCCACGGGGTTAATGCCGCCTACGCACCGGTTGAGCACAATGGCGCCGAACATGGTGAAATCGTTATTGCCGTTCACTCGCTCGTTGTATCGGTTTGTCAGATAGGCCCGGTTGACGGTGCTGCCCAGGTGGGTCTTGATGACAATGGCCCGGGCTCCCACTCGAACCGCTGCGTCGCAGAGCTCAAAATCGTCGTAAGCCCGTGTCCGCAGGTCCGGATTTGTGTGGACGTGCATATCAATCACGCCCTTCATGGAAACTTTTCCCATGATGTTTCCTCCTTTGTTTCTGATTTCTTCCGGAAGCCGGAAGTCCTGCTTGCTTTTTGAACAGCCCTATTATATAATGAAAAAAAGACCGGCACAATGGGCAATCCATTATGCTGGCTATCGGAAAAATCGATATTCATTTGCACTTTGCACAGAAAAAAGTTCAAAAACTGTGCAATCCATACAGGAGACAGCTATGGAACTGAAGGAACTGGAATATATCGTTGCGGTGGCGGAGGAGCGCAGCATCAGCAAGGCTGCGGACCGGCTGTATCTGGCCCAGTCCAGCCTGAGCCAGTTCGTCAGCCGCTATGAGGCGGAGCTGGGGGTGAAGCTCTTCAGGCGCACCTCCGGCGGCGTGCGGCCCACAGCGGCGGGGGAGCTGTTTCTGCGCAATGCCCGCCAGATGCTGCTGCAATACCACCAGGTCCGCAAGCAGCTGACGGACCTGGATGCCCCTATGGAGGGCCGCATCCACTTCGGCATCAGCACCTTCCGGGGCAGCTACCTCTTCCCCAAGGCTATGAAGCTCTTCCGGCAGGAGGCCCCTACGGTGGATGTGATTCTCCACGAGCACGACAGCATCTATTTGCAGCGGAAAATCGCCGCCGGAGAGCTGGATATGGCCCTGGTGGCCTATCGGGAGGACCAATGGGACAATCAGGGGAAGTTTCTCATGAAGGACGAGGTGCTTCTGGTTGCCAATCGGGAAAGCCCGGTGATGGAATTCGTCCGGGAGGGCGGCGGCGGACCTGACCGCCCCTGGGTGGAGCTGTCGGACATTGCTCACCTGGACTTCCTGCTGTCCAGCCGCTCCGCCATGCTGGGGGCCATCGCCCAGAAGATGTTTGACGATCTGGGCATCCAGCCCCACTATGTCTGCGGCACCCAGACGGCCTCCATGTCTGCTGCCCTGGCCCGCCGGGGGGTGGGGATCGCCTTTACCTATCGCTCCTGTGTGGAGGAAAGCCGGGATGTAATCTATCTGAGCATAGGAAAGAATCGGTGCTATGTGAATCTGGCTCTGATCTACCCCCAGGGCGGCTACCGCAGCCGCGCCATCCGGGCCTTCGAGGATGCGCTCTACCGGGTGCTGGCCTCGGAGGTATTCTGACACACAGCCGGTGAAAAAGATCCACTGCCTGTCGCAGACGCAATTGTTCGGCGTTGCCTTAGGATAAAATCCACAAAGCGCTCCACATTCTCATTCAAACGCTTGTTTTTTGGGTACAGGAACCAGGTGTTCCGGGTGACGGGGGTACCGTCCTTTCGGACGAGAGGCGTCAGGCACAGACCGTAGGGATTGGTATATTCCTCCGACAGAAAGCACAGGGTATAGCCCAGTCCCTTCTGGACCATCTGCCATACCACGTCCACATAACCCATGACCTGCCCCGTGGGGGGAACCTGCTGAAACTGCTCTTCCCACCATTCGTCCAGCAGCTTCTTCGATTCGGCATTGGTGGAGTACCAAAGCCGGCGCTGCTCAAGAAGCTGAGAGAGGTCTTCCAGGGGCTGCTCCGCCAGATACTTCCCCTCGGGGGTGAATTCCAGCCCCTTGGGCGTCCGTTCCACAATGGTCACATCAAACTCCGCCTCGATGTGCTGCAAGCGCTTGGTCAGCGTGGGCTGGGTGATGTAGAGAACATTGGCAACCTTGGTCAGATTGGGGTTCTTATACAGCTCGTGCAGCAGCTCCCAGTCAAAATCCTTCATAATGGGCCATCCTTTCCGGTTGTGCAACTGCCGTGATTCCGGCCAGGCCGCCCAGGGGCGGCCGCAGCTTGTCAAAAAAGCCTCGCAGAGTTTGGCGGCGTAAGCCGCCAAATAAAA
>ERZ836358.2827-NODE-2827-length-12514-cov-7.557749_pt1 | contig 12514 bp, 7 predicted proteins | sample MGYA00519942_ERZ836358 | MGnify/ENA primary metagenome ERZ836358 (study PRJEB31850, sample SAMEA3708798) | human gut metagenome | biome: human gut; feature: human-associated habitat; material: faeces | place: China | collected 2014 ...
CCGAAAACGGGATTGATGGAGGCGAACAGGTCGATCGGCTGTATGTCCTCCTGGGTCAGCCGGGCTTTGTTGAGGTTGAAGTAGAACTCCTGGTAATCGTCTTTCCACCACGAGAACTCTGAATTGATCAGCACTTCCTTGATGCGGCGATGGGTGAGCAACTTGGCTTTCAGCTGTTCGGCCCATTCGTACAGCTCGTCGTAGTTGTAACCATACATCACGATACGGAAAGAACCGGCTCCTTCGCGCACATCGTTGCTGAATCCCTGGTCCTGCAAACCGTAGACTTGCCAGCTTCCCCCCCCCAATTCAAGAGCTTTGCTGATGATTTTGCTTTTCAATGTGTACGGGAAACCACTCCGTTCACTCTCTTTCGTAAAATAGATGCGGATACCGGCCTGGCGTGCGCTGTAGACGTTTGTTTGGAACTGTCGTATCTCTTTGAAGGTGCTAAGATAGGCTTCCATCCGGCTCATCAAGGTATTCATTTGTGGCAAGGTCGTCCCGTTCGGGAGCGATGCGCTGACAGACAGGACCGTTTCTTCGTTGCGGGTGAAGTAACTTCCTTCATAAACTTTTTGGACGAACAGGCGTAGGGTCCCGCCCAACGCCTTATCGACGATGGGTTTAATCTTCTCCTTGTACGTCTCGTTGGAGGCGAATTTATTATATGTATCGATTAGCAGGGTGTCTGTTGCCGTGTAGACCTTCTTTTTGTCTTTCGTGTCGTATTCGATTTTTTCCGGTAACAGGAAAACCGGGATGCCGAATGCTAACAGTAAAATGAAACATGCCAATTTCTTCCATCCGCAAAGGAAATCGATCTGACATTGATAGTACCGGTTGTAGTGGACAGGGAAACGTTTGAGAAAGCGGTTCGTTCTTTTTCTGATCCGGCTTTTCCATGTATACTCGATCTCTTCTCCGGATATGTTCTTTTTTCCGCTTTTTTTCCATTCCAGGTTCATCTTATCGATCAGGGCGGGAACCAGGAAAAGCGCGATCAATAGGGAGACTCCTAAATTGATGATGACGACAGCCGCAAAATCCTGCAGATTGAGGCGTATCTTTTCATCTAAGAAAAAGATAATGACCAGTGCACCTATCGTTGTCAAAGTGGCTGCCAATATGGATAGGATTGCCTTTCGGTTATGTCGGTTCCGGATATGTTCCGTCATGACGATCGTGTTGTCGATCACCAGGCTGAGTGAGATTGTGACGCCTGCCAACGAATAAAGCTGCATTTCCAGTCCTGACAGATAATAAAGGATGACAGCAATACTGAGGTTGATCGAAAGGCTGATGATGATCAGTAACAGATATTTTATCTCGCGTGTGATCAGCAAGACAAACATCAGTAGGATCAGGACGGTGAGCCCCGTACGGACATAAATCTTGTTCAGTTCGTCCTGAATGAATTCGGTCGCGTCATAGCTGGTATGTATTTCATAACCGGGTGGAAGCAAGGTACGGATATATTCCATTTCGGCTCTTACCCGTTTGGCAAGTTCCAGCTGGTTCGCCGTCTCCTCGGCGCGGATGGACAGATAAATGGAATTCAAGCCGTTGATACGGTAATAACTCTGTGGAGCCTCTTCCTGACGGGTGACTTTTAGCAGTTGGTCCAGGCGGATCAGCTTGCCGTCTTTGTTCAGGACGGTTATAAGCGATGGGTTGAATCCATCTGTTTCGTTTTCAGGAACCAAAGCGAGACGTATCCACTGGCTGCTTTGTCCTCCTTTGCACGAAGTCGCCAACTGGGTTTCCACGTTTCCAGTTCCTAAGAATTCCTTTTGATAATACTGGCTGATCGCTTTCTGTATATCCGGGATGCTGATACCTAACGTTGCCAGCTGACGGCTATCATATTCCAGTCGCCATTCCATCGGGGTGGCACCGCTGACGTCGATGCGGTAGATGCCGGGAATCCCGCTTAGGCGAGGTTTTATTTGGTCTTCGGCAAAGCGTTGTATAAATATGGGTGTGGCTGCCGCATTCAGTGTGTAGCTCATGAAAGGCCGTACTTCCTTGTCGTCCGGCCGGCTCATTTCCAGGACCGGATAGCTCAGTCCGTCCGGTAGGCTGGGCCATGTCTGTCGGATGATGGTAGACGCTTCGAAACGGGCGGCATCGATATTGGTATGCTTGTCCAGCTCGAGCGTGACATATCCCCATCCGTTGCCGGACGTGGAATTGATCTCCTTGATCCCCTTGATGCGTGCCAACATCGCTTCGAGCCGCGAGGTCACTTCCATCTCTATCACGCGTGCCGAATTGCCCGGCATGTTATAGCTGATAGTCAACTGTGGCAGCGTGCGTGACGGCGACAGCTTGATCGGCAGCAGCGGTATAAAGGCAATCCCCGCCAGCGCCACGCAAAGGAAGGTGACGATGATGGTGAAAGAGGATATTTTAGGAGATGCACTCATTATTCATTTTTTGTTACAATCCGTATTTATATTCGAACTCGTTCGAAAGGGAAACTCCCGTTTCGAAATCGTGCAACGTCAGTTTTCGGATCTTATAATAGCTCAGCCAGTAGTTCTGTAAAGCCGAAATATAGTTCCGCTGCGCTTCCTGTTGGCGGTTCAGCGACAGAGTAAGACTGTTGATATCCGCTTTTCCGATCATGAAGCGTTGCTTGGTTTCGCTGTAGGCTGTTTCTGCCAGGTCTACCGCTTCTTCGGCACTCCCAATCAGGGCTTGCTGGATATTGAAGTCGCCGACTGTCATAATCACGTCTTCTTCTACTGTCAATTCTTTTTGTTTGGCGGATGTTTCGGTGACAAGCAGGTTGTTCTTGGCAATATTATGTTTCCCTTTTCGTACGCCCCAGTCTACCAACGGGATCGAAACAGACAAAGAGACGATTTCCTGCTGTTGCAGATTTTTGTAGGCGTCCTGTATGTTCTTGGACACTTGGTTGAATCCGACGCTGGCATTGATCTGGGCGTTGAACATCGCTTCTTTCTTGGTTTTGTCTACCTGCTGCTGGGCTTCTAATATTTGCTGGCGCAACTCCAGAAAGGTCGGGTTGTTTGCACGTGCCAATTCGAGTGCTTTGTCGACCGAGATTTCCATATTGCGCGGGCGGCTTGGGAGGCGCAGGCGTATTTCTGTATTCTTGTCGAAGTTCAAGTAAGAGGCGAGGCTGAACATGGCACGTTTCAGGGCGATTTCCGCATTTTTCAACGTGTTGCGTGCGTTTACGGCATCCAATTTCAGTGTCAGCAAATCTGCTTGGCTGATAGAAGCTATCTTATGCCGTTCCTGCCCTGTCCGGTACAGTGTGTCGGTCGTGGCGACATTTTCCTTGGCCAGATCATATTCCACCTGTGCCATTGCCAGAGCGAAGAAATAGGTCGTTGCTTGCTCGCTCATTTGCTCTACATTATATAATAGTTCTTTCTTGACCTTCTCGTATTTCAACGGTTCGATTTTCCGTTCCCATTTAAAAGCGTTATACCCCAATAAGTCTTGCTGGTAGCCGAGGCGGATCGGAACCGATGAGAACTGGTTATAAGTTTGGTCGCCGAAATAGCGCATATAATCCAAGTCTGTATCCAAATAGAATGTACCGCCTAAGAGGTCGAAATTCTGTTCGATCTCCAATTGCCCGCCCGCATAAAACGATTGTTGTTTTCTATATACGTCGATATCAGCCTCCGAGTCATATCGTTGGGTAAAATAACGGCGGTATTGTGCCGGCGTCAGATTTAGGGTAAGGCTTGGCAGACGGCCGGCCTTGTAAGTCCGGTATTCCCAGTAGCCGGCCAGATACATATTTTTGTATCGGAAAGCGTCCAGCGAACTGTCGGCCGCCAGTGTGATAGTTCGTTCCAGCGTCAGTGTGAGCTGCGCTTTTCCTCCGAACACGCATGCAAGCATCAACAACGTGATGACATATCTATAAATGAATTTCCTGTCCATAACTTCCAATTTTCAATTTTCAACATTCAAATTACCAACCTCATGTTTGCGATAAATGAACCAGTATATCAGTGGTATGACAAAAAGGCTGACTGCCGTACCGATCAGCATGGCCGAGATCATGGCGATGGAGAGCGGCTTTTGCAGTTCGCTGCCCATATCGAATGTGAAAAGCAGCGGAACCATTCCGAATATTGTCGTTAATGATGTCATGATGATAGGACGCAGGCGCCGCCGTCCGGCTTCATGTATGGCTTCCATAAGAGGAACCCCTTCTTTGCGGAGTTCGTTGATAGCATCCAGTTTCAGGATGGAGTCGTTGATGATGATACCGCAGGTCACGACGATACCGATGGCACTCATCAGGTTCATGGTATGGCCGCATATCCAGAGCACCAGCAAGGAGGCTGCCACATCGATCGGAATTTCAAGCAGCACGATGAGCGGCTGCAGGAAACTTTCAAACTGGGCTGCCAGGATGAAATACATCAGCAGGATCGAAATGAACAAAATCACGACCAGCTCGTTCAGCATCTGCCGGTTGGAAAAGAAACTTCCTGAAAAATCGATATCCCAGTCTGTATCGATTTCTTTTTTTACATTTTCCATCAACTGTTCGGCATTGTCTATATCATAGAAACTGAATGGAATGTATTCTCCGTTCTTTCCTGCCGTGATCGTTTTCAAGTCCTCTCCCGGAGTGACACGCACCAGCGATTGCAGCGGGATATATCGTACGTTGCCTTCCGTATCAGGAACAGTGTTTACCAATGTTTTCTGCAAGACCTCATTTACCGTTTGTTCCTCTCCGGCCAATGCGATTGGCAGATATTGTTGGTAGGAGCGGAGCGTTGCTACTTCATTCTCTTTGAATGCCGTTTTCAGCAACCGGTACACTTCGTTGTAGTCGACGTTATAAAGCAGAAGTTTCTGTCTGTCTATTGTGATATTTAACTGATTGTCGAAGGTGATATCGACAGGAGTATGTCCTGTTTTCGCCTCGATTTGCTGTTCTATTTTATTCAAGACGGAGGCTTCCGGTGCTTCAGATTTATTGCGGGTGTGCAATTCGGCGACAATGTCGGCTTCACCTGTCACAAACAGCTTTTCAAATACTGTTTCGGGAGGCGAGAAGGATATCACTGCCATCGGGTAATGCGTTTTGATCCATTTTTCCACCGATTTTTGCAAAGGAGCGATTCCGGTTGGTTTCTCCGTCTTAAAATATAACTCGCTTTCAGAAACCGACATCTCGCGATCCCGGTTCAACAGGAATTGCTGCTGCCCGACATAGGCCGTGTGTTCTTGTACCTGATTGTCGATAGAGGCGAATAACTGGCTGACACGGCTCTGGTTTTCATCGATATGGATGTTTTCGTTCCATTCCACATGAGCGATCAGTTCGTTCTGGTCTATCTCCGGCATACGGCTTTTCGGTATTTCGTAGAACAAAAAGGCGCAAAGTGGGAGCGTAATGGCAATGAAAATCAGGCTTGCCGTTTTGTGACGGAACACAAAATCCACTCCGGTATCATAGAAGCGGTCCAATGTATGCTCTTTTACCAGATTGTTGATTCGCATATTGAAACCCTTATGTTTGATGTCCGGAATACTGTATACCAGTTTGTAGAGTACCGGCAGCAGCATGATTCCCGTGAAATAGGAAACCATCAGACCGACGGTGACGGCAAAGGCTTGGTCGAAGAAGATCGCTCCTGCTATTCCGCTCATGAACACAAGCGGAACGAAGACGGCAATTGTCGTAAAAGTGGAACTCAGCATCGGAGTAATTACTTCGGTCGTCCCTTTATTGCAAGCCTCTTCCAGCGAGTCTCCTCGTGTCCTGTATTGGGTAATGTTTTCCGTTACGATGATCGAACTGTCGATCATCATACCCAAAGCCAGGATCAACCCGGAGATGGAGATGATATTCAGCGACATTTTGCAGAGGTAGAAAAAAAGGAAACTGATGATCAGGCTCACCACCATACTTAACCCGATCACTGCCGGGCTCTTGATATCCCCTAAGAAAAGGATGGCGACGATACAGATGAAAAGGAAACCCAACGACAGGTTTTGTTTCAGGTTCGAGATGGTATAATCCAGCAATTCCGTCTGGTTGCGGCTGACACTGAAATCGATATCCGGATAGACGGAAGCAAAGTAATCCGTCACTTCTGCCAATGCCTCTTTCATGTTATCCATATTTTCATCCGCCTGCTTGATTACAGCCAGCGTTACCGCCCGTTTCCCGTTGGAAAGGGAAGCTCCGGTCTCTTTCTCCGGCACGACGGAGATGCGTGCCAAATCTTTCAGTTGAAAAATATGGTTATTTTTCCTGATATAAATATTCTCGACATCTTCCGGTGTGCGCAGCAGTGTCGAGAACTTGATATTGTACTCGTAATAGCCGTCACGTACGGTCATGCTACCCGGTTCTATATTGTTAGATGTCAGTGCGGCCTCCAGATCGTCAAGTGTGATCTCCGACATTTTCAGCAACTTCATGTCCGGAACAATCTGTAACTGCCGTTTCAGAATTCCGGTCACATCTACCATTGCCACTTCGGGCAACTGTTCGATACGACGTTTGATCACCGTTTCGGCAAACTGGCAAAGGTCGAGGAACGATCCTTCGTTTATTTCACTGTAAGCGCTGTCGCTTTTCAATGTCAGATTCAAGCAGAATACGGGAATATCAGTGGCACTGGCTTTGATTACCCGTGGGCGTTCTACTTCACGTGGCAGGTAGTTCATAGCTGCGTCTATCTTTTCGTTGACTTCGATAAAAGCCAGATCCGTATTCGTTCCGAAATCGAAGTTTAGGCGTATGATGGCAGCACCGTCGCGTGTTTCACTGTGGATGTCGCGTAAACTGGCAACCTGCATTAATTGCTGGCGGATGGTTTTTACTACTGTGTTTTCCAATTCGCGTGCCGAAGTGTTCTGGCCGGATACCTGTACGGTGATCTCCGGAATTGCAATATCAGGCAGCAACGACACCGGAATGGTGAAGTAAGTAACCAGTCCCACGATAAAGCAAGCCGTAAAAGCCATCAATACCGCGATAGGGCGTTGTAGTAGAAACTTTATCATGTATTAGAACTATGATTTATGATTTATAAATTATGATTTCTGAATTGTCAATTGTCCATTTTCAATTGTCAATTACTTTGACCGGTGCTTCGTGAGCCAGGTTAATGTTACCGCTTGTAATCACGATATCCCCTTCTTTCAGTCCGTCAATGATCGTATAGCTGTCGGCATTTTCCAAACCTGTATGTACATAGTTCCAGTATGCTTTGTCTTCCGTTAATGTGAATACAACCTGTTTGCCGGAACGGAGTACGACAGCGCTTTTGGGAACGACCAACTGTTTACCCAGCGAACGATGGATACTTACTCGTACATTCATCCCTTCGAACAACTTACCTTTATCGTTTACGGCAGCTTTCACCTGTACCATCCCGTCTTTGTCTACCAGCGGGTTTATTTCGGATATACGGCCGTCAGCCGTGACATCGGACAAGGCAAAAGGAGCTACCTCTACACGATCGCCTGTTTTGATAAGCGGCAGTTCGCTTTCCAAAACTGTGAAAGCGGCTTCCAATGTGCGGGTATCGATAATGGAACAGAAAACATCGGAGGTAGAAGCCGTATTGAACTGTTTGGCGAACAGGTTAGCGACGACACCGTCGAAAGGGGCGGTCAGGACTGCGTTTCGTTGTTCGTATTTGGCAAGCTGCCAAGAGATCAGTGCCTGGTCATACCCGCTTTTTACCTTGACTAACTGCATGGTTGCGGGCGGTACTTTTGTAGAATCTTCCAGTTTGTAGCCCTGTCCGATCAGTACGTCTTGCAGTTCCAGTTTGGCGCGTTCGAGTGCATCTTTGGCTTGCGCTGTCTTGTTGGCAAGGCGGAAGGTTGAGAGTTCTGCGAGCTTTTGCCCTTTCGTCACGCGATCGCCGTTCTTCACATATATCTTGGCGATCGGTTCTGCCGATTCGAATTTTAGGTCGACAAAGTTTCGGGCTGACAGTTTGCCGTTACTGATCAGTTCGTGGTTGAAATCAGTAGTATTCAACTTCATCACCGTCACCTCGTTTGTCTCATCCGGCAGAACGGTTTCTACGCTTTCTTCGGAACCTTTCTCTTTCTTTTCACCGGAGCAAGCCATCATCCCGGCCAGAATCAGTATAGCAAACAATTTGTAGTATTTCATATTTTATTGTTTTTATCAAAGTTGTTTCGCAAATATACAAAACTCGCTCACATACGGATAACTTTGGAGAAAATAATGTAAAATGCTGATTGCAAAAAGGGATATGTCGTTTTGTACCACATTCTTCCGCAGAGAGCTTTTAGCAGGTTTTAGGTAGAGGTAGGAGGACAAATCGCTACTTATCCGTCGCCTTTTCGGGATTGGAAAAGAGGCTTGAAAAACAGCTTTCGTCTTTCATTGATTATCCCGTTTACCACCGCAAAGAGCGCTGTTTTTCCCATGTCTGCTGACGCAAACTTAGTCATATTTTTCTGTATCAGAAAAAAATACAAGCTTTGTTTGCAAGCAGAGGGATCTTATTCTACGTTCCGCTATATTTTTCATGCCGTTCATTTGCTCTGCATATAATAATTTTGCAAACAAAGGAATTGGTTATGAATCAGGCAAATGTAAAGGTGTCGTTCTACCTAGGGTATCACCAACATTTACTACAAATGCTACTATTTAACATAAGTAAATATCTATATCGCATTTTTTACATTTGCGATAATTTCCAAAAACGAAGGTTAAAGAAAATATCTTATTTTTGTTTTGAGATTATCCTAAAATAGCATATCTTTATTCCCAAAACTATTGTTTAAAACAAATTCCCTTTATTCGTGAGAAACTACGATTTTGGGATTTATATACACATTTATGAAAATAGGATATGCACGTGTTAGTACAAATGACCAAAATTTGGATAGGCAATTAGATCAATTGTCCGAATATGATTGTGAGCGTATATTTATGGAAAAAATTACAGGCTCAAAAAAGGAAAGACCTGAGCTGGATCGAATGATAGATATGCTTAGAACTGGTGACACTGTGGTAATAACGGAATTGACTCGATTAGGACGCTCTGTAAAAGACTTGTTTGGGATAGTTGAAATAATTCACTCCAAACATGCAGATATAAAATCTCTTAAAGAGCCATGGCTTGACACAACAACACCGCAAAGGAAACTATTGTTTACAATATTTGCCGGAATAAGTCAATTTGACCGTGATATAATCCGCCAAAGAACAATGGAAGGCCTATCAAGCGCAAGAGCAAGAGGAAGAAAAGGCGGACGCCCCAAACGACCCAACAAAAAATAGAACTTGCATTAAAGATGTATGATAGTAAGGATTACTTAATTTCTGAAATAGAACAGGCTACAAGTGTAAGTAAAAGCTCTTTGTATCGATATTTGAAAAATAGAACATAATCTTATAAGTTAGATTTAATAAAATAGTACGTCATGGAAATTTTATACTTTCAGAAGAGCAACGTAAAGAATTATATTCATTTGTTGCTGTCGTTACATATTGTTGCAATGCCTCGTTTGGGAATAGTTGCTGATCGTTACCTTTATTTGTCCCTGTCGGGTATTTTGTTGTTAGTTTCATATCAAATCACTGGTTGGCTAGAAAAAAAAGTGTCGTGTGTTTTCAAAATTCCTGTTGTTTTTATCAATTCTTTTCTATAGCCTTTATTTTACTATACCCATCATTACAGTAAATAATGGAAGGACACGGACACCGTGAAGTATTATTTGCATAATTTCTACAAGGGTGATTCCAGAGAAAAAGATATAGAAGGTCGTGAAAATAGCGATTGAAGTATGAACAAATTAAAAACTAGAAAGATGGTACAATTAAAGAAAAAAGCTGTGTTGTTAATAGGAGCATTGATGTTACTCCTCGGTATGGGAATAAATCTCCAGTATGCGCTGGATGATTATGGTTGGGCAGATAATTTGGCAGTCCAGGTTTTGGCTGCGGTAACTGGTGATTTTGATACAACAATATATCCAGGTCAACCGGTAGAACCGGGAAAAGTTCGAGATCAAGTGCCATGTATGTATACATATCCAGATAGCTCTTTTACATCAAGCGTTGCATGGGTTTGTGTTGACCAATATGTATGTCCTTCTTGTAATTGTACTCCGGTCCCATGTGGAGGAATGCCTTGAAGGATAAAAGGGAATTGATTTTTATTTTGTAATAAACGAACAAATAAAATGCTTTATGAAATATATCACAATTATATTATTGTTTTTGTGCCTTATGTCATGTCATAATGGACGCCAATCGTCTTGTGAGAATGTCCCGGTAGAGAAAGACTCGGTACAATTACGCGTGATTCCTGTTTCTATTTCGGATACAGCCTATCGCAATGTAGACCAGACTTTCGAACAAATCTCGTATGTGGTATTGTCGGACAATGTTGTAATAGGAGAAATAGTTCGTACTCTTGTTTCTGATGAGCGTATCTTTATATTGGATAACCAAAATAAGCTCTTTTGCTTCGATATGCAAGGAAAGGTCGAGTATGTGATTGATGAGCATGGTCCGGGTCCTAACGAATACGGGAATGTATTGGACTTTGCTTTGAACCCCCCGTTGAAGATGTTGTGGATGTACGATTCAACACGCAGGAAGTTGCATTGTTACGATATGTATACCGGCAAACGTCGTCAATCTATCTCTGCCACTTATATGGCACCGGAACGCATGGCGATTTGGAACGGCTCTTTTTTCTTTTTTATGGGAGATCATTATAATTATCCTGATAATCCGGAAATGCACTACTCGTTGTTTTGTTCTTTGTCCGGAGCTAAAATCGATAAATCTTTTTTCCCCCATGATAGAACGTCAGAGTTTAGGTTTTCCTATGGGAAGGAACATCCTTTTTATTATAATAACGATAAGTTGTATTTTATCAAGGATTATGAAACAGTCGTTTATCAGTTGACATCAGAATCTGTTACACCTGTATACAAGGTGGAATTGCCGGACTCTTTACCGTTGGATGTTCTGATGGAAGTGACACCATCATTGAAGTTGATGCAAACCCGCTACTCATGGTTGTTGAGTAATGCTTATGAAGCGGATGGTTTTTTGAATTTATGGTTTCAGAAACAGGGAAGCTGTTATGCAGTATATTATGATTTGTTGAAAGATAAACTCATATATGCCGGTAAGCAGGTTAATAATCATCCTGTGAAAGATTTGTTATTTATATCTCAAATTCATGGAGTGTATAAAGATATGTTTTTTTCTGTGGTTCCTTCTTTTGTAATCCAGTACAAGATATCTGAAAATCCGGATGTTTTTCCGGATGATCTGAAAAATTTAACGGAAGAAAGTAATCCGATTATTGGCTTTTATCGGGTGAAAAGATGAAAAAGTAGTATTAAGCTCAGTATTTTTCCTTGGTTATTCGTTTAGTTTATAAAAAGGCGAAAAATGAAAAAACTGAACAATATCGTTAACTTTAAATTCTTGTTGGGGTTCCTGCTCCTTTATGGATTGGTAGCGTTTTGCTATTCTCCTGTTTTCTCCAACGGTTTCCTGGATTCGTGGGATGACCAATGGATGGTGATGAACGTATTTACGGAGAGTGGTTTTCGGATGGAAAACCTGATAGCGGTGTTTACACAATCCTATAAAGGTCAATATAGCCCGTTGGTGGAATTGAACTATATGGTGCTGTACGGCTTGTTCGGCTATGATCCGTTTTGGTTTCATTTGATGAGCATTGTCTGGCATTGTGGATGTGCCACGTTGCTTTTTTTCTTGATTTTCCGTTTGTTGGAGATGTCCGGCCAATCCGGATCTCGTCAAAGTTTGCGGATGGCTGCCTTGACTGCCTTCCTTTTTGCCATTCATCCGGTGAATGTAGAATCCATTGCTTGGATCAGTGCGGTAAAGGTTCCGATGTATGTATTTTTTTATTTGTCAGCCTTGTTGTTGTATCTTCGTTATGTCCGGTCACAAAAACTCGGTTGTTATATAGCGGCTTTATGTTGTTTTGTCTGTTCGTGTTTGAGTAAAGAACAAGCCTTTGTTTTGCCCCTGTCCTTGCTTTTGATAGATTGGTTCATCAGTCGTAATCTGAAATCATCGGATTTGTGGATAGAGAAAATGCCATTCTTTATTTTATCGGCAGGCTTTGCCTTGTTGACGTTGGACTTACAGGGACCTCGTAGTGAGGCGGTGTCTTATACGGCAGTACAACGTCTGTTGTTCGGCTGCTATTCTTTGTTCGAATATCTTACGAAGTCCTTGCTTCCGATCAATCTGAATTATTTATATCCTTTCCCAATTTTGCCAGGAAATAGCGACATTCCGGTTCGTTTTTATATTTATCCGGTGCTTGTGACAGGCTTGTTCGGAGTTTTGTATAGTTTCCGTAAGAAGCGTCTTTTGATGTTCGGCAGCTTGTTCTTTGTCATTCATTTGTTGCTATCACTACATGTCGTAGCGATGCCTCGTTTGGGAATAGTTGCTGATCGTTACCTTTATTTGTCCTTGTCAGGTATTTTGTTGTTAGTG
>ERZ836358.2836-NODE-2836-length-12469-cov-28.655228_pt1 | contig 12469 bp, 8 predicted proteins | sample MGYA00519942_ERZ836358 | MGnify/ENA primary metagenome ERZ836358 (study PRJEB31850, sample SAMEA3708798) | human gut metagenome | biome: human gut; feature: human-associated habitat; material: faeces | place: China | collected 2014 ...
TCCCATACAAAAAGCACTGTCCCATTACCGCATCACCTCGATCTGAATGGGGATCGCCGTCTCCGGCTTGTCCTCGAAGCACGTAAACTGAATGCCGCCCGCCGCAGCCACGCCCCGGCTCACGCAGCCCCAGGCCTCCCGCTGGGCTTGGGCCGTGGTGTTGTCCGCGTCATACACCGGCGTCACATGGGGCATGTCCGATGCCAAAATGCCGCTTACCGCCACCGTCTGGGTGTAAGGCCCGGAACCGGTCCAGCCGGTGCCGACGGTCGCCGTGAAGATCTTCCGCTTTCCGTCCACATAGCCCTTGGTCGCACCGTCTGCCGCAGCGGAGGGTGTTTTCAGGTCCGTGAGTCCGTTGCCGCCCATATCGATCCCGCCGTGCATGGCCCCGCCGGAGGTGGGCAAAGCCCCGATGTGCTCCGCCTTCAGTGAGACACCCCCTGACGCATCCGGAAGCTGCCCCGCAACGCTGCGGACCACATCCGCACCCACATCTCCCCTGGGGCCCTGTGGGCCGGGGTCACCCTTGTCCCCTTTTTCTCCCTTCTCCCCTCTGGGACCCTGGATGGCCGGAATCTGCACGATGCTTCCGTCCGAGGCCCGCACAAGCAGCTGTGGCTTCTCCCCCGTGGGGTCTACCTGAACCCGGTAGCCCTCCGGCATAGGGCCGCTGCCCACATAGACCTCGCTGTGCCGCAGGAATGCCCTTTGTTCCCCGCCCCGGAAAAAGACCGTCAGCACCACGCCGTCCCGGACCTCCTCCAGGCGCAGGCCCGTATCCTCCAGCGTCTCCAGCAGCTGATCGTACAGGCTGGGCGACGGGTCTTCCGGAGGGCCCCAGGCACTCCGGATGCCCTCCCGCAGAGCGATCCTGGCCGGCGTGGTGGTCCGCAGATTTCCGGAGAACACACCCACCTCCAGCTTTCTGGCGTTCGTAAACACCGGCACGGGGCAGGACATGCCCCGAAAGAGCACATCCTGATAGGTGCTTTCTGTCTGGAATCGGGCGGTTTTCAGATCCTCAGCCTGCCATTGTTCTCCAAAGGCAAACACGGCGGTGAAATCACCGCTTCCGCAGATATAGACGGTTCCGTCCGTCTGGGATGCCACACCGTTCTCCACCGCAATATGAATTTCCGGCATATTCTCTCTCCTTTCCTTTTATGGGCCGAACCGCCGGGGATGCAGCAGTTTTTCCCCATGCAGTTCATTTAATTCAACCCTGCATGAATAATAGCACATTTATAGATACTTGTCAAATGGGCTCCCACACCCCCTGTGGATAACTTTTCCACAACCATTGCAAAATGCCCCGGCGTGGACCTCTGCGTCCACACCGGGGCATTCTGAAATTCCTTATTTTGCTGCCTTCGCAGCGGTCTTCTTCCGCTTCTTTTTCTTATGCAGCACCAGTGCAGCCCCAAGGGCCGCCACAGCAGCGGCTCCTGCACAGACAAGGATCAGCGGAAGCTCGCTCTTCTTCTCCGCCAGAGCAGCCCGGAAGGAGGTGCCTGCAGCGCTGAAGATCAGGTAGCTCCCGTCCTGAGTCGCCTCCGAAACCTCCCAGCCGTCTCCGGTATCCACATAGAGGGTGTACTTCTTCTCGCTGTCCGGCATGCGCAGATGGATCACATGGCTCTGCGCCCCGTCCTCCGGGACCGTCAGGCACCATCCGGCCTCCGCACCATCCGGCAGGTCCGCAGCAAGGGCCGATGCCGTCATGTTCTCGCCGGAGGGGAAGGCCCCCTCTGCCAGTGCAATGGCCAGCTGGCCCGTCTCGCTGCCGGTATCCGCTGCCGCCTGCAAATCGGTATACTCCGCGTAGACGGTCTTGTCCGCCCGGATATGGGCAGGTTCAAAGTCCGCCCACACGCCGCTGCATCCGTCTTTTTCCGGAACCTCCGGAACATCCTTCAGGCGGCGGTTATAATCCACCCGGCGGGTATAGGTCACATCATCCGCAACAAAGGTGATGATCATCTTGCCAAAATACTCCGGCACATTTTCCAGCTCCATGAAGCGGTTGTAGCTAATGGGCTCGGCGGAGCCGGCATAGCTGATACCGTCGATACCGGCCAATGCCCCGGAATCGACAAAGAGGTTTTCCGTGCTTTCCCCGTCACCGGAGAGTCGGCCCGCAATGGCACCGGTATACTCTCCGGCGTTCTCCAGCGTCACCAGGGCGCGATTGCCCATGAGCTGGGAGGCTTCACCGGCAATGCCGCCCACCAGATTGCCGCCGGACACATGGCACTTGGCCCAGTTGTCGGAGACCTGCTTCTGGCTCTGGCCGACGATGCCGCCCACGTAGCTGGCATCGGGAGAATCCACCGTGCCATAGCCCTCACAGCCTACGATGGCACCCAGGGTCGTCTTGCCGACGATGCCGCCGGCGCAATGCTTCTTGGCCGTGACGGTGCCTCGGTTCTGGCACTGGTACACCAGCGCCCGGGTACGGAAGGTGAAGTTCAGGGAGCTATCCCCCTGGACGGTCAAATCGTCCTCCGGGTCTTTGTCATTCTCCCAGGACAGGGCGCCCACAACGCCGCCGGCGTTGATGTCGGCGTTCACGGTGCCGTAGTTGATGCAGCTGCGGATCTTACCGGCGGAGTCCGCTTCCAGGTCCTCGCCGGATACATCCTGCACCACATTCTCGTTTTCCTCCCGGCCGCTCATGACGTTGACCACCCGGCTCATCTGGCTTGCCAGAGATTGCAGATCACTGATGACCTGTCCACCCTCCTCTGCAGCAGACTGGCTCACGGAGCTGATCTGCCAGACCAGGTCGTTCATCCGGTCGCCCACCGTACCTGCGGCGGCCCAGATGGCGTCCTTGTCGTTCACATTGATGTCCGGCAGCTCAATATCGTCCCCGGGCTTCCAGTCCGGATTGGGGCCATCCACGGAGATATTGTCTCTGACGACCTCCAGCATATAGTCGATGGCATCCAGCACATCATTCAAAGAGGCCTCCACCTGGACCAGGCCGTCCTGAATGGTGCTGTTGGCATTCCCCGCATCGTAGGCCGCCCGGCTCAGGATGCCCTGGGCCGTATTGAGCTCCTTTTCCAGCTTTTGCAGGGTGTCCTCATCGTAGACCAGCATGTTGTTGGGCTCCATCTGGCCCAGCACGCCGCCGCCCTCCTTCCGGGCGTACACGTCGCCATAGTTCACGCAGTCCGCCATGAAGCCGCTGCTGGAGCCCGCCACGCCGCCGATATTGTAGCCCGTGTGCTGATAGCCCACATTGCCCTCATTCCGGCACAGCCGGATCACGCCGCTGCTGGCGCCCACCACGCCGCCGATGTCGGAGCCGTTGATGCCGCCTTCATCGCTGGTAAGTCTGGGCACCGTAATGTCCTCAATGGACAGGGTTTCCGTTGCCAGCACCGTATTCACATTGGCCTTGTTCACGCAGTCGTACACGACGCCCGCATTCTCGCCCACAATGCCGCCCAGGACCTTGCTGCCTCGGATATAGCCCTTCATGGTGCACTTTTCCACTCTGCCGCTGACCTCGTTCAGGCCCACAATGCCGCCAACCTGGCTGATGCCGCAGACCGCACCGAAAAAGCTGACGTTTTCAACGGTTCCGGCGTTGACGCCTGCAAGGCCGCCCACCTTGGTGGAGCTGCCGGAAGGGGTCACCCGGCCGATGATCTCCAGATTTTTGACCGTGGCTCCCTCCTGGATGTAGCGGAACAGGCCCTGGGCAGAGCCGTCCTGGTTCACGACCAGGCCGTAGAGCTTGTGGTTTTGCCCGTCAAAGATACCGCCGAAGGTGGGGATCTGGAAATCCTCCATGTCCTTCAGGTCAATATCCCCATTCAGGATCACCTTCAGATTTTTGCTGGCGCTGTCCAGGCGGCAAAGCTCTGCAAGCTTTGCCAGATCCTCCGCCGTGGACACAGGGTACTCTTCATAAACCGTCTGCTCGGTGTCCTCTTCCGCCGTATTCTCCTCTGCCCGGGCACACAAAGGCAGGAGCATGGCGGCAATCAGCAGCAGCGCAAGGATGCGCACAAGATTCTTTTTCATTGCTTCGTCGCTCCTTCCTCTAAGGCGGGATGATCCTTCACCACCTCCACATCACCGGTGGCAATGGAGGCATTGATCTGGCCCGTCAGGATACCGTTGACCTCTGCATCGATCACGCCGCTGATGTAGCCCCGGACGCGGCCATGGACATGCATGGTGCCGCTGGCCGTGCGGATCTTCCGGTCCAGGCCGGGCATTTCAAAGCTGGTGCGCTCGATGATGGTATCGCCCAGCACCAGGATCTGGGGCAGCACCGCCAGAACCAGCACAATGGAGATGATGGTGCCCCGGCCCAGGCAGTCGCCGATGGTGGCGATGACGGGGTTGGTGGTCATCACGGCAATCAGGCTGCCGGCGGCGGCCAGAATGGTGCCGGAGGTGAAGATGGTGGGGAAGGAGGCATTCAGCGCCTCAACAATGGCCTTCTTGGGAGGATACTGCTGTTTCAGCTCCGTGTAGTGGCTGGAGATAACAATGGCGTAGTCGATGTTTGCGCCCATCTGAATGGAGTTGACGATCAGATAGCCCAGGAAGTACAGCGGCGTATTCTCAATGGCAGGCACGGAGAAGTTCAGCCAGATACTGCCCTGGATGACCAGGATCAGCAGCACGGGCAGGCCCGCCGACTTGAAGGTGAACAGCAGGATCAGCATAACAAACAGCGCGGACAGGATAGAGATCAGCAGATTGTCCTCTGCGAAGGAGGAGCTCAGATCCACGGCGCTGGTGCTGTTGCCAACCACATAGAAGTCGTCTCCGTAGTAGGAGCGGACCAGATCGTGGACCTCGTCCAGGAAGCTCCGGGTATCGTCTCCCTCCTCGGGCAGGTCCAGATAGACGACCATGCGGCTGTAGTTATCGCTTTGCAGCTGGACCTTTGCCTGATCCAGCTGGTCGAAGAGGTCATCCAGGGTATCCTGAATCTCTCCGCTGAGGGTGATGTTGCCGTCCTCCATCTGCTGTTTCAGGAACATGAACATATCAAACAGGGGCACCTTATACGCGCCAATGCCGTTGATCAGCTCGCCGTACTGGCTGTGGTCCGTGGCATAGGCGGTATAGAGCAGCTGGGCCACCTCGTAGTCCAGTCCCGCCAGCTCGGAAAGCTGCCGGGGCGTCAGGGCGTCGGTAAGCACATAGCCGTCCATGGCCTCGATATTGGCAAGGCCCATGGTGGATTTCACCCGGCTGTCCTTGTCCAGGGTCTCCAGAATGGCCCCCTCCTTCTCATAGTCTCCGGAGGGCACCATGATGGCCACCATATTGTTGTAGCCGAAGGTATGCTTGATTTTCTGCACGGCGATCTGCTTCTCGCTCTGCTTGGCGGTGGTCAGATCATTGTAGGTATAGGCATAGGGGCAGCGGTTGGCGAAGAAGCAGGCAAACACCGTAAGCGCCACAAACAGAGGCGGCACGATGAAGCGGGTCTTCACATCGAGCTTGCCGATGGCCGTGATCTTGGGCAGCAGCTCCTTGTGCTGGGTCTTGTCGATCAGATTGGAGAACAGCACCAGCAGGCCCGGCATCAGGGTGAACACGGACAGCAGGCTCAGCAAAATGGCCTTGATCAGCACCACAGCCATATCCAGGCCAATGCCGAAGTGCATGAAGGCCAGAGCCCCCAGGCCGGAAATGGTGGTCAGGGAGCTGGAGGAGATCTCGGGGATGGCCTTGCTCAGAGCTTCGATACAGGCCTCCCGGGTATCCAGCGTCACGTGCTCGGCAGAGAACCGGTGGCAGAGGATGATGGCATAGTCAATGGCCAGGGCCAGCTGCAGCACCACCGTCACGGAGTTGGAGATGAAGCTGATTTTGCCGCACAAAAAGTTCGTGCCCATATTCAGCAGGGCTGCCGCGCCAAAGGTCATCACCAGCACCGGCACCTCCATATAGGCCTTGGAGGTCAGCGTCAGCACGACTACGATGATCACCGCTGCAATCAGCACGATGACACCCATTTCCTTTGCCAGGTCCGCAGAGCTGTCCTCGCCCACGGTGGTGTCCACATAGCTGTCGTAGGGCTCCAGCAGCTCATTGATCTTTTCCATAGCGTCTATGGACACCTGATCCGTCTCCGTCCCATCGAAGCTCACGTCCAGCAGCGCTGCGGTGCCGCGATAGTGGTCCTCAGAACTGTCGAAGGTCACCCGGGAGACGCCGTCCAGGTCCGCGACCTGATCCGCCAGAGCCTGTGCCCGCTCCTGGGTCACATTGGTGATCATAACCCGGGCCGAGCCGTAGGTGATGAAATTGTCGTTCATGACGGTCAGGCCACGCCTGGTCTCCGTCTCCTCCGGCAGATAGGTGGTGATGTCATTTTCCACCTCGACCCAGTTCCGAGAGAACAGGCAGAACACCAGCGCCACCACATACAGCAGGAAAAACAGGTTTCGCTTGTCCACAATGAACGCTGCGATTTTCCGCATCCCGCCGCCTTCGGACTTTTCTTCTTGTTCCATAGCATTGGTTCCTTTCTTAAAAAAGTTATGGGGTGCTGAGGGGAGCTTTTCCCATCAGCATTTTTGTCCAGATTACACTTTAGAATATCATAGAACTCCAAAAGAAAAAATAGGCAAAGTGCCGGATTTGTCAGAAAAAGATCAGCATATTTCCTGCCTTGCGGAAACAGGCGGAATATGCTAAAATATTATAATTGTACGATTTTCGAAAGGAGGCCCTTCGGTGGCAAAGGAACGGACGGAAAAAGCAATCATGGACACCTTTTTGCTGCTTCTCAACCAGAATCCCCTGGACAAGATCACCGTAAAGGACATTGTCAGTGCCTGCGGCATCAGCAGGAACACCTTTTACTACCATTATCAGGATATCTACGATCTTCTGCGGGCCACCTTTGCCGCCGTGGTGGACCGGGTTCTCCAGGAGAATGTCACCACCTGGCAGGAGAGTCTGCGCTCGTGCACCAGCTTTGCCCTGGAAAACCGCCGGGCGGTGTATCACGTGTACCGCTCCGCCTATCGGGAGGATCTGGAGCGCAGCCTGTATCGCGTCTCCGAGGAGCGGATGGAGCGGCTCATCCGGCACCTGACCGCCGGGATGACCGTTTCCGAGGAGGACATCCACTATCTGACACTTTTCTACAAGTGCGCCGTCACCGGCATTCTGCTGGAATGGCTCAACGCCGATATGCGCGGCGATGTGGAGCGCATGATCTCCCGCATGGGGGTTCTGCTGGAGGGCAATCTCCGGCTGTCCCTGGAGCGAATTGCCGCAGAGAACGGCCGGGCTTAGGCTCCCACTGTCGAAAACCCCTTACGGGCTTTTCCGACAAGTTTTTGCAGTCTGCTGCGCGCAGAATTCGTGCGCCTGCGGCGCACGAATTCTACACTCCGCATCCTGAGAAGTATTTTCTGTCAGGTACACGCCCCGACAGAAAATGATTTCATTCTATTTGGCGGCCTGCGCCGCCAAACTCTGCGAGGCTTTTTTGTCCATTCACCTAGGCTTTTTTTGAATTTTTCTTGCATTTTACATACCTTCATGGTAGAATAAGCAAAACTATGCAAAATAGGAGGTATCTGCTTTGAAGCGGATCAAGCACATTTTTGGGGTGCTATTGCTGGTTCTTGCGTTTCTGCCGCTGCGGGCCGATGCCGTCAGTGCGGCCACCCGGCTGGACTATACTGCAACCATCAACGTGGACGGCGATGCCATGGTCAGCCTGACGCTGAATCTTCACCTGGAGGATGCCAATCAGAATCTGAGCTATCCCCTGCCCGGGACCGCCTCCAATATCACCGTCAACGGTGCCTCCCCCGCCACCAACAAGTCCGGCTCCCTGACCGTCGTCAGCCTGACCCGGGTCACCGGCGGACAGCCGGGGGACTATGTGGTCACCATTTCCTACAGCCTTCCCAAGGTGGTCACCGTGGCCATGAAGGCCGACCCGCTGAACAAAAGCAAGCAGATTGTGGACAAGGACAATCTGAAGCTGGAGCTTCCGCTGCTCAGCGGCTTCGCCTATCCCATCAGCGCCATGAACTACACCATTACCCTGCCCGGTGAATTCACCTCTACCCCGGATTTTTACAGCACCTATCAGCAGAACGGCCTTGCCTCGGAGCTGAACCTGCTGTATAACGGCAATATGCTCACCGGCAGCAGCAAATCCGACTTTAACGACCACGAATCCGTTTATATGACCATGACGCTGTCCCCGGATATGTTCCCCGGTGTCAGCACCTACCAGCGCACCGGCAATCCGGAGCTGGTACCCATGGGCATTCTGGCAGGTGCAGCCCTTTTGTACTGGCTGCTCTTCCTGCGGACCTTCCCCGCCCGGCGGGAGAACTGCACCATCCCCCCCGAGGGCATTACCGCCGGTGAGCTGGGCTGCCGTCTGTTCCTGAAAGGGGCGGATCTGACCACCATGGTGCTCTGCTGGGCACAGCTGGGCTACATTCTCATTCAGGTGGACGGCCGGCGGGTGCTGCTGCACAAGCGCATGGATATGGGCAACGAGCGCAGCCTCTTCGAGGTGAGGACCTTCCGCAGCCTCTTTGGAGACCGGCGGGTGGTGGATGCCTCCAGCCTGGCCTACGCCAAGACCCTGCGCAAGGCGAAATCCATGATTCCCGGCGAAAATACCATCTGCCGCTCCACCGAACGGAAGCGGAACATCTATCGCTATCTGCTCTGCGCCAGTCAGGTGTTCTGCGGCATCTGCATGGCCATGAACATGACCTCCATTACGGCGCTGCAAATTCTGCTGTGCCTGCTCTTCGGCGCGCTGGCCGTGGTGACGGCCTGGCAGCTGCATAAGGCTGCCTTCTGCGTCATCGGCAGAGACAGGACGGGCTTCCTGCTGGCTGGCATCAGCCTGGCGGTATGGCTCATCATTGGGCTCATTGCCAAGGTCGTCTGGATTCCCCTGGCGGAGTGCGCCGGGCAGATCCTGCTGGGCTTCCCTGCCGCCTGGGGCGGCCGCCGGTCCGAGGTGAACCGGCACGAGGTTGCCCAGCTGCGGGGACTGCGGCACTATCTTTCCCATATGCCCGCCGAGGACGTGCAGCGGCTTTTGGCCGCGGACAGCAGCTACTATTTCCGCATGGCTCCCTATGCCATGGCCCTTGGGGTGCTGCATCCCTTTACCCAGGCCTTCGGCAAGCGCAAGCTCCCCCAGTGCCCCTACATCGTCACCCGTGTCCACGGCAGCCGCAAAGCTGAGGACTGGGAGACATTGCTAAAGGACCTGACCTCCCGCATGGATGCCCGGGCCAAGCGCATGGAAATGGACCGCTGGCTGGCCGTCCGGTTCCGCTGAGCGCCGCCAATGCCATGAAAGGAACCGCCATTTATCATTCGCCGGTGGGCGCCATACAACTGGATTGGGAAGACGGCGCGGTCACGGCACTGAAGACCCCCCAGGCCGATGCAAAAGCCGATGCACCGAACGAGCTGGTGGAGTCGGTGTTTCGGCAGCTGGATGAATATTTTGCCGGGACGCGAAGGGTATTTGATTTTCCGTACCGGCTGCACGGGACTCCGTTTCAGGAAAAGGTCTGGGCAGCACTGCAGCAGATCCCTTACGGCGAAACCCGCAGCTATAAAGACATCGCCCGGGCCATTGGACACCCGAAGGCCTTTCGCGCGGTTGGCATGGCAAATCACGCAAACCCTGTTTTTATCGCCATCCCCTGCCACCGCGTCATCGGTGCAGACGGAAGCCTTACCGGCTACGGCGGCGGACTGGCAATGAAGCAAGCCCTTCTTGCGTTGGAACGGTCCCACAGAGAATCCGTGGAATCCCGCATTCAGCTGCCGTATCCGCCGCGCAATGCATAAGCAAATATCCGCTTTTTCCAGCGAACCCGCTTCTTTCATACCCACTCCGGCTGCGCCTCAAAGCGCAGCCGTTTTCCGTTCCAGGGGAATTCCAGACCGGCGGAGAAGAGGCGAATTTCCGTCTCCTTTGCCCGGCTGCCATACTTGTGGTCCCCCACCAGAGGGAAGCCCCGGGAAGCAAACTGGACACGGATCTGGTGACTGCGGCCCGTCTCCAGGAAAACGCGCACCAGGCTCTCCTCCCCGGCCCGGACCACCTGATAGCGCAGCGCCGCAGGGCGCACCCCGGCGCGCTGCCGCTTGACCACGAAGACCTTGTTCTTCCGGCTGTCCTTCCACAGCAGGTCCTCCATGCGGCCCGTCCTCTCCTCCGGGCAGCCATGAACCAGGGCGAGGTACTCCTTTTTCAGCTGCCCCTGGGCAATGAGGGCGCTAAGCTTTGCCGCCGCCTGCTTGCTGCGGGCAAACACCATCAGCCCGCCCACGCCCATGTCCAGCCGGTGTACGGGGAAGAATTCCCCCGGCAGCACCTGCGCCAGAAGCTGCGGCATTTCCTTTTCCGAATCCACCCCCACAGGCTTGATGCAGATCACAAGATCCGGGGTTTGGGTGATAATTTCCATAGATGATCTCCTTTGGATTTTCTACTAACCTTCCCTGATCATACCATACCGCCGAAAAATTTTCCACATTTCATTGCAAGTTTTGAAATTATCTGCTATATTGTATAAAAATACATTTTATTGAAGGAGATTCTACCCATGACCACGGAAGAATACCGGAAAAAGAGGCCCCTGGCGATTTTTCTGCATTACTTCAAAAACCACCGGCAGCTGTTTGCCGTTGACATCACCTGCGCCCTGCTGATTGCGCTGATCGATCTGGCCTTTCCCCTGGTAACCCGGGCCAGCCTCTATGACCTGCTGCCCAACGGAAAATTCGGCGTGTTCTTTGCCCTGATGGGCACCTGCCTGGCCTTTTATGTACTGCGCAGCTTCCTGAACTATATTGTCTGCTACTATGGCCACACCTTCGGCATCCGGGTGGAGGCGGACATCCGGGCGGACCTGTTCCGGCATATGCAGGACATGAGCTACGACTTCTACGACGCCAACCGCACCGGTCAGCTCATGAGCCGCCTGACCTCGGACCTGTTTGAGCTGACGGAGCTGGCCCACCATGGCCCGGAGGATGTGCTCACCTCCTCTGTGACCATCATCGGCGCACTGGTCGTCATGGCCACCATCCGCTGGGAGCTGGCTCTGGTGGTGGGCATTCTGGTGCCCATTTTTCTGTTCGTCATTATGTCCATGCGGTCTTCCCTCGGCAGCGTCTCCGTCGGGGTGAAGCAGAAGACCGGACACATCAATACGGAGATCGAATCCAGCCTCTCCGGCATCCGCACCGCCAAGGCCTTTGGCAATGAGGATATGGAGATCCGCCGGTTCGATACTGCCAACGAGATCTTTAAAACCTCCAAACGAGCCTTCCACAAGGCCATGGGCCGGTTCAACAGCACCATGGAGCTCTTCCTGACGGTTCTGAACGTGGTGGTCATCGCGGTTGGCGGCTTCATGATCATGCAGGACAAAATGGACTACCGGGACCTGGTGACCTTCAGCCTGTATATCGCCACCTTTGTCAACCCCATGCGCAAGCTCTCCACCTTGTCCGAGATGTTCGCCAACGGCTTCGCGGGTCTGAACCGCTTTGTAGAAATCATGCGCACCGAGCCAACCATTCAGGATGCGGCGGATGCCAAGCCCCTGGAAAACGTAACAGGCTCCATTCGGGTTGACCACGTCAGCTTCACCTATGACGGCACGCTGCCGGTGCTCCACGACGTGAGCCTGGACGTGGCCCCCGGGGAGACCGTGGCCATCGTCGGCCCCTCCGGCGGCGGCAAGAGTACACTCTGCCAGCTGATTCCCAGATTTTACGATGTAACGGAGGGCAGCATCTCCATTGACGGCCAGGACGTGCGGCACATTCAGCAGCACAGCCTCCACAAGGCCATCGGCATTGTCCAGCAGGATGTGTTCCTGTTTGCGGACACCATTTTGGAAAACATTCGCTACGGCCGCCCCGATGCCACGGATGAGGAGGTAATCGAGGCCGCCAAGCAGGCGGAGATCTATGCGGATATCCAGGCCATGCCCAAGGGCTTCCAGACCTATGTAGGCGAGCGGGGCACCCTGCTCTCCGGCGGCCAGAAGCAGCGGGTGGCCATTGCCCGGATTTTCCTGATGAATCCCCCCATTCTGATTCTGGACGAGGCCACCTCCGCCCTGGATTCCGTGACGGAATCCAAAATCCAGCGTGCCTTCGACAACCTGAGCCGGGGCCGCACCACGCTGATCATTGCCCACCGTCTGAGCACCATCCGCTCTGCCAACCGCATCATCTCCATTGCCGACGGCCGCATCACCGAGTCCGGCACCCACGGGGAGCTCCTCCAAAAGGGCGGGGTCTACGCAGACCTCTACAACACCCAAAACGCCCTGGCGCTGGAGGCGCTGAAGCAGTAACGGCCCATAAAAATGCCCGCCCCTTTTTCGGGGGGCGGGGGCATTTCAGCTTGTCAAAAAAGCCTCGCAGAGTTTGGCGGCGTAAGCCGCCAAATAAA
>ERZ836358.2860-NODE-2860-length-12354-cov-4.528173_pt1 | contig 12354 bp, 10 predicted proteins | sample MGYA00519942_ERZ836358 | MGnify/ENA primary metagenome ERZ836358 (study PRJEB31850, sample SAMEA3708798) | human gut metagenome | biome: human gut; feature: human-associated habitat; material: faeces | place: China | collected 2014 ...
GCACGGCGGTGGCCTTCTTGAGATCCTTCATGAGGCCAGTGTCGGTGCTTTTTTCCTTCCGGGCCGCACGCTGGCGGGTGTTCAGGCCCTTGATCTCCTGCACCAGCATGGTGCTCAGGGTGTCTGCGGCCTTCTGAAGATTTTTCATCCCATTGGACGCCTCCTGCTTTTCCTGCCCCATCCTGTGTTCTCACATCCTTTCGTTCTTTCGTTGGCAAAAGGATACCACGCTTTTTCCCTCCGCAGGAGTACATACTTTTTGATTTGCCTTTGTATCTTTCGCGGCATTTTATCCCTATAGTAATATTTTCGGGCAAGAAAAATCCCCTGCCTGTGTTCTTTTTCACAGACAGGGGATTTTTGCACGATTTTCTGCGCAAAGTCTCCGGGAGGTGCTCCGTTTTCTTTTACAGCGTTTCCACCCGGTCGAACAGCGCTTTCGCGGCTTCCACGGCCTCCTTGCTGCCGAACGCCACCCGAACGCCCTTCTCCATCCGGGCAGACAGGTCCGCCGCCTCAACCTTGAGGGCGGCAGCATCCACGCTGCACAGGCTCTTCCGCTCAGCGGCGGTCATCTCGTCGGTGATGCCGCAGAAATACTTGCAGTCGGTGGCCGCAGCCTCGTCCCGGGGCTTGCGCGGGGTGTCCAGCTTGGCCGCAGCGCCCACAATGAATTCGTTCATATCGTTTTCGGTGTAATCGCGCCCCGCCAGCTCTGCCGGCCCGGCGGCGAAGGCCTCGTAGCTCTCCGCCAGATGGGGGTCACGGTAGGTGTAGAGGTACTCCACATCGTCGTTCTGGGTCACCATGCCGGTGCCGTAAGCGCCGCCCACCTCCCGGATGCTGTGCCACAGATACTCGTAGCTCATCACCCGGGCCAACACCTTCCGCTCCAAGCGCCGCTCCATCGGCCATGCCAGCACGTCATAGTTCACGCCGCCGTCGATGATGAAGGCCTCGTTCACCGCCGGGGCCAGCGCTTCCCGGTAGGGCACCGCCGCGCGGCGCTCTCCGGCAGCAAAAGCACTGCCGGGCAGCAGCTTTTTCAGGGTGTCCAGTGCTGCATCGCTGCCGTGGAGGCTGACCGTCAGGGCGTTCCCGCCCAGCACCTTCTCCCGCAGCGCTTCCAGCCTCCGGCCCAGTCCGGCCCAGTCGGCTTCTTCCTGTAGCCCGCAGAGGAAGTGGTAGTAGCTCACGCCGCTGCACCGCTCGTTCATGGCGGCCTCCACCGAGAAGTGGGCCGCCGCACGCATCGACGCAAAGGCATGGCCCTCCCGCAGGAATCTCTGCTCCATCATCAGCTTCTGCTGGCTGACCACCCGCTCCATCGCGGCTTCTGCCTGCGGGCCGGTGAGCTTCGTTTCATACAGCCACTCGCCGCCCAGCTCCACAGCCTTTTCGAGGCTGCGTTCCAGCAGGCTCATCCCGGCCACCAGCTTTGCATGGACCGGTCGGCCCGGCTGGCGGCCGGTCCAGCCGTCCACCCATGCACCGCTGCGGCCCAGCCATGTGTTCCGCAGGGTGTTCAGCTCCTGTGCCGTGTGCTTCCCGGTGTCCAGCTCGTCCACCACATCGGTCAGCAGGTTCAGATAGGGCATCTCCTCCGGCGCTGCATTGCCGATGTCGTAGTAGAAGTTCAGGTAGGTGCTGCCCGCCGAAGGGTGATGCAGCAGCTCAGCCCCGGCCAGCATCCCGCCCCGGCCCGGGGTCAGCTTCTTGCCCTCGCCGAGGTCGGCAGCGGTCAACGGGTGGTCCAGCACCAGCTTGCCGTCGGTGCGGGCGGCCCGGCCCTCTTCCTCCTTCTTGGGCAGGGCAGGCACTTGGATGACCTCCACCGGCGCGGGCGCGAACAGCTCCCGCAGCAGCTCGTTGAACCAACCCTTTTCCAGTCTCTCCCGCAGCGAGGCGAACAGCCCGTTGGTATGCAGCAGCAGGGCCGGGTCGCCGGTGTGGAGCCAGCCGGTGGATGCATGGATGGCGTCCAGCACACCGTCCGGGATGCTGCCCGGACGCTCAAGGGAAGCGAACTCGGTGGAGTTCAGGCTTGCCATCAGCAGCTCTTCGGGGATGCCCTTTTCGAGGATGCCGTCCACAGCGTTCCGGACAGCGGCAGCGAATTTCCCTGCCGACGCCTCAGTAGCCCCCCGCAGCACCAGCTCCAGCGTCGGCTGCAATGTGCTGTCGTCGAAGCCCACATCAATGTCTGCGCCCAGCTTTTCTTCCAGCAGGGCGGCTTTCAGGGGCGATTGGTTGTTGCCCAGCAGGGCGTCCAGCAGGATCTCCACGCCCAGCTGACGCTCCCGGTCCGCGAACGCGCCGGTGTACCACGCCAGCGCACACTGTGCCTCATCCGGCTCGGGCTTTTCGGTGTAGTAGGGGATGTGCAGCCGCACACCGGTCTGCTCGTCCTGTACCGTCAGCCGGGGGCGGCTGACGGTCTTGGGCATATGGCTCAGATACTGCTCGTCGAGGAAGGCCAGCTTCTCGGCCATGTCCATCTTACCGTAGAGGGTGATGCAGCAGTTGTCCGCACTGTAATGACGGCGGTAGACCCGGACATACTTCTCATAGGTCAGCGCCGGGATGGAGGCCGGGTCGCCTCCGGAGACGAAGCCGTAGGCCGTGTCCGGGAACATCGCCCGGCTCAGGGCGTTCTGCAGCTGGGCATCCGGCGTCGCCAGTGCGCCCTGCATCTCATTGTAGACGACGCCGCTCACCGTGCCGTCCTCGTCCCGGTGCCAGCCCTCCTGCTCGAACACGCCCCGGTCCACCATCGCCAGCGGGCAGAACACCGCGTTGAGGTAGACATCCATCAGGTTCTTGAAGTCCGTCTCGTTGGGCGTTGCGAAGGGGTAGACCGTCTTGTCCGGGAAGGTCATGGCATTCAGGAAGGAGGCCATGCTGCTCTTGAGCAGCTGCAAAAACGGCGACTTCACCGGGTATTTCTCACTGCCCGCCAGCACCGAGTGCTCGAGGATGTGGAACACGCCGGTATCGTCGGAGGGAAAGGTGCCGAATCCGATGCCGAAGGCCTTGTTGTCGTCGTCGTTCTCCACCAGCAGGACAGCCGCCCCGCTGACGTCGTGGGTCAGCACGGTCAGCGTCCCGTGCTGTTCGGGGCACTCCTCGCGCTTGACGAGGGTATAGCCGGGATATTGTTTCATGGTCTTGCTCCTTTGCGTTTTCTGGATTTTTCTCTATTGTATCATCCTGCCCGCCAAAACACAATGAACGGTTTGTGAATCATAACTTCCCGGACGCAAAAAGGCCTCCCCTCGAAGGGGAAGCCTCTCTGCATATTGTATGGAAGAATACCAAAAATATTTAGCCGCCGATCTTCTGAATCATAAACTGCATATCCAGACTATAGCCATAATCCATCTTATAATTGGCTTCCGGATAGAATTCATGACCCTCCGGCAGCACGATTTCGCTCGGCTTGACCGTGTTTACATCCTTCGAAATCGTGGCAACGCCCGTCTCAAATTTATTGTCAGTCATGCACATCAGTTTGATGTCCACCTGTCTCGTGGTTACGGGAATTTTCTTCACAGAAACTACTGCGTAGTCATAGCCGTTGGGCGCCTCAAAAATATCAGCAGGAGTCGTGTCAGCCAGCTCGTAGCCCTTAGGGAGCTTGTCTGCAGGAATGCTCTTGGGATCGACCGTCTTAGCATCCTTCAGAACGCTCATATCTTTGTACTCGCCAACATTTGCATCGCCCGGTGCTGCCTCTACATCAGTAAAGATAACATTGACCTTCTTGCTCGTCGTGCCAGGCACATCCGGAACTTCCGTACCGGGGACCTTACTGCTGCTGTCGCCGCCATCACAGCCTGCCAGCACACCTGCTGCGGCAACAGCCAGAGCCGCAACACCAGCGCTCTTGAGGAAACGGCGGCGGGAAATCATATCCAGTCTCATAATTAAAACCTCCACATTGTTTTAGAGGTCTTTCCCCGCTCGCATTTTCTTCCTTCCGGGCGTAAGGCAAACCTCTGTTCTGATTCATTATACCCCCCCCCCGATTATATTTGTCAAGAGGTTTCAGTATTTTTGTGGCGGCTTTCTGCATAAAAAATCGCCCGGCTTTTCTGCGTTTTCCACAAAATATATCAGTTTGTGTTTTGAATGCACAAGCACCATCCGCAAGCTGCGTATCGCAACTATGCCGTTTTGATAAGCGCTATTTTTGAAAGTCACAATAAAAAGAGAGCCGTGCAGGACAGCTCTCTCCGTTTCCGCTTTTTATGAAATTTATGCCGTTTCTCCCTGACGGCAGGACACCCGGAACAGTACGAATCCCACGACGAACAGCACGATAAGGGAGCCGACGCCCACATTGGCGCTGCCGGTCAGCTGGCTCCCCACGCTGACGATCATCGTCCCGAGGAAGGATGCCCCCTTGCCGCAGATGTCGAAAAGCCCGAAGTACTCGCCCGACTTCTCCGGCGGGATGATCTTTGCGAAGTGGGAGCGGCTGAGGGCCTGCACGCCGCCTTGGAACATCCCCACGATGACGGCCAGCACCCAGAACTGCCACTGCCGGGTCAGAAAGAACGCAAACACCGCGATGCCCGCATAGGCCGCGATGCAGACCGGGATGAGCTTCGACGAGGGATACTCGTTGGACAGCCGCCCGAAGATGAGGGCCGACGGGAACGCCACGATCTGCGTCACCAGCAGCGCCAGCAGCAGCCCGGTGGTGTCCAGCCCCAGCGCCGTGCCATAGGCCGTGGCCATGTCGATGATGGTATACACGCCGTCGATGTAGCAGAAGAACGCTAGCAGGAACCAGAACACCTGCTTGTCCTCCGGCAGATGCCGCAGGGTCTGGCCGATGCGGGCAAAGCTCTGGCGTACTGCGTGCTCTTCCACCTCCACATAGTGGAGCTGTCGGTAGCTTTTCAGCAGCGGCAGGGTGGTCACGAGCCACCACACCGCCGTCAGGATAAGCGCGATGTTCAACGCCGTCATCTGGCTGAGGCCAATGGCCCCCGCCCCCAGCACAAGGCCGAGACAGACCACGAAGGGCACGCAGCTGCCGATGTAGCCCCACGCATAGCCCCGGCTGGACACCTCATCCATCCGCTCCGGCGTGGTCACATCCCCGAGCATGGAGTCGTAGAACACCAGACTGCCCGAAAATCCCACCTTCGCAATGACGAAGATGACGAGGAAGGGCAGCCACGCCGACGCCGCGCCCATGGCGCAGCATCCCACGATGCCCACGCCGACGCAGAGCATGAAGATGGGCTTCTTGAAGCCTCTGGTGTCCGCCACCGTGCCGAGAATCGGGCTGAGGATGGCCGTGATGATGGTCACGACCGAGCTGGCATAGCCCCAGTAGGCCAGATACTCCACCGAGGTCAGGCCGCCGCTCTCTGCCAGTGCGTTGAAGAAAATGGGGATAAGGGTCGCCACCATCAGCACAAAGGCCGAGTTTCCCACGTCGTACAGGATCCAGTTCCGTTCCAGCCTCGTCAGGCGAAAATTTCCATTCTTTCCCATCCAGTGCTCCTCTCAGTCTTCCCCAAACGTGTGCTGATATTCCGGCCCCAGCGGCTTTCCTCCGGCATACTCGCCGATGAGCCGCACCGCCAGCGGCACAGCCGTTTTGTACAGCTCCTCGAGCTTCCGGCTGCTCTGGACACACTTGGGGTTGGGCTGCGGGTTCGCCACAAGGCCGTGCATGAACTCATACTTTCCGGCGGCGCGCATCCCGGCCAGCACCACCCAGCGTTTGACGGGGTTCGCCGCCTGCAGCATATGGTGCACCGAGAGCATCCCCTTCATCGCCGCCAGCGTCTCGTCCACCGTGACGCCCTCATAAAAAGGCGCGACGACTTCCGCCCGCTGGCGGCTGGGCTTGATGTGGCTGGCCGTGAAGAACTTCATGGGGTCATAGCCGTCCTCCCGCAGCAAGGCGTTGTCGAACTCTGTCTCGATCTCACAGTGGCTCACGCCGCTTTCCCGGACATAGGCCTCCACATAGGGGTGACAGGTGCTGTCCAGCGCAAAGTGGCAGACGAAGCCCAGCGCATAGGCCAGCGCAGCGTCCTTATCCGCCGCGTGTTCCACCACGGCCCGGGCGCGGGTGAAAAACACCTCGCCCTTTTCCTCGTGCATGGCATTCCCCAAACGGTTCACCGGGTTCGTCTGCAATGCCTTGTAATAAAACATCAGGTCAGGCCCGTGGAGGCCCATATCGTAGAGTTCCCGGTGCTGCTCCAGCGTCTGGCACAGCCCGTCCGGAAGCAGGGCCAGAACATCCGCGCCAAAGCGGCGGTGTGCGTAGGTAGAAGGCATGATACCGCCCCTTTTCGTTTATTTTTCGTAGCTCTGCGGCAGCTCGTTCTTCAGGCCGCGCTCCATCAGGGACTTGACGGCCTCCGCCGCGCTCATCCCCTTGTTGACGATGGCGTTGACGGTCTGGACGATGGGCATTTCCACCTGATACCGCTCGGCCAGCTCCAGCGCAGCGGGCAGGGCGTTCATGCCCTCCACCACCATGCCCACTTCCTTGACGGCGTGCTCCGGGGTCTCGCCCTTGCCGATAAGGATGCCGGCGCGGTTGTTGCGGCTGTGCATACTGGTGGCCGTCACGATGAGGTCGCCGATGCCGGCCAGACCCGCAAAGGTATGGACGTTGCAGCCCATCGCCACGCCCAGACGGGCGATCTCGGCGATGCCCCGGGTGATGAGGGCGGCGCGGGCGTTGTCGCCGTAGCCGAGGCCGGTGGAGATGCCGACGCCCAGCGCGATGACGTTCTTCATGGCACCGCTCAGCTCCACACCCTTGATGTCGTCATTGGTGTAGACGCGCATGACATTGTTGGTAAAGACCTCCTGCACGAAGGCCGCAGCCTCGGCGTCCTTGCTGGCCGACACGATGGTGGTGGGCAGGTCGATGGCCACCTCCTCTGCGTGGGTGGGGCCGGACAGGGCCACGAGGCGGACATTCTTCGGGCCGCCCTCCCGGCCCAGCTCATCGGCAAGGATTTCCGTCATGGTGTACAGCGTGTCCGGCTCGATGCCCTTTGCCACATCCACGATGATCTGGCCGTCGGCCACATAGGGCCGGGCCTTTGCTGCCGTGGAACGGACAAAGACCGACGGCACCGCGAACAGCAGGATGTCCTTGTCCTTGCAGACCTCCTCGATGCTCTTGGTGAACCGCAGCTCCTCCGGGATCTTCATCTGCGGCAGGTTGGGGTGGACGCGGGTCGTCGAAAGGTCATCGATCTCCTTCTCGATGGCCGACCAGACCAGCACATCGTTCCCGCTCACCGTCAGCATCCGTGCAAGGGCCATGCCCCAAGTTCCAGCGCCCAGAATACCAATACGTTTCATCACGTTTGTCCTCCGTATCCGCCGCGCTCCCATCTGCCGGGGCGTGCGGCCTGTTCTGCCCGTGCCACCGCACAGGCCTATTCGATTCTATTGTACCCGAAAGCCCCTGCCGCGTCAACTACTCTGCTGTTCTGCACAAAGTCAGCACCTGTTTTTCGTCCATTTCGTCTATACCATGCAATTTTTCGAAACCATTTGCGTTCATTTCCAAATCATGTTATAGTATTCTGGTAGGTTTTGTAGGATTTTCATTTTTTCCTCTTGACTTTGACCCTGCTTTAAGGTATATAATGTATCCACCCACTTGTCCTGTCTGTTTATTCAAATTTTGAAAAAGGAGTATCCATGCTGGAAACACTCTTATCCAACCGCACCGTCAGCGTGCTCTGGGAGGCCCTGCCCCGCATCCTGTCGGCGGGCCTCACCATGACCATCCCCCTCACCCTCGTCTCGTTCACTCTTGCGATGGTGCTGGCCGTAGCCGTGGCTCTGGTGCAGTACGCCCGGGTGCCGGTGCTGAGTCAACTGGCCCGGTTCTACATCTGGGTCATCCGGGGCACACCGCTTCTGGTGCAGCTCTTCATCATCTTCTATGGCCTGCCCAGCGTGGGCATCATGCTGGACGCCTTTCCGGCGGCGGTCATCGCCTTCGCCTTCAACGAGGGCGCTTACTGTGCCGAGACCATGCGCGGTGCGCTGGAAAGCGTGCCGCAGGGCCAGCTGGAGGCCGGCTGCTGCGTGGGCATGAGCTGGTGGCAGATCATGCGCCGCATCGTGCTGCCGCAGGCCCTGCGCACCGCTGTGCCCGCCCTCTCCAACTCCCTCATCGGCATGGTCAAGGACACCTCTCTGGCCTCCAACATCACCGTGGCGGAGCTGTTCATGGCCGGCCAGCGGGTCGCGGCCCGCACCTACATCTTCCTGCCCATCTACTGCGAGGTGGCGGTGGTGTATCTACTGTTCTGTACCGTCATCACCAAGCTGCAGGGGCTGCTGGAGCGCCAGCTCAACGCCCACGGCTTCCAGTAAGAAAGGAGTATGGCTGTTATGGCAATGTTAGAGATCCGCGGCGTCCGCAAATCCTTCCATACATATGCAAAGCCCGGCGTCCGTCCCGGCATCTTTGGCCGTGCCCCGAAGCCGGTCAGCAGCCTTGATGTGCTGCGCGGCGTCGATCTGACGGTGGAAAAGGGCGATGTCGTCGCCATCCTCGGCCCCTCTGGCTCCGGCAAGACCACCCTGCTGCGCTGTCTCAACTTCCTCGAGACCGCCGACGCAGGCACCCTCACCTTCGACGGTGAGGCCTTCGACCTTGCCCGCGCCGACCGGGCCTCCATCGCACGGCTGCGTCGGAAGACGGCCTTCGTTTTCCAGAACTATAACCTCTTCCGCAACAAGACGGCCCTCCAGAACGTCACCGAGGGCCTCATCGTTGCCCGGAAAATGCCCCAAAACGAGGCCAACGCCATCGGCATGAAGATGCTGGAAAAGGTCGGCCTCGCCGACCGGGCCGACTACTACCCCCGCCAGCTCTCGGGCGGTCAGCAGCAGCGTGTGGCCATCGCCCGCGCCCTCGCTTCCGACCCCGAGATCATCTATTTCGACGAGCCGACCAGCGCCCTCGACCCCGAGCTGACCGGCGAGGTGCTGGCTGTCATGCGGCAGCTGGCGCAGGAGGGGATGACCATGCTGGTCGTCACCCATGAGATGGGCTTTGCCCGCAACGTCTCCTCCCGCACCGTCTTCATGGAGAACGGCGTCGTGGTGGAGGAAGCCCCCTCGCAGGAGTTCTTCGCCCACCCCAAAGAGGCCCGCACCCGCGAGTTCCTGCAAAAGATCTCGCATACCGAAGTCTGAAGCCTCTCCCAAGTTCTTGCCACAGAAAGGATCAATTATTATGAAACGCAGAACCTTTATCTCCCTGATGAGCGTCATGGCTGCCGCCGGGGCCCTCTCGCTGGCTGGCTGCTCTTCCAGCAAGTCCGCTTCCTCCGCCGCTGCCAACAAGCTGGAGACCGTCCAGTCCAACGGCAAGCTGGTCGTCGCGCTGGAAGGCGCATGGCAGCCCTGGAGCTTCCACGATGAGAGCGACACCCTCGTGGGCTACGACGTCGAAGTCTCCCGCGCCATCGCCGAAAAGCTGGGCGTCGAGCCGGAGTATGTCGAGAGCGACTGGGACAGCCTCTTCGCCGGTCTGGACGCCGGCCGCTATGACCTCGTCTGCAACGGCGTCGAGGTCACGGAGGAACGCGCCAAGACCTACGACTTCACCACCCCCTACGGCTACATCCACACCGCCCTCGCCGTTCGCAAGGACAACGAGGACATCAAGAGCTTTGAGGACCTCGCAGGCAAGACCACAGCCAACAGCCCTGCCTCCACCTATATGGAGCTGGCCGAGAGCTACGGCGCTACCGTGCAGGGCATCGACACGCTGGAGGAGACCATCCAGCTGCTGACCGCAGGCCGCATTGATGCCACCCTGAACGCGGACGTTTCCTTCTACGACTACCTGAATGTCCACCCGGACGCAGACTTCAAGCTGGTGGCGCAGACTGCCGAGGCCTCTCATGTGGCCATCCCGGTGCTCAAGAGCGAGGACACCGCCTATCTGGACGCGCTGAACATCGCCATTGAGGAGCTGCGCGCCGATGGCACCTTAAAGACCCTGAGCGAGAAGTATTTCGGACAGGATATTTCCTCTGAAAACTAAGCTTTATATGCAACCTTGCACCGCTGTGGAAAACCCGCAGCGGTGCTTTTTTGCGTTCATCTATTGACTTATGCAATATTATATGATATATAATATTATAGAAACACACCATATCGAAAGGAGGCTGTTCCCACATGAGTTTTCCCATCAGTGCCGCGCTGCTGGACGCCATTGTGCTATCCGTGGTGGCGCAGGAGCCGGAAGGTACCTACGGCTACAAGATCACCCAACAGGTCACCCACACGCTGGAACTGAGCGAGTCCACCCTGTACCCGGTGCTGCGCCGGTTGCAGAAGGACCAGCTGCTCACAGTCTACGATGCACCCTTCAATGGCCGCAACCGCCGCTATTATCAAATTACCTCCGCCGGGCGGGCGCAGCTTGCCGCCTACGCGCAGGAGTGGAGCCGCTACCGTTCTTCCATTGACACATTTTTCAGAGAGGTGGAATGATCTATGACCCGTACTGCATTTCTTGCTGCGCTGGAGCAGCTTCTGGCTCCTTTGCCGGAGGCCGAGCGCAAGGACGCTTTGAGTTATTACGAAGATTATCTGGATGCCGCCGGGCCGGAAAACGAAGCCCGCGCCATTGCGGAGCTGGGCAGCCCCGAGGAGGTCGCCCGCAAAATTCTGGACGAGCAAAGCCCGCAAGGCGCCTCTGCCGCCCCGGCATCCCCTGCCCGCAAGCCGCGTTCCCGCTGGCGCATGGTGCTGGGCGGCGGGCTGGCGGTGCTGGTGCTGGTTTGCTTTTTCTTCCAGCACTCCAAGGCCACCCCTGTACAGCCGGTCGAACCTGCGTCCCCGGCAGCAGACAGCAGCTCTGTCCCGGAGGAGAGCAACGGCACCCACCTTGCTGTCCCTGCCGATACCGTCCCCCTCACCATTCCCGCCGATGACCTTGGGGAAAGCACCCTGCAGATCCCGCTGGAAAAGCTGGATCAGGAGCTGAAGCTCAGCCTGAACTACGGCTCTGTGACCTTTGTCACCGACCCGTCCCTTACCTCGGACAAATACGCCACCTTCCAGTTCGACAACTTCCCGCATTCGCCGGTTCTACGCACCACCGGCGGGGACGGCCGCACTACCCTGACCTTTGAAATGCCGGAAAACTGGCAGGTAGCTGAGAATGCCCCGGAGGCCATGCTCACCGTCACCATCCCGGCAGACGCCCTCACCCGGCTGATCATCAGCTTGGAGACCGGCGATGTCCGCCTTGCGCCCATGCAGCTGAAAACGCTGACTGTTGCGCTGAACAATGGCAGTCTGCGTGCCGAAAACCTGACCGTGACCCGCGACATGCTGGTCGAACTTCCTGCTGGCGAATGTATGATCGATCACCTTTCCATTGCGGAATATGCCAGTATCGCTGCGACCCGCTGCATCCGTCTGCATCTGGATGGCGACCCCGCCGACTACACGACCGATGCCCGCACGGATAACGTTGTACGCATCGGCAATAAGGAATATGATAAACGCTATACCTCTACCGGTCCCAACGGAACCCTGAATCTTTACGCCAAAGGGCTAATCGATCTGAACGTTGAGGAACAACGCCCCGCATAACAGAAAACGCCCCTCTTCCATGGCTTGCGCCGGCGAAGAGGGGCGGTTTTGTGTTTATGCCTGATGAAAATACTCGTAGATGGTCTGCGCCAGCTGCCTGCCCACGCCGGAGGTATTTTCCAGCTGGTCGGGGGTGGCTTCCTTCACTGCGCCCACGCTCTTGAACTGCGCCAGCAGGGCTTTGGCGGTTTTGGGGCCTACGCCCGGCACCTCGGTCAGGGTGGAGGAGTAGCTTTTCTGCTTCATCTGCTGCTTGCGGTAGGCGTTGGCAAAGCGGTGGGTCTCGTCCTGAATGGCGGTGATGAAGGTAAAGGTGCCACGGTTCATGTTGATAGCAATTTCCCGCCCGTCGCTGTCCACGATGGCGCGGGTGCGGTGGTGGTCATCCTTTACCATGCCGTACAGCGGCACATCTGCCAGCGCCGTACCGGCAAGCGCTTCCTTTGCGGCGCTCACCTGTCCCCTGCCGCCGTCCATCAGCAAAAGATCCGGCTTCTGCCCGAACCAGTTGCCGCTGGGCTGGCCGTTTTCGGCCTGTGCAGCGTATTTTTCGTACTCTGCCGCCCGGCGGGAGACGGTCTCTGCCAGCGAAGCGTAGTCATCCGTGCCCGCCACGGTTTTCATTTTGAACTTGCGGTAGCCCGCCTTGAAGGGCTTGCCATCCTTGAAAGTGACCATGCCGCAGACGCTGCTGCCATCGCCCCAGTTGGAGATATCGTAGCTTTC